>Ga0213876_10001850_pt1 | contig 12750 bp, 10 predicted proteins | sample BarmaccomBMRX_R9_FD_160113 | JGI IMG/M metagenome (GOLD analysis project Ga0213876, IMG submission 160113) | Root-associated microbial communities from Barbacenia macrantha in rupestrian grasslands, the National Park of Serra do Cipo, Brazil - RX_R9 | ecosystem: Host-associated > Plants > Roots...
CTCACATTCAATTTTTTATTGGGTATGATGCTGAGCACTGCCTATAAAAGATCCGTGTACTGGCAGAAAATGCCAGCCCTGATCAGGAAGCTGAGTATCGATGACCTGCATAACTGGACCGCCTATGTGGCGTTGCTTTTTGTAGTGCTGCACCCGGCTTTTCTGCTGCTCGACAAAACAGCCGGTTTCAAACTGGTTGATGTTTTTGCGCCAAACCATGCGCCCAATCAGCCCACCGTTGTATGGCTGGGCACGTTCAGCATGTATGCCGTACTGCTGGTGATCATCACTACCCAAAAGGTCGTAAAACGTAAGATGGGGTTCAGGCTCTGGAAAAATATTCACCTGATCTCCTATCTCACAGCTGTTTTATTTGTAGTGCATGGATTACTGATGGACCCCTTGCTGAAAGACCGGCCGACGGACTGGTTTGATGCAGAAAAATTCCTGTCGGAGATCTGCTTCCTGTTATTGCTGCTGGCCACCATAGCCCGCTGCCGGTATCATCTCAAAAACAAAACCCGCCTGCAGGCAGATGAATAAGGAGTTCTTCAATAAACTGCTGGACAATAAAGTCAGGGACCTGTATTCGGGCGAGCCTGATTTTATGCTGCTGTCGCGGTATAAGCACCTGGTAAAGGACACTGCTTATTTCGATTTCCTGATAGAAAGCCACAACGGCGGCTTTTTTTATAAGCAGTCGCTGCATGTGTACAGCTACTCGCATAACCGCGACTTCAATGATATCGAGCAGGTGAATCAGGTATTGAAACAGGAATACGGCGAGATCGTACAGGGACTCGAATCATTTGGGCAGGATCTGTTCGGCAATCAATTCTGTTTTGATACGGCCGCCGGTAACAGGATCGTATTCTTCAATACCGAAACAGGCAAGAAAGAGGATATGGCTGCCGATTTCATGGGCTGGCTCGACGCGATCTACCGGCATTTCGGGTATTATGTGGGATTGAACCTGATGAACGACTGGCGGATGAAGAATTCCCTGGTGTTCAACCAGCGCCTCTGCCCGAAAATACCTTTTGTAAGCAGTGGCGATTTCAGCGCCGGCAATCTCTACGCCTGTAATTTCCCCGACTACCTGAGATCATATGCAGCCATTGCCAAACAGGTGTACCATCTGCCCGAGGGTACGACCGTGAAAGTAACCTTCAAAAAATAATCATTTTTTCTCCGTTGCATGCTCTGTTCGGAGCACATAATACGCCCAGATAGCGCTTGCCAGCATAAAAATAAAGGCCAGGAAAAAAGAGGCGCCGGGAAAATAGAACGGCGCTTTCGGCCCTATAAAATAAGCGAACAGGTTTGTCATCAGCGGAGGCCCAACGATAGCTGTGGCGCTCATCAGGCTGGTAAGGGCGCCCTGCAGTTCTCCCTGTTCATTACGCGGCACATGACCTGAAATGATCGACTGCAATGCCGGCCCGGCAATCCCGCCAAGGCAGTACGGGATAAGGAATACGAACATCATCCAGCTCTGCGTTGCAAAAGCGAACAGCAGCAAACCCAGGGAATACAGTCCCAATCCCATATACACACTTTTCTCGTTGCCCAGTTTGGGATTGACGACGCGCACCAGCCCGCCCTGCACTGCTCCCACCAGCAGCCCTACCACGCCCAGCGAGATGCCGATCATCTTAGGGCTCCACTTAAATTTTTCGATATTGAAAAAGCTCCAGTTACTTTGTACGGCATGTGCTGCGAGATAGACCAGTGTAAGCGACATGATCAATCCGCCCACCTGCGGATATTTTCGCAGGGCCAGTAACGAACCTACAGGATTTGCCCGCCGCCACTCGAAAGGCCGGCGATGCGCCGCATCGAGCGACTCAGGCAGGACAAAATAGCCGTATAGCCAGTTGGTGAGCGCCAGCGCAGCGGCTACAATGAAGGGAACTCTCGGTCCCAGCTCGCCCAGCAATCCGCCGATCAGCGGGCCGATGATAAACCCGAGACCGAAAGCCGCACCGATCATACCGAAATTCTGCGCGCGGTTCTCATTCGTACTGATATCTGCGATATAAGCTGATGCTGTTGTAAAACTTGCGCCTGTGATCCCGGCGATAAGCCTGCCCACGAACAGCCACCAGATGCTGGGGGCAAATGAAAGGAAGAGATAATCGATGCCAAAACCGAACAGCGAGAACAAGAGTACCGGCCTTCGTCCGTATTTATCACTCAGGTTGCCCAGTACAGGCGCAAAAATGAACTGCATGAAAGCATACGCAAAAGTGAGCCAGCCGCCATACTGAGAGGCCTTGCTGATATCGCTGACGCCAAGCAGCTGCTCGATCAGTTTCGGCATTACTGGAATGATCAGGCCGAAACCCGTTACATCGATAAGCAGGGTAACAAAAATAAACCCGATAGCAGCTTTACGGTTTACAGGCATACTTTTCATTCCAGGTTAGAAACGGAATGGTTGCCAAAATAAAACATAGCGGCGACTATTCCCGATAAATTCCACATACCGCATAAAAAAAGGGGACATCGCTGTCCCCCCTTACTTATACTCAAACGGTCGCCTATTTATGTAGTTTGATGGTGCCTATGGATGTCTCCCGCGGCGCATTCACAGTCACATTGCTGATCGTAGTGTCTGCATAGCCGTTGGAAGCGTTGATATAAACCGAGTATTTTCCGTCGGCTATCCCGCGCACCTTGAAATTGCCTTCTTTGTCGGGTAATGCATAGGCAGTATCCGAAGCATTAAACACGGTAACTACGGGGAAACCATCCCTCGGCGTAACCCTTCCTGCAATGCTGCCGGTATTGGAGACGATGAAGAAATGGAAAACAGCTTTCAGGTAAAACCGGTTATTGCCTTCCTGCACGATGGACCTGGCAACATCGAAATCGAGCCAGAGCCTTTTCTTGCCTGGAAGGAACTGCTCGAACTCATGGCCGGCGAGTTTGATCAGCACATAATTCTTGGCATTGGCCGGCAGGTAGAGCGGATAACTGACACTGTCTTTCACAACAGAATTATTGGTGCCGAGTTCTATCTTGATCAGCCGGATGGAGCCTTTGGCAATATTGGAAGCCGCCAGCAAAGTATCGGCGCCATTGCGGAATTTCAGGATATCGTATACCCCGGGCTTGATATTGAGGGTTTCCCAAACAAATACCGAATCTTTTTTCTCATCATCCCCGTGCCGGTCCCAGTCTTCATGGTCATGGGGGCGCGGCGTGGTGTCCACCAGTACTTTCACCGATCTGATATCGACCAGTACCTGGTCGAACAGGCCGGGGCCATCGGTAAGATAAAGGGATACATTTTCTTTTCCAGGCGGGATGGAGCTTTCGTCAGAACCCGATTTTTTACAGGAAACGATGCCCATACAGAGCATCAGGGCCATAGCGGCCATGAGGATGAAGTGTCTGTTTTTCATAGTTGATTTTGTTTAAGCGTAGCATTGCTTCATCCAGACTGTTTAGTTCGCTGAGCAGTACAAGAACTGTGCTAAATCTTTCCCAACGGTTTGTTAAGACTATTATAACAGCCCCGGCTTTCGTACCGCTTCACTTCTTATCTTAGACGCGGAAACAATGCCCCAGACAGGATACTTTTACCAGATAGGCCGTTGCCTGCCGGGGCCAAAAAAAATTATCCCGCTAACTAAAATTTTTCTCATGAACAGACTATTGTTCGCCACTCTTATCTTCCTGTGCATTTCCGCTTCGGCGCAAAAAAGAGAACACTACGAGATCAAAGTATATCATGTAAAGACCAATGAACAGGTACAGCAGGTAGATCAGTTCCTGAAAGACGCTTATTTGCCTGCCCTGCATAAGCTGGGCATTAAACAGGTAGGCGTATTCCATCATATCGATAACGATACGGCAGCGGATAAACGCGTATTCGTATTCATCCCTTTGAAATCACTCGACCAGGTAAGCGATGTGGCGGATCTGGACATTAAAGATGCTTCTCTGCAGGACCAGCCTTATTGGAAGGCGGCTTACAATGCATCGCCTTTCAGCCGGATAGAAACGATCGTGCTGAAATCGTTTGCCATGATGACCAAATACCAGGCGCCTTCACTAACCGGCCCTAAAACGGACAGGATCTATGAACTGCGCAGTTATGAAGGACCTACAGAGCGGCTCTACCGGAAAAAAGTGGAGATGTTCAATGAAGGCGGCGAAGTGGCTTTATTCAAGCGGCTGAATTTTAATGCCGTGTTCTATGCGGAAGTGATCGCTGGCAGCCATATGCCCAATCTAATGTACATGACCAGTTTCAACGACCGCGCCGACCGCGATGCCCACTGGAAAACTTTTGGCGCCGATCCGGAATGGGTGAAGCTGAAGGATCTGCCGCAATACCTGAACACGGTATCTAAAAACGATACGATGTTATTGCATCCGACGGAGTTTTCGGAACTATAGAATTTTGGAATCGGGAAATTTCGAAAGTTTGGAATTTGGCGCCATGCCGATATTTAAATTTCGAAATTTCCCGATTCCAAAATTCCTATTCCCGCAACGCTTTCAACCCTCTTATCATCGCCACGAAATCTTTTTTCCGGGCGAGTGCGTCGATAGCCTGGGCCATTCTTTTGGCTACGGCCGCCTCTCCTTTTACGCCGCCCAGCCATTTGATATAATAATTGCGCTGGGATAGTTTCAGCCCTTCGAAAAAAGCTTTGGCCTTAGGTTCATCTTCCAGGCACTCAAGAAAATCAGGCGGGATCTGTAAGGGTTTGGTATCAGGAGCGAGTTGCAATTTTAGCGTGCTCCCTTTTTTCTTGCCGGTACCTTTGCGCATTGCTGCGTTGAGCGGTAAAATAAAGCGGCCACCGCCCATCGGTAACAGCGCAATTCCGGCAATGGCATATCCATCCAGCTTACCTTTTACCCTGAATGATTTTTTATTGCCGGGCGAAAGCTGCTCGGCAATATCGGCGGGTACCTCCACATAGGTCCAGCCTGTTTTTTCGCCCTGTCGTTCGAACTGGTGTATGGCTGCGGTAAAACTTACCATACCCTAAGATAGAAAACTCCAGGTATCCGATCAACGGCCCTGTTTTAATAAGTCTGCCACATAGCTCATCACTTCGTCCGGCAGGGGCACATGGCCTTTACCGGCAACAACTTTTTCAGACACATTGCGGAACCCATGGTCCGTAGCCGCTTTTTTTGCGTTCTGCCATTGAAAATAGACCCGGCCATTCGTTCCATAAATGGTGTCGCTGCCGGCTGTAAAACCGGTGATCGGCAATATGGCCCGAGACGGATCATGAGAGAACAGTTCTTCGGTCATGCAACTGTTCTGGTTATAGTTGCCCGCCACCGGTATCGCAGCTTTCAGGCTCTCCGGGTGCTGAAAAGCCATCTGCCACACAGTATGGGCGCCGGCTTCAAAACCGGTGAGATAATACCTGTCTTCGCCGTTATAGGCGGCCTGCACATCTTTGATGACCTGCGCAAGTCCGTCCTGGTTGAATTTACAATCGCTGACTTTTTCAATATAGTCCCAGTCCTGGCTGGAATAAGGGAACACGGAGGGATCCCTTCTGCCGCTGCGGCTGTTGTTGACATTATAAGGCGCAACGATGATAAATGGCAATTGCTTTCTTGCACGGACGAAACGCAGTGCATTCTCGCGGTATTCTTTATCTGCAGATTCTATCACCACCAACACCGGCCATTTTTTGTCTTTGGACCAGCCCGCCGGCAGCGATACATAATACTGCATCGGGTGACCATTGGCTTTTTTCAGCTGAACGGAATCGTTGGGAGCGGCCTGCAGCAGGCTGGAGAACACGATACACAGTACGATCGGCGCGATCAGAAATTTCATGGCGGCGGGTTTAGGAGCTCAAACTAATATCCGCATCGTGCAAACAAAAGTTAAAAATGACAGGCGTGCGTCATGGCCTTTCCCTGCGTTCCCTGCGTACCTTTGCGTTCTCTGCGATACTATTGTCGCGAATTTGTAACGCAGAGGGAGCAAGGGGCTTTACGGGCTTTATTTCTTTACTGGCTCCTCATTCCGGAAGATGACGATGCCATCGAATACATCCACCAGAACAGTCTTGTTCCGGTCGATATCGCCCGCCAGTATTTTTTTGCTCAGTTCATTGATGATCTGCTTCTGGATCAGTCGTTTCAGCGGCCGGGCCCCGAACTGGGGATCGTAACCCTGTTCTGCGAGAAAATCGAGCAGGTAATCACTGAATGCCAGCTGGATGCCATTTGCCGCCAGCATATTCTTAATACCGTCCAGCTGTATCTTCACGATACCCGCTATTTGTTTTTTCAGCAGCGGGTGGAACATGATGATCTCATCCACACGGTTCAGGAACTCGGGGCGGATCGTCTTTCGCAGCAGGTCCATCACTTCCGTTTTCGCTTTTTCGGTTACCTCTTCCACATTTTTCTCCGTTACATCCTCGAATGCATCCTGGATCAGGTGGCTGCCGATATTGCTGGTCATGATGATGATCGTGTTCTTAAAATTCACCACCCGGCCTTTGTTGTCCGTAAGACGTCCATCATCAAGCACCTGCAGCAACACATTCCATACATCGGGATGCGCTTTCTCGATCTCATCCAGCAATACCACGCTGTAGGGTTTTCTCCGTACGGCTTCGGTAAGTTGTCCGCCTTCATCGTAGCCAACATATCCCGGAGGAGCGCCCACCAGTCTGGAAACGGTATGTTTTTCCTGGTACTCGCTCATATCGATCCTGGTCATCATGCTCTCGTCATCGAACAGGTATTCGGCCAGCGCCTTGGCAAGCTCTGTTTTACCTACACCGGTAGTTCCCAGGAAAATAAAGGAGCCGATCGGCTTTTTCGGATCCTGCAGACCGGCGCGGCTGCGGCGGATAGCATCCGATACGGCCACAATAGCTTCCTCCTGCCCTACTACCCTGTTATGCAATTCCTCTTCGAGGTTCAATAATTTTTCGCGCTCGCTTTGCAGCATTTTGGTAACCGGGATGCCCGTGGCCTTCGCAACATTTTCAGCGATGTCCTCTGCATCCACTTCTTCCTTCAGCAACCGCTTATCGGTGGAAGCTTCCAGTTGCGCACTCAGCTCATTGATGACAGCTTCCTGTTCCTGTACTTTGCCATAACGGATCTCGGCCACTTTACCGTAGTCGCCATTACGTTCGGCCTGCTCGGCCTGTAGCTTCAGGTCTTCAATGTTTGCCTTCGCGTTCTGCACTTTTTCTACCAGCTCTTTCTCCTGTTGCCATTTGGCTTTGAGCGTATCACGTTCTACAGACAGGTTGCTGATGGTGATATTGAGCTCTTTCAGTTTATCCTTGTCGTTCTCACGCTTGATCGCTTCCCGCTCTATCTCGAGTTGTCGGATCTGCCTGTCGAGCCTATCCAGTTCCTCGGGCATGGAATTCATTTCCAGCCGCAGTTTGGCGGCGCTCTCGTCTATCAGGTCGATCGCTTTATCCGGAAGGAACCGGTCGGTCATGTACCGGCTCGACAGTTCCACTGCGGCAATGATCGCTTCATCCTTGATCCGTACATGGTGATGCGTTTCGTAGCGGTCTTTCAGGCCACGGAGAATAGAGATCGCGTCTTCCATTGTCGGCTCATCGATCATCACTTTCTGGAAACGACGCTCAAGTGCTTTGTCCTTCTCAAAATATTTCTGGTATTCATTGAGTGTGGTGGCGCCGATGGCCCTGAGCTCGCCACGGGCAAGTGCAGGTTTCAGGATATTGGCAGCATCCATCGCGCCCTCGCCGCCGCCGGCGCCCACCAAGGTATGGATCTCATCGATGAACAGGATGATCTCGCCTTCACTGCCGCTTACTTCTTTTACAACGCCTTTCAATCGCTCTTCAAATTCGCCTTTGTATTTGGCACCGGCGATCAGCTGACCCATATCCAGCCCGAAAATCGTTTTCGACCGCAGGTTATCCGGCACATCGCCATTCACGATACGCATGGCAAGGCCTTCCACGATAGCGGTTTTACCTACACCCGGCTCACCCACCAAAATAGGATTGTTCTTGGTGCGGCGGGTGAGGATATGCAGCGTGCGGCGGATCTCTTCATCCCGGCCGATCACAGGATCCAGCTTGCCCTGTCTGGCCAGTTCATTCAGGTTCTTGGCGTATTTGTTCAACGCATTCAGTTGCGTTTCCTGGGTCTGCGATTGTATCGTATCCCCTTTGCGCAGGTCTTTGATGGCAGTGATCAGTCCTTTTTCGGTAAGACCGGCCGCTTTCAGGGTTTTGGCAGCATCGTCGTTCACATGCAGCAATGCCAGTAACAGGTGCTCGGGACTAACGAATTCGTCTTTGAATTCTTTGAGCACTGCATTGGCCCGCAGGAAAACATTGTTCAGGTCGCGGCTGATATTCTGCGCCGGCTCTGCCCCCTGGGTCTTTGGTAGCTTGCTGATCGCTTCGTCCACTTTGGTTTCGGTGAATCCGATATTGACGTTGTTACGCTTCAGCAGGAATTCCACAGGGCTATCCTTATCGGCAAGCAATGCTTTCAGCAGATGGTCGGTCTCAATATTCGGGTTGCCGTTATTGAAAGCGAGCTGTTGTGCCGCCTGGATGGTTTCCTGGGCTTTGATAGTATAGTTGTTGAGATTCATATTGGTTTTCCGTTCGTTACTAAATTGATAAACTTCTTATCTTGTTGTATCGAAGTCCTAATTTGTATGCAAAAATTGTTCTTAGCGATCAAATAGGCTTATCACCTGAAGAAACCTGAAAATATGTCCGACAGAACGTTTGCCAACTGTACGAAAGTCAGCCTGCTGCTTGTTTCCATGCTATTCTTTCAGTCTGTGAGGGCCCAGTACGATTTCAGTGCCGTGGAGCGAAAACTGGAGGCTGGTAAAAAGGACCTGGGCAAAGACGCATTCGTGATTGTATACAAAGATAGTAAAGTAATCTACCAGAAAGGAACAGGCGAATTTACCGTAAAGACCCAGGCTCCTATCGGCAATGCAAGCCAGTGGCTGACCGCCGCGCTGGTGATGGTGTATGTAGATGCCGGCAAGCTTTCGCTCGATGATAAGGTCAGCAAATACATTCCCGTCTACACCAAATATTCCAAAGGTTATATCACAATAAGGGATTGCCTGGCGCATCTCACCGGACTGGAGTCCGACCGTTCGTTTAACCTGCTGGGCAAAAAAAAATACAGTTCACTGGAAGAGGAAGTGAATGATTTCGCGGCCAAAAAAGAGATCGAGTCCAATCCCGGACTGGAATTCCGTTACAGCAATGTAGGGTTGAATATTGCGGGACGGATACTTGAAATAATCAATCACCGCAGTTTTGAGCAGTTGATGCAGGAGAAGATCACCAGGCCGCTGATGATGCGCAATACCAGTTTTGCGAGTTTCAGTTCGGTCAATCCATCTTCGGGTGCAGTCTCCACTCCAAACGATTATATTAATTTCCTGTCGATGATCCTCAACAAGGGCATGTTCAACGGCAAAGCGATACTTAGCGAAAAGGCTGTGGCAGCCATGCAGGCCGTAGTGACCACACCGGCTACCATCAAACTGGCGCCAAAAGTGGATGCGGGCTTCAATTATGGTTTTGGCAACTGGATCATGGAATCCGATGAGAATGGCAATGCTGTCGTACTGGGGCATCCCGGCCTTACCGGAACCTGGCCGTTTGTTGACAAATGCCGCAACTATGCAGCTGTGATCTTCACCAGGGGCACACTCGGCGAAGAAAAAAAAGAAGTTTATCTCGATATCAAAAAATCGCTGGATGAGCAATTAAAGTCATCCTGTAAATAACCATTATGCCAAGGCCTGTTACTGTTTACGAACACAAATCGCAGCCGCTGGCGCCGCGGAAAGTGTATCTCCAGCGGGTATACCGCAATGTGCGACTGGCGTCGGCCCTGCTGGGTGGATGTCTGCTGATCGGCGTTATCGGCTACCGGTACACAGCGCCGATGGGCTGGATAGATGCACTGCATAATGCATCCATGATCCTGAGCGGCATGGGCCCTGTAGCGGAAGTAAAAAGCGTAGGCGGAAAACTTTTTTCATCGGCCTATGCTTTGTTCAGCGGCGTTGCCTTCATCACCAATATCGGTATCCTGATCGCACCTGTTGCCCATAGGTTCTTTCATAAACTGCATGTGGAAGAGAAATAGTTATCCCTCTTTTTTTACAAGCACGATCCTGCTGTTGTCTGCCTTGTATAGCATGTCGAAATATTTAACCAGCTCCGGATAATAAGCTGCCGGGAAACTGGAACGGTTCATGATGCGGGTACGGACCACCTCTATCTGATTGCCCGCAAACTTATAATCGATCCGGTACTGCCCGAATTCAGTAGTTACTGCAACATTCTTCGGCATTGACTCGGTAATATATCCAGCCGGTATATCTATGAAAATGCTGTCCACATGTGTAAATGCATCCAGGAATTCTATCGGATATTTCCGGCCGCTGTCGGCTGCCAGCCGCAGGGTGGACCGGGTAAAAAGATTAGGCGTCAGGAACAACCGCCTGCCCGAAATGGTGGCATAATTGGGTGCGCTGATATGCAGGTATTCATCGATTACCGGCAACGCGCCTTTGACCTGCTTATAATCGAATTTGTCTACTTTGTAAGTGGCCAGTCCCAATGAGCTGTTCAGGTACTTTTCACGTTCTTCCTGTGTTTTGTGATGGATGAGCCGGTCGGCCTCCTCCTGCTGTGTTCCGGTAAACCTGGTATTCACATCTACGGAAAGATTCCCTTCCCCGTCAACCACCGCTTTAATACGCCTGACCTGGGTATTCTGCCCGGCCAAATATCTGGGCGTTGAAACAAGATGACCACCGTCATCATCGATCAGAAGCGCTTTTCTGTCGCCAGTGAATGTGCCCATGAATCCTGCCGATTCAGTCTGGCTGGTACATTCCAGCCAGGTGGTATCGCGGTCTCCCGGTACACAGGCTATTACATGGTTAAAATACGGAGCGGGGAAATCCTCGCGGGGATTCCGGCTGCCTCTTCCCGCATTCACAATAACATAATTGGCTTTGATGCCCGCTTCTTTCAGCAGGCTGACCATATAATTCGACAGCGCCTTGCAGTCGCCGTATTTGTTGGCAATAACGTATTTCGCATCGAAAGGCTGCCATCCTCCAACCCCTAGCTGCACGCTGACGTACCTTGTATTGCGCTGCAAGAATTCATACAGCAACCTGATCTTTTCTGCCCGGTCGCTGACGCCATCGGTGAGTTTATGAACTTCCTGCCTGATATTATCCGGCAGCTGGTCCCGGCCTTTATTCAGCTCCGCCTGGAATTTGCCGAAACCCTGCCAGGTGCTCATATTGCCCTTGTAATTGCCCAGCATAAAATCATCGGGCCCTATGTACACCGAAGGAACCAGGGTATTCATCGCGGGCTGAAACCGCTCGGATTGAAGACCCGTATAGTTTTTCAGCTCCCAGGTATAGGTGGTGAGCTGGGCTGTTTCCTGCACTGCCGGCTTCGCCGGAAAATTCAGGGCCTTATAGCGCAGTTTGTAGCCCGCAGGCGTTTCAACAATATACCTGCTCTGTTCTACCGAAAACTCCTCATCAGCAACAGGATGCCAGGCAGGCAGGAAATAAGATCCTTTCACCTGCTGCTCATCTTCGTACTCAACAGTATAAGGGTATTGCCTGTTATGAAAATTATGCCGCTTGATCCTGTCATCCAGCATCAGACTGTACCCGTCGCTGGAGGATTCATCCTGGATGTCTTTTCGTTTTACAGATTTGATCTTTTTGCCGGCTGCATCATAAAGGTTGCCCGAAATATCGCTCAGCCCTTCCAGGCTGCTGTACGAGTTACTGTATTCCGCAAATTCATCTCCGTTCTCGTTCAGTATCGTGATCGCATAGCGGTGTTTGATGACCACTTTATCCAGCGCTTTGATGGTTACCCGCAGTTCCTCAAGCCGTTTTACGGCATTGGAATTGCGTTTCAGAGAGTCGGGGATATTTCCAATATTGTAATCCTGCGCCGCTACTGCCGTAACCAGCATCAACTGCACACAAAACAGCACTATTCTCATGGTCTGGTCTTTTTAAACACTATCTGCTCGCCCTGTTTTTTGATGGCAAATGAGAAAAACTCGCGGAGTGATTCGTAATCCTCCTGTGCAAAGTTGGCCTTGAACACTGCCATCCTGCAGCGCATCTGCACTTTTTCAGGCGTTTTGGCGAATATGTATTCGAACATCCCCTCGTCTTCATTGAATTTGTACCGGACAGATTTCGGCAATTCGTCTACTTTGTAACCCTTGGGAACTTCCATATCGAGCACGAAGGTTTCGTCGAAGGTGTAGGGCATTTCTATCGGATATTTCCTCTCTGCTGAAGTAAAAGGATTTTTCTTTATGGCCTCATTGAGGAGGGGATTGAAATAAATAATATCCTCATCGTTCAGTTTCATATGAAGGTCGTAAGTGATGCCGAGGGGCTGGTCATACAGTTTCAGCGAATCTATGCCCACATTGCTCACCGACATATCATTTCCGATGCGCGTGGTCAACTCCTTTGCATATTCTTCCGGTTTCATTTTCGCCATTTTTGCCCGCATCGCATACGAGCTGAAGTCGCCAAGTATCGAGGTAACGCTTCCGTCCATGCCTCCTTTGTCGCTGTTGACAAGTATGAGCGAAGTGCGTTTCGATTCTTTCAGCGAATCTGCCGAAAGCACGATACTCGCCGGCGTCTCAGACAAAACCCAGGCGGTGCCGTTATAGCAGGATGCAGGCAATTTATTG
>Ga0213876_10001851_pt1 | contig 12748 bp, 13 predicted proteins | sample BarmaccomBMRX_R9_FD_160113 | JGI IMG/M metagenome (GOLD analysis project Ga0213876, IMG submission 160113) | Root-associated microbial communities from Barbacenia macrantha in rupestrian grasslands, the National Park of Serra do Cipo, Brazil - RX_R9 | ecosystem: Host-associated > Plants > Roots...
CGGCGGCTCACCGAGGCCCGCCGCCAAGCTGCTCGCGCGGGTCCAGTCCGACGACTGCGACGCCGGCCCCCCGCGCAATATCGATCGCCGTGACCACCTCCTGGTAGGTCGCCGCGCCGTCGCCGCGCACCGTGATCACCTTGTCGGGGCGCCCAGCGTACACCGCTCGCAGCCGCGCCGCCAGCTCGCCGACCGCCAGCGGCTGCCGGTTCAGCGCGACGCGACCGCCGGGCAACACCTGGAGCACGATCGCCGTCCCCTCTCCGCCGGGTCGCTCCTCCGGCAGGCTCGCGTACGTCGCCCGCTGGCTCGCCGGGATCATGAACATGAAGATGATCAACAGCACCATCAGCACGTCGATCATCGGCGTCACGTTCGGCTCCGCCTGCATCCGGACCACTCTCGCGTCGTGCATCGTACCCTCCCGGTATGGTGTTGCCGGGAGGGTACGACGCCAGCATGAGGCGGCCGTGAACGTCGGATTGCGCTTGCGTGAGCGTGCGATGACGTGTCGATGAACGCGCCCGATGCTGCGCGTCGGCCGGACGTACCGCGTTAGACGGCCGGCGCAGCCCGGTGACGCCGGACCGCGCTCGCGCTCACGGTGAACACGGCAGCGGCCGCGCCGGCGCACACGCTGAGCAGCGCAATGCGGCCGACGCGGGCGGGCTGATCGACCATGGTGAGGACGAGGAGCACGACGACGGCGACGACGGCAGCGTACGCCACTCGTCGCGCCTCGAGATCGTGCTCGTGCACGTGGCGCCGGAGGGCGAGCAGGCCACCGCCGTACCCGATCGCCGCCGCGACCACCTCACCCGCGGCCACCGGCCAGTGGACCTGGCGAAGCCGCCCCAGGTCGCCGGACAGCACGACATCCATGAGCACCACCGCAACGATTCCAGCGCCGAGCATGCCGGCGAAGCGATGGGTAGCCGCACGTGACACGTCAGCCCGCGAGATCATGATCGGCAGTCTCCGTGTGTGGGCCAGCCGACGCTGCGGTTAGGCCGCTCGCGCGGATGGAGCCGTGAAAGCGGCTGGAACGCTGCAGGCGTTTGCCAGCTTCGATGATTCGTCAGGCAGCGGTCGATCGCCCCAGGCGTCACCACCACGCCGTCTCGGCCGCGTCGGGCGGCGCGCGGTCGATCGCGAACGGGAGGTAGCCGCGCGCCCGCCGGTACTCCGCCGCGAGCACCTGCCGCAGCTTCCCGCTGCGCAGCATCGACGCCCACATCATCCCCTGCGCCCGGCGGAGGCGCGTCTCCGGGTCCGTCGAGAGGTCCATCGCGTTGATCAGCCGCTTCGCTTCCTGGTAGTCAGCGTCCACGTCGTAGACCGTCGCGAGCAGGTCGTGGAAGATGGCGTAGACGAACGCCTCGACCGCCAGGTCCCGGACCCCCTGCATGTCCGCGACCCCGTTGATCCCGACGCACACGTGAGCCTGGATCCACCCGTCGGGCAGTACCTCGTCCGGGTAGAAGAAGCGGACGGCCACGTCGCGCACGCGTGCGGCGCGCACGGCCCGCGGCGGTGGCGGCGCGGCGCGGGCCCGGTGGCGTGCGACGCTCGTGGCCAGGACGGCGAGGTACGCGCTGTCGCCGGCGAGGCGGCGGAGCACGTTCCGCCGCACGGCAGCTCGATTCCCGACGAGCGCCACCGGCGCCAGGGGCTCACCCGGCGCGTTGACGGTCAGGTAGAGCACGTAGTGCCGGTTCGCCCGCGCGAGCGCGCCGAGCGCGCCGAGCGCGCCCCGCGCGCCGGCCGTGTCGAGATCGAGGCTGTAGCCGTAGCGGCCGCTGTCGACGATCACGAGCGACGGCAGCTCGGCCGCGGCGTCGCGTGGCGTGTATCCCGTCGTGTCGGCACTCGGCTCGCGCATGTCCGCCGCCGCGAAGAACGCAACGAGGGCGAAGGGGAGGACGGCCATGTGGGTCCGAATGCTGTGTCGAATGAATCGTGGTGGGGAGGTGGCCTAACGCCAGCGTTCAGCTGCGAAGCCGCGGGATCGGAGCCGTATGTGCGGCTGGAGCGCTGCGCGGCCTTGTCAGCTGCAACGATTCGTTAGGCCGCGCTCACCGGGGCGCCGCCTTCGTGATGAGCGCCTGCATGAGCGACGTCGCCGCCGCCAGGACCGGTGCCGCCCGCGCATCCCGGCGGAACACGCCGACCGGTCCCTGCCCGAAGTGCAGCCCGCTCGGCGTCAGGATGCTGATGCGCGCCTCCCGCGGCGGCAGCGGGGGCCGCACACCTGCCCACGGACCGATCTGGCCGACGAGGCCGCGGCCTGCCGCCAGCAGCGCATCGACCTCGGCGTCGAGCGAGGCGTCAGGACGCTCCCAGACGATCGCGCCACCGCCATGGCTCAGGAAGCGCGCAGAGCGGTCCGCGTATGCGACCAGCGTGTCGAGCCCCGTCGGCATCGGCAGGTCCACGACGACGCCGTAGACGCGCTTCGCCTCCGCGGGCGGCGGGTCCTGGCCGAGGTCGCGGAGCGCATGCCACGCCTGCACGTAGTGGCGCGACTCGAGTCCCGCCTGGCGCACGATCGCCGAGAGCGCGTCCCGGGCACCGGCCGCGTCGCCCTGTCTTCTCCGTGCGGACGCGGCGGCGAATCCCGCCCACGGTTCGCCGGTCCGGGGTGCGTCGCCGCCGCCGGCCCACGCCTCCAACGGCAGGTCGCCGAACAACAATCCGCGCAGCGGATGCCCCGCCGCGAATAGCGGAGCGGGCGCCGCTGCGGGTAGCGCGGTCTTCTTGCCGAACCATCCCAACATCAAGAACCTCCTGCCGGCCTAACGCCAGAGGCCAGGTGCGGAGCCGCAAGGCTGGAGCTTTCGCGCCATGCGGAGTGATGCGCGGCTCCGTCTGCTGCAACGATTCGTTAGGCCGCAGCCTCACCGGTTCCATCCGCGCGCGCTTCCGCATCAGTGGCAGGACGGTGCGCGCGGATGAGCCCCGCCACCGCCCGAAGCACGGCGTTCGCCTCGCGGTGGTCGGGGAACGCTGCTGCCACGTCCGGGTCGAGCGGCATCAAGTTCGTACCTTCGGCGTAGCGAGCTGCATACTTGCCGCGCACGCCTCCGCGAAGGTCATACTCCGGCAGCAGTTCGTCGGGATCGTCCGCGGCCGGCACTGCTGCCGCACCGTCAGAGTGTGTCATCTTCGTATTGGGATCGCTCATGGCGTGTCGCCTCGCGGGCGCTGATAAGGCGGATACGATGATCACGCTCGGTGTACTGGACGGCCAAGATGCGGCCGCGGTCGGACCGTCCGAAGATGGCGAATCGCTCCTCGCTGAGCGAGTGGGGGCGGTCCGGCACGGTGACCGCGAGCGGGTCGGCGAAGACCGTGGCCGCTTCGGGGAACGAAACCCCGTGCTTGGCGAGATTCCGGTCGGCCTTCGCCGGGTCCCACTCGAATTGACAGGGCATGACGAAACATAGCGTGCCACCAACACTCGTTGCCGCCTAACGCCCGAGTTCAGCTGCGGAGCGGCCCTCGTTGAACTATGGACACCATGTGGGGTGCTGGGCCGCTCCGTCTGCTGCAACGATTCGTTGGGCAGCGCCCCTAAGTGCGTCGCCGAGCCGCACGGTCGAGTCGTCTGCTCAGGTCGAGCGTCGCATAAGTTCGAACTACCGACCCGACGACAGGTACGCTCGACAGAATTGCGACTCCGAGGGTGTCCGTCGCCGCGCGCATCAGCGTCTCCTGGAAGGTCGCGCGCGAAACCACGCGGGCCTCCACGTCAGCGTTCTTCATCCCTATCTCCGCACCGTCATCGGCGTTCTCGATTGTTAATACCTCGATTCTTACGCTGTCACCTGGATTCATCAGAGCGATATCCAGCCGCAGGGATCGACTCCCGTGGCCAGCGACTTTCACCTCCCCGAAGCCCAACTTCGGTTCGGTTTCAACCTTTACGTCCACGATCTCCGCCCTTTCGGCGAACTCTACGAGAACAGGTTGGCTCTGAACCGCGAGGTTTCCCGTGTTGATGATCTCAAACGGAAACAGGTAAGCCGCGGAGACAGCCTTCCCGTTGTACTGGAGATTCAGGCGGCCCTGAAAGTTCGCCGATGGAGCTAGCAGTGCGAGCGGATCGTCCCGGACGCATTCCAGGCGCTTCACCTTGATACTCTTGCGCCAAACCCAAATCGTCGCCGCAGCACCCAGTAGCGCTCCTCCAAGAGCTCCGACCAGGCCCGCAATCGTGGGGTCCTTGTACCACACTGGCGGCACCACGGGCGGCGTTGGTGGGACTTGCATCATGCTCCGAGTGTGTAGGTACAATAGGATTCTTTGTCTGCCCAACGCGCATTGAGCTGCATTCCAATTTCGGCCGCCCGGACCGATCCCCGAGCCCTGCGACCGAGCGCAGCCTCCGACCGTTCCGTCTCGGCAATGTAGCGCCAACCTCGCACTCGCCAGCACCCGAACGATCGCCCCCGATGGCGAAGGTCGTGGCGAGCGCGCCCGGCTGCGGCACGACTGCCCCGAGCGTTCACGGAGCGACCTGATACCGGAACGGCCCGCCCGCCGGTGGCCACACACGGGGCGCGCGACCGCTCGCCCGCCCCGTCGATATCCCCAGCCGTCTGTCCTCGGTCGCGCGATTCGGCCGGCCTAACCACCCGCGGGACCGGACGGCGCCTCGCCGAACGCCGGGTCGCGTGCACAGATTGGGGCGCGTCGCCCGGACGTCCCGGTGCGGCCGACGCACCGCCGAGGGTGCGTGCTTCCGTGGAGGATCTTCCCGTGTCCGACAGCTCGTCCGACAGCTCGTGCGACCTCCCGTCCGGCATCTCGCCCGACGCCAGCGGCGTCTCGCGGCGCGCGTTCCTTCGCCACGCCTCGCAGGCCGGCGTCGCGCTGTCGTTCGGCGGCGTGGCGTACGCGCCGGCGCTGGCGAATGCGCAGGCGCAGGCGCACGCGGCGCCGCGACTCGAGGACGCGACACGTGGGCCCGACGGCGCCCGACTCGCCACCGCCGCGTTCGGGGACGTCATCGGCGGCATGCGGTGGCGCATGCTCGGCCCCTTCCGCGGCGGGCGCGTGGCGGCGGCGACGGGGGTACCCGGACGGCCTAACGAGTTCTACTTCGGCTCCGTGAACGGCGGCGTGTGGAAGTCGGTGGACGCGGGACGCGTGTGGGCACCGGTGTTCGACGCGATGCCCGTCGCCTCGATCGGCGCGCTCGCGGTGGCGCCCTCCGCGCCCGACGTCGTGTACGCGGGCAGCGGCGAGTCGACGCTGCGCGACTCCACCGGCTTCGGCAACGGCGTCTACAAGTCCGTCGACGCGGGACGCACGTGGACCCACCTCGGCCTCGACGAGACGCACCACATCGGCCGCATCGCCGTGCATCCGCGCGAGCCCGACACGCTGTTCGTCGCCGCGATCGGGCACCTGTACGCGGCGAACAAGGAGCGCGGCGTGTACCGCTCGCGCGACGGCGGCCGGAGCTGGCAACAGGTACTCTTCCGCAACGCCGACGTCGGCGCGGTGGACGTGGCCATCGACCCGTCCGATCCGCGCGTGGTGTACGCGGCGCTCTGGAACACGCGCCGGCCGCCCTGGTACACCTACGCCCCCACGAACGGCCCCGGCGGCGGGCTGTGGAAGTCCACCGACGGCGGCGACCACTGGACCCAGCTCACCGCCGGCCTGCCTAACGAGGCGGTGGGACGCATCGGCATCGCGATCGCGCCGAGCGAGCCGCGGCGGCTCTACGTCGTGGTCGACTGCCTGCTGCCGGAGCCGGGCGCGCCGGTGCCTAACGCCGCGCCGGCGGGCGCCGCGCCTAACGGCCGCGCCGCGCCGCCGCCGATGCAGGGCGGCGTCTTCCGCTCCGACGACGCGGGCGCGACGTGGCGCCGGCTGTCCAACGACCCTGCGCTGTGGGGACGCGGCTGGTACTTCGAGAAGCTCGTCGTCGACCCGAAGGACCCGGACGTCGTCTACGTCAGCAACGTCTCGGTGTCGCGCACCATGGACGGTGGGCGCACGTGGGTGCCGCTGCGCGGCTCGCCGGGGGGCGACGACTACCATCAGCCGTGGGTCTCGCCCGACGACCCGAACACGATGATCGTCGCCAGCGACCAGGGTGCGATCATCACGCGCAACGCGAAGGCGGCCGACCCGCGCGCGGTCACGTGGAGCTCGTGGCTCAACCAGCCGACCGCGCAGCTCTACCACATCTCCGTCGACCACCGCACGCCGTACTGGGTGACCGGCGCGCAGCAGGACAGCGGCGCGGTGGCGGTGCGCTCGCGCGGCAAGTTCGCCGAGATCTCGATGCGCGACTGGGAGCCCATCGGCGCCGGCGGCGAGAGCGGCTACACGGCCGGCGACCCGTTGCATCCGGGGATCATCTTCGGCGGCACGGGGCAGCGATGGAACCTCGAGACCAACACCGTCGTGCCGGGGACCACGGTGCAGGAGTCGCCGGAGCCGGCGCGTGCCGACTGGACGCAGCCGCTCGTGTTCTCGCGCGCCGACCCGCGTCAGCTCTACTACGCGAACCAGTTCGTCTTCCGCACCACCGACGGCGCGCACACGTGGACGCGCATCAGCGGCGACCTCACGCGCCCCGACCCCGGCGTGCCGCGCACGCTCGACGCGACGGCCGCCGCGCACGTCGACCGCAACGGCAAGCGCGGCGTCGTGTACACGATCGCGCCGTCGCCGCTGCTCGTGCCGATGGTGTGGGTGGGCACCGACGATGGCCTGATCCACGTCACCGCGAACGCGGGGAAGACGTGGACCGACGTCACGCCGGCCGCGGTCACGCCGTGGAGCCGCATCACGATGCTCGAGGCGTCGCCGTACGACGTCGACTCGGCGTACGCGGCGGTCGACCGTCATCAGCTCCAGGACTTCGATCCGTACATCTATCGCACGCGCGACCGCGGAAAGACGTGGCAGCTCGCGACGAAGGGGCTGCCGCGCGGCGCCTACGTGCACACGGTGAAGGCCGACGTCGAGCGACAGGGGCTGCTGTTCGCGGGCACGGAGCGGGGCGCGTACGTGTCGCTCGACGACGGCGAGAGCTGGATGCCGCTGCAGGGCAACCTGCCCGTCACGTCGGTGCGCGACTTCGAGGTGCACGGCGACGACCTCGTCGTCGGCACGCACGGCCGCGGCATCTGGGTGGTGGACGACCTCGCGCCGCTGCGCCAGGTGGACGCCACGATCCTCGCCGCCGACGCGCACCTCTTCCGCCCCGCCGACGCGGTGCACGTGGCGCAGGGCGGCGACAACGGCACGCCGCTGCAGAAGGACGAGCCGCAGGCGGAGAACCCGCCCGCCGGCGCGATCCTCTACTACACGCTCCGGACGCCGGCGACGACGCCGGTGACGCTCGAGATCCTCGACGGCGCCGGCGCGGTGGTGCAGGCCTACTCGAGCGACGGCCCGCCCCCCGCGACGGGCGGGCGCGGCGGCGGCGGCGCGGGCGGCGGTGCCGGCGGCGGCATCCCGAACACGACGGCGCTCTGGCGCGTACCCGGCGAGCCGTTAGGCACCTCGCCCGGCCTGCACCGCGTCGTGTGGCCGGCGACGAACGGCGCCGGCCGCGGCGCCTTCGACCCGGGCGGCGAGCGCGGGCCGCGGCGCCTCGTCGGCGCGTTCACGGTGCGGCTCACCGTGAACGGCCAGCGCTACACCCAGCCGCTCACCGTGCGCGACGTCGCGTGAGGTTCGTCGCCCAGCGAACGTGGCCGTGTATCTGAACCACGGAGGACACGGAGGAAAGCCTGTTAGGCAGTCCTCCGTGCCCTCCGTGTCCTCCGTGGTTCCATCCTCTTCGAACTGCCGTTAGGCGCGCGCGTCACGCGTCCTGCTCGGTCGGACGCACCAGGATCTCGTTCACCGCCACACGGCGCGGACGCGTCACGATGTAGCCGATAGCGTCGGCGACGTCCTCGGCGTGCAGCAGCTCCATCGCCTCGAGGTGGTGCCGCATCGTCTCCCAGACCTCGGGGCGCACGTGGCTCGTCAGCTCGCTCTGCGTCGCGCCCGGCTCGACGAGCGAGACGCGCACGTGGTGCCCCGTGACCTCCTGGCGCAACGCCTCGCTGAAGCCGGTGACGCCGTGCTTGGTCGCGTTGTACACGGCGGCGCCGCGGCGGGGAAACCGCCCCGCGGTCGACGTCACGTTCACCAGGTCGGCGACGCGGCGCGGCCCGGTCTCGGCGGCACACAAGAGATGCGGCAGCGCGGCATGCGCGCAGTACAGGGTGCCGACGAGGTTGAGCGCGATCATCTGCTCCCACTCGGCCAGCGGCGCGTCGACCGCGGGGCCGAGGAGCATGGCGCCGGCGTTGTTGACGAGCGTGTCGAGGCGCCCCAGCTCGGCCACCGTGCGCTCGACGGCGCCCGTCGCCGCCCACTCGTCGGTGACGTCGGCCGCGATGGGCAGCGCGGTGCCGCCGCGCGTCCGGATGCACTCGGCCAGCGCCGCGAGGCGGTCGCCGCGGCGCGCGACGAGTGCGACGGCCGCGCCCTGCCCGGCGAGGGCGAGCGCCGCCGCCGCGCCGATCCCGCTCGACGCCCCCGTCACGAGGGCGACGGTGCCATCCAGCCGTTCTCCCATCGGTGTCTCCTGACCACTAGATTGATTCGGAGGATCCTCCGTTTCTGTCAGGAGTATAAACGGAGCATTCTCCGTTTAGCAACCCGAGCCCGCGCCAGGAGTGACGCACGCCGTGTCCAGCCGCCCGCCCCGCGCCGATGCGCGCCGGAACCGCGAACGCCTGCTCGAGGTGGCGGCGCAGGCCTTCGCCCGCGGCGGCGCCGACACGCCGCTGGACGCGATCGCCCGCGAGGCGGGCGTCGGCATCGGCACGCTCTACCGCCACTTCCCCACGCGCGAGGCGCTCGTCGAGGCGACCTACCGCAACGAGCTCGCGCGCCTCTGCGCGTCGGCCGAGGAGCTGCTGCGGACGACGGCACCCGACGCCGCGCTGCGGCAGTGGATGGGCGGCTTCGTCGCGTTCATGGCCACCAAGCGCGGCATGGTCGACACGCTGCGCGCGCTCGTCGCCAGCGGCGGCAACCCGTTCGAGCACAGCCGCGCGCGCCTCGTCGAGGCGATCGACACGATGCTGCGCGCGGGCGTCGCCACCGGTGCGCTTCGAAGCGACGTCCAGCCGATGGACGTCGTGACGAGCCTCAGCGGCCTCTCCCTCGCCGCCACCGACCCGGCCCAGCGCGACCGCCTGCTCGACTTGCTCATGGACGGCGTGCGCCGCCGGGGCTGAGCAGCGGACGGCGGTCCACGGGTCCGCCGGCCGCCTCACGGCAACGAACGCGCCTCGATCCGTGCAGGACCCACCCGTCCGGCCGGCCGGACGGCGTTAGGCATTCCGGTCTGGCGCGAGGCGGTGTCGGCGGCGCCCGCCTGACGCATCGCCGCGGCCGACGAAGGCGTGCCACGGGCCTCCCGGCGGGAGACCGCGCACACGCCTTCGCGACCGCCGGCACGCGTTAGGCACCGACCACGCGCCCCCGCCGCGCGATCACGACCCGCGGTAGAAGTAGTACTCCGCCGTGTACGGCACGCGCGCCTCCTGCCCGACGGTGCGCCCTCGCGTGGCCGGCGCCAGGCCGCCCACCGTCCGCACGCGCTGGATGAACGTGGTCCGCCAGAACACGCCCGGGCCGTCGGCGGCGACGGCGCGGAGCGACAGCCACGGGATCGCATTCGCGTCCGGCGTGCAGCGGTCGACCACCGCCCCGATCACCTTGCTGCCGCTCGTGCTGCGCCACGTCGGGCCGGCGAAGTGCACGCCCAGCCGATCGGTGAGCGCCGCGTCGGTGAACAGGTCCGCGGCCGGCGCGACGAACGCCCAGGCCGTGCCGTCCCACCGATAGATCTGCACGCCCGTGGCGTAGGCGTGCGCCGAGAGCTGAGCCCCGGCCGGCGCGTTCAGGTTGTCGCACACGGCGAGGCTCGCGGTGCGCTCGACGTCGGTCGCGCGGGGCGCGACGAACGCGACGGCGCCGCGTGCCGCACTCGCCGCACTCGCCGCACCCGGTGCGAGCGGCGCATCGGGCGCGCAGGCGGCGACGACGGCCGCGGTCGCGACGGCCGCGAGGAACTGCCCGACGGCGTGCCGGGTCGTGCTGATCGTCCTGGTCATGGCTCGTTCTCCTGGAGTACGCGGCGCGGGCGCGCCGGCGGTGGTCCACATGCGTGGTGTGACTTCCTGGCACTCCGGTAGATCGAGAAGTCGGGCCGGGACCGGACACGCCATCGCGACCGTTAGGCGCTCGGCCGCCGTCGCCACCGTTCAAGACCGTCGTCGTCGACGGAGCGACCGTGTGGCACGCCGCGCGGACCCGCCGCGACGGCGCCCGCGGCGAACCGGCCGCGCCCTTTCGATGTGATCGCACCATGTCGTCCACTCGCCTCTCGCTCGCCGCGGCGCTCGTCGCCGCGGCGATGCTCGCTCCACTCGATCGCGCCGCCGCGCAGCCCGCGTGCGCCGCGCAGACACTCGCCGCCTTTCTCGCGCCCAGCTTCGCCTGCACCATCGGCCCGTGGCGGCTCGCCGGGTTCGACTACGTCGGCGTATCGCTGTCCGACGAGGAGCTCGTCGCCGATCCCGCCCACATCGGCGTCGATCCGTTCGCCGCGACCGACGCCGCGGGCCGTGCGACGTTCGGCCTCGCCTTCGATGGGTTCGAGGCATCGGTGCACCGCGCCGGCGCGCCCGACGGCATCTCCGGGTCCGTCGCCACGAACCATCTCTCGTTCATCGTCGAAGCGCTGCGGCCGACCGCCCGCCTCGTCGGCGCCACGTTCGACGGCGGCGCCGGCATCGCGGGCGACGACGTCGCCGCGCGGTTCCTGAGCGCGAACGCGGGCGCCGTCGTGAGCGGCCTGACGGGGAACGCGGAATGCGGCGGCGGGAGCGCCGACCACGCCGGCGCGGTCGGCGCGACGATCGTGCACGTCGAGACGCCATGCGTCCCCGGCTCGGTCGACGCGGTCCGCGTGGGGCTCTCGACGTTCGGCATCTTCCTCCGCGACGAGCCGGGGGAGATCGCGTTCTCCGGCCACGCCGGCGGCCGCGTGGACCGCATCACCTTCGTCGTCGCGCCGACGCCCGCGCCGACGGTCGCGACCCCGGAACCGGCCACGCTCGGCCTGGTCGCGGGCGGGCTCGTGGCGTTAGGCGCGCTGGGGCGGCGGACGCGCGACGCGTGACGCGTCCCTCGCAGTCATCCCGACCTCGACGAACGCCGGCGGAAGGATCTGCACTTCGTAGCTCGGCCAGGTGCAGATCCCTCGCTGCGCGCGGGATGACCCCAGGAGACGAGAGCCGCATGGCGAGACCGTACAAGCGCCGGCCCGCAGGACGCGGTATCGTGCCAGGATGCCTCTCCCCGATCCACCGGCCACGCTCATCGTCGTGGCGCCACCGCCCGACCTCGCGCCGGTCGTCGAGTACGTCTGGCAGCTCGTGCTCGCGCCGGGGGCGCCGGGCACCTGCTGGCGCGTCGTTCCCGACGGCTACGTCGACCTGTCGGTGCGTGTGCCGGTGGACGCGGAGCCGCTGCGGGCGGTAGCGCGGCAGCCGTGGAGCGTGGCCGCCCGCCGCGAGGCGATCGACCTGCTCGCCGGCGCGCCGGCCCTCGTGTGCGGCGCGGCGGCCGGCGCGCGCACCCTGCCGATGAACGGTCCGCGGCTCCTCACGGGCGCACGCTTCCGGCTCGGCGCCGCGGCCGCGGTGCTCCGCGACGATCTCGCGCCGCTCGTCGACGGCGCCCGCGCGCTCGACGACGTCCTCGGCGCCCGCTCGGCCGGTACCGTGGCGACCGCCCGCGCCGACGACGGGTCGCGCCACGTGCACGCATACGGCTGCAGCGGCCCCACGCACCCCGACGAGGCGACGGTGCAGCAGGTGCTGCGCGCCATCGCGCGGGCGAGCGTCGTGGCCGCCGTCCGCCGGCTCGTCGCGCGCGCCGAGCGGGCCTCCACCACGCTGGCGCCCGACCCGCGCGTGCGCGACGCGCTGCGCCTGCTCGACGCGTCGGCCACCGAGCCGGCGACATCGCTCGACGCGGCCGGCGCGCGCGTGGCACGCCTGTGCCGCGAGCTGTCGACGAGCAAGCGCACGCTGGAGCGGCTGTTCGCCGGCCACGTCGGCTTCGCGCCGCGCACGTATCAGCGCCTGCGCCGCGTCGGGGCCGTCGCCGAAGCGCTCGAGCGCGGGCGGCACGGCACGCTCTCCGAGATCGCCTACCGGCTCGGCTACGCGGACCACGCGCACATGACGCGCGAGTTCGGCGGCGTGATGGGCGTCTCGCCGTCGCGCTACCGCCGGGAGGCGCTCGACGCGCCGGTCGCGCGCCGCGGCGGCGCCGTCGCGCTCGAGCGCACGACGCCCGTCGGCACGGTGGGGACGATGGATCGCTGCGCGTGAATCCCGGGATCGACGTCGTTAGGCCCTTCGTCCGTCACCCCCGCGGACGGGGATGACGACCTCAGGTCAGATACACGATCACGCGCACGTCCGCCGGCTGGGCGTCGGGGGCGAGCGAGGCGTAGCGGAGCCGAAGACGACCGGCCGTGGGGTGGCAGACGGCCTTCTCCCACGTGACCGCGTCGGCGAGGTCGTGCCGCGCCCAGCACGTGCGGAACGCCTCGCTCGCCGCGCCTAACGACGCCACGAACGCCTCCCACGCGCGGTCGCCTACCAGCGGCGCCGTCGCCGCGCGGAACTGGGCGACGGCG
>Ga0213876_10001852_pt1 | contig 12746 bp, 12 predicted proteins | sample BarmaccomBMRX_R9_FD_160113 | JGI IMG/M metagenome (GOLD analysis project Ga0213876, IMG submission 160113) | Root-associated microbial communities from Barbacenia macrantha in rupestrian grasslands, the National Park of Serra do Cipo, Brazil - RX_R9 | ecosystem: Host-associated > Plants > Roots...
GCACCAACCCCGTCAACCTCGCGCTCTACATCGACGCGCTCACCTTCTTGATCTCTGCGCTGACGATCGTCAACCTGTCGCAGATCAGTAGCGCACGGCCGAGCGAGGATTCGACCGAGCACGCGGAGCAGGTCGGGCTGGTCCGATCGATCGCAGAGGGCGTGAGGTTCCTCGCTCGGCAGCGGTGGCTGAAAGGACTGGTGCTCGGCATCGCCGGGGCGACCGGTGCCGGTGCCGCGGTGATCGGTCTGTCGCAGCGGTTCGCCGATGTCTTGCAGGGTGGCAACGCGGCCTACGGCACGCTGTTCGGCACCGTCTTCGTCGGTCTGGCGTCGGGCATGTTCCTCGGCCCGCGGCTGATGGGGTCGTTCTCGCGACGCCGCGCGGTCGGCCTCGGCATCGTGGCTTGCGGTGTCACCCTCTCGATCGAGGCCATCGTCCCGAACCTTGCCCTTGCGGTTCTCACCACGGGGATCATGGGGTTCTGGGCCGGCCTGGTCTGGGTGGTCTCCCTGACTCTCGTCGGCTCCGAGGTCACCGATGACATGCGCGGGCGAACCTTCGCCTTCATCTACAACCTGATGCGGCTAGTCCTGCTCATCATGGTGGCTGCGGCGCCGGCGATCGCCGGCGTCATCGGGCCGCACTTCATCACGATCTCCGGCGAGCAGATCCGTGCTGACGGTGTCACGGTCACGCTGTTCGGGGCGGGGATCCTCTCCGCCGTCCTCGGGCTGGTCTGCTATCGGTTGATGGACGACCGACCGGACGTCTCGCTCTGGGCTGACCTGGCGGCGGCGCTGCGCCGCGACCGGCCGCAGGTCGGCCGGGGAACCATCGCGGGACTGTTCATCGTGTTCGAGGGCGGCGAGGGCGCGGGGAAGTCGACGCAGGTCCGCCGGCTCGCCGAGGCGATCGAGGCGCTCGGTCACGAGGTCGTCGTGACCTTCGAGCCGGGCGCCACCGTGACCGGCAAACGGTTACGCGAGGTCCTGCTCGATCGCGACACCACGCTGTCGCCGATGGCGGAGGCGATGCTGTACGCCGCAGATCGCGCGCAGCACGTCGACTCGGTGATCCGTCCCGGCATCGAGCGCGGCGCGGTCGTGATCAGTGACCGGTACGTCGACTCGTCGATCGCGTACCAGGCGGGTGGCCGTGGCCTCCCGGAGGACGACGTTCGCAGGCTGTCACTGATCGCGACCGGCGGCCTTCGACCCGACCTCACGATCCTGCTCGACATCCCGCCGGAGGTCGGGCTCACCCGGCTCACCGGCCCGGCCGATCGGATCGAGACCGAGACGATCCAGTTTCACCACCGGGTCCGCCGTACGTTCCTGGCCCTTGCTGGTCACAACCGCCAGCGTTACCTCATCCTCGACGCGCAGTCGAGTCCTGAGCGGGTGCACGAGGTGCTGATGGCACGGGTGCTCCAGCTGTTGCTGACGACCGACCTGCCACGTGAGAACACCCGTCCGCCGCTCGCGCAAGCGTCGCGATGAGTGCCTTCGCGTCCTTGATCGGGCAGGAGCCCGTCATCGCCCAGCTGACGGCCGCAGCGGATGCCGCTGCGGCAGCGGTTCGTGGCGAACCGGGTGTCGGGATGTCACACGCCTGGCTGTTCACCGGCCCTCCCGGCTCCGGGCGATCGGTCGCCGCGCGAGCTTTCGCGGCTGCACTGCAGTGCGCCAACGGCGGCTGCGGGACGTGCCACGAATGCCACACCGCAATGTCGGGAGCGCACGCCGACGTCGAGATCGTGCAACCGACCGGACTGTCGTACAGCGTGGCCGAGACCAGGCAGCTTGTCGCTCGCGCGGCGCTCGCGCCGACCCGAGGCGCGTGGCAGGTCACGATCATCGAGGACGCGGACCGCTTCACGGAGCAGGCACTGAACGCCTTGCTCAAGGCGCTCGAAGAACCGCCACCCCGCGGGGTCTGGCTCCTCTGCGCGCCATCCACCGAGGATCTGCTGCCGACGATCCGGTCCCGGTGCCGGATGGTCACGCTCCGGATCCCGCCGTACGACGCTGTCGCCCGCTACCTGGAACGCGAGGGAATTCCCGCCGACACGGCCGCCTTCGCCGCCCGGGCCGCACAAGGACACATCGGGCGGGCCCGCCGGTTGGCGAATGACTCGCAGGCGGCGGCTCGCCGGCTCGATGTCCTGCGGGTTCCGTTCCAAGTCGGTCAGGTCGTCGACTGCTTCAAGGCGGCGGCGCGGCTGGTCGACGCGGCGAAGGCCGAGGCGGTCGCGGTCAGCAATGCGCTGGACGAGGAGGAGAAGGACGCCCTGCGCGAGGCGATGGGCGACACCGGGCAGCGCGGTGTCGCGAAGCCTCGCGGCATGGCGGGCGCGATGTCCGACCTCGAGCGGCGGCAGAAGTCGCGCGCGACCCGGACGCAGCGCGATGCCCTCGACCGTGCACTGGTCGACCTCGCTGCCTTCTATCGCGACGTGCTGATGGTGCAGCTCGGTGCGACGGTCGATCTGGTGAATCCGGACCTCGAGGCCGGCCTCGGCCAACTCGCGACCGCGTCGACCCCGGAGGCCACGTTGCGCAGGATCGAGTCGGTGCTCGCGGCCCGCGAGGCGATCGAGGCCAACGTCGCGCCGCTGATCGCCGTCGAGGCGATGGCGATCGGCCTGCACGCCGGCTGACCGCGCCTGGGGCGAACGATGTGACAGCGTGATCGCCATCGCGACAACGCTGTCACATTGTTTCGGTCGCGCCGTACGCTTCGGGCATGCCCATGATCATGGCGGTGAGCTTCACCCGCTACGGGCGGCTGTACTACCTCGATCCCGGTGACCATCGCCCGGCCATCGGGGACCGCGTTCTGTTCCCGACCGATGGCGGCGGTGAGGTCGCCGAGTGCGTGTGGTCGCCCCAGTACGTCGCCGACGAGATCGGCGGGCTGCCGGTCATGGCCGGCTTCGCGCAGCCGGATGACCTTGATCGCGATGAGCGCAACCGACGGCGCAGCGCGCAGGCGAAGGTGGCGGCGAAGCGGTTGATCCACGAACACCAGCTGCCGATGAAGGTCGTCGGCATCGACGTGCAGGATCGTGGCACGCCCCCGAAGATCGTCGTGTACTTCTCCGCGCCGCACCGTGTCGACTTCCGCGACCTCCTGCGCGACCTCGCCCGAACCATCGACTCGAAGATCGAGCTCCGTCAGCTCGGGGCGCGGGACGAGGCGCGGGTGCAAGGCGGCATCGGGCCGTGTGGCCGCGACCTGTGCTGCGCGACGTTCCTCAAGGACTTCGAGCCGGTCAGCGTCCGGATGGCCAAGGATCAGGACCTGCCGGTCAACCCGCTGAAGATCTCCGGCGCCTGCGGGCGCCTCATGTGCTGCCTGAAATACGAGCACCCGCTGTATCAGGAGTTCAAAGCGGATGCGCCGGCGATCGGTACGACGATCGGGACGCCGGACGGTGATGGTCGGGTCATCGCCCACGAGGTGCCGCAGCAGGCGGTCGTCGTACGGTTGTCGGCATCGGGTCAGACCTGCCGCTGCTCCCGGGCTGATGTCTGCGCACCGCGCCAGGCCTATGACGCCGTCAACGCCGACCCGCAAGGAGCTTCCTCATCCGACGTCTGATCCCCGCCGTCCTGCTGTCCGCTGGAGCTCTCGCTGCCGGGTGCAGCTCGTCAGGGTCCACTACAAGTTCGCCACCTACAGCGTCGGCCACCTCGACGCCGTCGCCGACCTCATCCGCCAGTGCCGCAGGTCTCGCGAAGTTCTACGGCCAGCAGCTGAACTGGTCGCCCTGCCACGACGTGTACCAGTGCTCGACGCTGTCCGTTCCGCTCGATTACGCGAAGCCGGATGCAAAGACCATCGGGATCGCCGTGATCCGGCAGGCGGCATCGGACAGCCACGCCGGGTCCTTGATCATCAACCCCGGCGGGCCGGGTGCGTCGGGTGTGGAGTTCGTCGCGACCAGCGCGTCGATCTTTTCTCAGCTGACCCAGCACTACGACCTGGTTTCGTTCGACCCGCGCGGGGTCGGTGCGTCGGCACCGATCCGCTGCGTCACCTCGCAACAGCTCGACACCTTCGTCAACACGAATCCGGTGCCATCGACTCCCGCCGAGCGCGCGCTGCTCGTCCGCCAGGCAAGGACGATGGCCGACGGGTGCGCCGCCAAGAACGGTGACTACCTCTCGCACGTCAGCACGATCGACGAGGCGCGCGACATGGACGTCCTGCGGGCGGCGCTGGGCGACAAGGCGCTGACGTACTACGGCGCGTCTTACGGCACCTATCTCGGTGCCAAGTACGCGCAGCTGTTCCCGACCCGCATCCGTGCGATGGTGCTCGACGGGGCCCTGAACCCGAACGAGTCGCTAAGTCAGGGCAACCTCATCCAGGCGAAGGGCTTCCAGGTCGACCTCGACGACTTCCTCGCCGCCTGCGTGCAAAGCGGCTCGTGTCCGCTCGGCTCGACCGAGGCCGACGCGCACGCCGGACTGGAAGCCTTGAAGGCGCAGATCACGGCGCATCCGGAGAAGACGGTCACCGGACGCGTCATGGGACCGGGCGAGTTCTTCGAAGGACTCGCCGCCGGTCTGTACTCGCCCGACTCCTGGAAGGACCTGTGGACCGTGCTCGGCGCGGTGAAGCAGGGCAATCCGGCCGGTCTGTTCCTGTTCGCTGATGCGCTGACCGAGCGACACAGCGACGGCAGCTACTCGAACCTCATCGAGTCGAACCTGGCGATCAACTGCGTTGACCGCCCAGCGCCGCACAAGGTGTCGACCTACGTGCGCCTGGCCGCGAAGTTCGCGCAGCAGGCGCCGGACTTCGGGGCAGCGATCGAGTACGGCTCGTTGCCCTGCGCGTTCTGGCATGTGCCGCCGGTCGAGAAGACCCACCCTGTGTCCGCGCCCGGGGCACCGCCGATCCTGGTGATCGGTACGACGCGGGACCCCGCGACGCCGTACGTGTGGGCACAGGCGCTCGCCCGACAGCTGAAATCGGCCGTCCTGCTCACCTACGACGGTGACGGGCACACGGCCTACATCCGTCATGACTCGTGTGTCGACGATGTCGTGAAGTCCTATGTCGAGGACCTCCAGACGCCCGCCGCCGGCACGAAGTGCGGTTGACTCGGCACGTCGAACCCCCGGTCTAGACTCTTGCCTTGCGCCGTTCGCGGCGCACGCCGCCTTAGCTCAGTCGGTAGAGCGATTCACTCGTAATGAATAGGTCGTCGGTTCGATTCCGACAGGCGGCTCCACGCCCTGGCCCTCCGCATAACCGTGGCTGCGCGGCTGCAGAGGGAGGGTGCACCGTCGTAGGTTGATCTTGTGAGCGATGCGCACTACAAGAAGCCCGACTGGTTCACGAAGCACGTCTTCAACAAGGTGGTCGCCGGCTTCACTCGACTCGGCTTGTCGGTCTGGGGCTCGCGGATCCTCGAGGTGAAGGGGCGCACGACGGGCGAGCCACGGCACACGCCGGTGAACCTGCTCACCGTCGGCGACGCGCAGTACCTCGTCGCCCCCCGGGGCGAGACCCAGTGGGTGCGCAACCTCAGGGTCGCGGGCGACGGCGTGCTGATCCTGGGTCGGCGGCGGCAGCCGTTCACAGCGGCGGAGCTACCGGTCACCAAGCGGGCGGCCATCCTGCGGCCCTATCTGAAGCGGTGGAAGGCGGAGGTCGGTGTCTTCTTCGACGGTGTGAGCGCGGAGTCGCCGGACAGTGAGCTCGAGCGCATCGCGCCCAACCATCCGGTGTTCCGAATTACCAGCGGGTAACCTTTGAGCACGTGAGGGGTTCGCCGCAGCTCGGCCGCCAGCAGCGCGAAGACGCCTGGAAGAGCCTGGACGACGGCCACTTCGACATCCTCGTCATCGGCGGCGGCGTCACCGGTTGCGGTGTGGCGCTCGACGCGGTGACCCGCGGCCTGTCGACGGCCCTGGTCGAAGGTCGCGACATCGCGAGCGGAACCTCATCACGGTCGAGCAAGCTCTTCCACGGCGGGCTGCGCTACCTCGAGCAGATGGACTTCAACCTGGTTCGCGAAGCGCTCGCGGAGCGGGAGCTCAGCCTGACCAGGCTCGCCCCGCACCTGGTCAAGCCGGTCTCGTTCCTCTACCCGTTGACCAAGCACGGCTGGGAACGGCCGTACGTCGCTGCTGGCCTGATGTTGTACGACCAGCTCGGCGGGGCGCGCTCGTTGCCTCGGCACCGTCATCTCACCCGCCGTGGCGCGCGGGCGATCGCGCCGGCGTTGAAGCACGACGCGCTGGTCGGCGGCATCCGCTACTACGACGCTCAGTGTGACGATGCGCGCCACACCCTGACCCTGGCCCGCACGGCGGCGGCGTACGGCGCGACCGTGCGGTCGTCGACCGAGGTAGTGGGCTTCGTGCGGGAGGGCGGACGGATCGTCGGGGCGAACCTCCGCGACACGGAGACGGGTGCGACGTGCACGGTGCGCACCGGCGTCGTCGTCAACGCCACGGGCGTCTGGACCGACGAGGTGCAGCGGCTGGCTGACTCGCGCGGCGAGTTCAAGGTGCGCGCCTCCAAGGGCATTCACATCGTGGTGCCGCGGGACCGGATCTCCAGCGAGACGGGCCTGATCCTGCGGACCGAGTCATCGGTGCTGTTCGTCATCCCCTGGGGTGACTACTGGATCATCGGCACGACCGACGACGACTGGGTCTACGACAAGGCCCATCCGGCGGCGAGCCGCGTCGACATCGACTACCTGCTGCGGCACGTCAACGCTGTTCTCGCCGTGCCGCTGACCCGTGAGGACATCTCGGGCGTGTACGCCGGGCTCCGACCGTTGCTGTCAGGTGAGCACGAGGAGACCTCTCAGCTGTCCCGCGAGCACGCGATCAGTCGATCGCCTCGCGGCATGGTGTCGGTCGCCGGCGGCAAGTACACGACGTACCGGGTGATGGCGAAGGATGCGGTCGACGCGGCCGTCGAGGACCTGGGCCGCCACGCGCCGCCTTGCTGCACCGAGCACATCCCGCTGCTCGGTGCAGACGGCTACCACGCGCTTGCCAACCAGGTGGAGTCGTTGTCCGACGACCTCGGCCTGCCGCGCTGGCGGGTCGACCACTTGCTGAATCGCTACGGCGCACTCCTCGACGACGTTCTCGCCCCTGCAGCCGACGACCGTTCGCTGCTGGAGCCCGTGCCAGGCGCCGGGCTCTACCTGATGGCGGAGGTGAGGTACGCCGCGACGCACGAGGGCGCGCTGCACCTCGACGACGTGCTGACCCGGCGGACCCGGATCTCGATCGAGACCACGCATCGGGGGGCGGACTCGGCACGGCCGGTCGCCGCGTTGCTCGCCGGTGTTCTCGGCTGGGACGACGCGACGCGAGATCGCGAGGTGCTCTCCTACATCGCGCGGGTCGACGCGGAACGACTGAGTCAGGAACAGACGGACGATGTCAACGCCGACGCTCGTCGGCTGCTCGCACCGGACACTCGGCTGACCGTGGTGGACAGCCGCAGCGCCTGAGCTGGCGGCCGCTAGTGGGCGACCGTGAACCTGGTCGACTGCTTGAAATGCCCGTCCTTCAACGTCGCCTTGTAGGTCGCACCGCGATGCAGCGTCGGTTTCACCAACATCACGACCCACGGTCCTTCCGCGAGGATCGAGCGCACCAGCTGCTTCTCGACCGGGTCCTTGGAATGGAAGGTCGATGGTGAGAACGAGCAAGTCGGTCCGACGCGGCGCCCGTTCTGCTTGATTGTCGTCCGAAAGTGCTTGAGCCTGCGATCCCCCGGCGGTGGTTGCGCGACGCGGAACAGGACGGGCGCCGACCAGCTGTCCCAGTGCCCGCGACAGGTCTTCCTGGGGTCGGGGGTCTCGCCGCGATTGACGAGCAGGCTGGTCGGCACCTTCATGCGCCGCGACGGAAAGGTGAAGTTCCTGTCTCTCGCCGGCAGCACGTTTCCATCCGACGTTGCAACGTCGAAGACATGTCGCGACGGAAGGCACCATAGGGCAGCCGCGGCACCGGAGGAGCCGAAGCCGCCGATGCTGGTGTCCTGGTTCAGCAGACACGTCGCATGAAACGGTGCACCCATCCAGAGATCGAGGCGCCCACCGGGCTTGCCACGCCGAGCTCGAGGACGCTGTTGCGGCCCGCCCGATCTCCCTTCCTGGTGTAGCCGTGGTAGCCCTGACCTTTGATCTCGCAGTGACAGATGACGTTGTTGCGGTTCATCCACTTGGCGTGGATCCGATCGAGCTTGTCGAACTTCTTGCTCTCGAACATCGGCTGCACGCCGGCGCTGTGCCGGTAGTGGTTGATGCGCTTCAACCACGACGGGGCATGTCGCTTCTTGACCTTGAGTGACACGGTCGCGCTGCGCGCCGCGTCTTGGTACGTCGCGCCATGATCGATCACTCGAATCCGGTAACGGCCTGGCCTGCTTGCGGCAACGATGGCGGGCTGCGTGAAGCCAAAGGGGTCGAAGCCGTCGAACAGGCCACCGGCGGCGCCACGGCTGGCGGTGTGCCACTTGCCGTGCCCCCGCCGCACCTGCGTCAACGGGACAGGTGCGCCAGCGGCGGCATTGACCGCGGTCTTCTTGGCGCCGAGCGCGAGTCGTGTGCTCAGCAAGGCGCCGGTCTTGGCCGTCGTGGCTCCCGCCCACCGGTAGACGTTGTGCGTGTGGACGGCGAAGGGAACGGCGTTGTTCAGGTCGGGGCTGAAGGCGTTGGAGTCCGGGGGGTACACGACGTACGCAGTGTCGAGCTGGATGTACTGGTTGGAGAAGGCGAAGGCACCGTTCGGCTTGGTCTTCGTCGGGTAGGCAGAGCTCTCGCACTCCGACGGCGCGCAGGCCTTGCCTGGTGATTTCGCACCCAGATACACCGACTGCCCGGCGACCGGCTGGCCACCCGAGTCGACCAGTACTCCGGTGATGGCGAACGTGTGGTTCGGGACGACGACCTGGGGATGCGTCAGGTTGGTGATCTTGTAGCCCAGGCTCGCCGCCGGACTGCTGGTGGGGACCGCGACGAGACTGCCGACTGCCACCGATGCGATGACCGCCAGCCGGATGATCCGATGCATGCCGGGATACTGGCACGCTGCCCGGCCTGCGCTCAGCCGTTCCCGCGGCCTCGGATCGCTTTGATTCCGCGATACACGCCGTAACCGATCCCGGTGGACGCGGCCGCGCCCACGGTGAGGAATGCGACCGACAGGCCCGGGCGGGCGCCACTGATTGCGCCGCGCGCGGGTACGGCGGCACGGGCGCGAACGCCACGACCGTCCGCTCGCGCGAGCAAGTCGTCGAGCAGTCCGGGAGGTGGCGTCGGTGGCGAGTCCTTAATCGACGCGAGAGCAGAGGACAGCTGCTCCTGGCGCAGTTGCTCACCGGCGCAGTCCGCACAGCGTTTGAGGTGTGCGCGGACGACGTGCAGCGGCCAACCGCTCAGGTCACCTGCCGTGAGCGCCGGCAGCTGCGAGCGTGTCTCGCGGCAGAACCGGGACAGCGACGTGGAATCGTTCGACGGCGCTTCCTCGGCCGGCGGACGCGGCCGGCGCCGCAGCAGTCTCATGACGCCTCCAACGGCCGACTCGCCGAGTCAGCGATGAGTGAGCGAAGCTTGGCGTGCGCTCGGTGCAGGCGCACCTTGACGACGCTCTCAGTGACGCCGAGCAAGTCAGCGACCTCCTTCGTCGACAGCCCTTCAATGTCCCGCAACACCACCACGGTGCGGGTCTCTTCCGGCAAGGTCGCGAGTGCGGCTTCCGATCTCGCCGCCAGGTCATGGGTGATGGCGATCTCGTCAGGGGCCGGTTCCGTCGCGATGAGCTTCATCTCGTCGTCGGGCAGCCCGAACGGCGTACTTCCCGCGACCACTCCTGTCTCGCGCTGGCGGGATCGTTTGCGCAGCATGGTCAGGCAGACGTTGACCGTGACGCGGTGCAACCAGGTGCCGAACGCCGACTCGCCGCGGAAACCGATCACGGATCGCATCACGCGCACGAACACCTCCTGTGTCGCGTCGGCTGCCTCGTCGGGATCGGCGAGCATGCGCCGTGACAGTGCGTAGACGTCGGCGTACGTCGCGCGGATCAACGCGTCGAGCGCATTCGGCTCGCCGCGTTGACACGCCCGCACGAGAGCGGGGTCGACGTCCAACTCAGTGTCCCGTCAGCACTGGTTCAGACCTCCAACATCACGGTTCGGTTACACGAAAAATCCGCCTGTAACCAAGGCTGCTCCTCGAAGTCGAACTATGTGAAGCGGCGCGCCGTGCGTCGCGGACAAGGAGTAGTTCGATGTATGCATTCGTCGTGTTCGTGGGTCTCGCGCTCGCGCTCGCCGTCGTTGGTGAGGTGCTCGACGAGGTGCTCCCCGTCAAGGCCCCCAAGGCGCTGACGACCACCTTGGCTGTCGGTATCGCGATCCTCGTGTCGTGGGCGCTCGACTATTCGGTGTTCCGCGCATTCGGCCAGGGCCTGCGTGCCGAGTGGATGAACCCAGTAGCCACGGGCGTGGTGCTCGTCGGCATGGGTGAGGCGATCCGCGCTCTGGTCGGCAACCTCGGCCTGAGCTTCTCGATCGGCAGCAAGACCGAGAAGCACGCGTAGCTTCTCCAGCGCCACCCAGCGACCCCGCCCGCCGTACGGATTTCCCCGGTACGGCGGGCGGTCGCATGTCCGGCCGCAACGCGGTGTGAAGACGTAGCCGTAGCGGACTACGGCGCATCCTTCACGAACTGGCTGGTCCCTTCGCGGTGTCGAGGCGTTCGTAGGACGCGACGATCTCGGCTTCCGCCTCAGTGCGGCCGACCCAGTGCGCGCCCTCGACGCTCTTGCCGGGTTCGAGGTCCTTGTACACCTCGAAGAAGTGCTGGATCTCTAGCCGGTCGAACTCCGGCATGTGATGGATGTCGCGCAGATGCTCCTGTCGCGGGTCGTTGGCGGGGACGCACAGCACCTTGTCGTCGCCGCCCTTCTCGTCGGTCATGCGGAACATGCCGATCGCGCGGCACAGGATGAGGCAGCCGGGGAAGGTCGGTTCGGGGAGCAAGACCATCGCGTCGAGCGGATCACCGTCGAGGCCGAGGGTGTTCTCGATGTAGCCGTAGTCGGCCGGGTACTGGGTCGAGGTGAACAGCGTCCGATCGAGCCGAATCCGGCCGGTGACCTTGTCCATCTCGTACTTGTTGCGATGGCCTTTGGGAATCTCGATGAGGACGTCGAACTCCACCCACGCCTCCTCGAAAATGCTCGGGCTGCCAGTCAACCCGGTCCATTAGTCTGCCGCTAGGTGCGTACCTTTCGTGCAGCGACCCTCGCGGTCGCCATCGTTGTCGTCGCCGGCGCGGCGGGTGGGTACGCCGTGCACCGGCACGACGATCAGTCGACGCGCAAGGCCGCGGTGAAACGGCCGACCCCGCTTCCCTCAGCGCCTGCCCCGCGTGACCCGGTGCTTCCGCAGCTCGATACGGCCGCGACCCGTCCCCTCGCGGCAGGAGTCAGTGCGGCGCTGCGCAAGTCTGCCGCCGCACTGGAGCGAGGTGCCCATCTCGTGGGCGAGGTCATCGATGCGCGCAGTGGTGACCGGCTGTGGTCGCAGGATCCGCACCAGCCCGAGCCGCCCGCGTCGACGACGAAGCTGTTGACTGCCGCCGCGGCACTGTCCACGCTCGGGCCCGACTACCGCCTGACCACCACCACGCGGCGGTTGGGCCGCACGGTCTACCTGATCGGCGGCGGCGACCCGACCATCGTCCGCGCACCGTCGTCGTACGGCGCGACCGCATATCCGACGCCCGCGACCATGGCCGACCTCGCACGGCAGACGGCGGACTCGCTCGGTCGCACCAAGGCCGTCCGGCTGCGGCTGGACTCGACCGCCTGGACAGGTCCAACCGCAGCCCCGGGGTGGAAGCCGCTCTACGTGACCGAAGGCGACATCACGCCGCCGTCGGCGCTCGAGGTGGACGAAGGTCGGGTGAACCCCCGTGACCCATTCGCGTCACGAACCCTCCACCCGATCGCCCAGGCGGGGAGTGTCTTCGCAGGCCTGCTTCGTCGCAACGGCATCCGGGTGATCGGCAAGGTGTCCGAGGGCCGCACCCCCGCGACTGCCACAGCGGCTGGGTCGGTCGCGTCGGCGCCGATGGCGGGGCTGGTACACCGCATGCTGACCGCGAGTGACGACGACCTCGCCGAGGCGATTGGCCGCGCGGTGGCGGCTCATGCGCACCGTCCCGCCAGCTTCGCGGGTGCCGCCCGCGCGGTGGTCGACGCTGTCCACGGCCTTCGCGCCCCTGTCGCCGGCGTCACGCTGCGGGACACGAGCGGGCTGTCCCACGACAACCGAATCCCGCCGCGAACACTGGTCGAGGTGCTGCGCGCGGCGACGGCCATCGGTCACCCGGAGCTGCGCTCGATGGTGACCGGGTTGCCGGTGGCCGGTCTGACGGGCACGCTCGCCACCCGGTTCGTCGACAAGGCCAGTCGCAATGCCGCCGGCGTGCTCCGGGCCAAGACCGGAACGCTCACCGGCGTCAACGCACTCGCCGGCCTGGTCGTCGATCGCAATGGCCGATTGCTGGTGTTCGCGTTCCTCGCATCTGCCGCCACGCCGGGCGTGACGGTCCCAGCACTGGACCGGCTGGCGTCCCGGCTCGAGCAGTGCGGCTGCGACCGGGCGTAAATTCGACCGATGCAGCTCGTGGACTGGAGCCTCGCGGCCGCGACCGGGACCCGACTCGTGCCGCCAGGCCCGAA
>Ga0213876_10001853_pt1 | contig 12742 bp, 12 predicted proteins | sample BarmaccomBMRX_R9_FD_160113 | JGI IMG/M metagenome (GOLD analysis project Ga0213876, IMG submission 160113) | Root-associated microbial communities from Barbacenia macrantha in rupestrian grasslands, the National Park of Serra do Cipo, Brazil - RX_R9 | ecosystem: Host-associated > Plants > Roots...
GCGATGATTGGGTTCCGCCAAAAGTCGAATTCTGCTGATGTGGGGTCATCGCGATCTTTTCGCCGCGGCGTGTCGCAATCGCGCAACGCCACCGCCCTCGTGAAAGGCCCGGCAACGGAGCCTTCTTGAAGAGGCCGCAATGCTCCGGTAAAGGAAAAGCGCGCATTCAGGATCAGCGGAGAGCCGGATATTCCAAGCCAGCCGATTGCCGTAGCCGCTCGCGACGGGGCGGGCACCGCGCCTGCCGCAGTTCACAAGCTGGCTTTCCTGCCGCGACTGGAATCGGTGCGCGGGCTCGCGGCCGTGTCGGTGGTCTTCTACCACATCGCGCCGCAATTCATCGAGACCTACGTCACGGGCATGGCGCCGGTCGTCATGTTCTTCGTGCTGAGCGGTTTCGTGCTGGCGCGCTCGCTGCAGAACGACCCGAACCCGCTGCGCTTCTTTCGGCATCGCGTGTTCCGCCTGCTGCCGGCGGCAGCGGCGACGGTGTTGCTGCTCACCTTGCTGCACTACACGCTCGGCTTCTACGTCGGCTATCTGACGAGCTTCGATCCTCTCAACGTCCTTCTCAACGCATTGATGATCCGGAGCGACATCAATGGCGTCATGTGGTCGATGACGGTCGAATGTTTCGCCACGCCGTTGATCCTCTGGTCCGCCTTGATATGCACGCGAGGCCAGATCACACCTCTTTGGATCCTGATCGTCATCCTGTTCGGGCTTTCCTTCGTCGGCCCCTACATTCATCTGCTCGGCGGCTTTACCAATCTGTCGCCGCTCTACGCCTTCATCATCGGCGTCCTGATGCATCATCGCGGCGGGGCCCTTGTCGCCAGGCTCGGCCCCCGCGCCGGCGCGCTCCTGACGTTCGCCGCGTTTGCGCTGTTCCTGTTCTGCGCGTTGCGAAAGCAGAACTCCATCCTCATCATGCTCGAATGCACGAGCGCCAGCATCCTGATCATAATGATCGCGTTTCGCGATCAGATTTTCGCGTTCCGCATCCTCGATGCCCCGATCGTCCGCTTCTACGGGCGAATTTCCTACAGCTTCTATCTACTGCATCCGATCGGAATCGCCATCGCGTTCCGTGTGCTCGACACCAACAGTCTTCCTGTCGGAGCCGCAATCGCGGCGACCGGCCTGACTGCCGTCGCGGTGACCACTGCGATGGCCTGGCCGTCATGGCGCCTGATCGAAAAACCGCTTGTCGCGCTTGGCAAGCGGTTCGACGGCCGCAAGGCGGACGCCTTCAGGCCGCTGGCCGCACAACCGGAACAGGCGCTCTCCTGAGGGGGATAACTATCAATACCGGCAGGATCCCCTATGATGGGATCTTCTTTCGAACGGCCCAGCTCCGATGGGGACATCAGCGGAATATCATGCGTCGGTGGTGATCGTCGGCGGCGGGCCGGTCGGCATGGGCCTTGCGATCGACCTCGGCATGCGCGGCACCGATTGCGTCGTGGTCGAGCGCCATCACGGCCCGCAGCCGATCCCTAAAGGCCAGAACCTCACGCAGCGCACCCTCGAGCATTTTCATTTCTGGGGCGCGGAACAACAATTGCGCGCGGCGCGCACCATCCCGCGCGACTACGGCATCGGTGGCATGACGAGCTACCGCACCCTGCTCGGCGACTACAGCCACGACTGGCTGCAGCGCGAGCTGGTGCGGCCGTTCTATTTCACCGACAATGAACGGCTGCCGCAATATGCGACCGAAGCCGTGCTGCGCCGGCGGGCCGGAGAGATCCCGGCCATCGAAGCAATGTATGGCTGGACCTGCAGGGCGATCACCCAGGATGCGGACGGTGTCAGCGTCGACATCGTCGGCCGCGATGGCGCGGCAAAAACGCTGCGCGCCGTCTATGCGGTGGGATGCGACGGCAGCCGCTCGATCGTGCGCGACCAGAGCGGCATCACCCAGACCCGTTCCGATCATGACCGCCTGATGGTGCTTCTGGTGTTTCGCTCGACCGGCCTGCACCGGCATCTTGCACGCTATCCCGGCAAATCCTTCTACTGCGTGCTGCACCCGGAGCTCGGCGGCTACTGGAAGTTTTTTGGACGTGTCGATCTCGGCAGCACCTGGTTCTTCCATGCCCCGGTTCCCCCCGGGACCACGCGCGACAATTTCGACTTCAAAACCTTTCTGTACGACGCGGCAGGCGCCGAATTCGATGTCGCCCTCGAGCATATCGGTTTCTGGGATCTGCGCTTCGCCCTGGCCGACAGCTATCGCGCCGGCCGCGTCTTCATCGCGGGCGATGCCGCGCACTCGCATCCGCCCTATGGCGGCTATGGCGTCAACAGCGGCCTCGAGGATGCGGTCAATCTCGGCTGGAAGCTGGCAGCCAGCATCAAGGGCTGGGCCGGCCCTGCTCTGCTCGACAGCTATGATGCCGAGCGGCGGCCGGTGTTCGCCTCCACCGCGCGCGACTTCATCGAGAAGGCGATTGTCGTCGACCGCGACTTTATGGCAAGGCACGATCCGGTCCGCGACCTTGCCGATTTCGAAGCGGCCTGGCGGATGAGGCAATCCGGCGCGCGGGACGAGGTCAACGCCTTCGAGCCGAACTATGAGGGCTCGCCGATCATATTCGGGCCTGAAGGTGCTGTCAGCAGCGCGATCGGCTCCCATGCTCACGCGGCGCGGGCAGGCCATCACCTCACGCCGCAGCCTCTGTCGTCAGGCCGGAATGTGTTTGAGGAGCTCGGCCCGGGTTTCACCCTGATCGATCTCGGGGCGAACGAGACCGCGGCGGCATTCGAAGCGGCGGCTGCGACGCTCGACCTGCCGATGAAGGTGATCCGGGACAGCGCGGCGGACGGCCGCGAAAAATATGCCGCCCGCCTGATCCTGGTGCGCCCCGATCAGTTCGTGGCCTGGGCCGGCGATGACGCCGAGCCCATGCAAATCCTGCAACGCGCGATCGGACGATTCTGAAACCCGTGCCCCGCGCTCCAAGGCGCGGGAGTGGCGATAGGAACCAACTCCGGTGCGATCCCGTTAGAGCGTATCTTTCGAGGGCAGGGCCATGTCAAAAGAGGATGTGCTGCGCTACGGCGCTCCCGGCGAGCACGCCCTTCATCTGTGCGTGGACATGCAAAGGATGTTCGCAGAAGGCACCGAATGGAAGATGCCGTGGCTTGAGCGCGTTCTGCCAAACATCATCGAGATCACTTCCGCGCATTCCGAACGAACTCTCTTTACCCGTTTCATTCCCGCTCAGAAGCCCGGCCAGGGTGTCGGGATGTGGCGGCATTACTACGAGCGATGGAGCGCGATGACCATTGATGAGCTGGGCGCGGACATGATCGGCCTTGTCCCTGACCTCGCCCGCTTCGTCCCCCCGGCCCGCATTTTCAACAAGCATGCCTATTCGCCTTGGACAGGCACCGACCTGCATCGGCAGCTGCGCGGCGCGGGCGTGGACACCATCATCATCACCGGCGGCGAGACCGATGTCTGCGTGCTGGCTACTGTGCTGGGAGCCGTGGACTGGGGCTTTCGCGTCATTCTCGTGACCGACGCGCTCTGCAGCTCCGCGGATCAAACCCATGATGCCATGATGAATGTCTACATGAACCGGTTCGGCGAGCAGGTGGAAACCGTCAGTACCGACACCCTGCTGGGCAGCTGGGCCGGCAACGCCCGCGCAAGAACGGTCTCATGAGTGAGGCCGCTTCCTACCTCGTGCAGATCCTTCTGCCGCGGCAGACCGGCGAAGGCGAGCCGATCCCGCAAACCTGGTTTGAACAGCTCTTGAAAGAGCTCACCGAACAGTTCGGCGGCGTCACGAGCTTCTTGCGCACGCCGGGTCAAGGCATGTGGCAGAGCGGCAGGGAAACCGAGCGCGACAACATCGCCGTCGTTGAAGTCATGACTGAGGTTCTGGTGCCCGAGTTCTGGCGGTCCTTACGCGAACGGCTGGAAAAGGAGCTCTCTCAGGAAGAAATCGTCATCCGCGCTCAGCAAATGATCCTGCTATGAAAGCCGCAGAAACCTCCTCCGCCGATATCACGCCACATGCCCGAACATCGGCCGACAGAGCAGAACTCACGCCCGAGCAGCGGCGAGCGCGTCGTGAGCTTCGCCGCGCGAAGCAACGAGAGACCAACATCGGGCGCGCCGCGAAGATGCATGAGGTCCGCCTCAAAACCGAGGGCGAGCGCCGGACGAAAGCCCCGCAATTGAAGCACAAGATCTATGTCGGGTGCTCGGGTTGGCGCTACTGGAAATGGCGGGACGCCTTTTACGCAGGCGTGCCACAATCAGACTGGTTCGAGCACTATTCGGCTGCCTTCGATACGGTCGAAATGAACGCCTCCTTCTATTCTTGGCCGACCGTTGCCAACGTTCAGGCGTGGCGGCGTCAGCCTAGGAATCGAGACTTTGTTTACACGGTGAAGGTCTGCGAGCTCATAACCCATGTGAAACGGTTTAGGGGCACAAAAACGCTCATCCGCGACTTTGGCTTGATCGCCGACCTCTTGGGCGAGCGCATGGGCTGCTTTCTATTCCAGTTGCCGCCGAGCTTCCACTACAGCAAGGCGCGCTTGAATGCGATCGTCAGCCAGCTGGACCCGGCGCGCCGCAATGCCGTCGAATTTCGGCATAGGAGCTGGTGGAACGAAGAGGTTTATCGCGCTTTCCGGAGAGCCGGAATTATCTTTTGTTCCTGCAGCGGCCCGCGGCTGCCGGACGAGCTCGTCCGCACCGCGGATGATGTCTACGTGCGGCTGCACGGCCCCCAACGATGGTACAGGCACGACTATTCGGACGCGGAGCTCAAGGTCTGGGCGGACAGGATCAAAGCCAGCGGCGCGACGCGGGTCTGGATCTACTTCAACAACGATTACGACGCCCACGCCACGAACAACGCCCGCAGTCTTCATAGACTGCTCGCGCCGCGCTCCAGTCCGAGAAAGCATCCGCTTCCAGATACGGCGAGCAGGGTTCGCCTTGATTCCAACGTCGCTTTAGCCGGCGGCTTGAGGCCGCGGTCACGCGCGCCTTGAACTGGTCGCCTATCCGTTTGCCCGACATCTCGAATTCAGGTTGTAAATCCAGCTGCGGCGGCCGCTCGTAACTAGCGCCCACATCGTGCCTCGCGGTCACGATACGCCACCGAGCGGAGTGGGCGAACCCGGGCGCCGCCCTTCGCACCTGCACTCGCGCCACCTTTGCCGCGTCCGGCAAGCGAATTCGGGCACCGCCGATCGCCAAGCAGCTTGAGACGGTGGAACGCTAACCCGCGGCGGTTCGTTCTCATCGATCCGATCAAGGAGTCCGATCGATGAAAAACTCACCCAACAAGCCCGGTGCGCGCAAATTCCAGACGCTCGCATTATCCCTGCTGTCGAGCGTCTTTCTTTTGACCCTGCCGGCGAGCGCCCAGACGAATCCGCCACCAGCCACCGCAACGCGACCGGCATCACCGGAACAAAGCTCCGTTCCAAACCAGGCCCCGCCGGCGTCAAGAACGCAGACCACCGGGGAGGTCAGCCCGGATCCGACCATCAAGAAAATGAACGAAGACGAAAAGCGAAAGGTCGAGAAAGAGGGTAAATAGCCAAAACAACACGCGGCGGACGTTCTAGTCCGCCGCTTTCTTCTGCGGTTTGCCGCACCGCGGCGCGTTTTCGGGTCGCGGCTCGAATGCCGAGCGCGCTGGCGCGTCGCTGGATGCGCTTGCAGTCGATTGCCGGGCCGCCGCAATCGCCCTACCGTGCAGAAGAACGTGGGTGAAGCACCATGGCAGCCATCAAGTCAACCGAGACCGGACTGTATCGGATCCCGCTCGCAGCCACTCTCTCCGACTCAACGCACGGCGAGATCAGGGCGTTCGAGCTTGTGACTTGCCGCGTCCGCGATTGCGACGGTGCCGAAGGCGTCGGGTACACCTACACCGTCGGCCGCCATGGCGGGGCGATTGCCGACATCCTCAGGCGCGAGATTCCGCAACTGATCGAAGGCTGCGAAGCCGATGACACTGAAGCCATCTGGCATCGGGTCTGGTGGGGCCTGCACTATGGCGGACGCGGCGGACCGACAGTGCTGGCGCAATCCGCGCTCGACATCGCATTGTGGGACCTCAAGGCGCGGCGTGCCAATCTGCCGCTGTTTCGTCTGCTCGGCGGCTTCGATGCGCGGGTGCCTTGCTACGCCGGCGGCATCGATCTTGATCTGCCTGTCGAGGCCTTGGTGAAGCAGACTGACGATAATCTCGCCAAGGGTTTTCTGGCCATCAAGATGAAAGTGGGCCGCCCTGATCTGAAATCCGACATTGCCCGTGTGGAGGCCATGCGAAACCATCTCGGCGATGGCTTTCCGCTGATGGTGGATGCGAACATGAAATGGACGGTCGAGGAGGCCATTCGCGCCGCTCGGGCGCTGCAACCTTACGACCTCACCTGGCTCGAGGAGCCGACCGTTCCCGATGACGTCGCCGGGCATGCCCGCATCCTGTCAGCCGGCGGTATGCCGGTCGCGGCGGGGGAAAACCTGCGCACCCTCTGGGAATTCAAGGCCTACATAGCTGCGGGCGCCTTGTCCTACCCGGAACCCGACGTGACGAATTGCGGCGGCGTATCCGTCTTCATGAAGATTGCGCGGCTTGCGGAGGCTTTCAATCTGCCAGTCACCAGCCACGGCGCGCACGATATTACCGTGCATTTGCTTGCGGCGTGCCCGAACCGCTCGTATCTTGAGGCGCACGGGTTCGGCCTGGATCACTACATCGAGCACCCCATGACCCTTGACAAGGGAATGGCGCTCGCGCCCAGCCGGCTCGGTCATGGCGTTACGTTCGATTGGACGGCGCTGTCACGGCTTGCGGCATAGCCGCGGGCCTGGCGCCTCTCAGCACCACCTTCTGGCCCCTTTGCGGAAGCAATCGCTTGCCATGCCTATGGGCGCATCGTTTGGGGTGAAATCCGGCAATCGCGCCGCGAATCTGCGCCGTTTACTGCAGCCGTCGCGATCGTCCAATCAGCGCGAAGACGCATACAGGTCCATCGTCTCGAGCAGGCTATCCTGTCGCCAGTCGATGAAAGCCTCCTTGAGGCGGCTCACGACAACCTGATGCTCGGCCGCGCCCCACAGATTGTTCTGCTCGGCAGGGTCATTCGCCAGATCGAAGAGCTGGCCGTCCTTCGCGCCGTGAATGAACACCCCTTTCCACCTGTCGTCGCGCACCATGGTGATCAGCCGTGCACCCGTCATGGCGACGTCGCCGGCCTGCTCGCTGTACACGAAGTCGCGGCCGGTCCAGTTTTCGCCCTTCAGCGCGGCGAGCAGGCTGCGGGCCTGAAAGGGCTTGGGATGCTGCGCCGCGGCCAAATCAAGTATCGTCGGACCGAGATCGAACAGCTGGCACTTTTCGCGGATCCGCCGTCCGCCCGCAAAACGCTTGGGCGCCCAGAACAGCAGCGGCACGCGGGTCACCGGCTCGTACATCGACCATTTCTGGCTGAGGCCGTGTTCGCCGAGATTGTCGCCGTGATCAGACATGAAGATGAGGATGCAATCCTCGCGATATCCCGTATCCTCCAGCGTCTCCAGCAGCCGGCCGATCTGCTCGTCGATCATGGTGACGTTGGCATAATAATGCGTGCGCAGGCGCCGCATCTCCTCATGCGTCGGCGCGAGCTTCCATGACACCGCATCATGATCGACCTCGGTGTCGTGCCGCCGCTTCTCCTTCAGGTAGGCTGGCAGTCCGTCGACCTCGTCCTGTGTCGGCTGCGGGACCGGAAGATCGGTTCGCGCGAGATAATGCTCCAGATATTCCGGCAGCGGATCATAGGGCGGATGCGGCCCCGGCAGACCGATCTGCATGAACAGCGCCTCCGGCCTGGGACGGCTGCGCAACCACCACATCGCGGTCTCGGCGACGAAGATGTCCGGATGCAAGGATTTTGGCATCTCCCATGTGAATGCGCCCAGCCGGTCGCCATAGTCAGGCAGGCTGCGATAGCCGGCGCGCGACGGCTTGGTCAGCTTATGTGCGGCGAAGGCCTTGTCGAGTTCGTCGGCGAACCATCGTCCCTCGAAAAAGCGATCCTTGTTCTCTACCACGAAGCGTTCATGGAAGCCCGCCTTCGCGTCATAGGGGATCGTGTGCATTTTGCCGACATTGACGCAGTGGTAGCCGGCCTCCGCGAGCTTGTTGACCCAGGTCTTTTGCCACGCCTGTCCGTTGCGCAGGACGCCCGATGCATGCGGATAGAGGCCGGAAAACAGCGCCGCGCGCGAAGGCACGCAGCTCGGCGCATTGATGAAGCAATGGTCGAAATAGACGCCTTCGCGCACCAGGCGGTCGAGATTCGGCGTATTCATATAGGGATGACCGGTTGCCGCGATCGTGTCGAAGCGTTGCTGGTCCGTCATCACGAGCACGATGTGGGGCTTGGTCACGGTCGTCTTGTCCTACGCGCCATTCAATCCATGAAAAAATATGTCTGACATAATAACTCTTGTCAAACCAGCCGAGGTTTGACTATTCTGCAAACTAGCGCTGCTTCCTTGCGTCCGAGTGGGTTGGATTCGTAATAAATCAGACATTTAATTTCGCAACCTTGAGATCAACGTGGCAAAGGCTGATAGCAACGACAGCCCGCAGTCGAGCGCACAGGTCGCCCGCGAAGTGGCACGGCTGATCTTGACTGGCGTGTGGCGTGAGGGCACGACGCTGCCCCGCGAGATCGAGCTTGCGTCCCGCTTCGATGTCAGCCGCGCATCCATCCGCGAGGCGCTCTCGCTGCTCAAGGCGAAGGGACTGATCGTCTCCAGGCAGAAGGCCGGCACGCATGTGCGCTCGCGCATCGATTGGAACATGCTCGACGAGGAGCTTTTGAACTGGACCTTGTCCGAGCTGCCGACGCAGGAGTTCGCCCAGCAGCTCCTCGAGATCCGCAGGATCGTCGAGCCCGAGGCCTGTGCGATCTGCGCCGTGCGCGGTTCCGACGAGGACTTTGCCCGGATCGAACGGGCCTATCGCGGCATGGATGCGGCCGGCCTGGACCGCCTCGCCTATGCCGAGCCAGATCTGCAATTTCACCGCGGCATTCTCATCGCCACAGGAAACGACTTTCTGATCGCCTTCGGGGCCACAGTCGCTGCGGCGCTGCGCATGTCGTTCAACCTGTCGACCCAGAATCCTGGCGCACCGCGCAAGAGCCTGCCCTATCATCGCGCCGTCCTGGACGCGATATGGGCGCGCAATCCCGATCGGGCACGCCAGGCCATGATCAAGCTCATGGATCTCACCGAACAGAACATCATCTTGGCCCTGTCACGCCAGAGGAAGAAGGATGCCGAGGAGGATAACGCCCGCACCAGACGGGCGCGTTGAAAACAGATGCAGAGTCGAGGGAGGCCATCATGAAGAACGCGGACCATATCGCCCGCAATGCTCGTCTTGCGATCACCCGGCGCAAATTGCTCAAAGCGAGCGCCGCCGGCGCGGCGCTCGCGGCATTTCCTGCGCCGCTGATCGCGCAGACGAAGCCGTTTGCAGGGCTCACGCTGCACGGCGCCTCGTTCCAGCACCGTTTCTTCACCCTGCTGCAAAAATATATTCCCGAGTTCGAGGAGCAGACCGGGATGAAGGTCGATCTCCAGCTCTCGGCGTTCCCGGTCTACAATCAGCAGGCCAATCTCGAATTGTCGTCCGGCGGCTCGGCCTATGATTTCGTGAACGTCACCTTCATCCTCGCTGCGCGCTGGGTCGCGGCCGGGCTGCTTACCAATCTCGACGAGTTCACCGACGATCCCAACCTGACCCCGGCGGAGTGGAATCCGAAGGACTTCGTCGAGGGCGCGCAGGTGCCCTATCGCGACGCCAAGGGCGGCACCTATGGTTACTCCTGGGAAGGCGGCGCGATGGTGATGGGGCTATCGCGCATGGACCTGATGGACAAGAAGGGGCTGAAAATCCCGAAGACGTTCGCGGAGCTCCAGCAGGTGTGCGCCGAGATCAACGGCACCGACGGGACGAGCGGCATCGCCTCCTTCCAGCTCCACCACTGGAATTTGCCGCCCTACATTCAGGGCTTCGGCGGCAACATTTTCAGGAATCCGCCGACGGACATCATGCCGGCGCTGAACAAGCCGGAGACCATAGAGGGTATCGAGTTCTATGCGAATCTGCTGAAGAGCGCGCCGAAGGGGGTGCTGACCTATACCGAGGACCAGGCGCGGCAATCGCTGCTCACCGGCCGCTCCAACATCTTCATCCATTCCAGCGCCTGGGTGACGCCGATACTGCTCTCCGACGAAAGCAAGGTGAAGGACACCTCGCGCGTGGTGCGCATGCCGGCCGGTCCCGTGCATGATTACCCGGCCTCGAACAGCCAGGGCCTCGGCATTCCCAAAAATGCCAAGAACAAGAAGGCGGCTTGGGAGTTCATCAAATGGTCGCTCTCCCCTGACATCTCGATGCGCCTCGTCAAGGAGCATGGTCATTCCTCGATCTGCCGGCGCTCGATCATCACCAGCGATGTCTATCGCAAGCTGAATATGGTGAACGGCCAGGACCTCGGTGCGCTCTATCTCGAGGTGCTGGAGCTGCCGGCCAAGGGCGAGAACTACATGGCATATCGCACCGTGAAGGAGTTCCCGATCGTCGGCGACGTGCTCAACAAGGCCTTCGAGCAAGTCGCAACCGGCCAGTTGCCTGCGAAGGAGGCGATGAACGCGGCGCAGGACCAGGCCATCGCCGCGCTTCGCCGGGCCGGAACTACGCTTTGACCGAGGGTGGAATCGACGCCGAGCGCCGCAGCTTCATCGCATTTGCGCTCACGCCGAGCCTGATCGTGCTGTTCGCAGTCGCCATGCTGCCGGCGCTTTATCTCGTGGTGACGAGCCTGACGCCGTTCCAGTTGACGACGCCGGGCTCATCCACCGATTTCACCGCGCCCTTGCGCAACTATCAACTGCTGCCCGGCGATCCGCGATTTGTCAATTCGCTGCTCGTCCAGGCAAAACTCTCGTTCTGGGGCGTGCTGTTCCAGGTGCTGCTCGGCATGCTGCTCGCGCTGCTCCTCAACACGCAGTCGCGCTTCGTCGAATTCGCCCGCACCTTCTTCCTCGTCCCGATGGTGCTGCCGCCGATCGTGGTTGCAGTGATCTGGAAGCTGATCTACACGCCCGATATCAGCCCGCTCTATTACGCGGCGCAGCTGCTGCATTTCACCATGCCGGCGCTGACCTCGAGCGTCGATTTCGCGCTGACCGCGATTATCATCGCCGACACCTGGGAATGGCTGCCTTTCACCTTCCTGATGGTGCTGGCGGCGCTCCAGACCATTCCGGACGAATATTCGGAAGCCGCCCTCGTCGACGGTGCCGGCCGCTTCCAGATCTTCTGGTACGTCACCCTGCCCTTCATCACGCCGATCCTCGTGATCGCCGGCATGTTTCGCCTGATCGACAGCGTGAAGGCGTTTCCGCTGATTTTCCTGCTGACCGGCGGCGGGCCCGGCACGGTGACCGAGGTCACCAACTACTACGCATACCTCCTCGCCTTCGACACCAACGAGATCGGCTATTCCAGTGCGGTCACCGTCGTGATGCTGCTGCTGGTGGCCGGCATCAGCCTCGGCCTGGTCTGGATGGGCCGCCGCCGGGAGGCGATGGCATGAACACGCGTTTCGGGCGCAGCGCCAGTCCGGGACGGCTGGCCGCGATCGTCGTGACGCTGTTGGTGCTGCTGTCGCCGTTCCTCTGGCTGTTGCAGATGAGCTTCAAGTCCAACGACCAGATTTTGCAGTTTCCGCCGCCTCTGGTCTTCACGCCGACGCTTCAGAACTACGCCTCGCTCTGGCACAGCGCGTTCTCGGCCTCCTTCGTCAACAGCCTGCTCAGCGCCTCGTTCTCGACCGCGCTCGCGCTGCTGCTGGGAGTGCCTGCCGCCTATGCGCTGTCGCGCCGGACTGGACGCGGCAAGCATGCGCTCGGCTTTGCCATCCTGGCCACGCGCATGGCGCCGCCGATCGCCTTCACGATTCCGTTTTTCCTGTTCTACCGCTGGATCGGCCTACTCGACACCATCACGGGCCTCGTGCTGGTCTACACCAGCTTCAACCTGCCGCTGGTGATCTGGATGATGCAGCCGTTCTTCGACACGGTGCCGATCTCGCTGGAAGAGGCCGCGCTCGTCGACGGCGCGCGGACGCGCACGGTTTTCACCAAGATCGTGCTGCCGATGGTGACACCCGGCATCGCTGCGACCGCGATCCTCTGCTTCCTTTATGCCTGGAACGATTTCTTCTTCGCGCTGATCCTGACCCGCACCAATGCCCGCACCGCGCCGGTCGCGGTGGTCAACTTCATGAACTATGAGGGCTGGGAATGGGGCAAGATCGCCGCCGGCGGTTCGCTGGTGATGGCGCCGGTGCTGATTTTCTCGCTTGCAGTGCGCCGCTATCTCGTCAGCGGGCTGACGGCGGGTGCGGTCAAGGGATGACATCATCACGCAGAAGTCCATCGTTGCCGATCAGCCTCCGGTCCCCGAGGTGAGGCGATGCAGGTCAGGATCGCCTTGCCTGCGAAAACATACGAGCCTTCATTGTTCGTGCAAAGAGCGGTCCGACAACCAGCATCAGGGCAACGACCGAAAGGGCGCAAGGTCGTTGCGGGAAGGAGCGCTCACAGCCTCCTCCAATCTGCCGTCCGCTCGAATGCGAATGCCGCACGATAGATCGATGGCTCGTCGAAATGGCGGCCGACCAGCAT
>Ga0213876_10001854_pt1 | contig 12742 bp, 10 predicted proteins | sample BarmaccomBMRX_R9_FD_160113 | JGI IMG/M metagenome (GOLD analysis project Ga0213876, IMG submission 160113) | Root-associated microbial communities from Barbacenia macrantha in rupestrian grasslands, the National Park of Serra do Cipo, Brazil - RX_R9 | ecosystem: Host-associated > Plants > Roots...
ACGCGGGATCGCGTTGAGCCCACGATTGGTTGCGGCCAGAAGTGAGTTGATGTCCGGCGGAATGTGAGTGCGGTCTGCGGGGATAACGTCGCCGTCTTTCAGGCGGGGTCCTTTTGCGCTGCCCGGCGTAAGCGCGACGAATTGCTCGCCGACCGCGGACATGCTGTGCACCTCGGCGCCGAGATTCTCGGCGGGGATCGCGGTACTCGACTTCAAATTGAGGATCACCTCCGCGCCCGTACGGGTGAGTCGCACATCTTGGACGCGGCCGACCTCGACGCCCTCGTAGGTGACGTTGCCCCCGGGATACAGGCCCGTAGCTTCGGGCAGCTGAACTTTCACGGTGTACCGGCCAATGCCAAGAAATTGGCTTGGCACGCGAAGGTAACTGAAACCAACGACAGTGAATGCGACCAATGCGATCACGGTGAACACCGCGAGCTGGATTCTAATTTGCCGAGTGAGGTGCATGTCACGGTCCCTGATCGAAGTGGTAGGGAGCAATCAGCGGATTACGCGCGGTATAGGGGCTAGGCACTTGGCCGATCGTGCGACCCCACTGCAACTCCAACTCGGTCAACTGCCCCTCCCAGCGGGTGCCGACGAAGAATGAGCCGTCGAGCCGCGACAGCGTTAGGTCTAGAACGACCGTGAGGTTGCCGTACTCGCCGCGCATCCATTTGGACAGGGTTGGCTTCGGGAACGGGAATGTCGCATAGAAGTCCAGGGATCGGGTCAGCGCCGGACCGGCGTCGGCGAGTGATTGAAGCACCGGTCCGAGGTCACCTAGTTCTTTGAGGAGGCTCTCTTTCGTCTTGTTCACCGAGTCTGCGGCTAGTGCGCTGAACTTCCCGGCCTGATCCAATGCATCGACGAGGTTTTGGCGATCGTCTTTGAGCACCGCCAACGCATTCGGAATCGTTTGCAGCGCTTTGTTGATGACTGGCTCTTGACTCGCGAATTGACCTGCCACCCTATTGAGGCTGTCGGTCGCAGAAATGATGTCGTTTTCCTGGTCATTGAGGTAGGCGGTGAACTTGTCCAACTGCTCGATGAGGCTTCTGGTGTCTTGTTCGCGACCGCTGAATGCGGTAGTGAGAGCCGTTGTGATGTCTTGGATCTGTCCGATACCGCCACCGTTGAGCAGCATGCCGAGCGCACCAAGTGTCTGCTCAGTAGAAGGGTAAGCGCCCGTTGAGGCAAGCGGAATCACCGAGCCGTTGTGCAGAGTTCCTTGAGGTTCAACGCTTTTCGGTGATGCCAGTTGTATATGCAACGAACCCAGGAGGCTGGATTGTCCGAGAGTGGCCGTGGCGTTGGCAGGTAGGCGGACGCTGCCGTCCACTGTCATCGTCACCAGGGCATGCCAACCTTGGCGTTCGATCTTGGTCACGTTGCCGACGGTTACGTCGTTGACGAGAACCTTCGAATTCTGTTTGAGGTTCCGCACATCGGGCATTTGCGCATGGATGGTGAAGGAGCCCGGACCCCCGCCTGCGGTGCCGGGAAGTGGAAGTGAGTTCGCTCCCCGGAAGTCGCGCAGCGCTCCGCACCCCGACAGCGCCGTGACGACAAGCACCGTCATGAGAGCCGCACCGAGATTTCGCCAGCACCCGAATCGGATCATTGTCCACCTCCGAACACTGACGGCGGCAACATCATGCCGGGCAGGCCGGTGGCCGGATCGGTTGGTATCGGTTTCTCGGGTTTTCCTGGAACAAAAGGTGGTTGCCCGTCGCTCGGGTTGGCCGGACCGTGACCGAAGTAGTTGTAGATGCCATTGGCCGGTGGCAGCGGCCCGTTGGGCGGCGGCGGCACAGTGCGCCACGGCTCGTTGGGCTGCGGGCCCTGGGGCGCCGGCGGCGGAATGTAGTCGGGCCTCAGCCAGTCCTCGCTGTAGGTGACCTCGTTCGGACGCGCCAACGCGCCGACGAAGAGGTTCTCGCCGAACGGCAGGAAGTTGTATTGACGGTTCTTGATGATCGGCGCAAGATATTGCACGCACAGCTTGGCTGCCTGTTCGGCGCCCAGGCGGGAGGCCGCCTGCACCGCCGAGCAAAGGAATTGCGTGGTGCTGGCAAAGTTGTTCAGCGCCAACGCACCGGTCAACTGCGCCTGCGCGGGCTGGTAGATGTTCATGAAGTTTTGGAACGTAGTCGGCGCGAGGTGCAAAAGCTGTTCGATGTCAGGGAGGCTCTGTGTGAGCGCCGTCGACACCGATGCCAGCTTGTCGGACGTCGTACCTAAAGCATCGCGATTCTCGGCAACAAAGCTTTTGACGTCGCCGACGACATCGTTAAGGTCCCGCACCGCGTCGGCCACCTCGGTGGGGTCGTTCGCCAGCAGTGCGGTTGTGGTGGCTAAATTCTGATTCAGTCGCTGCAGTACGTCGCTGCTGTCATGCAACGCCGAGACCAATGTCGCCAGGTTCTTGGTGGTGGTGAACAGGTCGGCGCTGTGATCCGCGAGCGCCGAAACTGCCTGCGACAACTTGACAATACTGTCGCGGATGTCTGCGCCGTTACCACGCAGGTTGTCGGCTGCGGTGTTGATGAATGCCCCCAGGGTGCTTACTCCGCCCCGCTGCGTCGGTTGCAGTGTCTGCGTTAGCTTTTCGAGTTGCTGACGCAGGTCGTCGTACTCGACGGGCACCATGGTGCGCTGCTGCGGGATCACCGCGTTGGCGGCCATCGCCGGGCCGCTGGTATAGGCAGGCGCCAGCTGGATCGCGCGCACTGTCACCAGCGACGGCGAAAGAATCACTGCCTTGGCGTCCGCAGGGACCTTGTATTTGCTGTCGTACCAGAACGAGATCTTCACCCGGCCTGGTTCGGGCTCGACTTTTTCGATCTTGCCGACCGGCACACCGAGGACCACCACGTTGTCGCCAGCGTAAATGCCGTTGCTATTAGCGAAGTATCCGACGACGTTCGTGCGGTCGGCACCGATCGCTGACCGGGTCACCGCGACAACGCCACCGATCAGAACCGCTACTAGCGTGATCCCCAGGGCGATTCTCGTACGGCGTGATCTCATTGTCAGTCACCTCCCGCGGGTGATTGGGGTGCGGTGATGGGCGCCGGCCCCTGCAGCGGAGCGGCCTGGCCCGGCGGTATCTCACCGGGGGCCGGCTGCTCAACCGGTCCCGACGGCGGTGGGGCGGAGTGTTGTGGTCCGGGGGGTGTTGTTGCGGGAGGCCCCGGCGGTGGTCCGCCCGGAGCCGCCGGCGGTTCGAGATTCAGCGGATAGCAGCCAGGACCGGGCAACGGCACACCAGGCGGCCCGCAGAGTTGGTCGCCGGGTCTGCCGCTAATGGCCCCCGGGATGGTCGTGCGGGGATCACCACCTTGCCCTGTGCGAGGGAACGGCATCGGCAGCGGCGGGGTTCCAGGCTGTCCGAGCTGCGGGTCGTTGAGCTCGGACGGCAGTTTGGTAGCCGGATCCAGGCCGAGGTCGGAGAAGGCTGCGTCGATGAATGGCTGGACGAACTGGCCGGGCAGCAGGTTGACGACATAGGCTTTAAAGAACGGCCCTGACGACACTGATTCGCCGAGCGCGCCAACCAAAGCGGTTAGACCCTTGAGCGCCTTCTGAACTCGTTCTTTTCGGTTGTCGACGATCGCCAATACGGTGTTGAGCTTATCCAGTGTGGGTTTGAGAGTCTGGCGATTCTCGGCGATGAATCCCTTCACCTGCTGCGCAAGGGCGGAGATATTTCCGGCAATGTGGCTCAGCGCACTGCTCTGGATATTCAGCTGCACCAGTAGTGCATTGGTGTCACGCACCAGACTGACGACCTGGTCGCTGCGTTCAGCCAGGATCCCCGTCACTTTGCGGGCGTTACTCAACAAGTCCCGCAGCTGCTTATCGCGATTGTCCAATGTCTGAGAGAACCGCGCCACACCCTGCACCGCCGCCTTGAGATCCGCTGGTATATCAGAGAATTCATTGGCCAGCACTGCCAACGAATTCGACAGTTGATCGGTGTTTAGCCCGTTGATAGTTGACGCAAGATCGCCCAGAGCGTCGGGCAGCTGGTAAGCGGGCGTGGTTCGGTCGAGTGGTATGGGTCCAGAGAGCTGCCCTTCCCCACGGGGTGTGACCGCAAGTAGCTTGGTGCCCAACAGCGTCTTCAACTTAATCGCGGCCTCGGTGCGGTCACCGAGCCGGATGCCCGGAGATACTTTAAAGTTGACCAGCACTCGCGCACCATCGAGCGTCACGCTGGATACCGACCCGACTCGGGCACCCGAGACCTCGACCACGCTCCCTGCCGCTAGGCCGCCCGCCTCGGCGAAGTACGCCGAATAGTTCTTGTCGCGGTCGATAAACGGCAGCTTGCTGAGACTGAGAGACAGCAAGATAGCAACCAGCGCCACGCCAATGCCGACGGCCCCGATGACGAGACGATTGTCTTTGGTGGCATTCATCGCGGTGTACACCGTCCGGTGTCCTGGCCGGCCAGCTTGACGTAAACAGGTTGGCCGCCTTTGCCATTGACCTTCACGATGATGTCGCAGATGTAGAAGCTGAAGAAGTCCCCATACAAACCCTGACGTCCGATGACTTGGTAGGCATCGGGCAAGGTGTTGAGCAGGTTGTCAACGTAGTCGTGGTCGTCGGCCACGATTCCAGCGGTCCGGTCTGCCTCGTACACCACCTTCTGCAAGGGCGGCCGGGCTTGAGTAAGTAAATCGGCGATCGATCCGGCGGCGGCGTTGGCGTACGCGACCGCATTGCTTATGTCTTGCTTGCGGTTCGCGAGGCCCTCAACAAGCTGCGAAAGCGAGTCGACCGTCTTCGCGAACTGTTGCCCCTGGTCGCCGAGGGATCCGAGCAGAGTGTTCAAATTCGTGATGACCTGTCCGATCAGCTGATCCCGGTCAGCCAGCGTGCTGGTGAGTGCCGCGGTCTGGGACAGCACCGACCCGATAGTGGAGCCTTCCCCCTGGAAGGCAGTTATCAGCTGACCACTCAATGCGTTGATCTGGTCGGGATTAAGCGCGCGAAACAGCGGACGAAATCCACCGATCAACGCGTCGAGGTCGAGCGCTGGCTGCGTACGGCTGACCGGAATGGTGGCGCCTGGAGGGAGGCGTTTCAATCCCCCGGCCCCCTCCTCGAGGGTCAGGTATCTTCCACCGATTAGGTCGTCATAGCGGATAACCGCCCGTGTGCCTTCGGTGAGCACCACCGAGTCGTCCGTCGAGAACTCCACGCGCACAGTCGAGTCGGGTTGAACGTCGACGGACTTGACCTGACCGACCTCGACGCCGGCGATGCGGACGAAATTCCTGTCCTTCAAGCCAGACACGTTCGCGAATTCGGCATAATAGGTCTGTTCCTTCTGGAAGCGAAACTGACCGAAGACGAGGAATACCAACCCAACTCCGACAAGGCAGACGACGCAGTAGATGCACAGACGCCAAATGGTGCCTGCCAGGTTCTCGCGCATCTTTGCTCTTTCTGTGTCGCTACTGGGTGATCAGGGTGCCGGTGGGTCTTGCTGCGGTGGTGGCGGCGGTAGCGGAGTAGGTTGCACCTGCCCGGGATGGGCCGGCGTGAACGGTTCCGAGCCCGCAGGTGGCGGTCCGGGTTCACGCGGACGGCCGGGCGGGGGCGCCGGGGGCAGACCGGGATACAGCGGTGTGCCATCGGGACCGTACAACGTCGCACCATAGGGTGGCGCACCGGGATACGGAACGGGCCCCGGCGCTGGGCCGCCTTGGTAGCGAAGGCTTGGCGGCTCCGGTACGCCTCGGGTCGTCGGGAAGTAGTTGACCCAGCCCGGGAATCCGATGCCGGGATTGGGGCGAACATCGACACCGGTCCCCCACCCGGAGTCGGTGACGACGTAACGCACCGGCCAGTTGTTGGCAACGTCCGGGAGCGACCCACAGCTGGGAGCTCCTCCGGGCCCACCCTTCATACCGACGATGGGCAGATTTTCGGGATATCGGTAGACGTCGCCGCCGAGATAGACGCCCGCGTCCGAGACGAGGGACTTGCCGTTGTGGCCGCCGGTGGCATCGAGCAGGCCGCTATCGAGCACGATCTTCCCTCCGACCAGCGTGCAGGTGAGAACCGGGTTGTACTTCATCAGCAGTCGGGTAGTCGATTCGAGCACGTTGATAGCACGGATGAAGTTGTCCTTGCTGGGGCCGAGCAACTGGATACCACTGCGCGACAAGCCCGTAACGTCGATGAGCAGGGAGTCGAGTTGTTCGCTGTTCGCGGTGATCGTGGAACTGGTGGTGCTCGCGGCGTCCAGTACCTTGATCAGATCGGGCGCGGCGACGCTGTAGGAGTCGGCGAAGCCCTTGAGTGATCGAAAGTCAGCGCGGATCGTGGTGCTTCGAGGGTTGATTGCCTTCAGCACCTGATCGGCATCGGTAATGGCTTCGCCAATCTTTTCACCCTTGCCACGGAATCCTTCTGCTAGCGCCGACAGAACCGCGTTGAGTTTGGCCGGGTCAATCTGCTTGAGCAGGCTCACCAAGTTCTCGAATACCGTGTTGACTTCGACGGTGACGTTGCGTGACGTCAGAACTGCGCCGGACGCAAGGGTTTTCGAGCTTGGGTCCTCGGGGGAAATCAGCTCAACGAACTTGGCCCCGAACACGGTCGGAGCGGTGATCTGGGCTTGCACGTTGGCCGGAATGTATTGCAGCTGAGTCGGATACAGCTCCAACTGCAATCTCACCGGGCTGTCCGGCTGAATCGCCGAGACTCGGCCGACTTGGACGCCGCGGAACTTCACTTTTGCATACGGCTCCATCACCAGGCCCGCGCGATCCGACATCAGGGTCACCCTGGCGTAGGGCTGAAGGTCTCGGTTGAAGGCCAGCAGAGTCAACACAGAAGTCGTAACCATGACCACGACAAGGATCAACGTCCACCAGGCGGGATGTAGGCGCGCCACGCGTCGTTTCGAATCCATTAGCTATCCCGATAGGTGGAAGCCGCCGGAGCGCCCATACAAGATCAGCCCGGCGACCAGAGTCACGAAGGTTGCTGCGATCAATGAGCTGCGCACCGCACGTCCCGTTGCCTCACCGACACCGGCGGGACCGCCTGAGGCGGTGAAGCCGTAGTAGGTGTGGATCAACATGATGGTCAGCCCCTGCAACGTCACTTGGATGAACGCCCACACGATGTCGGTGGGCCGCAGGAAGGTATTGAAATAGTGCTCGTAGACGCCGCTTGACTGCTCGTAGGCAAGCAGAACGAGGACCCGGGTCGTCTCGACACCACCGATCAAGCCCACGCAGAACAGCGGCAGTCCGATGACGATGCTCGCCACCACGCGGGTTGAAACAAGATAGGCGATCGACTGGACGCCCATGACCTCGAGGGCATCGATCTCCTCGTTGATCCGCATTGCCCCCAGCTGTGCGGTGGCGCCGGCGCCGACGGTCGCGGCCAGACCGATAGCAGTGATCAAGGGCGCTGTAAGGCGTGGGTTGATGTAAGCGGAGAAGAAGCCTTCGAGCGCCTCGATACCGATACTGCTCAGATCGCTGTAGCCGACGACGGCGACGAGGACCCCGGTGTTACTGGTGAGGAACAAGACGATGACGACCGCGCCGCCTACCAGGGCGAGCGCTCCGACGCCGAGGCTCATTTGGGCGATGACGCGCAGCGTCTCGTCCCTGTAGCGGAAGATAGCGGCCGGCATGTAGCGCAGGGTGATGATGTGGAAGCCGATCTGCTCGCCGGCGCGATTCCACGCACTTGCCCAGTTGCGTCCGGTGCGCCGCCACCGCGGAAAGAGTGCGCTCGAAACCTGGCTCATGGCATCACAAACGGTTGCAGGACGGCTGTCAGCAGCGAGTTGATGGCCAGTAGCGCCATGAACGTATAGACCACCGTCTCGTTGACGGCGTTGCCGACGCCCTGCGCACCACCGTCCACGGTGAGGCCCTTGTAGCAGGCGACCAGCCCCGCGGTCAGGCCGAACAGGGTGGCTTTGGCGGAAGCGATGATGGGGTCGGCAACGCTCGTGAGAAGCGTCAGGCTGCCGGCGAAGGCGCCCGGCGTGACGTTCATGACGTAAATCGCAAAGACGTAGGTGCCGATGAATCCGAACATGGTGACAATGCCATTGAGCAGAAACCCGTTGAGGGTCAACGCCGCCACCCTGGGCACCACCAACCGCTGTATGGGATTGATGCCCATCACTGTCATGGCATCGATCTCTTCGCGGATCGTGCGGGCACCAAGGTCAGCACACATCGCGGTTGCACCGGCGCCGCCGATGGTCAGCACCGTGGTCGCCGGGCCGGTCTGGGTCAGCACGGCGAGCGCGGCGCCGGTGCCAGAGAGGTCGGGGGCACCAATCTCAAACAGCAGCACCTCGAAAACGAACTGGACCAACACATTGAAGGGGATCGTCAGCATGATTGCGGGACCTGCCGACACGCGGGCGACGAACCAACTCATCACGAGGAATTCGCGCCAGGCAAACCGTGCAGTGAAAAGCTGTACAAATGTGTCCCACGCCAGGACAAGGAACTCGCCGATCTCACGGACCGGCTTGGAGAAAGCGGTACTGGCGACCATCAGCGCTCCGCCGTAGCCCCTTTAGGCGGTCTGCCCATGCTCTGCGCTTAACCCTTCGTCTGTGCTCTTTTCCGGCCGTTGACTCATCACGGTGAGATGTCCGTGACTCATGCCACACCACTCGACGCCAAACCGCAAGCAACATTGGCATCACCATCAACGGAACGGGGTTTTCACCGAGTACCGGCAGAATAAGTGCTGGTGGTCTCTGCCCACCCGTAATTGGAATGAGTTCAGCGCGGGGCGATCCCACGCACGAATCCACATCAAGATCGCCCGCGCTTTCTAGTGCTGCCACCCTATTTCTAGAGCGAGTTGCGCGGCGTCCGAAGCAACCGAGGGCGTATCCGTCACAGCTATGGCTAAAGGACCTGTACGCAACCTCTTGGGCCGCGCCGCGCCACTCCAACCGCGGCACATCAGTTGTCGAGCATGTGCTTCATCTGGTCGATTTCGGCCTGGCGGGACACGATAAGCGTCTTGGCGATGCCGATGGCGTCAACATTTTTCCCGTGCGCGACCTCGCTCTGGCCCAAGTCGATCGCGGCCTGGTCAATTTTGATGCTCGATTGCAGCCATGATACGTCAAATGCTCTGGCGTGCAAGGTCTCTAGAGGCGCGAGAGCGGTCTTGTCGAGCGCCCCGCTCGGTGTGGTGACGGGCTCGCTATCGCCGCTCCGGGTATCGGAATTTTCGACCCATTGCACGTGTAGAGGCCGCAGGATCGCCATGTCTGACTGGCGCGCCGCGGCACTCTTGCTAGCAAGTGCGCCGAGGTCAGGGTTTGTTGACCGGGTAGCGACTAGCGCTGCAATATCGACTCCTTGCTGGTCGAGTGCGAGCATGCCATTGGCGAAGGCCTCGTCCGTGGCGTTGTAGCCAGCCGGTTCGCCGGTCACGACCGGAGCGTCCTGCGCGGAGGTAGCTGCCTCGCGTCCTGGAGTTGTTGTGCCGCAAGCCGATAAGACGACCGGAAGCGCGACCGAGGCCAGTAGGTTGAGGATCCTCATTGCCGGCGACGGCTCTATGCGGGATGTCCGTAGACCGCTACTGCGACACTGCGGTTGGTGCTATTTGCCGACCACACACCGATTTGCGTGTAGGCGCAGTTGGACATGATTGCGTAGTAGTCGGGCCGGTAGTACCAGTTGGCCAGGATGTCGAGATTGTTGATGGCCAGTGATGGCTGGATCGCGACAGTCTCAGCGACGGTTCCGTTGTAACCCGCCGCATGGGCACGTTCTTGGACCGTCGACCCGTCCGAACCGATGTCTGCGTCGAGGTCACGATTGTTGAGCACGTCGTTGGTATGCCACTGAGCGGCCAACCGCAACTGGGGGTTGATCTTGAGGTCGGCGGTGCAGCCGGCCTGGTGTTGGATGGTGTAGACGTTCGCAACAACACCATTGTTGAGCCGGGCGTTGTCTGCGTTAGCCGTCGGCGTAACGGTTACCGCGCCCATAGCGGCGAGCAGTGCTCCGATCGTCGCTACGCTCTGAGGCCCCGCCCTAGTAATGGTTTTCATGGCGTGACATGGTCGCACAAAGTCTGCGGCGGCGGTCGACTCGTCAGCGCAAACCCGACTTTCACTCGGTCGGCCGCACGCGTTGTCCCGGCCCGTGCACTCCCGTCGCACGGATCGCTCCTTAATACCCGAAAAGCGCGTTTTCGCTGGCCCACGAAGACCGCTTGAACACCTTCGGCGTGGTTCACTACGCGCCAGACATCAACTCATTTCGGAACGAATCTCCGAAAATGAGCTACAGCGACGATTGGGTTGGTGACGATTGGGGTGGTGATGAGCGGAGCCTCCGCGCTGCTGCGGCTGTTAAGTGTTGTCGTGCTGACGGCCGACTTGTGCATGAGCACCATCGCCGCGCGCGCCGCAAGCTACGAGACTTTGATGGTGCCGTCTGCGGCCATGGGCCGCGACATCCCGGTGGCATTCCTTGCCGGCGGCCCACACGCCGTGTACCTGCTGGACCCGTTTGACGCCGGCCCTGACGTTAGCAACTGGGTTACCTCGGGCAATGCGATGAACACACTTGCTGGCAAAGGCATTTCGGTTGCAGCACCGGCTGGCGGCGCTTACAGCATGTACACCGACTGGGAGCAAGACGGCAGCAAGCAATGGGACACATTTCTGTCGGCCGAACTACCCGGCTGGCTCGCCGCCAACAAGGGCCTCGCCCCTGGGGGCCATGCCGTAGTGGGGGCCGCGCAAGGCGGTTATGCTGCCCTGGCGCTGGCCACGTTCCACCCGGAGCGGTTCCGTTACGCAGGGTCGATGTCGGGATTCCTGGCTCCGGAACGTACCGGCGTTGACGGTGCGATCACTGCTGGCCTGCAGCAGTATGGCGGTGTCGATACCCGGAACATGTGGGGCCTTCCTCAGCTGGGCCGGTGGAAGTGGCATTCCCCGTATGCGCATATCCAGCTTTTGGCCGACAACAACATAAGGTTGTGGGTTTTCAGTCCACAAGGCGATGCGGCGAGCGATCCAGCGGCAATGCTCGGGTACGCGGAAATTGCGCAAGGAACAAGTCGGCAGTTCTACGCCCAGTACCGACAAGTCAGTGGCAGCAATGGGCATTTCGACTTCCCAGCAGGCGGTGACAACGGTTGGCCAACGTGGGCCTCTCAGCTTGGTGCGATGTCGAGCGATCTGGCGAACACGATTCGCTAGCGCGACCTTGGATCGCTTGACAATCCATTTCACAACCTGACGACTCAAGCGTTTTCGAGTCGGCGTGTCGTCACGCCTTGCAGTGTTGAGCGACGCGTCGGCGACTGGTAAGCGAAAGTCTCATTTCCGGTTTCGCCAGTTCTGAGACCGTTGTGCGGGGATTAGCGTGAGTGAACGGCGGCCCCGACCCCGTCGCCCGATGTCGGCGACGTGTCCAACACACCCCGGGGACCGGAAGGATTGGATGGAGACAGATTCGGGACACGATCAGATGACCCCCGTCATTGTCGGCGTCGGACAAGCCGCCGAACGCATCGACGACGTCGGCTATCGGGGCCTTTCACCGATTGACCTGGCGGTCGCAGCCGCACGTGACGCGATTGCCGACGCCGGCGTGGACCCGCGCTCGCTTATCTCGATGATCGACACCGTCGCCGCTACGCCCCAGTTTGAGAATTCGTCGCCGCGCGCCTCGGCCCCCCTAGGAAAATCGACGATGTTTCCGCTCTCCGTGGCAAATCGACTCGGAGCATCGCCACGTCGTGCGGTCCTCGAGGTGTCCGGTGGGCAGTATCCGCAGCATCTGGTTACGGAGTTCAGTCACGAAATATACTCGGGATCAGCCGAAATCGTGCTGTTGGTCGGGGCGGAGGCGATGTCGACCATCCGTCACCTCGCCCAAAGCGAAATCAAACCCGACTTCTCCGACACCCCGAGCGATCCCCAAGGCGTCTATGAAGACCGCGGTTTTGGACTTCGGGGGCTGGTGTCTCGGGAGCAAGCAAACCATGGACTCAACGGAGCTCTTGCGCAGTACGCGCTCCTAGAGAATGCGCGCCGAGCGGCCAAGGGCATGAGCCGCCACGAGTATGCGAAGGCGATGGGCGACATGTTCGCGCCGTTCAGCGCGGTCGCCGCAGCAAATCCTTATTCGGCTGCACCAGAACAGCGTTCGGCTGAGGAACTTGTGACGGTTACCGATCGCAACCGCCTGATTGCCGATCCCTACCCTCGGTTCGTCGTGGCGCGCGATCAGGTCAATCAGGGCGCTGCAGTGCTGTTGACATCGCAGCGCAAGGCTCGGGAACTTGGCATCGAGCAGGGAAAATGGGTCTACCTACACGGTGCGGCCAACTTGCAAGAGCGAGATCTGTTTGAGCGTAAGCATTTCGGCGAGGCTCCATCCGCAGCGCTGGCGGTGCGTCGAGCGCTAGAAATTGCGAAGCTGACCATCGACAATGTTGATTTCTTCGATTTCTACTCGTGCTTTCCGATCGCAGTCTTCAACGCGATCGACCCTCTGGATCTCTCGCCCGACGATCCCCGCGGCCTCACGCTCACCGGTGGCCTTCCATTTTTCGGCGGTGCGGGTAACAACTACTCGATGCACGCCATCGCCGAGGCGGTCAGCCGCGTGCGTTGCAAGCTGGGCAGCTACGCATTGGTCTCTGCAAACGGCGGCGTCCTTTCCAAGACATCGGTGGGCGTATACGG
>Ga0213876_10001855_pt1 | contig 12741 bp, 15 predicted proteins | sample BarmaccomBMRX_R9_FD_160113 | JGI IMG/M metagenome (GOLD analysis project Ga0213876, IMG submission 160113) | Root-associated microbial communities from Barbacenia macrantha in rupestrian grasslands, the National Park of Serra do Cipo, Brazil - RX_R9 | ecosystem: Host-associated > Plants > Roots...
GATCCGCCGCGACCATATCGGCTTCGTGTTCCAGTCCTACCATCTGTTTCCGACCCTGACCGCGGCGCAGAACGTGCAGCTTGCGCTCGACATCCGCCACGAGCGTGGCAAGCGCGCCAGGCAGCAGGCGCGCGAGGCCCTGGAGCGCGTCAGTCTAGCGCACAAGGTGAATACACGGCCGGGCGAGCTCTCCGGCGGCGAGCAGCAGCGCGTGGCGATCGCGCGCGCGATCGTCACCAACCCCGCCGTCGTGCTAGCCGACGAACCAACCGCTGCGCTTGACGGCGACAATGGCCGGGCGATCCTGAAAATTCTGGCGGACTCAGCCCATGAGCGCGGGCAGGCGGTGCTGGTCGTCACCCATGATCCCCGCATCGTTCCGTTTGCCGACCGCATCATCCATATCGAGGATGGCCTGCTCGTTGACCAGACCGAGGCCGAGCCGACGCGCCTGCCAAAGATCGCGCCGTTCGGTCCGATCTCGGCGCTCCGCAGCGAATCATGAGCCTGCGTGCCGAACTGGCGCGGCTCGGACTGCGCGTCTTTCTCAAGCGCCGCGGCCGTCAGTTCGACGTCGAGGCCTGGCGCGCGCGGATGCGCGCGATGGCCCCCCTGGTGCCGCGTCCGCCTCGGCGCAGCCGATCGATCGACATGAAGACGGGCGCCATCCGCGTGCAGCGGGTTGCGACCGACAAGTCGCGTCCCGACCGCCACGTGCTCTATCTGCATGGCGGCGCCTACATGGCCGGCTCGCCCGCGCACTACCGGCATTTTTCGTGGCGGATCGCCGATGCGCTGCATGCCAATATCTGGATGCTGGCCTATCGCCTGGCGCCTGAACATCCTTATCCAGCCGCCCTCGATGATGCGAGCGAAGCTTACGCGCATCTCGCCGACACCGCTGGCGATTACAGCCGCCTGTTCGTGATGGGCGACTCGGCGGGCGGCGGCCTCGCGCTGGCACTGCTGCTCCGCCTGCGCGACGAGGGACGGCGGCTTCCCACGGCCGCCGTCGCGATCTCGCCCTGGACGGATCTCGCGCTGACCGGAGCGTCGCTCAAGCTCAACGCAGACGCCGATCCGATGCTGACCACAGAGCCGCTGCCCGAACTGGCCGAGCTCTATCTCGCAGGCCTCAATCCGCGCTCGCCCTACGCCTCCCCGCTCTACGGCGACACAACCTCGCTGCCGCCGGTGCTGATTCAGGTCGGCAGCGACGAGATCCTGCGCGACGATGCGGTCAGGATGGCGGAGAAGCTTATCCGCGACAATCCGAAGAGCCGGCTCGAAGTGTGGCCGCGCATGCCGCATTGCTGGCACCTGCTCGCGCCGGTCGTGCCCGAGGCGCGCCAGGCGATTCAAGAGATCGCCGCGTTCGTGGCGGCGATAGAGGCCGGATAGCAGTTGCGAAAGGGGTCCGCCTTCGCTTCGTCGCGACGGCTCATGCTAACTGTCAAACAGCCACTCGATGTCATCGCCCGCTCGACCGGGCGATTCAGTATCCCAGAGACGGCGGAATTTCACTGAAAAGCGGCGGCGTACTGGATTGCCCGCTTTCGCGGGCAATGACCATTAGGCGTGATCCTTATTCTCGCGGCGCGATCGCGTCCGAGTGATGCGTCGTCTCGAACCCTCCTGGTTGCAGAGGGCGCGAGCCCGATCGCGCTGGCCCGACTGCTACGGTGAGACGCGATCGAACTGCAGCGGAATGATCTCTTCGCGATCGAAGACGACCAGGCGCCTCGCGACAATGGTCGGCGACTGCTGCTGGACGCGTTCCGCGCAGATCGCCAGCACGTAGCCTGGGGCCGGACTGGTCTGCCATAGCTGCCAGCGGCTGGATTGATCGGAGAGCTGCGGGGCAATATCCAGCTTTGCCAGGCCGTCTTGCGCGAGCTGTACGCCAAAGCCCTGCAGCGGGATCGAGACCCCCATCCCGCGCGCCTTGATGTACGACTCCTTCAAGGTCCAATGCTGGAAGAACCGCTCCAGCCGCAGCTCGGCCGGCAGACCGGCCAATTCGGCGACCTCTGCCGGCGTAAAGGCGTGTTCCGCGATGCCCCAGAGATCCGCCAGCGGCTGCAAGTATTCCACATCTATTCCCAAGGCGCGGCCTCTGGTCACGCCGAGCACGATCAGGCCAGCCGTATGCGAGACGTTGAAGCAGAGATCGCGCCCCCGCGCCATCGAGCCGGCTATTTCCGGGCGCCCATAGGCTGTGGTCGAGAAGACCCAGTCGGCGGGATCGACCGCCTCGTATCGCGAGAGCACCGCGCGAACGAGTGTGCGGGTCAGGAGATGTCGCGCCCGATCCCTCTCAAAAACGAAACGTGCCTCGCGTTGCTTCTCATCGACGCTGAGCAGAGACCGGCAGCGAGCCGCTTTGTCGGAATCCACCCGATCGCCGCTGAGCCACAAGTGAATTTCGGCCTTGGAGAGCGCCATCGGGCGCCGATCGGCTGTCATCGTGCCAGTCTAACGGGATCGCTCAACGACGAACCGCGCACCGCGCCATCGAGGCGCTCCGGCCAAGTGCGATGTACGGATCCATACACCCCAAATCTCCGTCGACTGTCCGCGACCGACGACCCGCAGGGCGAGTTCGCGCAACGAGACCTCGATCAGCTTATCGGCCCGACAGCGCGAGCACAACCTGCCTCGCTTCAGCAGACTGTGAACCTCATTCCGCTGCGAGCGGCATCGACTCCGCCTGCCCCATTCGATCTATCCCTTCTTCACTGGGATCTCGTGGACGAATGGTGCTGGTCGGAGTCGGCAGGTTGTTCGCGCAGTGGCAGCCAGCCTCCTCGGTCACGCGGCGGCTTCGTAGTTGACGGCCTTTTCCGCGATCTTGGTCAGGGTCTCGTCGGTCTTCTTTTCCTCGGACAGGGTCTGATCGAGCAGCTTGACCGCATCCTTCAGGTCGAGCTTCACGGCCCATGCTTTCAAGGTGCCGTAGCGCGAGATCTCGTAATGTTCGACGGCTTGGGCAGCTGCCAGGAGCCCGGCATCGAGCGCCGGCGTGTTGGCATATTCGTCCATGATCTCCTTGCCCTCCTCGATGATGCCCTCGATGGCGTCGCACTTCTTGCCGCGGGCGGGCTTGCCGATGAGTTCGAAAACCTGTTCGAGCCGCTCGACATGGCCCTCGGTCTCCTCTTGGTGCTTCTCAAAAGCAGCTTGCAAATCCTGCGACGTCGCGGACTTGGCCATCTTCGGCAGGGCTTTCAGGATCTGCTTCTCCGCGTAATAGATGTCCTTGAGCGTATCGAGGAAAAGCTCGTTGAGATCTTTTTCTTTCGTAGCCATTGGTAACACTCCCTTGATTAGGCACAAATAACCTGCCTTGCCCCCGAAATGTTCCATTCTGTCGCGAGCCGCATCCGCCGACCTTGCCGCGTCACGACCTGTCCTGCGGCGGCTCGGCCGTGCCGGGCTCCGCCATCTTGCGATGTTGTCTGGCGAGCGCGGCCGCCGGCGTCACATTGGCGACGGACGACTGGATCTTGTTCTTCATGCCGGTCACGATGTCGCCCTCGCCGCGCATCATGGCCTCGTAGCCTGCGCGGGCGACCTCCGCCGCGTCGTCCTTTTCCTCGGTCCCGACCTTGGTGTCCATCATGTCGGCCCGCTTGAAAAACTCCGTTTCGGTGGCGCCAGGCATCAGGCAGGTGACGGTGAGCTTGCTGTCCCGGAGTTCCTCGCGCAGCGCAAAGGAGAAGGAATCGAGGAAAGCCTTGCTGGCATTGTAGACCGCCTGGAAGCTTCCGGGCGTGAAGCCGGCGATCGAACCCGTGATCAGAATGCGTCCCGCGTCGCGCTGGCGCATGTCCCTGCCGACCCTGTGGATCAGATAGACGGTTCCGGTGATGTTGGTATCGATCACCTTGCGGACCTTGTGGAAATCCTGATCGAGGAAGGCGCGCCCCAGTCCCCGCCCCGCATTGGCCATCAGGATATCGACGGCCCGCCCCTTTGCCGCTTCGCACAGTTTGTCCACACCGTCGGTGGTGGAGAGATCCGCCTGCACGGCATCGACCTTTCCGCCGCCACCCTCCGCGCGAAGCTCGCTGGCGGCGCGTTCGATTTCGGGTTCGTCGGCCGCAATCAGAACATCGAGTCCGTCGCGGACACAGCAGCGTGCAAGCTCGAGGCCGATGCCGGTCGACGCCCCGGTAATAACAGCGAATTGTTCTGAATCGGACATGGCGTTCTCCTGGACGCGTTCTTCGGTTTCAATCCTCCGGCCGGGCCGGACGTTCCTATCTGCACCGGCGAACAGCAACCAGGGCCGTTTCCGGCGCTGATGGTTGATGTGTAAGGCGTCCTTCAGCCGACCGCGCGACTATTCGCCGCGAGGTTGCGCGCGCTCCGGAGCTTGTGGCGAAGCCACCATGCGGCAATCGAGGCCGAAAGCCACGCGGCGGAGGCAAAGACGAAGGCTGCTACCGGGCTGCGCTCGACGGAAGCCGCGAACACGACGGCGAAGACCACCAATCCGACGCCTCCGAGGGCCGCACCCGCTGCATCCAGGGCGGCAGCCTGCTTGCCTCTGCGCTCGCCCCTCACCCCTGCTTCGCGCTTGCGTCGTGCCTCGTGCGTCTCGATCAACGTGGCGCTGGCGCAAAAGATCGCGGGCATCGCGAGGAAGAGCCCGCCGACCAAGGGTCCAAAGCGGCTCGCAACCCAACCGGCGAACATGGTCGCGGCTCCGCCCAATGCGAAGCGGATCAGGTATTCGTACCATCGCCCTTCCTTCAGTGCCGATGGCGAGGCTCGCACCAGCATCAGGCAGCTCCGGCCAACATCTGAAGACCGAATGCCACGAGCAGCCAGACCACGAAGGCAAGGCTTGTGGCCTTGAGGGCTCCGATGCCGGTCCGCATCAAGAGCTGGCACACGACGATGCTGTAGGCCGTCAATGCGATCGCACCCAGGACCATCGCGCGACTCTCCTGCGCCGCATAGCTCGCACCATGCGTAATGACGGCGATGCCGAGGGTCGCCAGCGCGACCGACGGTGCCGCACCGAACAGGCCTGCAAAACTCTTGGGCCTCAGCAGATCGCCAAGCAGAGCGAAGGCCGATACGACGAAGCCGCCGATAAGGAAACGCGCGACGTACTCCACCGCTGTCTCTCTCCTCCAAAACCTGAGCAGCCAGCCATCAATGCTGCGGGCTCCGTCCTTGCCGCGCGCCCGGTGACGATTGGCGCGCTCCGTGCACGACCTTCCGTGTTCGAGGGCCGGCATGATCATTTTCCTTGCCGGATGTCACGAGCGGATATCCCGTCCAAAGCCGCAACGCCCGTTCGAGGAATGCGCCCAGCAGGAAGCCGGCGAGCACGTCGCTCGCCCAATGCGCGAGAACCACGATCCGCGTCAAGGAAAGGCCGATCGCCACGGCGTAAGCGGCCCGGCGCGGACCCGCAGGCATTGTGCCTGCGGCGGACGCCAGCGCGCCCATGTGCAGGGCGTGGCCGGATGGAAACGCGTCGTCGCGTTTTCCCGAGAACGAGACGCCGTGCACGTGACCCAGCACGGTCCTGCGGTCAGGCCTGGTCTGGTCAAACAGCGGCTTCATGGCATGCGGCAGCAGCGTTGCCGCGACGGTGACGAGCAGTGCATGATTGCCCGCACGACGTAATGGCTCTCCCTTCACCCGGGTCGCGAGCCATGCGGTCGCGGCGAGGGCGAGCAGAATCTTTTCGTCGGCGCCCCATGTCAGCCCACGCGCGAGCTTTTCTGTGCGGTGGTTGGTGTTGCGTGCCACAGCGCGTGCGATAGCGACGTCGGATCTGGTTGGTTCTACCGTGACAAGCGCCATGACCTCCGCCTTACCGATCGCGACGGCAATCGCGCACCGGTCTCATTGAGTTTGACAGTTTTATGACGAATATATAACGCCGAAGGCGTTTCGGAGTTCGCTTGTGTCGGGCAGAAACAGCGTCAAACGCGGCACGCGGGCCGAGGGCCCCGCCGAGAATCATCTCAGCGAACCTCGCCGCCGCACGACCTCCCGCGCGGTATCCGCTTTACCCGCCGTCGCCTCCGCCGCGCCGGGACCCCCTTCGGGTCAGCTCATGCTGCCAGGCAGAAAACACCTGATTGATGTACCGAGCGAACTCTTGACCGGCCACACCATGGTCCGGCCGGCACGGTTGGGTTCGGTGATGACGGCATCATCCGGCACCATGATCCAGTCGCCCTCGAGACGGACGCGATAGTGGCCCTCCTTCGAATCCCAGTCCGGATCGGCAACCGCCATCCCGTCGGCGACCGAGCAGCACAGGCCCTTGCTGCTTTTCAGGCTGTCGAACCACGGTTTCAGCGGCGAATTGGCGTAGCGTCCGTCGTCGCGCGCCAGCGCCATTCCGACGGGAAGCAGCGCAACAGCCACCAGCAGCACCAAGGCGCCCTTCGTCATCGGCGCGCTCCTTAAAGGTATCGCCCCCATCGTACAAAGAACGCCGGGCGACCATTCAACGTTCCTGAGTCTCAAGCGTGCGCTGCGAGACGCCGATTAACGCAGGATAGTGTGACGGGCCTCGCAGGCCCGGTCTTGCCGGAGCGATCAGCGCTCCATCTGCATGATCTGGTCCATCGGCATCATGTTGTGATTGAGATGAGACATGATCCACAACGAGCCGCCGACCACCAGAAAGACGATCAGCAGGCCGAAGGCCAGGGCCATCACGTTGTTGGTATTGTCCGGCCCCGTGGTGATGTGCAGGAAGAACACCAGATGCACGCCCATCTGCGCGATCGCGAGCACGACGAGCGCAACGGGAATGCTGGGCTGCCACACGAGATCGGTGCCTGCGATGAAAAACGAGGTTGCGGTCAGCAGCACCGACAGTCCGAGACCGGTCGCATAGCCGAGCAGCCGCGGGCCGATACGGACTTCCTCCTCGTCGCCGGGCGCGAGGTCGGGACGGTCGTGGAGATGATCGATCTGCTCGCTCATGCACCGCTCCCGATCAGATACACCACCGAAAAGATGGCGACCCAGATGATGTCAAGCGCATGCCAGAACAGGGCAAAGCACAGCATGCGGCGCAGGATGTCGGCGCGGAAGCCCTTGGCGTAAACCTGGGCCATCATGGTGAGCAGCCAAAGGACGCCGGCCGAGACGTGAAGGCCGTGACATCCGACCAGCGTGAAGAAGGCGGACAGGAACGCGCTTCGGGTCGGGCCGGCGCCGCGGCCGACCAGATCGGCGAATTCGCGCGCCTCGAGAATCAGAAAGCCCAGACCGAGAACGCAGGTCAGCGCCATCGCCGCCTGGAACCAGCGCGCGCTGCGCACGTCCGCCGCGATGCTGGCAAGCCCGCAGGCGAAGCTGGAGAGCAGCAGTAATGCGGTCTCCGCCGCCGTGCTCCGGAGGTCGAACAGCTGCGCGCCGCTCGGTCCGCCGGCCGTCTGCCCCAGCAGCACCGCGTAGCTCGCGAAGAAGCAGGAGAACATCACGATGTCGGACAGCAGGAAGATCCAGAAGCCGTAGGCGGTGACGATCCGCTTCGGCGCGGGGCCTTCGTGGGCGACTTCGGCTTGCTGGATGCCGCGCAGACGGTGGGGATCGCCCTGCGCATAGGCAAAGGTGGTTTCGGTCATTGCGCGATCCCCGCGAGGTCGAGAGCCGCGCGCCGCGCCGCGAGGTTGGTACGATCGATACGCGCGACCTCCGTGGCCGGGATGATATATTCGTCGTGATCGCGCCAGGCGAAAACCACGAAAGTGGCGAACGCACCGACGGCCCCGAGCCCCACCATCCACCAGATGTGCCAGATCAGGGCAAAGCCCATCACGGTGGCGAAGAACGCGCAAACGAAGCCGGTCGGCGAGTTGCGCGGCATCTCGATATCCTTGTAGTCCGGCTCGCGCTTGTCGAGATCCTGCCGCCGGGCATGCTCCTTGACCCGCCAATAGGCATCCTCTCCGGTCACGTTGGGCAAGACAGCGAAATTGAATGCCGGCGGCGGCGATGAGGTGGCCCATTCCAGCGAACGTCCGTCCCAGGGGTCGCCGGTCGTGTCGCGCAATTCGTCGCGACGACGGATGCTGACGAAAAGCTGCAGGACCTGAAGGGCGACGCCGATCGCAAGCAGGACCGTGCCGATGCCCGCGGCGATCATCCAGGGCCGCCACGCGGCGACGTCGTAATGCTGCATGCGGCGGGTCATGCCGAGCAGTCCCGCCACGTAGAGCGGCATGAAGGTCACGTAGAAGCCGACGAGCGTGAACCAGAACGCGGCCTTCCCGGTCGCCTCATCCAGGCGAAACCCGAACGCTTTGGGGAACCAGTAGGTGTAGCCGGCAAAGGCGCCGAACAGCACCGCGCCGATGATCACGTTGTGAAAATGCGCAACCAGGAACAGGCTGTTGTGCAACAGAAAATCCGCCGGCGGCACGGCAAGCAGCACGCCGGTGAGCCCGCCGATGATGAAGGTGACCATGAAGCCGATCGACCACAGCATCGGCACCGCGAAGCGCACGCGCCCGCCGAACATCGTGAACAGCCAGTTGTAGATCTTCACGCCCGTGGGGACCGCGATGATCATGCTGGCGATGCCGAAGATCGCATTGACGTCGGGACCGGCGCCCATCGTAAAGAAGTGATGCAGCCACACCATGAACGAGATGATGCAGATCGCCATGGTGGCGAGCACCATCGAGCGATAGCCGAACAGCACTTTTGAGGAGAAGGTCGAGACCACCTCGGAGAAGATGCCGAATGCCGGCAGCACCAGGATGTAGACCTCGGGATGCCCCCAGGCCCAAATCAGGTTCATGAACATCATGACGTTGCCGCCGGCTTCGTTGGTGAAGAAGTGGAAGCCGAAATAGCGATCGAGGATCAGCATCGCCAGCGTCGCCGTGAGGATCGGAAATGCGGCGATGATCAGCAAATTGGAGGCGAGCGTGGTCCAGCAGAACATCGGCATGCGCAGATAGGTCATGCCTCTGGTCCGAAGCTTCAGGACCGTGGTCACGAGATTGATCCCCGCGACCAGCGTGCCGATGCCGGAGATTTCCAGCGACCATGTGTAGTAGTCGACCCCGACACCCGGCGAATAGGTCAGTTCGGAGAGCGGCGGGAATGGCAGCCAGCCGGTGCGCGCGAATTCGCCGACCACGAGCGAGACGTTGATCAGTAGCGCGCCGGTGGCGGTCAGCCAGAAGCCGACCGAGTTCAAGGTCGGAAACGCCACATCGCGGACGCCGAGCTGCAGCGGCACGATCAGGTTCATCAAGCCGATCACGAACGGCATGCCGACGAAGAAGATCATGATCGTGCCGTGAGCGGAAAAGATCTGGTTGAAATGTTCCGGCGGCAGATAGCCGTTCGAGTGATACGCCACCGTCTGCTGCGCGCGCATCATGATCGCATCGGTGCCGCCGCGCAGCAGCATGACCATCGCGAGCAGCACGTACATCACGCCGATCCGCTTGTGGTCGACGCTGGTGATCCACTCGCGCCAGAGATAGGGATAATGGCCCTTGACGCCGGCCCAGATCAGAACGGCGAGGATGGCAAACAGCACGACGCCGGCCGCGATCAAGGGGATGGGTTTGTCGATCGGGATCGCGGACCAGTCGAGCTTACCGAGCATGGCCTGCTCCGAGATAGGATTGGGCGGACTCTGTCACCAATGTCGGTCCCGGACCCGGCGGAAGCTTCTGGGTCGAAATCTTCTCGAACAATCTGACGTCGTCGAGCCGGAAGGCCGCCTTGTCGGTCACGACCGACTGCCGTGCGAGTTCGGCGTAACTGTCCGCGTTCAGCACCCGGTCGCTTTGCGCCGTGCTCTTGACCCAGTCCGGAAAGGCGAGCGGCGAGACGACGTGGACGTCGAATCCCATCTCCGGAAAGCCGTCGCCGCTGAACTGGGCGGACAAGCCCTGAAAAGTCCCCTCCCGGTCCGCACGCAGGTTCAGCCGCGTCACCATGCCGTTCATGGTGTAGATCATGCTGCCGAGCTGCGGGACGAAGAACACGTTCATCACGCTCGCCGACGTCAGCTCGAAGTTCAGCGGTACGCCGACCGGAACGGTCAGCGTGTTGACCGTGGCGATGCGCTGATCCGGATAGATGAACAGCCATTTCCAATCCAGCGAAACCGCCTGGATCCGAACCGGGCTGCCCGTGCCCTGGACGGACGCCGCGGGATCGAGCTGGTGCGAGCCGATCCAGGCGACGCCCCCGAGCAGGATGATGGTGAGCGCGGGGATCGACCAGACCACGAGCTCGATGCGGCCCGAATAGGCCCAGTCCGGAGAATAGAATGCGCGCGGGTTGGACTGCCGGAACCAGAACGCAAACGCGAAAATCGCGATGATGGTAGGCACGACGATAGCCAGCATGATCGCGACGGAATCGACCAATATGGTCGCATCCGCGGCCGCGATCGGGCCCTGTGGATCGAAAATGTTCATGAACGCTCTGCCGTGCCGCAACAGCAATGGCGGCGATGGACTTCGGTTCCAAACTGGATTTTGCGCAGCGCGCCGTCAGCAAATTGATCGGAACAGGAACCGATTGAAGGAGAGCGGACTTGTTCTTCGCATCATCGAACCAAGGAGATCCTTCCATGACGAAGATCAGATGGGCGGTCGCGGCACTGGTGATCGCCGGACTTGCCAGCCCGATGTCCACCGTGCAAGCCAGGACGCATAAGCACCACAAGTCGTCGGCGACGAGCGAGATGAACGCCAAATCTGGAATGAACAGCAAGCCCGGAATGACGACGGGCGCGAACGCCAAATACAACTCGGCCAATCCCTCGAGCCAGGGCAATGTTGGTCCCGGCACGAACCAGGCCGGCTCCAAGTCACAATGAGAGCCTGCACACTCTCCGCCGCAGCATGGCGCGAAAGCCCCCTGACCCGGGGCTTTCTTCTTATCTCTCGATCGTGCCCATGCGTCTGATCTTCTTCTGCAGCAGCAGAACGCCGTAGAGCGGCGCTTGGGCCGTCGGCGGACACCCGGGGACGTCGACGTCGACCGGTACGATGCGATCGCAGCCGCGCACGACCGAATAAGTCTAGTGATAATAGCCGCCGCCGTTGGCGCCGGATCCCATCGAAATGACGTCAGGGTGCTGTTCGGCGAGATCGCCTGTCGTCGCACCTTCTGAACGTGACCACTCAGGCCCTGGATGTCGGCGCGCTGATAGTTCCAAGTCACGGGCTTTCGGGCGCGTCAACCGGCTGGCGACGACAGCCTGTTCGGCCTGCCCTTGCCTGCGATCAACGCCACATTGTCGGCGCGCGCCGCCCCGCCGCGTGACCATCCCCGTCGCTTGCTGCCTTGTCATCGTTGGCCGTCTGCAGGAGACGCGGGGCGACACGCGAGCCCGCCTGCGCCCGGGTGGCGGTGGAATCTTCATCAAGCTCGCCGAGCATGCCTCTTGCTGGCGCCGCGCTCTCGGGATCGATCATCGGAGGCTCCGAACGACTCAAGAGTGGAGGCTAGCCCGCTTCGTTCGCGGGCGATTTCACCTAAGTTAAGCCACACTTTGGCCCCCGAGTATCCATGCCTGCAATTGCAAGCCTCATCGTCCAGGCCAGCCGATCAGGGAACCGACCCGACATTAACCTATGAGACTGCCGCGAATCGCGCATCGCTGCATAGTTCTGCAAAATGCCGGGTTTCGGGGCTCCATCCAAATGAACTTCGCAGACTGCAGCGATGAATGTCTGCTGCATTACTATGAAAGCGTTCGCCGCCAGGTCATGGCTGACAAACAAACCGGCGGCCGATACCGTCTCGCGGGCGCCAATGTCAAGGCATACGCCAATCGCCTGAAGGATGAAATCGATCGCAGACAATTGCGTTTCACGCCGATCGACTGGTAATCGTCGCCCTTGCGGTTGCTCCGCGTTCGGCGACGCGGAAATGCTCACCTGATGATGAACCCGGCCAACGCCGCACGGATTATATTCCCGGCGTTACGGCAAGCATCCGGACGCCGAGGGGAATCGGCGACGGATGGCGAAGCGGTCTCAAAACGAAAAGAGCAGAACAAACACCCGCCTCTGGCCGCTGCTTGCGCTGAATTTCTTCATGGCGGACATGCAGTCCGGGATCGGCCCCTTCGTCGGGGTCTTTCTGCTCGAACACGGCTGGGCCAATGGCCTGATCGGCACGGCGCTGACCATCGGCAACATCGCCGGCATGCTGATCACCACCCCATTCGGCGCCGTGATCGACGCATCGCCGCACAAGCGCCTGTGGGTCATCGTGCCGGGCATCGGCGTGGTGATGGGATCGTCCATCATCCTGATCTCGCAAAACTTCTGGGCTGTTGCGGCCTCGCAGGTTGCAACCTCGATTGCGGGCGCGGCCATTGTCCCCGCGGTCACCGGCATCACGCTCGGCATCGTCAAACAGAAGGGTTTTAACCGGCAGAACGGCCGCAACCAGGCCTTCAATCACGCCGGCAACCTGGTCGGCGCAGCCATTTCAGGCTTGCTGGGCTGGAAGTTCGGCTATTTCTACGTCTTCCTGCTCGCAGCCCTGTTCGGCGTAGCGGCAGTCGGCTGCGTGCTGATGATACCGCCCCGCTCCATCGACAATCGCGCGGCGCGCGGCCACAAGGAGGACGATCCGGAAGGCCAGCCGAGCGCGATGAAGATGCTGCTCAAACACAAGCCGCTGCTGGTTCTCGGCCTCGCGCTTGCCATCTTCCATCTCGGAAACGCGGCGATCATGCCGCTTTATGGCATTGCAGCCGTTTCG
>Ga0213876_10001856_pt1 | contig 12727 bp, 11 predicted proteins | sample BarmaccomBMRX_R9_FD_160113 | JGI IMG/M metagenome (GOLD analysis project Ga0213876, IMG submission 160113) | Root-associated microbial communities from Barbacenia macrantha in rupestrian grasslands, the National Park of Serra do Cipo, Brazil - RX_R9 | ecosystem: Host-associated > Plants > Roots...
CTTGCCGCAACCATGGCGCTCGGGCTCACGGCCTCCGCTCAGGAGATCATTATGCCCGGCGTAAACCTCAACCGCTTAGCGCAGCACGCGAGCGAATCCGTGAACGTCACGCTGGATGGGCCGCTGCTTCAGCTTGCCAGCGGTTTCCTGTCGAAGGACGACCCGGATGAAGCGAAAGTCAAAAAGTTGGTTTCTAAACTCAAAGGCGTCTACGTTCGCAGCTTCGAGTTCGAGAAAGAAGGAGAGTATTCATCCTCCGATGTGCAAGCCATTCGCGAGCAATTGCGAATGCCCGTTTGGTCGAAGATCGTAAGCGTTATCGACAAAGGCGAAAACACTGAGATTTACGTCAAGAAAGATGGCGATCAGATCGGTGGCTTAGTGGTCCTCGATGCCGAACCGAAGGAATTCACAGTAGTGCACATCGACGGCCCTATCAATCCGGAAGAGCTGAGCGAATTGGGCGGGCACATGGGCATTCCGAAGTTGGCGCCCATTAAACCCGGCAAGTCCTCTACGACGAGCAAGAAGAATCAGGAAGACATTCCATGAACAGAGCCATGAGCCGAACTGCGGCGCTAGTGGCAGTTGGCATCGGGTTGGCCGCGGTCGCACCCGCGAGCGAATTTGACTGGTTTGTGCGTGAATTTGCGCGCCAAAGCGGCGCTCAACCAACCCACATCCCGCTGTTCGGCCTGGTACGGTTTAGCGTAGCCGTGGTACATCCAGCCGGTACCAGCGAACTGCGGCTGGCACTCTTCGAACATGCCAATCTGGAGCCGGACAGATTTGCGAAATTGACGGACGCTGTTTGGGGTCTCGAATGGAAACCGGTCGTACGTGTGCGCGACCGGAATGGAGAAGTAACGAACATCTATGTTCAGCAAAGCGATAAAGCGCTGCGGGTGCTTGTAAGCTCGCTCGACGGCGAAGACGCAACCTTTGTGCAGGTTCGCATCCATCCTGAGCAACTCCTGAAATTCGTCGATGAGCAGCGTTGCATGAAACATAAGCCGTTGTGATATGCATGAGTGAGTGAACGCCGCACTCCTACTTCTTCGCGTCGCGAGCGCAGTGGTGTTTCTGTATCACGGCAGCTCTATCTTGTTTGGTGCATTCGGTGGCCCCGGCCCCGCTACGTTTGCCGCCTTCATGCACGCGCCAGTGGTAATCGGATATCTGGTTGGGCTGGGAGAATTCTTCGGCGGCTTGGGCGTTCTGCTGGGCGTTTTCACGCGCATCTCAGCCGCCTGCATCGCCATCATCATGATTGGCGCCATCGTTCTGGTCCACCTTACGCACGGGTTTGATGTGTCTCAGGGCGGGTCTGAGTTTGCGTTCACCCAATTGTTGATTGCGCTCGCGCTCTTGTTTACCGGCCCCGGCGAGTATTCCCTCGCAGCCATGATGCCGCCCGCGTTACAAAGGCTGTAGCAGCGGCGCGTCCGTTCACCGCGTCTTGACGGGCACTTGCAGGTGAACCGAGTCGGGGCCACCAGCGACGTACGCGAGTTCGTATCCGCCGTTCTTCTTCTTAACCTCTTTGGCGGGAAAATACAAAAACCCGGCAACCGGCGCGGTATATGTGCCGTCCGGCAGCGCTCGCTGGGCCAGTTGCTGCTGCAGCGTCACGCGGTCGTAGGGAGTAGATCCCGCAGGCGGTGGTCCCGGCGGAAATGGATCCGGAGAGCCCGTGCTAACGGCGGTTCCGGCTTCCGTGTAGACGGCGTGAGCTTTGCGGCCGGTTGAAGGATCGCTGACGCTCTCATATCCAACTGCCGCTGTGGTGGTCACATGAGTATCGCTGGCGGACGGAGGACGAGGCGTGTTCTTCTCCTGAATGACTGCTGCTACCGTAACGGCGTCGGCAGGGTGAATAAATTCGGAGTTCGGCCCCGACTTGATCAGAAAATTGTCGGCCGAGAGCGTCACAGGACCTGAACCCGAGGGATAGCAGGCGACCTCCAGTACCAGGTAAGTGCTGCTGATGTCTACAGCAAATAGATGTTTCACTTCGTCCCGCGGCACCACCGATGCCGCATAGGTAGCGGACGGTGTCGTCTGCGAGGCGGCATAATCACCCGGTGTGGGACGCGCATGAATTCCATAAGGCGCTTGCGCTAGCAACACAGAAGCGCTCGCAATCAGGCCGGCAGCGACGAACGTACGCACAAACGAACTCCTTACCATCCAGGATATGCGAACGTGAAGCGCATGGTTTATGGGGCGAGTTGATGACCTGCTCTTTCTGATGCTTCAGCTCCGCCGGGCGGCAATCTCCGCAACCGGCCGCCGATGGGCCGGATCGCGCGACGGCCCTTCGTAGTAGTGCAAAATCTCCCAATCTCGAAAGAAGCCGCGCAACTCGCCGGGCGCTGCGCGTTTTTCGGTCATTTGCTCGCCGCGTTCTGGGAGGTGGACGATGGCAAGCACCAGGCCGTCGGTCCGCAAAGCCGCCGCCAGTTTTGGAAACAGATCCCGCTGTAGATAGTAGGCGATGACAATCAGATCGAAGGCGGAATTCGGCAGAACGAAATCCGGCGCGGTCAGATCCGCCACTTGAGCTGCAACGTCCAGACCTCGTTCGGCTGCCCGCGCTTTTAGGGTCTTGATAGCTGATTCCGACGCGTCTAGCGCCGTAACCGTCCAACCCTGTTCCGCCAGAAACAATGCGTTGCGTCCCGTGCCGCACGCCAAGTCGATGGCGGCACCGGGCCTCAGCTTCTCGATAGTTTCGACTAATGGCAGAGTCGGCTCATCTTCTGCTCCGCGCTCGCCTGTGCGGTACATTTTCTCCCAGCCGGCAACATCCATGGCCTTCATCATCGGATATACCTGCAAGCATGTTCCGTGGCTCGGGGCGCCGCACGCTTCGAGTAAATCTTTTTGAAGCGCGAGAGACTGAAACAACGTAATTCGTATCGGCTCACTATGGCTTGTCGCCTTTGCGCTTTCGCTGTTTGGCTCTTTTCGGCAGCCTTCTTTTACGCGGGTCAGCAGGCGCCCTATCGTACCGAAGTAAATCTCGTCAACATCTCAGCCGTTGTTCACTCATCGGAGGGGAAGCTGATCACCAATCTGAACAAGGACGATTTCGAATTGACCGAGGACGGCGTTCCCCAAACTATTCGATTTTTCGCGCGCGAATCCGAACTTCCGCTCAGCCTCGGGCTCATCGTAGATGTGAGCGGAAGCCAGGAGAAATTTCTGAAACGCCATGATCACGATATTGAGACCTTCCTCAAAACGGTCATCCGTCCCTCCGATGAACTCTTCGCCGTGTGCTTCGGCAATCACTTAAGGCTCGTAAGCGCCGGAACGTCTTCTGTGCCCGGCATTATGCAAGGCTTTCAACGATTCCCCAAAGAGATGGGGCGCTTTCCCGAAATCGGACCTCATGAGGATCGCGACCTGGGTACGGCGCTCTATGACGCGATCTACTTCAGCATTGTCGAAAAGATCAAAACTGCGGGAGAACGGCGCCGCGCGCTCATCGTCTTCAGCGACGGCGAAGAGAATTCGAGCGAGCACGACCTGCTCGACGCAATCGCAGCCGCACAGGATACCGACACGCTCCTCTATTGCATTCGATACACCCACAAAGAACATGGCCAGTTGTCTGCCAGGAATAAATATGGCGTGCGTGTGATGGATCACCTGGCGACTCTGACCGGTGGCGCCCACTATGACGGCCTTGCCACTCACCTCGAAGCTGTCTTCGAGCAAATTGGGGATGAGCTTCGCGCGATGTATGAGTTCGGCTACGTCTCAACCAACTCAAACACCCACGATGGCTCGTTTCGGAAATCGAGCATCCGCTGTAAAGCGCCGGGCGCGATCGTGCGTTCGAAAAGCGGGTATTATGCGCGCTAAACGTTCGGCAAGCAGGAAACGGGGAGCGTCAGTATTCCCCGGGGTCCGACAGTTCAGCGGATGCGGGGTGACCGCCTGCACATAGCTCCTGCAACCGCGCCAGTATCTCCTGCTCGCGTTGATGGTAGGAGCTGACGCCGGTAAGCGGTTCCTCGGCCAGCATGACGCCTGCCGGACCGAAATAGCGAATCGAGAACTGCCCGGGCAGCGCCTCTTCGTAGATTTCAGCTTTACATTGCCCTTGTTCCAGCGTCGCCAACCGTGTACTCATAACCCTTCTTTCCTGAGACGCTGCAGCACATAGTTCGGTATCTCAACGCCTTTTACTAGCCGGGGATCCGGGATGGGCGTTTTCGCCTCCAGCGACAACGGCAGGACACCAGCCCATACCGGCAGTGCATAGTCTTCCTCATCATCCAACGGCGGGCCCTGACGGATTTTCGCCGAAGCTTCCTCCATCGCAAACTCGAGCACTGCGGTCGCTTTCAGCTCTTTTTCGCTAGGGCTGCGCACATCATCCCACCTGCCGGCCATCACGTGCTCAGCAATGATACGCAAGGCGCGCACCTTCTGCTCCGGCCCGGCAATGGTCCGCGCAGTTCCGAACGCCACCACCGAACGGTAGTTCATCGAATGATGAAAGCCCGATCGCGCCAACACCATTCCATCCACCAATGTCACGGTCACGCACGCCTGCATCCCGGTATCCAGTTCGCGAAGCATGCGGCTGGCTGCGGAACCATGCAGATATAACTTCTCCCCGTCCCGGCCAAACAGCGTAGGGATGACAAATGGCTGACCGTCCACCTGAAAGCCGATATGTGCCAGAAACGCGGCATCCAGTATGCCGTTAACGATTTCTGGTTCGTGCGATCCGCGGTTAGGAATTCGGCGAATTTCGCTGCGCTTTGTCGCGTTCATCACTACCTATGATTGAACACGACTCCGGTTCCCGCTCAGTCCAGAAAGTGAACGTCTCGCAAGAACGCATAGCTCTGGCGCAGGCTTGCAATCGGGTCATTGCTGAAATCCTGCTCAACAAACACGTGCTTCGCACCCGTGCTCGCAACCGCCTCGAGAATGTCCTTCATCGGCAAGTCGCCGTTTCCAAGCTCGCGATAAGTAGCATTCGGAACCGTGGCAATGTCGTAATGAACGGGCGTACCCTTGGCGCGATCTTTCAGATGCACGAGTTCCACCCGTTCGGCGTGCTCCCGTAGAAACGCAGCCGCGTTCACCCCTGCCATGCTCACCCAAAAGGTATCAGCTTCCAGGCGCACCAGACGAGGATCTAAATTCGCAAGCAAAACGTCCATCGGCCTGCCGCCCGGCTTCGGCTGAAATTCAAAGTCATGATTGTGATAACAGAACTGCAGGCCCGCAGTACTGGCCTTCCGCGCTGCCTCGTTCAGCTTGTCTGCCAAGGAACGATAAAAATCGAGGCCCAGGCGCTCCTCCGGGGACAGATAGTTGAAAACGATGTATTGAAAGCCGTGGTCTCTCGCGAGTGAGACGCAGTCCTGATAAGTCACGCCCGGGTGGATCGGCGGCATGTCAGCATGTTTCCAGGCATCCCACTTGCCGGTCAGCAACGGTGTTTCGAAATGCAAACTGATGGGCCTCAGATTCACGCGGCGCAGCAGCGGCGCTAACACTTTCACCTGATTGCGCAACATTTCAACTTCCCTGTAGCCGATGTCAGAGATAGCCTGCAGCGTCTCAATCGGCCGCTTCCCAGCGAGTTCGCGAACCGTGTAAAGTTGCACGCCGGGCGCAAACCGCCGGCGGAAATCGGACAAAGCCGGTACTGAAGCCAGTGCCTGCAGGAACAATCGCCTGCTGACGTGCGGTACACCGGTCATCCCGCGGCTAGTTTATTACACCGCGACGCAAGCAAACGGTGCAGCTCCTGTCACGTTCAATCGCCTGACAGGCGGTAGGCCAGCCTACGCCCGAGGCCTTGGTGCTTTTAGCAAACGCCTAGAGCTCCAGCTTATGTTCTAGAGCAAACTTGAGAAGAGCATTGTTTCCGTGCAGACTAAGCTTCTGGCAAATTAAAGTTCGTCGATTTTCGACTGTGCGGTAGTGAAGGCAGAGTTCGTCCCCAATCTGTTTGCTCGATCGATTGTTGGCGATTAGACGTAATATGTGGCGCTCGGAAGCTGTCAGTGATGCGATCTTTGGCTCCGAGCCCCCAAATGTTTCTATCTGGCGTGCCCGATTTAGTAGATGCGTTGTGAGTGGCGGACTGACATAGTGTTGACCTGCGGCAACTGCAAGAAGGCCATTCACGATCTCAAGCACCGCACTATGTTTGAGGATGTAAGCTCGCGCGTCTAAATCCATTGCGGCGTGAAAAAGATCGACTCCCGCGTGTATCGTCAGAAAGACCATGCGAACCGGGATTCTTCTGCTCCGCACCTCGGTCGCGATAGCAAGCCCGTCCAGCTTCGGCATGTCTATATCCAGTACAGCGATGTCCGGACGCAAGTGGTCAATCTGCGCGAGTGCGCTCTCGCCGTCGCCGGCCTCGCCGATCACTACCAGCTTCGGATCCTCTTCTATCACTTGGCGCAAACCCCTGCGGAGAATTGGATGATCATCGGCCACGGTGATTCGGATTTCACTAGCCATTGCTACTCCTCGCCCATCGCGCTGAAACGGTCATAGCCCGATGCAGTTCGACCTACTTCCGCAACTGTAATGCGAATTGAATCAAAACTCGATTGAGGTTACTACACGATCTCGCCGTGTGGAACCACACGAAAAAAGTGTGGAACTACACGCTGACAAAGTGTGGTCGCCTCTATCGCCCCCTGTCGCATAGAGGTTTAGATTCTCTTCAGTGGAGACAAGATGAACACGTTCAGGCCCCTTGCAGTAGCCTTTGCCTTGTTGTTTGCCCTGCCGCCGCTTTCCTGGTTGCTAGCGCCGGGGAACGATGGCACGGAACATACGAGTCTGTTTAGCGCTCCGGCACAGATTGCTACTCATTGCAAGTCATCGCCGAACCAAATCCTGCAAACCGCATGCCAGCTTCCGATTTTGTCGCAGTTCGAGCTGACAGCCGTGCAGACCTATCTCGCGTTGCACAGCCTGCCGGTCACCGACGCTGCCTACATTTACGCCTACGGCGGTTCCGAGCTACGCAATGAAATTCGCTCCGCCATGTTGGAGCTTTTTTTGGCGGATGCGTCTCAGGACCCATCTCAACTGGATGACGTTCAACTGAATGCGTATGACTGGTTCCAGGCGCAGGTGCAGAACGAGGAGAAACAATATTGGGCCGCGGCCGCCGCCGAATACAATTCCTGGAATGCGAATAAGTGCGCTTACAAGCTGGATGCGGACGTGGCGGCAGCACAGGGTCTCGAATATGATCCGGCGCAGTGGTGTTACCCGAATCTCGCCAACTATTTCTCAACACCTCCGGTTCCTACTTATAATTATTTCCTCGCGGTTGCCTGGAAGAACACCTACGGCAGTCTGCTGTCGAGCAGTGTGCAAAATAGCTTTCTGCTTCTCAATGTCCAACGGGACACCACGCAGTACGCCGCTCTATATGCTCTGCCCGCATCTTTTGCAGCCGGTTTGTACCTAAGCAAGACGGTGGCTATTGCCTTCGAGAACTTGTTCCCGTACGCCAGCGAGGCGTTTAAATCGACCGTTCCCAGCGGGGTGAGTTACGGTAACCGGATTGCCCAGACTGCGGAGACGGTAGAGGAGGGGCTCACTCAACAGGAGCTTGATCAGCTAGCCGCCGATGCGGGTGAGTTTGTGGGCGACTTCGCGCCCGCTTCGGTTGTGGGAATAGTCATCTTTGCCATCGAAACCGCCGTGCAGGCTGGCATAGATGCCGTAAACACACAGCAGACGCTTGACCAGATTGCTACCCTGCCGGCCATCGCGGCGCAGATTGCCCAGAATCCGCCCAGTCTGGCTTCTATGCTGACCACACAGGACGGATTCACCAAGGCATCGACGGTGTGGGTGGCACAAACGATTCCGGACTCCCCCTCGACAGCCGATGCGTCCTCAGCATCGGACGGCAGTATTGGCGCTTTTTATAACGTTCAAACCGGCGCCTCGAGTCAAGTGCTGACATATCTGGATTCTTCCAATAAACAAAATGTGGCCGCGCTTCGGGGCGGCTGGTTCATCAACGAACCTCCGGGAGCGAACGCATTCCAATTCGTTGGCGCTATCGACTACCTGGATTGGAATGGAAACCCTCGTTTTGCGACGCGGGTTGGGCCGTTTCAGTTTCTGATCTGGCGGCCGCAGGGGGCCTTGCCGGGTGATGTTTCTTGCCCTGCCTCGGCGAGCGACAACTATCTCAGCCCCGTTTCGAACCCCGGCCAATGCTTCTCTTATGTAACCAACGCACTGGAAATGAAGGATCCCAACGGCAACAACGTAGCTATCCAATTAGTGCCGCAATTAACAATGACTTCCCCTAGCTATGCCGATTTCCAAACAGGGGAAACAACCTCTTTCCAAGTTACTTTTAGCCCGCCGGTGAACGACGTACCTTGCATTGCTTTGCAATCGGGGATATTACCGCCGGGCGTGAATTACAGCGCTTCGAAAGCTCAGTTCTACGGATCACCTCTCGCGAGTGTTCCTTCCGGTGTCTATAACGAAACGGTCATACTGCAGTGCGGCGGCAGCCAGGGTGTGTCGACTCCTTTCCCTTTCCAAGTGATTGTTGGAGCGAAAAACCTGCAGTTCACATCACCAACAGCGCTCAGCACCACGTTTGGAGCTCCGGTCAATTTTCTGGTGACCACAGTAGGCTTCCCGATTCCGAAGCTGACGTCCAACTACCTCCCGGGGGAGTTTGTTTTTACCGACAACGGGAATGGGACGGCAAGCATCACGAGTCAGTGGGCAATCGTTTCGGGTGAATGTTTACCGGGGCCTTGTCCCACTCCCACTATTACTGCGAACAACGGCCTTCAGCAGATTACCGAGAATCTGAATGTCACGATCTCTCCGCCGCCGCCTCTTCAATTTATTGCGCCGGCACAGGGCAGCACGTTGAAGTTTCCGGTCGGAGTTTACACCTCCTATCCGGTGTTTACGCAGGGCGGCGCTCCCGCGCAGCTTTCCAGCGAGTTTCCGACGAAGCTTATCTTTTCCGGCGCACCGTCCTGGATGACCGTTCAAGATAACGGCAACGGAATAGGATCCATATCCGGCACACCGCCATTGAATGCGGCTGGAACGAGCGCTCAGATTACCGTATCTGGCGAGTTTCTGTCTTTAACTAACCAACCAGGGTTGGCAGATTCGTTCACCGTCTCGGTGGTGGACAATCCGAATCCGCTCATACAAGTGTTGGCTGGCTCAATGGCCTTTCTGGCGGGGTCAGCGGGGGGCGCGGAACTAACATCGAACATTCAAGGAGGAACGGGACTATTCCTTCCAGCCGAACCGCTTCCTCCCGGTTTGTCGTTCAACCTCCTGCCAGTTAATCCCTTATGCTCCGGCAACTGTCCGGTGAACGCCGTTATTTCCGGCACGCCTCCGGCAGGTAGCGGCGGCGATTACAAGGTGCCATTCACGCTCACTAATTCGACTGGCACGACGACTCAAATCCTCGACATTGCGATTTACGAAAAGCCGGGGCTTGCAAGTTCGAACAGGATTATCTTCTACGCAGGACAACCAGCTTCAGCGACGGTGAGCGCTAGTGGCTTTCCGCTTAAGCCGATCGGACCATTCAGCGACGGTGTCGGGTACAGCGGGGGTGCGACCTTTTCTGATCCGCTAGCGACGCTTCCGTCCTTTTTGAAACTCGTTTCCGGACTCGGCAGTACGCAGAATGGAACCGCGACGCTGACGTCGAGCGCTAGCGCCAGCAATTTGGGACTGTATCCGATCGCGCTCGGGATCGCGGAGCAAGCGGCTCCCTCTCCGTTCGTGACGAATCCGGCCACACAACTGTTCAGCCTGGTGAATTTGAGTGTTTATGTCGTTCCGGCGGGCGACGCAAACCTCGACTTCAAGGTGGACTGCGCAGATCTTTCCGCAATTAAAGCCGGGTTCGGCAAAGTGCGTGGCCAACAGGGATACGATTCCGCTCTGGACCTGAACGGTGACGGAATCATCAACGTAAGAGACCTGGCGATCGCGGCATCGAAGCTGCAGGCGGGAACCAGGTGCATGCAGTAGCGTTGCGGGATTGGCGAGCCGCGGGGTTCAGGTCAATCGGAGTGGTGCTTGTGTTGAAGGAGTCAGATTGCGTATGGGCCGTTTGAAGGAGGTTCTCGTGAAGGCGATTTTTCTGTTTCTGCTTAGTTCCGTTCTGCCGGCATTTGCTATTCCGGTGTTGCTGTTGGTCCCTCCGGCGAGCGACACGGCGACCGTTGGCTCGACTTTCTCTGTCACGCTGGATATCGATGGTGTGACGAACCTCAACAGCTGGCAAGCAGATATTTTCTACACCCCTTCCCTCCTATCTCTGGTTTCGGTTCAGGAAGGACCCTTTCTATCCAGCGCGGGATCCACATTTTTTATACCGGGAACCAATGATCCTACAAACGGAGACCTTGCCAACAACGCCGATACACTGATCGGAGCGGCCGCGGTATTCGGGAATGGAGAGCTGTTAACCCTAACGTTCAAGGCCATTGCCCCCGGCTTCGCTTCGTTCCTACCCAGCAACATCATCCTCCTGGACCCGAATTTTTCGCAGATCCCCAGCATTCCGATTGGCACGTTTGTGGATCTTACGCCGCCTGGCGTGGGGTCCGGGCTTGCTCCCGAGCCGGCATCATTCGGGCTGATGGGGGCGTCAAGTGCGTTGTTCTTGCTGCTGTGGCTACGGCGCAAGACGAGTGTGACCCGTTGCGTTTAGCCGTCGGAGGAGCGAGTCATTTCCACAACGATTCGCGTTCCGGCCTGTCCGCTCGACTCCACGATTGCGCGGCCACCCAGCGCTTCAGCGCGTTCCGAAATGCCAACAAGGCCGAGACTGCCGGCAGCTCGCTCTCGCTGGCCAACACTAAACCCGCGGCCATTGTCTTCGATCGACATCCGCAATTTCGTACCTTCGCGCGTAATCCGGATTTCCGCCTCGGTGGCCTGCGAGTGCTTCAGGATATTACTGATCGCTTCCTGCAGAATGCGATAGAAATTGATCTCCAACTCGGGCGGGAAGAAGCCGTCTATGTCGTCAATGGTGCTGCGAAGAGATAAGGCATTTCCGTCTTCGAGCTGGCGGATGAGCGAGCGCACAGCTTTGGTCAAACCAAGGCGGTCCAACTGATAAGGGCGAAGGTCGTAGCAGATGGCTTCGACCTCGGAAATTGCGGTGGCCGCCTGGTCGGCAATGCAGGTAAGGGAATCTGTATCCGAGTTCTCGCTCGATTGTTGCGCTCCACGAGTGGCCCGCAATTTGCCAGGCAATAGCGCTAGGGTGCGGATGAGCGCGAGATGCTGGCCAAGCCCGTCGTGCAATTCTTGCGCAATGCGTTTGCGTTCACTTTCCTGTGAAGCAATGAGTTGGTGGGTGAACGCCTGTCGTACACGATGAAACTCCAGCATCTTTCGCCGTCGTACCTCGATCGCGACGGAGACCGCCGTTATAAGCACAAGCAGGAATAACGATTTCATCCACCAAGTTCGGTAAAAGGGCGTGAGAACGGTAAGCGCAATTTGAGCGTCCGGCTGGCTCCATTCGGTCTGATCTCCGTCTGCCGCCTGCACCCGAAATACGTAATCGCCGGGTGGGAGATGCGTGTAGAAAGCAGCCCGGCGGTTCTTAACGGGAACCCACGCATCATCGATCCCGACTAACTGATAGCGGAACTTGACTCTTTCAGGATGAGAGGATCCAAGTGCGGTATATCGGATTTCCACGCTCGTGTCATTTGGCTTGAGTACGATCCCCTCTGGCACAGAGGGATGCGGATTTGACGAATCGATCAGGTGTTCTTCTATCAGGGCGCGCGGGCGTGAAGTGGGGTGATCCAAGGCGCCGGGAGGAATCGAGGCGATTCCTCCTTGAGAAGAGAACCAAGTTGTTCCGTCCGGAAAATGAAGCACGCCCTGGTTGCCCTGAGGCGTCATGTCAATCAGCGGAAGACCGTCCGCTTCATCGAATTGCATAATGCCGATTTCCGGCTTTCTATTCTTCGCCGGCGGCAGCAGACTCTGTTTACTGATTCGGAGTAACCCCGCATCGGTGCGCAACCACAGGTATTGCGGGTCGCAGACATCCACGCTGTAAATCACATTAGTGGGCAATCCGTCGCGTTGATCGAAAGTGCGAAACTCTCCGGCAACATAGCGCCCTATGCCTCGATTTGAGCTGCTAATCCAGATGGCGCCTTCGGGATCCTTGGCCAAAGACGAGACATTCCACGAAGCCCATTCCGATTTCGATTGAGCGTGCGCCGCCTTCCCGTCCAATAACAGCGCCGGACCGCTGTCGGTTCCAATCCAAAGTCGGCCGGGCGCAGATTCCAACAGGCATGTGACCTGTGTTCCGGGCACACCCTCTGAAACCTGACGAGTTTCTCCTTCATGCACGTGGAACAAGCCGGTCGTAGTCCCAAACCACTCATCGCCGGCCGAATCCCACAAGATTGCTCGCACGCTCCCCGTCACGGCCGAATAAAGCCGCGCGTGAAAAAGTTTGCGCTCTTTAAGCGCAAACACGCCTGCACGGAATTGTTCGCCCAGCAGCAGGTTGCCGTACCGGTCCTCGCCAATGGCAGTCGCGATTCCGAACGTCGTCGAATCGCCGAAAGCTGCTACAGGAATGGCTTTGTGCGCTTCGAAGCGCACCAGATGGCTGCTTGCGGCCCAGACGGTCCCATTCTGCTGACGAAAAAAAATGGGACCG
>Ga0213876_10001857_pt1 | contig 12724 bp, 5 predicted proteins | sample BarmaccomBMRX_R9_FD_160113 | JGI IMG/M metagenome (GOLD analysis project Ga0213876, IMG submission 160113) | Root-associated microbial communities from Barbacenia macrantha in rupestrian grasslands, the National Park of Serra do Cipo, Brazil - RX_R9 | ecosystem: Host-associated > Plants > Roots...
TCGGAAGGAAACTTTGAAAGAGGGGGGCCGGGGGGCTTCCGGGGGCCGCGGGGCAGGTCGCGTGCGGGGCGCCCTGATCGTCTCGGAGGTCGCCCTCTCGCTCGTGCTGCTGACGGGCGCGGCGCTGATGATCCAGAGCTTCGCGCGTCTGCAAAGCGTCAACCTGGGTTTCGACACGCGTCACCTCCTGACGCTCAACATCTCCCTGCCGCAGGCCAAATACCCCGAGACCGCTCAGAAGGTAAACTTCTATTCGCAAGTCCTCCAACACGTCGAATCACTGCCCGGCGTGAAGTCCGCCGGGATGAACGTCAACCTGCCCCCCAACGGCGGCTTGCGCGCGCCGTTCCTGGTCGAAGGCGCTCCGCCTGTGGCGTTCGGCGAGCGGCCGCTCGCGGCCTGGAACTCTGTCAGCGCGGGTTATTTTCAAACGATGGGCATCCCGCTCTTGAAAGGCCGGCTGTTCGACGAGCGCGACCGGGAGGGCTCTCAGACCGTCGCGGTCATCAGCAAGGGGCTGGCCGACAATTTCTTTCAGGGCGCCGACCCTCTGGGCAGGCAGATCACGGTCGGGAGGATGCCCGGCCCGAGCGTAATCGTGGGCGTCGTCGGCGACGTGAAGAACTCCGGCCTGAGCGCGGAGCCGGGCGCCGAGGTCTACACGCCGTTCGCACAGAGATCGTGGACGAGCATGAACCTCGTCGTCCGCACGCAGGGAGACCCGCTCGCGTTAGCGGGCGAAGTTCGCGCCCAAGTCCTCTCCGTGGATCGTGACCAGCCTGTGACCGGCGTGCAGTCGATGGAGCAGAACATCTCCGACATCGTCGCGCAGCCACGCCTGACCATGATCCTGCTCGGCATCTTTGCCGGGGTCGCGATGGCGCTCGCCGCGGTCGGGCTGTACGGGGTGATGTCTTACACGGTCGCGCAGCGCACGCACGAGATAGGCATCCGCATGGCCCTCGGCGCGCAGGGGAGTGACATTCTGCGGGCCGTCATCCGGCAGGGGATGACCCTGGCCTTGGCCGGCGTCCTGCTCGGCCTGGCGGGGTCGTTCTTCCTCACGCAACTGATGTCGAGTCTGCTGTTCGGCGTGACGGGCAGAGACCCTTTGACGTTCGTCGCGGTCTCTTTAATTCTCTCGGTCGTCGCGCTCCTGGCCTGTTACCTCCCGGCACGCCGGGCGACGAAAGTCGAGCCCCTCATCGCGCTCAGATACGAATGAGGTCAGCCACAGACGCACCCCACACGTCCCCTTAACGGACATTAGCCTGGCACCTGAACAGTCACCACATACCGGCGGAGTCGGATAATAGATGTTATGTGCAGCTGCTCATCCGCGGGCCAGGACGAGCGGCAATATCGCGTAGCAGCCTAGTTCGCGCCGCCGCCTCCCGACGCCGCCGGCCTCAGCATGCCGTGCATCCCGATCCAGCGCACGAAGGCTTCGAACCAGCCGGTGCTCGTCGTCTCCTTCGGGTACATCCCGAAGCCGTGGCCGCCCTGTTCATAAAGGTGGAATTCGATGGGGCGCTTCGCCGTCTTCCAGCTATCGATGAGCCCGTAGCCGCCGTTCGCGAAGAAAGGGTCGTCGGCGGCGAGGGCGATGAACAACGGCGGCGCATCGACCGGCACGGTGACGGGCGCGAGTGGGCCGTAGATGATGCCGATGAAGGCCGGCTTCGCATCCTCGCCCGCGAGCGTGGTCGCCATCGTCAGCATCGCGCCCGCGGAGAAGCCGACCATGCCGATCCGGCGGGGATCGACGTGCCACTCGGCGGAACGCTTCCGGATCAGTGCGAACGCCGCGCGGGCGTCGGCGATCTGCGGGGCGAGACCGGCCATCGCCCTCTCGGGGTCGGGGCGCGGCGGCCGCGCCGTCGCCGAAAACATCTCCCGCATAGACCGCTCGAACCCCGGCATGTCGGCCGGTGTCTGGTTCAAGCGGTATTTGAGGACGAACGCGGCGACGCCCCTTTCCGCCAGCGCGCGGGCGACGTCCCAGCCTTCGTTCTCCATGGACAAGGTGCGGAAACCGCCGCCGGGCGCGACGACGACGGCGGCGCCGCTTGCCTTGGCTGGGTCGGGCAGAAAGGGCGTCAGCGTCGCGACCGTGACGTTGCGCGCAAACTGCTTGCCGTACTGTCTATGCCAGGACTCCGGGTTCTTCGCGCCGGGCAGCGGGCCGGTGCCGAGTTCGATCGCGTCGGGCTGCGCAGGCGTGTCGATGGGCGTCATCCGGTCGTCCTGCGCCCGTGCCGGCGACACGAGCGCGGCGACGAGCACAAGCCCGACGACCACCAAACGAGAATAGTTTGACCACGCGAAAGACCGCTTCGTCCAGAGATTCGACATGTGCCTCACGCCAGCTTCCCCTCCGACTGTGTTGATTCAGGATCAAGCCATATTGTCCTACAGATCGAGCCGTGTCACGTATGGGCAAACGCCGAAACGGGGCCCCTACGTCTCATAGGAGTAATTATGTGCCCAGCGGCTTTGATTCAAAAGTCCGTTTTGATGCAAAAGTCTGTGAGTTGATGCAAAAGTCAAAGCCGAATTAAGGAGTGGATTGGATAGCAATATTTTCGTTAGGAGTAAGGCGGAGGTCGGTGCGCGCTAGATTCAATACGATGCACCGCAACCCTTTTCAGAGAAGGCTACAGAGAGGCCGCCATGCCAGACGATGAAGCCCTGGCTCCCGGCGTGGCTCCGCGCGCGAAGCGTCGTCGAGGATGACGAAAGGGGCTCCGGCCATGAAACCGGAGCCCCTTTGGTTTTGGTCGCAGTCGGGTCTTACTTGAGTTGGAGCTGCGTCGTGTAGACGTGCGGGTCGGCGCCGACCGTGAAGTAGAGGCGGTAGGTGCCGGGGGCGTAGCCCGTCGTCTTGAGGTTGAAGACGTAGCCGTCACCCGTGAAGCGGAAGTTGCCGCCGGGGTTGGCGTTGCCCGCGTCGGCCGCGGGGCCGTATGTGTCGGACGAGTCCGGCCCGACGCCCAGCGCGTGCAAGACCTTGTCGGCCGAAGAGAGGTTCGCGCCCGCGTTGTCGAGCAGTTGCAGCTTGACGGGGACGGTGCTGCCCGCCTTGTTGACCTTGTCCACTTCGTAGAGCGGCTCAAGCCGGTAGCCGACCGCGTAGCCGACCGTCTTCGTCGTCTGGTTGCCGGCCTCGTCCGTCGTGCTGACCGTGAAGGTCTTCGCGCCGACCGTCGCCGTGTCGAGCGGGCTCGCGCCCTCGGCCGTGCCGACGCAGGTCGCGTTACCCGACAGGTTGTCCGTGCAGGCGAAGTCCGCCAGCACAGACTCGCCGACCGCGTAGAAGGCGCCCTCCGCGGGGCGCACGACGTTGACCGAGGGCGCCGTCTTGTCGATGTTCACGTCGCCCACCGCCGCGCTCGCCGTGTTGCCCGCGAGGTCTTCGACCGTGAAGGTGTGAGCCTGGCCCGCGCCCTCGGCGGTGAAGGTGTACGCGCCCTGCGCGGGCGAGTTCGCGGCGAGGCCGGACGTTGCATCGCTCGCCGTGTAGCCGACGAGCACGTCCGTCCTGTTCCAGCCCGCGGCGTTCGCCGGGGTCACGCGCGAGGCGTTGACGGTCGGCGCCGTCTTGTCGATGTTGACTTCGCCGACGGTCTGGCTCGCGGTGTTGCCCGCGAGGTCTTTGACCTCGATGGTCTGCGACTGACCCGCGCCCTCATTCGAGAAGGTCAGGGAGTCGCTCAAGGTGGCGCCCGAGGCGAAGCCGGAGCCCGAGTCGGTCGCCGTGTAGTTGGCGACAACGTCTGTGTTGTTCCAGCCGTTCGCGTTCGCGGCCGTGCGCGTCACGTCGCCGATGGAGGGCGCGGTCTTGTCGAGCTTGACCGTGAAGGTCTGCGCCGCCTCGGTGTTGCCCGCCTGGTCTTTGGCGTAGAAGACGACGTTCGTCGTGCCCTCGCTCGTGACCGGGATGTTGGCGGTCGGGCCGAAGACGTGCGTGAACACGCCGTTCACGCTGTAGACGATCTCGCGCAGGCCCGAGCCGCCGTCGTTGTCGGACGCTGCGAGCGTGAGCGTCACGTCCGAGTTGTGCCAGCCCGCGTCGTTGGCCGGCTGCGAGAGCGTGGCCGAGGTGACGGGCGCGACCGTGTCGGCCGCGGGGTCGATGCCGGGCGCGGGCACGAGGTCGTTCAGGTACAGCTCAAGGTTCGTGTAGCCGCCCGCGGCGACGGCCGGGCCGTCCGCGGGGTCGGTCGGGTTGAGGCCGTGGCTGCTCTCCCACTGGTCGGGGATGCCGTCGCCGTCCGCGTCGTTCAGCGCCGGGCCAGGGTTGAGCGTGGGGTAGCCGCCCACGTCGTTCTGCGAGTTGATGTGGCGGCCCGTCTCGCCCCGCACCTCGCCCGCGACGCGCTCGTCCACGGAGTCGCGCTTGAGCGAGCTGCCCGAAGTCTTGAGCACCAGCTCGTAGGCGGTCGCCGCGTCGTGCGTGTTGACCTGCGCGAACTCGAAGCGCGCGGGCTCGCGCTTGACGTAGGAGCCGATGAACATCGACCACTCGTTGTTGACGCCGTCGCGGATGCCGTCCTTGTCGCCGTCGAGCAGGTTGTTCGACTGGTAAATCTGCGTCGTCGCGCCGCCGCTGCTGAAGGCGCGGAGCTTGGACGAGGCGGTCATCGGGCCGGCGACGAGGTAGTTGCCGACGTAGTTGACGCGCGGCGAGCCCTCTTCGGCCGGGCCGCTGTAGGTCGCCTCGGCGCCCCAGTCATAGATGATGTTGTTGACGAAGTCGAGCCCGATGTCGTCGCCGACGCGCGGGTTGCGGCTGTCGTGGTGCGCGTAGAGGTTGTGATGGTACGTGACCTGCCCCGCGCCGTAACGGATGAGCGAGCCGTAGCCGTGCGCGCCCTTCACGTGGCAGGAGTTCTTCATGCTCTCCGTGATGAACGACCACTGCACGCTCACGCGGTCGGACTCCGTGACCGACAGCGTCTCGTCCACGCTCCAGGAGGCCGAGACGTGGTCGATGATCACGTCCGAAGTCTTATCGACCCACAGCGCGTCGTCCTGCACCGCCGGGCAGTTGATGTCGCCCATGCGGAAGCGCAGGTAGCGGATGACGACGTTGTTGCCGGTGACGACCGCCGAGTGTCCGGCGACCGTCACGCCGTCACCGGGCGCCGTCTGGCCCGCGATGGTCAGGAAAGACTTGTTGATGTTCAGGCGCGTGGCGAGGTAGATGGTGCCCGCCACGTCGAAGACAATGGTGCGCGGCCCCGTCGCCGAGCTGATGCCGTAGCGGAGACTTCCCTCGCCCGTGTCGTTGAGGTTGGTGACGTGGTACACGTCGCCGCCGCGCCCGCCCTTCGCGTTCGCGCCCGCGCCCTCCGCGCCGGGGAAGGCCGCGAGGGGCTGCGTGCCCGGCGCGTAGATGGTCAACGTGGCCGACGTGCCGCCGCGGTAGTTCGGGTCGTTAATCGTGGCGACGACGCTGTACGTGCCGGCCGCGGTCGGCGGCGCGGCCGAGCCGTTGTAGGTCAGCGCGACGAACGGCCCGGCGGGGTTCGTGTTGACGGTCGCGGACTTCGGCGTGCCGTCGTACGTGTGCACGAGGTTCGAGAGCGTGACGGCGACCGGCGTGCGGTCAACGACGAGTGTGCCCGTCGCCGAGCCCTGGTAGTTCGGGTCGTTGACCGTGGCGACGACCGTGTAGGTGCCGATAGCCGTCGGGGGCGTCGTGCTGCCGTTGTAGGTGACGTTGACGGGCAGGCCCGCGGGCTCGGTCGTGACCGAGACGGCGGCGGGCGAGCCGTTGAAGTTCTGCGCGAGGTTCGAGAGCGTGACCCCGGCCGTCAATTTCGTCTGCGGCACCCAGCCGCCGAGCACGAACGCGGGGTCGCTCCACTGCACGGCCTCGGCCGCGGTGAGCTGGCGCGAGACGTTCAAGCGCTGGCTCACGTCAACGGGGTTGCCGTTCAGGTCGCGGCTGTTGTACTCCCAGAACTGGACGTTGGGCGCGGTCGTCGCGTTGTTGAGCAGCCAGCCGGCGGGGATGTAGACGGAGGGCTGCATCTGCGCGTTGATGTAGACGACCTGGCTGTAAGGGAAGACGCCGGGGTCGATGCGCGACAAGTAAGAGCCGGTGACGCCCGAAGCGCCCGTCAGTTTGCAGTTGAGGAACACGTCGCCGTTGCGCCCCTGCGGGTTGCGAATCTGCGTGAGGTACGCGCCCGAGCTGAGCATCTTCAGCTCCGTGTTCTGGAAGAAGACCGTGCCCGCGCCCCAGACGAAATCAACGTCGCCCTCGATGTAGCTGTCGGTGACGAAGCCCCCCTGGTTCGTCGGGCTTTGCAGGAGGAGCGTGTCCTGGAAGCTGTAGAGGCTGACCTTGTTGAGGACGATGCGGTTGTTGTTGCCGCGGAACGCTTCGGCCTGCGAGCCGCCCTTCGGCGTCGTGTTGCGGAGCGTGATGTTCTCAAGGGTGAAGTCGGCGGCGTCCACGCCGAACATGGCGCGGGTCGTCGTCGAGGTCGGGTTGAAGGTGTTGTTGTTGGCGTACTGGACGACGCTCGCGTCGCGGTCTTCGCCGCGCACGGTGACGAAAGGCTTGTTCGAACCGACGTAGACGATCTCGGTGTACGTCCCCTTCTTGACGAGGATGACGACGCGCTTCGCGTTGTTCGCGGGCACGAAGTCCACGGCGCCCTGCACGGTGGCGAAGTCGCCCGAGCCGTCCGCCGCGACCGTCAGCTGAGTCGCGCCCGCGGCCGGCGCGGTCGTCTTCGTCGAGAAGTTCCAGACTGAAGTATCGGAGAAGCCGACGAAGGGCGCGCCGTTCGAGTCCTTGACGACGCCCGGCTCCAACGTCACGTAGTAGCTCGTGTTGTAGGCGAGCTTCTGGTGCAGGTAGATGGCCGCGGTGTTGCCGTTGACGATGACGGGGCGGTAGTTGAAAGTGACCGCGCCGTTCAGGCGCGACTGCGTCGCGGCGCTCATGTCGATGGTATCGACGAGCGAGCCCGTCTCGCTGTAAACGCGGATGCGGCCCGACGTGCCGACCGCGGGCGCCTGGTTGAAGGTCAGGTAGAGCGGCGCGTCCACGTCCACGTTCGAGGCGTAGTTCGACGGCGCGAAGCCGGTCGCCTGCATCGTCGAGACGACGAGCAGTTTGGCCGTCGAGCTGGTGACGCTGCCGCTGGAGTTGCTGACCACGACGTAGTAGTCGGCCGAGTCGGTCACCTGTGCGGACGCGAAGTTGAGCGCGGCCTGGGTCGCGCCGGGGATGAGCACGCCGTTCTTGAACCACTGGTAGAAGAGGCCGTCGCCCGTCGCCGCGACCGAGAGGCTCGCGGGGCCGCCGACGTTGGCGTTCGTGTCGGCGGGCTGCGTCGTGATCGAAGGCGGCGGCGGCACCGGGTCAACGCTGACGTTGAGCGTGACGGGGTTGCTGTTGACGCTGCCGCCGGGGTTCGTGACGGCCGCCTTGTAGACGCCCGCGTCCGAGAGCTGCACGTTCGTCAGGTTGAGCGTCGGCGTCGTGGCCGAGGCGTTGTTCTGGATCGGCTGGTCGTTCTTCGTCCACTGGTACGTGAGCGAGTTGCCGCTCGCGCCCACGGAGGTCGTGACGTTGCTGCCCACCTGCACGGTCAGGTTCGAGGGCTGCGGCTGGCTCGTGATGACCGGGAGCGCCGGGCTGAAATCGACGCGGACGTTCGTGAACTTCACCTGCTTGGCGAAGGTGTTGTTGGCGACGCGGAGGCCGAAGTAGTCGAAGGTCGTCAGCGCGGGCGAGCCTGAGTCAACGGCCGTGTAGGAATAGTTGGCCGGGAGCGCGCCGCCCGTGACCGAGACGGTGATGCGCGTGTCGGTGGCCGTCTGCCGCTCGACGGTGTAGGTCAACGTGTAGGGCGTGTTGGCCGCGAGCGTCTGGCGCGTGCCGGCGCCCGTGCCCGAGAGCGGCGTCCAGTCGGTCGTGCCCATGCTGTTGAAGGGATTGTTCGGGTTCCCGAGGTTGGCGCCCAGGCGCCGGTAGAGGATGAAGGGCGCGCCCGAGCCGCTCGGGAAGAACTGAAGGCCGTAGCCGGTGTCGTTGGCGAACGTGGCGTCGTTCATGCCGCCGGTCGGGTTCGCGGCGTTGCGCGTGGCCTTCGAGTCGAGCACGCCGTAGCGTATGTCGGTGCCGCTCGTCGCGGGGAATGTCGGCCCGAGCAGGAACGTCTCGGAGACGGAGACCTTGTCGCCCACGCCGAGGCTCACGGGCGCGCCCGGATTCGTGAAGAAGCCCCAGAAGGCGTCCGAGCTGGTCGTGTTGGTCAGGTCGAAGGTGACCGAGCCGTTGGCGTCCGTGTGCGTGGTGGTGGTGCGGCCGTTGAAGATGCGGATCGAGTTGTTCGCTAAATCCTGGTTCTGACTGTTGCCGTCGGCGAACGTGTCGTTGAGGAGCGTGTTGCCGGCGGCCCCGGCGACGAAAGGGATGGCGAGGGCGGCCACGCACGCGAGGGCGGCGCACAGAAGGAGAGTCCTGAAAGCTTTCATCTTCAACGTCCTTATTTGCAGGAATGTCTGTACCGGACTGCGCGCTCGCCTTGAGAGGACGACCGAGACGCACCCGGTAAAAGCGAGAATTGGGCGGCCACCTTAAGGGCAGAAGCTAAAATGGTAAGCACCAATTCGCGCAAACGTATAACATGCGACGAAAATTCAAGTCAAGGCATTTCACGGTGCCAGGCCAGAAAATTTCAATCTATGATGATTCCAGTGCGAATTTAGCTTGCCCGGAGGTAGGCAGTTTGTGTTAATTTGTCTTCCGACCAAATTCGAAGATGATTGGATAAGGGTCAGACCAATTAACCATTTCCCGATTCATACGAATTTGCTGCAAAAAGTGAAGCACGAGCTTCGCGGTCTATTTTTGAAGGGCGAAGACGGGGGCGGAGTCTCGTCACACAAGGGCGCGGAAACGCACGCCCCTTCCCTCCCCTTTCTGCTATCATCGACGCAACCCGAACAACCCAGGCCAGACGACAAGAGGTGAATACTTCCATGCGACGCTTGCTCAGTTGCACCGCCGCCGCGGTTCTGCTCCTCGGCGCTTTCACTTCCCACATGCCCGCGGACGCGCAGAGCACGACGCGCTTTGAACAGAGGCCGCGCGCGAACGGCCCGCGCCGCACCGTCGGTTGGGACGAGGTGCCTTCCATCCTCGCGCGCATACGCCCGCCGAAGTTCCCCGCGCGCGACTTCCCCGTCACAGACTTCGGCGCGCGCGCGGGCGGCGACTTCGACAACACGGAGGCCATCCGCAAGGCGATTGACGCCTGCAACCGCGCGGGCGGGGGGCGCGTCGTCGTCCCGGCCGGCGTCTACATGACGGGCGCGATTCACCTCAAGAGCAACGTCAACCTCTACGTCTCCGAAGGCGCGACTTTGAAATTCTTCGACGACCCCGCGAAGTACCTGCCCGCCGTCTACACGCGCTGGGAGGGAACGGAGCTGATGAACTACTCGCCCCTTATCTACGCCTTCGAGCAGCAGAACATCGCCGTCACGGGCAAGGGCACGCTCGACGGCGGCGCGTCGGACGAGCACTGGTGGAAGTGGGCGCGGCGTCAGGGCTCAAACCCTGCGCCGGCCACGGCCGACGTGCGCCGCCTGCGCGAGATGGGCAACACGGGCGTGCCCGTCGGCGAGCGCGTCTTCGGCGCGGGCCATTTCTTACGCCCGACCTTCATCGAGCCCTACCGCTGCCGCAACGTCCTCGTCGAGGGCGTCACCATCGTCAACTCGCCCTTCTGGGAGGTGCACCCCACGCTCTCGCAGAACGTCACCGTCCGCGCCCTCAACATACACAGCCACGGCCCGAACAACGACGGCTGCGACCCGGAGTCTTCGAAGGACGTTTTGATCGAGGACTGCGTCTTCGACACGGGCGACGACTGCATCGCCATCAAGTCCGGCCGCGACGACGACGGGCGCCGCGTCGGCGTCGCCTCCGAGAACATCATCATCCGCCACTGCACGATGCAGGACGGGCACGGCGGCGTCGTCATCGGCAGCGAGATTTCGGGCGACTGCCGTAACGTCTTTGCCGAGGACTGCAAGATGGACAGCCCGAACCTCGACCGCGCCCTGCGCTTGAAGTCGAACGCCATCCGCGGCGGCGTGATCGAAAACGTCTTCATGCGCAACGTCGAGGTGGGCCGCGTCTCCGAGGCCGTCCTGACCATCGACCTGCTCTACGACACGGGCGACAAGGGGCCTTACAAGCCGGTCGTGCGCAACGTCCAGCTCGAGAACGTGACGAGCCGTTCGAGCCCGCGCGTGATGTGGGTGGTCGGCTTCCCCGGCGTCACCATCGACGACATACGCTTCCGCAACTGCACCTTCCGCGGCGTCGAGACGGCGGAAGTCCTGAACAACGCCGGCTCCTTCAGCTTCGAGAACGTGACCATCGAGCCGGCCAAGCGCGGCCGCAGCCTCAACTCGCCGCAGGCGTCGCAGTAAAGTTGATATGAGGCGAAGCAAATTCATGAAAAGGTTGACGGCGGCCGGCGCGCTTCTCTTGCCGTTCTTACTCTTCGTTTGTGAAGCGAAGGGCGCGCCGGTCGAGCTGGTCGTGGCGGCCGACGGGAGCGCGAAATATAAGACGGTGCAGGAGGCGGTGATGGCCGTGCCGGCGGGGACGGCCGAGAGCCCGGTCGTCATTCACATCAGGCCCGGCACGTACAGGGAGATTGTCTACGTCCAGCGCGAGAAGCGTTTCTTCAAATTCGTGGGCGAGGACGCGTCGAAGACCGTCATCACCTACGACCTCAACGCGAACCTCAAGGGCCTGGACGGCAAGCCCATCGGGACTTTCCGCACGCCCTCGGTGCAGATCGACGCGGACGACTTCACGGCCGAGAACATCACGTTTGAAAATGCGGCCGGCCCCGTCGGGCAGGCCCTCGCGGTGCGCGTGGACGGCGACCGCGTCGTCTTCCGCAACTGCCGTTTCCTCGGGTGGCAGGACACCATCCTGCTCAACCGCGGCCGGCAATACTTCGAAGACTGCTACGTCGCCGGTCACGTCGATTTCATCTTCGGCGCGGCGACGGCCTTCTTCGAGCGCTGCCACATCCACGCGCTGAAAGACGGCTACCTGACCGCCGCCTCGACGCCCGACAACCAGCCCTACGGCTTCGTCTTCTCTCATTGCAAAATCACGGCCGAGTCGCCAGGCGTCAAGACCTACCTCGGCCGACCCTGGCGCGCCTACTCCGCCGTGACCTTTCTCAACACGGAGATGTCCGAAGCCGTCCGCCCCGAAGGCTGGCACAACTGGAACTTTCCGGAGCGCGAGAAGACCGTGCGCTACGCCGAGTTCGGCAGCACCGGCCCCGGCGCGAAGGCCGCCGCGCGCGTGCCCTGGGCGCGACAACTGACGAAGTCGGAGGCTAAGAAGATGACGCCGGAGAATGTTCTCTCCGGCACTGACGGCTGGAACCCAAAGACCGGACGGATAAGAGTAAGGAGGGATTAATGAAGAAGAGACTCACGACTGTTCTCGTTCTTTTAGCTTCACTCCTGTGCAACGCCCCGGCCGCGCCCGCGCAGGGCGGCCCGCCTGCGGAGTACACGGCCACGGTCAAAAGCGGCGAGGCGCGCTTCAAGCTGCCGGTGCCGCGGAGACATTCGTGGCAGTGGCGCAGGATCGAGACGAAGGAGAGCGGGCGCGAGTACGCGTTCGACGTGCAGGTCTTGAACGAGGGGCGCGAATACAAGTTCGGCCTCTTCCTCTGGAAGTTTCCAGGCGCGCAGCCAGGTGTCGGCAACTTCGCCTCGCTCGTGGGCGTGGGGCAGAAGAGCCTGTTCGAGCGCGCGTCGAATGGGCACAACGTCATCGTCCGGGATGCGGGCGTCAAGGTGAGAGAGGATGGAGAGCGGCTGATCATCACCGTCAGCGGACGCAAGAACGTGGAGCGCCTCTTCTCGGGCCGCCCCTCTGAAGTCACAATCGAGACGATCATCCTCGACGAGCCGCCGACCTCACAGAAAGTCCCCGTCACCTACGAGAACTGAGAGGCGGAAGCCCGACCGTGAGGGAGGGCGTCGGTCTTCCTTGATGCGTATCGACGGAAGACCGACGCCTTCCCTCACGGTCGGGCTTCCGCTTTACTCGAACCTGAACCAGTCGAAGTCGGCGTAACCATATTCACGCGTCTTGCCGACGCGCGAGGCGAAGAGCCCGATCTTGGCGCCGATCCAGCGCCCCTGCTTTGCCTTGAAGGGCTCGCCGACCGGCGCGAAGGTCTTGCCGTCCGCGCTGTAGCTGAAGTCGCAGACCGCGCCCGCCGAGACTTTAACGCGCAGGTAGACGGTGCTGCTTTTCAAAGGCACGCCCGCGCCTTCACGTTCGGCGCCCTGCTTGTCCGCGTCCTTGCACACGACCTGCGAGACGAAGAGACCTTCGGGGCGCTTTCTCACAGAGAGGTAGGCGTAGTCCATCCCCATCACGAGCAAGCCCGTCTGCTCGTCGTCCGTCCGCGGCGTAAACGTCAGCTTCGTCGTCGCCGTGAACTCCGGCGCCGGGAACTTTTGCAAGAGCAGGTTGGGCACGTCCCAGAGGTTCTTGTAGCCGTCGGGCAAAGGCGTGTTGAAGATTCTGAGGTAGCCGAGCGGGCCGGCGGGGAAGGCCCAGTTCGGCTGTGGGTTCGCGTGCCACTGCCATTGCAAACCGAGGCCGGGCGCGTCGAACTCGTCCGATTCGGGCGCGGTC
>Ga0213876_10001858_pt1 | contig 12721 bp, 10 predicted proteins | sample BarmaccomBMRX_R9_FD_160113 | JGI IMG/M metagenome (GOLD analysis project Ga0213876, IMG submission 160113) | Root-associated microbial communities from Barbacenia macrantha in rupestrian grasslands, the National Park of Serra do Cipo, Brazil - RX_R9 | ecosystem: Host-associated > Plants > Roots...
GTCGAGCGGCTTCACCACCATGCCCTCGCCGCCTGAGGCGACCAGCGACTCCCACCACGCCGTCGCGGCAGCGACTTGTTCAGCGTCGCCGAGATCGATCACGCGGCTGGGCGTCGCCGTCAGCACGCCGCTGTCATCGGCCGCGACCAGCCGGGACAGCAGCGTCATTTGCCAGTCGTGCGTCTTCTCGACATGCACCGCGCCTTCGCTCGCCATGAGATGGAATGGCGCCAGCCGCAAATCCTCGATGCCGGCGACCGGCCGTACGTACCGCCGCCACGCTGCGTCGTAGGCCGTGGCGTTGGCAGCGCGGGCGTCGAGACGCGTCGAGAGATCGCCGAGATCGACGCCGCGTGCCATCGCCTGCGCGATCGTCGTCGATGCGGCGCGGGTGCCGGCAACACCGGCCTCGCCCACCGGGCGGTACTGGCCGTCGATCAGCGCCTGCGCCTTGGCCGACCACGGCATCAGCTCGGCGTCGAGGCAGAGCCAGTCGGTGCCCAGCTCGTCCCACAGACCGGCCTTGCCCGCCGCCGCGCCGATGCGCGCCACCAGCGCCGCCTCCAACGCATCGTCGGCGAAGAAGGCGCGGCCGGTGCGGGTGTAGATCACGCCCGCCTTGCCGTCCTCGACGGCGAAGCGCCGGCGCGCCGCCTCGGCATCACGCGCGACGATCGCCACGGCGCGGCTGCCCATGTGCTTCTCCTCGGCGATCACGCGGGCGATGCCGAGCCTGGCGTAGTAGCCGAACGCCTCGTCGGGATGCTCCAGCAGGCCTTCGCGCTTGGACGTCTCCGGCGGCGACATGGTGGGCGGCAGGTAGATCAGCCAGCGCGGATCGATGGCGAAGCGGCTCATCACCTCCAGCGCCGCCGCCGCGTTCTCCGGCTCGACGCGCACCGCGCCGCCCAGCCGCGTGGCGATGGTGCGCTTGCCGTGCACATCCTCGATGTCGAGCATGGCGTCGGCGTCCTGCTGCCCCGTCGCCTCGCGCTCGGGCAGCAGCGGCCGCACCGGCTCCATATAGACGCGTGCCGCCGGCACCTCGACCAGCTCGCGCTCGGGATAGCGCAGGGCCGTGAGCTTGCCGCCGAAGACGCAGCCGGTGTCGATGCAGATCGTGTCGTTGACCCACTCCGCGACGGGCGTTGGCGTGTGGCCGTAGACCACGGTCGCCTTGCCGCGATATTCCGCCGCCCAGTTCAGCCGCACCGGCAGGCCGAACTCGTCGATCTCGCCGGTGGTGTCGCCATAGTAGGCGAAGGATCGCACGGCACCCGAGCCGCGACCCTGCATCTCCTCCTTCATGCCGGCATGGGCGACGACCAGGCGGCCACCATCGAGCCACAGATGGCTGACCAGCCCGTCGAGAAAGTCGCGCACGGCTGCGCAGAACGGCCCGCGCTCCGCCTCCGGCATCGCTTCGAGCTGCTCCAGAGTCTGCGCCAGGCCATGCGCGATCTTCACGTTGCGGCCGGCGAGCTTGCGCACCAGCTTGATGTCGTGGTTGCCGGGCACCGCCTGCGCGCTGCCCGAAGCGACCATCGCCATCGCCAGCTTCAGCACGCCGGGCGAGTCCGGCCCGCGATCGACCAGGTCGCCGACGAAGATCACGCGCCGCCCCTCGGGATGTGCTCGCACGCCGTCTTCATCGGCGACATAGCCCAGCCGGTCGAGCAGGATCTCCAGCTCCTCGCGGCAGCCGTGCACGTCGCCGATGATGTCGAACGGCCCGGACTGATCGCGCCGGTCGCACCACAACGGCTCCCGCTCGACGCTGGCCGCATCGACGGCTTCCGGCGAGCGCAGCCGGTGCACGCCGCGGAAGCCCTCGCGCTCCAGGCCGCGCATCGACTTGCGCAGCCGCTGCACGTGATCGTGCACCACGCGGCCGGGAATCTGCCGGTCGGTGCGCGCCTTGTTGCGCTCGAAGCACAGCGCCTCGGGCAGGTCGAAGACGATCGCCACCGGCAGCGCGTGGTAGCGCCGCGCCAGCTCGACCAGGTGCTTGCGATCCTCGGGCCGCACGTTGGTGGCGTCGATCACCGCCAGCCGACGACGCGCCAGGCGCTTGCCGGCGATGGCGTGCACCAGGTCGAAGGCGTCCGACGTGGCGCTCTGGTCGTTCTCGTCGTCGGCGACCAGCGCACGGCAATGGTCCGACGAGATGATCTCGGTCGGCAGGAAGTGCCTGGCGGCAAAGGTCGACTTGCCCGAGGAGGTGGCGCCGATCAGCACCACCAGCGCGAAGTCGGGGATCTTCAGCTGCATGTGAACACGCCCATCTGCGTCGGCGCACCGACCTCGGCATCGACCTCGCCGATCGGCTCGATGCGCAGGCCGTAGCCGAATTGCTGCGCGGTCTTCTCCGCCCAGGCCTGGAACTCAGCCCGCGACCACTCGAAGCGATGGTCGTGATGGCGGAAGGACTCGGGATCGAGCGACTCGTAACGCGCGTTGTACTCGGCGTTCGGCGTCGTCAGCACGATGGTCTTGGGCCGCGCGAGACCGAACACGGCATCGGCGAAGGCGCCGAGCCGCGGCGGATCGATATGCTCGATCACCTCGACGATGGCCGCCGCGTCGAAGCCCGCCAACCGCTTGTCGCGATAGGTCAGCGCGCCCAGCACCAGCTCGATGCGCGCGCGCTGCGCCGGCGCCATCTCGGCGAAATGCAGCCGCTCGGCCGCCATCGCCAGGTCGCGGCTCGAGGCGTCGAGGCCGAGGATGCGCTCGAACTGCCGCTGCCGCAGCAGCATGCCCAAGAGCTTGCCCGAGCCACAGCCGAGATCGAGCACCGATTTCGCACCGCTCTGCTTGAGCTCGGCCAGCACCCGCTCCAGGCGCTCGTCGTTGAGCCGCTTCTTCGGCGCCGACGGCTCGGCGGCTTCCTCCTCGGCCTCCGCCGCCGGCGGGTCCTCGGCCTCCAGCCGCTCCAGCGCCAGCCGCGCGAGCCGCGTCTGGTGCTTGAGGTAGCGCCGCGTGATCAGGTCGCGCGCGGGATGAGCCTGCAGCCAGCCCTCGCCGTGGCGCATCAGCTTCTCGATCTCCTCGTCGCCGACCCAGTAGTGCTTCTGGTTGTCGAGCACCGGGATCAGCACATAGAGATGGCTCAGCATGTCGCTCAGGCGGCGCGTGCCGCGCAGGGCGACGTCGAAATACGTGCCCTCGCCCACCGGCTCGGCGCTGAGCGTGTAGCCCAGCGGCTCGAACAGGGCGCGCGCCACCTCGATGCCGCCGCGACAGCGCAACGGCGTCAGCCGCGCCTCCAGCGCGATCGTCTGCTCGGCGAGCTCCGGCCGATGCGTCGAGCGCCCGCCCAGCGCCGAGTTGAAGACCCGCGCCAGCGCCACGCTGAGGAACGACGAGGCGGCATAGGGCCGGTCGTTGACGTACTGATCGAGCAGCCCGGCATCGCCCACCGCGCCGCGCCGGCCGCGTACCAGCGACACCGGATCGACGTCGAGCAGCAGCGCCACCGTGCAACGCTCGGCGTCGGCCTGCGGGAAGAACACGTGCGCCACCCCGAACGGCAGATCGTAGGTGAGATGCCGGTCGGGATGCTTGCCCAGCAGGAAGCCGAGATCGGTCGCCGGCTGGTGCGTCGTGGTGAGGGTCAGCAGCATGGTTCGTCACCCAGGACGATAGAGGCAAACAACGCGTCGGCCCGCGCGGTGATCTCGCGGCGCGGGACCGGCTCGGCGCGCTCGGGCTTCTCGGCCAGCGCCTCATCGATCAGCGCGTCGAGCGCTGTGATGCGGGCCGTGGTGTCGCGTTCCGTCGCCACGATCTTGCGCGCGATCAGCTCGTCGATCGCCGTCGACACGTCGGCGCCCAGCGCGAGACCGGCGCGCAGCGAGGGCAGGTCCATCGGCGGCGCCTCGCGCCGGCGCCGCAGCCACAGCACCGACAGCGCGGTGCGCAGGGCGTAGCAGTAGGTCTTGAGGCGCACGGCATCGCCCGCCGCCGCGATCTCCTCGGCGGTGCGCCGCGTCTGGCGGTCGTAGTGATAGGTGAAGCTGGTCAGGTCGGCGCCGTCGCGTGCGAGCTGCAGCAGGTGAGCCGCCGCCTGCCCGCCGGCGCGATACACCACCGGCGAGGTCAGCCACTCGATCAGCACGGCGTTGGAGCGCAGCAGCAATTGCAGCGCCTTGCGCAGATCCCAGCCGTTGACGTCGAGCGTCGCATCCAGCGGCCGCTCGATCACGTCCCGCCCGGGCCACACGGTGAGATAATCGCGTGGCGGCCGCGCGTAGACGAAGCGCACGTCGTAGTCGCTGTCGCGCGACGGGAAGCGCCAGCCGCGGCTGCCCGACTCGACGGCGAACAGGATGCGCACGCCGTGCTCGCGCTCGACCGCGTCGAGCTCGCCCTCGATGCGCGTCCACATCTCAGGCGAGACATGGATATCGCCCGTCATCGCCCCGCCTCCAGCACGACCGCACGGTAGGTCCGCGCCACCAGCGCGTCGATGAACCCCTGGTCCGGCGTTTCCGGTAGCGGCGAGGCGCTGGCTGCCGCTTCGACCTCGACCAGCAGCCGCTCGATCGTCTCGGCTACGATGCCGTACGCCACCTCGCCGCGCTTGATCGCCAGGATCTCGGCGGCATAGGGCAAGGGCAAGGTGATGCGGCCGCTCGACAGCAGCTCCAGCGCCTCGCGGCCCACGCGCACGGCGTGCGACAGCGCCTTCCAGTCGATGCCCTCGTTGCGCTCCGCCTGCAGCGAGCGCGCGCCATACTCCTCGACCAGACGCTCGGCGATCTCGCGCGCGAGCTTGATCGAGGCGCTGAACGGCATCTTGCGGCCGCAGACCTCGAGGTGGCGCAAGGTGCCACCGCCGGGCGTCGACAGATCGACCAGCGCGATGTGCTCGCCCAGCTGGGCCAACGGCACGATCTCGGCCTCCGCATCGGCCAGCCGCGCCGTCGTGCCGTAGGTCGCCTCGGCCACCGTCAGCGTCGCCAGCGCCTGGCGCGCCGCCGCGACGCGCGAGCCGCGGATGCCGTAGCGGTTGGCCTGCTGACGGCAATAGCGCACGAACAGCGAGGCACGGCGCGTCACCAGACGCGGCGCATTGGCCTGGATCTCGCGCCACAGCGGCGCGGGTGCGCGCATCATCGCCGCGTCGGGCGCGAACAGCATGTCGAGCGCCACCGTCTGGCCGGCCGCCAGCAACGCCAGGTAGCGATGCAGGGCGAAGGTCTCGCGATCGACGTCGCCCGCCACGTTGCGCTCGCCCGTCACCTTGGGCCGCGTCTCACTGATGGTGTCGCGCACGCGCTGCAGCAGGATGTCCTCGGCCGTCGGGACGTAGACCGCCTTGTAGTCGACGTCCGATGCCTCCGTGGCGGTGCCATAGAGGTGCGAGCCGGCGCGGATCTCGACGATCAGGTTCATCACCCCGCCTCCGTCTTGCCGAAGCTCGCGATCACCTCGATCGGGCCGACGATGGCGGCGTTGAACGCCGACAGTTCCTCGGCCGGAATCCAGTACTCGCGATAGGCGCGGCCACCGGCCTCCTGCACCGTGTAGGCCTGCAGGAACGACACCCGCACGGCGAAGCGCGTGACATAGCCCGCGCCGGAAGCCGGCACGTTCCAGTCGCGCGCGATCTTCACCGCGTAATCCTCGGTCAGCACCGGATAGAAGATCGGCTGCTCCGGCAGGCGCGGCGGGAATTCCCGAAAGCCGCTCTGCCGGATCAGCTCGAGCTCCGCCGGGCCGACCGGGCGGTACAGCGTCGTGGTGGTCTCGGTGGTCATGGTCAGCGTTCGTAGTGGTCGCGGTCGATGAAACCGGTTGGAGGTGATGCAGCAGGCCTTGAAACCGGCGACGCGAGCCGCAGGGGCAGAGGTCGTTGCGGCCGAGCTTTTCGAGAAGCTCCTTGTCGCCGTGGACGATCCTGAGCCCGCGTTTCACGCGCGTCTCAGAATTGAAAGCCCTTCCGGCGCTTGCTCATCGGTTCGATCGAGAACCCCTCTTGGTATTTGCGGGACATGGGACACCTCTTGGTTCGAGCAACAAAAAACCCCGCCAGGCTGGAGGCCGGTGGCGGGGCTCGGAAAGTTCCTGATGGAACCGCATGCGCGATGATCAGCTCATCGCGCAGGCACCGAGCCCGCGCCAGGCGGCTGGCTATGAAATTCGCCGGGCCGTCCGGCAGGCCACGCCGCGACCACCGCGGCGGGCGCGGTCATCTGCGAATAGGGGTGGCGTGACGGTTCCATGACGAGCTTCAATGAGAAAGGCGGCGTCCTCTACTGGGGTCGCCCGGTTCGGTCAAGCCGCGGTTTTGCAACCAGCCTGAACCCGCGCGGACTGTGTCGTTGCCGCAACAGCGTTTTACAGAGGCAGTCAATCGCCTCTATGCTGGCGGGGGAATGGGTCCACGGGAGGGACCCGCACCGCATTACCAACAGGACCGAACGATGAACGACGTTAGGTATAGTGCGCCCAGTACACTGGACGAGGCATCCAAGGCCATGCTGGCGGCCAATGGAACGGGCTGGATCTTGGCCGGCGGGACCGATCTTCTGGTGCAGATGCGCTCGGGCATGCGCAAGCCCGGCGTGATCGTCGACATCAAGAAGATCGACGAGATGATGACCGTCCAGGACCTCGGCGGCGGCTCGTACCGGATCGGCGCGGCCGTCTCCGGCGCGGTCCTCGGCGAGCACAAGGCGCTGAAGAAGGCGTGGCCCGGCGTGATCGAGGCCATCAACCTGATCGGCTCGAAGCAGGTGCAGGGCCGCGCTTCGGCCGGCGGCAACCTCTGCAACGCCTCGCCGGCGGCCGATAGCGGCCCGGCGCTGGTCGCCGCGGGCGCCATCCTCGCCATCCACGGCCCCAACGGCCGGCGCGAGATCCCGGTCGAGAAGCTGCACAGCGGCCCCGGCCGCACCACCCTCGCGCCGGGCGAGATCCTGGTCAGCTTCACCCTGCCGGCGCGGCCAAAGGGCTCGAGCGACGCCTACCTGCGCCTGATCCCGCGCACCGAGATGGACATTGCGGTGGTCGGCGTCGGCGTCAACCTGACGATCTCCGGCGGCAAATGCACCGCGGCCCGCGTCGGCCTGGGTGCCGTGGCGCCGACCGTGCTGCTGGTCGAGGATGCCGGCAAGGCACTGGTCGGTTCGTCGCTCGATGACGCGGCGATCGAGAAGGCGGCCGCCGCCTGCCGCGCGGCCTGCAAGCCGATCAACGACAAGCGCGGCACCATCGAATACCGCACCAAGATCGCCGGCGTGCTGCTCAAGCGCTCCACCGCGATCGCCATCGAGCGCGCGAAGGGGAATTGATCACCATGTCCAAGATGCACATCACGACCACGATCAACGGGGAGCCGACCGAGTTCCTCTGCGATCCCTCGCAGTCGCTGCTCGACGTGCTGCGCGACAATCTCGGGCTGACCGGCAGCAAGGAAGGCTGCGGCTCGGGTGACTGCGGCGCCTGCAGCATCACGCTCGACGACCGTCTGGTCTGCTCCTGCCTGGTGCTCGCGCCGGAAGCCGAGGGCAAGAAGATGGAGACGGTCGAAGGCCTCGCCCAGGGCGAACACCTGCATCCCCTGCAGAAGAAGTTCGTCGAGTTCGCGGCCCTGCAGTGCGGCATCTGCACGCCGGGCTTCCTCGTCGCATCCAAGGCCCTTCTGGCCAAGAACCCCAACCCGACAGAGACGGAGGTCCGCTTCGGGCTCGCCGGCAATCTCTGTCGCTGCACCGGTTACGACAAGATCATCCGCGCGGTCATGGAAGTGGCCGCCGAAATGAGAGGAGCCGCCCGATGAGCAACGGCAAGTACAAGTGGATCGGCACGCGCGTCGATCGTCCTGACGGCGCCGACAAGGTGACCGGCCGCGCCCGCTTCGGCGCCGACTTCAACCTGCCCGGCCAGCTGATGGGCCGCGTGCTGCGCAGCCCGCACGCCCACGCCATCATCAAGTCGATCGACACCTCGGCGGCAGAGAAGCTGCCGGGCGTGAAGGCCGTGATGACGGCCAAGGACCTGCCCGACCAGCCCAACCTGATCGTGCCCACGGGCGAGATGCAGGTAAACATGCGCGACATCACGCGCAACATCCTGGCGCGCGAGAAGGCCTTGTTCGAAGGCCATCCGGTCGCTGCCGTCGCGGCCGTGACTGATGCCATCGCCAAGCAGGCGATCGATCTGATCAAGGTCGACTACGAGGTGCTGCCGCACGTCATCGACGTCACCGAGGCGATGAAGCCCGACGCGCCGGTACTGCATGACCACCTCATGACCGAAGGCGTGAAGCCGCCGCCGACCAAGGCGTCGAACATCGCCAAGCGCATGGACAACGCCAAGGGCGACATCGAGGCCGGCTGGAAGCAGGCCGAGGTGACGATCGAGCGCGAGTACACCACGCAGGCGGTGCACCAGGGCTACATCGAGCCGCATGCGGCTCTCGCCAGCGCCGCGGAAGACGGTCAGCTGCAGATCTGGTCGACCACGCAAGGGCACTTCCAGGTGCGCGGGTTCTGCAGCCGCCTGCTGGGCGTCGAGGTCTCGCAGATCCGCGTCACGCCGACCGAGATCGGTGGCGGCTTCGGCGGCAAGACCGTGGTCTATCTCGAGCCGATCGCGGCGCGCCTGTCGCAAAAATCGGGCAAGCCGGTGAAGATGGTGATGACCCGCGAGGAGGTGTTCCGCGCCTCCGGTCCGGCTCCAGGCGGCACCGTGAAGGTGAAGCTCGGCGCCAAGAAGGACGGCACCATCGTCGCCGCCGAGTGCGAGATCGCGCTGCAGGCCGGCGCCTTCCCGGGCTCGCCGCTCGGGCCGGCGTGCTGGACCAGCTTCGCCTGCTACGACATTCCCAACATCAAGGTCGTCGGCTTCGACGTGGTGAGCAACCGCGCCAAGGTCGCCGCCTACCGTGCACCGGGCGCGCCGATCTCGGCGTGGGGCGTCGAGTCGACGCTCGACATCCTGGCGCAGGAGCTGGGCATGGATCCCATCGAGCTGCGCCTGAAGAACGCGGCGAAGAAGGGCACCAAGACCAGCTACGGCCCGACCTTCGACACCATCGGCTTCGTCGAGACGCTCGAGGCGATCAAGAACTCCGCGCACTACAAGACGAAGCCCAAGCCGGGCTATGCGCGCGGCGTCGCCGCCGGCTTCTGGTTCAACGTCGGCGCGGACTCCAGCGCCGCGGCGCACGTCGCCGAGGACGGCACGGTGACGGTGATCTCGGGCAACCCCGACATCGGCGGCTCGCGCGCCTCGCTCGCCCTCATGGCGGCCGAGGAGCTCGGTGTCGACTACAGCAAGGTGCGCCCGATCATCGCCGATACGTCGTCGATCGGCTTCAACTTCGTCACCGGCGGCAGCCGCGTCACCTTCGCCACGGGTCTCGCCGTGGTGAACTCGGTGCGCGACATGATCCGCGAGCTGAAGGTGCGCGCCGCCAAGACCTGGGGCGTCGATCCGGAAGCCGTGATCTGGGAGGACGGCATGGCCAAGCCCGCCGGCTCCAACGTCGGCGAGTTCGAGCCGCTGTCGCTGGCCCAGCTCGCGGCCAGCGCCGGCAAGACCGGCGGCCCGATCAACGGCCATGCGCAGCTCAACGCGCAGGGTGCGGGTCCGGGCTTCGGCGTGCACGTCGTCGACCTCAAGGTCGATCACGATACCGGCTGCGTGCACATCGACCGCTACACCGCGGCGCAGGACGTCGGCACGGCGATCCATCCGAGCTACGTCGAGGGCCAGATCCAGGGCGGTGCCGTCCAAGGCATCGGCTGGGCGCTCAATGAGGAGTACATCTACAACGCCAAGGGCCGCCTCGATAACGCGGGCTTCCTCGACTACCGCATGCCGGTGGCCTCGGACCTGCCGATGATCGACGCGCTCGTGGTCGAGGTGCCCAACCCGCACCATCCCTACGGCGTGCGCGGCGTCGGCGAAGTGCCGATCGTCCCGCCGCTCGCCGCCGTCGGCAACGCGGTGTCACGCTCGATGAACATCCGCATGACCGACCTGCCACTGTCACCGCCGCGCCTCTCGGCGGCGATCGACGCGGCGACGCCGAAGATCGCGGCGGAGTAAGCCAACACCTCACAACCCGGGGAGCGCCGCCCAAGCGGCCTCCCCGGACCGAGGTCCGATGCTAGGGTTCGCCGATGCGAGCCCTTTTCTTTTGTCTGCTGCTCAGCCTGCTCGTCACGGCCCCGGCGTCGGCCGACGAGGCCGCGGCCTGGGCCGCGCTGCGCACCGGCAATATCATCGCCCTGATGCGTCACACAGATGCGCCGGGCGGCACCATCGACCCGCCGGGCTTCAAGCTCGAGGACTGCGCCACGCAGCGCAACCTCAGCGCCCAGGGCCGCGCCGATGCCGTCGCGGTCGGCAAGGCAATGCGCGATCGCGGCGTGAAGCCCGCGCGCTTCCTGAGCTCGCCGTGGTGCCGCTGCCGCGATACGGCGCAACTGATGAATGTCGGCCCTTTCGAGTTCGAGAACGCCTTCGGCCATCCCCTCGTCTGGACTGACCGTCGAGCGGCGCTGGCGCGCGACAGCCGCGCCGTGGTGCGCGGCTGGAAAGGACCAGGCGTGCTGCTCGTGATCACCCACGGCGCCAGCATCACCGCGCTGACCGGCTACAACCCGGCGTCAGGCGAGATCGTCGTCATCGACAACACGGTCAAGCAGATCGGCCACATCCCGGTGCCAAAATAATCTCTACCTTCCCCCGGAGGGGGAAGGTGCCCGAAGGGCGGAAGGGGGATGTCGAAGACGCACGCAGGAGTCCGTCTTCGACATCCCCCTTCCGTCGCTCCGCGCCACCTTCCCCCTCCGGGGGAAGGGAAGACTCAGACGTAGCAGCGCAGACGCTGGCGGGGCAGCAGTTCGTAGGGCGGGCGCCAGCCCGGCAATGCCGCGATGCGCGCGAGCCATGACGTGATGGCGGGATGGCTGGCGGCGAGATCGTAGCCGGCCTCGTGCTTGGGGAAGCACAGGTAGCCGGTCATCGACAGGTCGGCGATCGTCGGCCGCTCGCCGGCGGCAAACGGTTGGTCCTGCAGATGCGCTTCGAGGATGCTGAGATAGTCGTCGATGCGGCGGCGCATGAACTCCAGCACGACGGGATCGGGCGACGGCGTGAAGGCGCGGTTGTACCGGTAGGTCGCCATGTAGCCGGTGAGCTTGTGGTTGTCCCAGAATAGCCAGCGCAGGATCTCCTGCCGTTCGTCGTCGCTGGTGCCGCCGAACTGGCCGTAGCGCTGGGCGAGCCGCAGCAGGATCGGCGCCGTCTGCGTCATGCGTCGGCCGTCTTCCTCGAGCACCGGGATCTCGCCCATGCGGTTCACGGTGTTGCGCCATTCGGCGGTGCGCGTGATGCCGCCACCGAAGTCGGTCCACACCGGCTCGAAGCTCTGGCCGCAGAGCGTGAGCATCAGCGCCAGCTTGTAGCTGTTGCCGGATTCCGGGAAGTAATGAAGGCGATAGGTGGTCATTTCTGTCGATCCTGCCGCGCGAGATTAGCGCGCTGTTTCCCGGCCCGCGATCCGCTAGGCTCTCATCGCACCATCAGGGAAACTTATTCGTGAGCACCAATCGCGCCCGGGTCCTTTTGTGGACCGACAACACCGCTGCCTATCTCGACGCCGTGAAAGCTGCCGGCTTGGCAGATCGCGTCGCCATCGACTCGCTGCCGCGCAAGGACAAGCCGTCTGCCGAACAACTCGCCACCACCGAGGCGATGATGGCCGGTGGCGTGCCGGCCGGCCTGCTGCCGACCATGCCCAAGCTGCGTTGGGTGCAGGCGATGAGCGCCGGTGTCGAGGGCTGGCTCGCGCTGCCCGATCTGCCGAATGGCCTGACGCTCACCTGCGCGCGCGGCACGCACACCGAGTCGATGCCCGAGAACATCGTCGGCTCGCTGTTCTACGTCGCCAAGCCGTACGCGGCCGTGGCCGAGCACCAGAAGAACGCCAAGTGGGTGCACACCGTCGCGCAGCCGCTGACCGGCAAGACGCTGGGCATCCTCGGCCTGGGCGCGATCGGCGCCGAAGTCGCGCGCATCGTCAGCGCGCTGGGCATGCGCGTGATCGGCACCAAGCGCACGCCGGGCGCGATCGCCAACGTCGCCGAGGTGCTGCCGCCGGAGCGCACCGACGACGTGCTGGCGCAATCCGATTTCGTCCTGCTGCTGCTGCCGGCGACGCCCGCGACCGACAATTTCATGGACGCCAAGCGCTTCGCCAAGATGAAGCCCTCGGCGTGGCTGCTGAATTTCGGCCGCGGGCACACCATCAAGGATGCCGACCTGATCGCCGCGGTGAAGAACAAGACCATCGCCGGCGCGCTGCTCGACGTGTTCCGCCAGGAGCCGCTGCCGGCGAGCGATCCGCTGTGGAGCGCCGAGGGCATCATCGTGCTGCCGCATATCGGCGGCCCGCACCCGCAGCGCGACCGCTTCGTCGCCAAGCTGTTCGTCGACAATCTCGGCCGCTTCCTCGACGGCAAGCCGCTGAAGGAAGTCGTCGACCGCACCGCCGGCTACTGAGATGGACGGCCTCGTCGTCGACGTCACGCGGCAGATTGCCGAGGACTGGCTCGACGCGTTCGCCACTGCGTTGCGCGAGGGCGAGTCCGACGCCGTCGTCGCGCAGTTCCTGCCCGACGGCCACTGGCGCGATGTGCTCGCCTTCACCTGGCGCATCGGCACGGCGAGCGGCCGCGACGCGATCACCGCGATGCTG
>Ga0213876_10001859_pt1 | contig 12709 bp, 11 predicted proteins | sample BarmaccomBMRX_R9_FD_160113 | JGI IMG/M metagenome (GOLD analysis project Ga0213876, IMG submission 160113) | Root-associated microbial communities from Barbacenia macrantha in rupestrian grasslands, the National Park of Serra do Cipo, Brazil - RX_R9 | ecosystem: Host-associated > Plants > Roots...
AAGGGCCGGAGGAAAAATGGGGATTTTCCGGCCGCATGCCGGGTTTTTCATTCGCCATATCGATCCATCCTTCCAGATGGGCGCTCCCCGTTGGGGGGGAGTGTCCCAAAATCGTTTCTAAGGGCGGCGCACTTCGAGGTCAAATGCGCGGAGATGATCAGATCGTGAGAACATCGTCAAAAGTTTGGGATACTCGATTTGGCTCCTTCTCAGGAACGCCTTGTTTCGCCGTTCTTTCGTCGCTATCCGCCACGATGCTGATGTCGGAGAGGGGACAAGAGTGACCCAGCAGGACAAGAGCAAGCGCGAGGAACGCCTTGTTAAGGCGTTGCGCGACAATTTGAGGCGGCGAAAAGCGGCGCTCCGTCACCCCCAAAAACTCAGGGGCGAGAACGAAGGCGCGGGGATGCCTGCGAGGCGCGCTTCCAGAACCGAGTCGAGCCGAACCTCGTGAGCAGCGAGCGCGGGATCACCGAGGAGATTTCAGTGGATCGTATCAAGATCACCGGCGGCGCCCAGCTCAACGGCAAAATCCCCATTTCGGGGGCAAAGAATGCCGCCCTGCCGCTGATGATCGCTTCGTTGCTCACCCCCTACACTCTCGAGCTCGAAAATGTGCCGCGGCTTGCGGACGTGCAGACGCTGTTGCGCATACTCGCCAACCACGGAGTTGACTACGCCGTCAATGGAAAGCGCCCGGGCGAGCGGGCCGAAACGGGCCAGACTCTTCGTCTCACCGCGGCTTCGATCGTGGACACCACGGCGCCTTACGAGCTCGTCTCGAAAATGCGGGCCGGCTTCTGGGTGCTCGCCCCACTTCTTGCTCGAATGGGTAGCGCGCGCGTGTCGCTACCCGGAGGTTGCGCCATCGGCACGCGGCCGGTGGATCTTCTCATCATGGCGCTCGAGCGACTTGGCGCCGTAATCGAGATCGAGGCGGGTTACGTCGTCGCAAAGGCGCCGCGGGGCCTGAAGGGCGCGGAAATCGAATTTCCGAAAGTGACGGTCGGTGGAACCCATACGGCCCTAATGGGCGCTGTAATGGCGGATGGCACGAGCGTCATCCACAACGCGGCGCAGGAACCGGAGGTCGAAGATCTCGTTCGGTGCCTCATTGCGATGGGCGGACGCATCGAGGGCGCGGGTTCACCGACGATCACCGTGCACGGTGTTGCCGCACTCTCCGGCGCGCGCCACGCCGTTCTCCCCGACCGCATCGAGACCGGCACCTATGCGATGGCGGTTGCCATGACAGGCGGGGACGTTCTCCTCGAAGATGCACGTCCCGATCTCCTGCAATCGGCACTGGACGCAATCATCGAATCGGGCGCCGAGGTGTCGGTCACCAATGAGGGCGTGAGAGTGAGACGCAACGGGCGGTCGCTGATGCCTGTGAATGTGACAACGAACCCGTTTCCCGGCTTTCCTACCGATTTGCAGGCGCAATTCATGGCGTTGATGAGCCATGCCGACGGCACCTCCGTCATTCGCGAGACGATCTTCGAGAATCGCTTCATGCATGTGCAGGAACTGGCACGTCTCGGCGCGCGCATCCGCCTCGACGGTGATGCGGCTTATGTCGACGGCGTCGAGCGGCTCAAAGGCGCGCCCGTGATGGCGACCGATCTGCGCGCCTCGGTTTCGCTCGTCATCGGGGGTCTCGCGGCTGAAGGGGAGACGCTGATCAATCGTGTCTATCATCTTGACCGCGGCTTTGAGGCGCTGGAATTGAAGCTCTCGCGTTGCGGCGCGCAAATCGAGCGCCTCTCCGCTTAGCTCAGAAGCAACGCCCAAAGATGAGCCGCTTTTCCGAACGGGGCGACTGTGTCGGTTCACCTCACTCCGTGAAGCTCATCGTAAGGGCGTTATGGCGCGCCGGCGGAGGAAAGTGCGGCAAAGCCTTCACAGGACGGTCTTGACCAGGATCAACGCCAAGGTGCCGACGAACATCCACGCCATCCCGCCCAGCAGGAAAGGGCGAAGGCCCTTCGCCATCAGCTTGCGGATGTCGGTCTCGAGTCCCATCGCGGCCGTCGCCATGGCCAGAAGAAAAGGGGTCGCCTGGATGAGCCCCGTTTTCAGCTCGGGCGCAATCGTCACCAAGCTGTTGACGACGACCACCGTCAGAAAGCCGAAGACGAACCAAGGCGCTGGCGCCGAGGCGTGATTTTCCTTGCGATTTCGCGAACGAAGGAAGCCGAGACTCAACACCAAAGGCGCGAGAAGGGCGACGCGGGTGAGCTTGGCGATCAAGGCAAAATCACCGGAAACCTGTCCGTTCTGCAGTGATGCGGCGACGACCTGCGCAACCTCATGGATCGAGCTTCCCGACCATAAGCCATAGCCGCGCGCATCAAGGTGCAGAAGGTGCGGCAGCAGCGGGTAGAGGAACATGGCGATGGTGCCGAATGCCGTGACGCACGCAACGCCGTAGGCGACATCCTCTTCGGAACCCTCCGTGACGGTGTTGGTGGCAACCACTGCCGCCGCGCCGCACACGGCCGTTCCCGCCCCGAGAAGCTCCGCAAGCTTCGGCTCGACGCCGATGAGCTTTCCCGCTTGGACCGTGAAGAGGAAGGTCGCCGCGAGCGTCACGGAAACGGCGAGAAATCCGACCACGCCGACCGAAGCCACCTGGGTCAATGTGAGCTGCAAGCCGTAGAGAATGATGGCAAAGCGCAAAATACGACGCATCGAGAATTTGATACCTGCCTTGCAGATCGCCGGCGCCCCTACAAGATTGTGAAAGGCGATGCCGATCAGGATCGCCAGAATCAGCGCGCTGAAGGTCGCGACGCCCGGGATCATGCGCAACACATAGGCAATGACCGCGATCGCAAAGGTGAGCGCGATACCCGGCAGCGTCGCCGCCCAATTCGGCAAGGCGAATTCTCGCGCCTTCGGCAAGGCGGCGCTCGGCTCAGGTCTCCTGGTCTCGACCGCAGGGGCTTTCAACTCGTTCATCCGGCGTCCAGCGGTCGGGCGGAAAACCGCGCATTTCGAGGAAAAGGGCGAGGTCTATTGGCCTAGAGCGCAACGCAAGTCCAGGGCCTGCGACGGATTGGGCCTATGGCCCGAAACACGCTGGCTCCATCATGGCTGAACGGCGAACCTCATAGCCACGGGCGCTCGAGAGCCACCCTGGCCTCATAGCTTGCGACCTTGTCGCGCTTCTGCTCGGTGAGCCCGATATCGTCCAGCCCGTTCAACAGGCAGTGTTTGAGATGCGGATCAATATCGAAATGTATCGTTCCGCCATCCGGCCCATTGATTTCCTGTTTCTCGAGATCAATCGTGAGTGTCGCATTGGCACCGCGCTCGGCATCATCGAAGAGCTTCTCGAGATCCTCCGGGCTCACCTTGATGAGCAACATCCCGTTCTTGAAGCTGTTATTATAGAAGATGTCGGCGAAGCTCGTGGAGATCACACAGCGGATGCCGAAATCTGCAAGCGCCCAGGGCGCATGCTCGCGCGAGGACCCGCAACCGAAATTGTCACCGGCGACGAGCACCTTGGCATTGCGATAAGCCGGCTTGTTGAGGACGAACTCCGGATTTTCCGAGCCATCCTCATTGTAGCGCATTTCCGCGAAAAGCCCCTTCCCGAGGCCGGTGCGCTCGATTGTTTTCAGATATTGCTTGGGGATGATCTTGTCGGTATCGACATTGATCATCGGCAAAGGCGCGCCAACGCCTGTCAAGGTGGTAAATTTCTGCATGAGCCAGTCTCGACTGTGAACGAGCGGTGTTAGCAGATCGAGACCGGCGTGGCGAGAGCGTTCGCGGTCGCGTAAGCAACGGAGCTTTGCGCAGCGACGCCCTGCCACAGCGTCGTGCAGTGACTGGCCAATGGATCGCGGTTCGACCCCGGCAAATTGTTCGCATGGACGAGTGACATGAGGATCGCTCTTGCCGGCTTCGGTGCTTGGGGGCAGATGATCGCCAAGGCGCTCGCCGCGATCGAAGGAACACAGATCGTCGGTGTCTACTGCCATGGCCATGGCTCGGAGAGTGCCGCGCGTGAGCAACTGCCACAGGCGCTTCGCTCCAGCGATTATGGGGAAATGCTGAAATCCCTCTCGCCGGACGTGGTTTGCGTCGCGGTCCCCAATCATCGCCATGCCGAATTCGCTCTCGGCGCGCTCCGGCACGGGGCCCATGTCTTCCTCGAAAAACCCCTCGGCCTTTCGCTCGAGGAATGCGATTCCGTGATCCAGGTTTCACGGCAGAGCGGCCGCCTCGTTGCGGTCGATCACGAGTTTCGCATCTCGCACCAATGGGGCACGCAGCGAGACCTTATCGAGAAGGGCGAGATCGGCAGGTTGCGCTTCCAGCGTTTCATCCTTTTCCGTCGTCCTTTTCGCCCGGGCTCAGGCCGCTGGCGGCATGATCCGACCAAGGTGGGCTCCTGGATTCTCGAGGAGGTCGTGCACTTCGTCGATCTTGCCCTGTGGTATGCGCGCGAGAATGGCAAGCCCGCGCGGCTTCGCGCCTCGGGAACTGGGGCGCGCGCGTCGGAGGGCCTCTTCGACTCGCTCACGATCGAGCTCTTCTGGAAAGACGGATCCTCGGCCCTCATCTCCCAATGCCTCGCGGGTTTCGAGCATCATCTCGTCGTGGAACTCACCGGAACCCAGGGCGCAATTCGAAGCTGGTGGTCGGGTGCCATGGACCGCAGCTTGACGCCGAATTTCGAGGTCAAGCTGCGACGTAAGGGTGAAAACCCGATGGAAGCTGCAAAGATCTTGCCGATCCCCCATTCCGGCGAGGTCATCGAGCTCGAAGAGAACCTCAGGCTCGCCCTGGCCGGCTTCCGCTCGGGCCGCTCGATTCTTCCGCCTGAAGAGGCGCGCGACTCGATCGCCATCTGCCTTGCCGCCGCACAAGCGGCGCTTAACGGCAAGGAGGTTCCGCTCGGCGAGGGGGATCGCAAGGGCTAATTTGGCTCAAGCTGTCGCCTCCCAGCTCGTGTTGCCGTCTTTGTTGTCCCTCAACACAATCCCGCTTGCGAGCAATTCATCGCGGATGCGATCCGCCTCCTTCCAGTCCTTGCGGGCGCGCGCTTGGTTGCGTTCCGCGATCCTCGCCTCGATCCAGTGAATTTCGTCGCCCCTGAGCGCGACGCGTTCTTTTGCCAAGGGCTTGATGCCAAGAAAGCGCAAGCTTTCGCGCAATTCGGCAGATTGGCCCGATCTCCGCAGACCGTGCATTGTAGTGATGGCCTTTGGCGTGTTGAGGTCATCGGCGAGCGCGTCGAGCACGGCTCGAGGCAGCGCCCCCTCGGGAGCGTCCTCGCTGAAGGCTGACCAATCCTTCAGCACGCGCTCCGCCTCGTTCAGTCCCGCGACCGTCCAATCGATCGGCTGGCGATACTGGGTCGCGAGCATGGCAAGGCGTAATACTTGGCCCGGCCATCTGCGGCCACCGAATTTCTCCGTCGTCAAGAGCTCGTCGATGGTCACGAAGTTCCCTAGGCTTTTGGACATCTTCTGCCCTTCGACCTGCAGAAAGCCGTTGTGCATCCAGTAATTCGCCATGCGCTGATGGCCGAATGCCGAGCACGATTGCGCGATCTCGTTCTCGTGATGCGGGAAGACGAGATCGATGCCGCCGCCGTGAATGTCGAACACCTCGCCGAGATGCTTCCACGACATGGCCGAGCACTCGATATGCCACCCCGGCCGGCCCTTGGTGCGAATCCCACCCGGAGACGACCAGCCCGGCTCGTCCTCTTTCGAAGGCTTCCACAAGACGAAATCCATGGGGTCGCGTTTGTAAGGCGCGACATCGACGCGGGCCCCCGCCAGCATCTCATCGAGCGTACGATTGGCGAGCGCGCCATAGCGCGGCAAGGCGCCAGATTTTGCCGCTTGGTCCATTGCGGCCGGCGAGAACAGCACGTGGTCCTGCGCCACATAGGCGAAGCCGCCTTTCACCAGCCGCTCGATGATGTCGCGCATCTCCTCGATATGCTCTGTGGCACGGGGCTCGAGGCTCGGAGGCAAGCAGCCGAGCGCACCGATGTCGTGGTGAAACTGCTTTGCTGTCGTCTCGGTCAGGTGTCGGATCGCCTCGTTCAACGCGAGCGCGGGGAAGTCCCGTGCGGCGCGTTCGTTGATCTTGTCTTCGACGTCCGTGATGTTGCGCACATAGGTGACGTGCTGATCGCCATAAAAACGGCGCAACAGTCGAAAGAGCACATCGAAGACGATGACCGGACGGGCATTGCCGATATGGGCAAAGTCGTAAACGGTCGGTCCGCACACATAGAGGCGAATTCGCTCGGGATCGATCGGAACGAATTCACGCTTCTTGCGCGTGAGCGTGTCGTAGAGAATAAGCGTCATCGCAAATTTCCGCGCCCGGGCCTTGAGCTTTTATGGCCTTGTGCAGGGTGCCGAGGAGTGGGCACTCTCCTCAGATGATCCGAGATCAGGGAAAAATCGACGCGCGAGCAGAATTCAGCGCGCCCCGTGGGAGCACCTTGGCCGCACAGCCGCGCCAGCCGTCAATGATGACAACAAGGGTCGAAGATCAAGCCTGCGCCGCGCGGGAACATGGCCTCATCTATCGTCCTGCTTTGGTCCCGGTCAATAGAGCGCAGACCCTCTTGGGACCTCTTGGGACCTCTTGGGACCTCTTGGGACCTCTTGGGACCTCTTGGGACCTCTTGGGACCTCTTGGGACCTCTTGGGACCTCTTGGGACCCTATTGGCGCACGCGGCGCGGTGGCTACACGCAAATTTGATGGCCGCCGGCACGACAATCCGAACATCATTAGAGGTTTCGTAACGATATCGCCCAAAACATGATCGTGAGGGCGTCGATTCAAAGGAACGCTCACGGAATCAGACCGTTACCCCGTTGGAGACTGCGCGTGGCGGCCTCGGCTCGGCCACGAAGCTTAACCTTCCTTAAGTGTTTTGCCGCCAGTTTCCGGACGATCACGATCTAAGGTTCGGGGTAGCGCGCATGCGTAGAGCGGTGATTTTCAGCACCAGTGTCCTGGTTGCGGTGGGGCTCCTTTCCTACCAACCTTTATCGTCCGCGACGATCCAAGGTCCGCGCCAAGCGGTGATTAGCGCGACGGACGGTTACGGCGTGAGCGAATGCCTGACGAGCGGCGAAGCTTGCGGCCGTTTGGTCGCCCAGAGCTGGTGTCGCTCGAACGGTTATGACCGGCTCGTTGCGGTTCGGCCCGCCAGCAGTGACGACCGCACGAACGCTCCGGGAAGCGTCGTCGCCGAGGACAACGGCAGCTTCGTTGTGATCAGCTGTGACCGCAAAAAGACCCGTGCCGCCGTGGCGGAGTAACGCGCCGCTATATTGAATGAGCTGCCGCTTCGGCCGGCTTCGCGGCTGATCCCGCTTTGTGGGTTTTGCGATCGAAGAAGAGCGCCTGGCTGATGACAGCCTTCAACGTGTCGTCATTGAAGGGCTTCGTAAGAAGGAAAGCGGGTTCGGGCTTTTCGCCGGTCAACAGCCGCTCCGGATAAGCCGTGACGAAGACGACCGGCACCTCGAATGAGGTGAGAATGTCATTGACAGCGTCGAGCCCCGAACTGCCGTCTGCAAGCTGGATGTCGGCGAGAATCAGGCCGGGCTTGGTGCGAACCGCCTCCCGCACCGCTTGTTTGCGGGTGCGTGCGGTCGCGACCACGCGATGACCGAGCCGCTCGACAACCGCCTGGATGTCCATCGCGATCACCGGCTCATCTTCGATGATGAGCACATCGGTCGCGATCCGCGCGGCGATCTCTCGCGCCGCCTCATCGATCAACTCGGAAGCCTCGTCCGGCGTGCATGCAAGCGCAAAGGCGGCGCGCTCCCTGTCGAAGCCCTCGAGCGCGCTCAAAAGAAAAGCGATGCGCGGCCGCGGCGTGATCGCTTCAAGACTGCGGTCGGCAGTTTCGGTCAAGCTCGTCTTCGGCTCCTCGTGGGTTTGGACATTGAGGGGTACCGATCCCCAGAGTGTCAGAAATACGCGATAAAGACCCGCACGAACATCCAAATCGACGTCGAGTGTTTTTGGATCAGCCACGATTGCTTCGAGCGTTGCCAGCGCATACGCATCTCCACCTGCCTGGGTGCCAGCCAGAGCCCTCGCGAAGCGACGAAGATACGGAATATGTGGTGAAATGGTCTCGGCGATCGACATTGCTTCCCTCCATCGAACCTCAGTTTATCGGCGAGCGCCTCATCGCCAAGGTGCGGCAATACTCATTGCACGCTCCCGATCGGCAATGCGCAAAACGGAAAAGAGTGGGGGTCCAGGCAAGATTCGGTCGTCGGAATCCGGCAGGCGCCGGTCCCGCTCAGGGTCAAAACCGATGAACTCAGCCTGTAGTTCACACGCACATCCGCAGAACGTGTTAACGGGTATTTGGTTCCAGAAGCTTCAATGCATGTGCGGCAAGGCGAACGCCTCCTCTCCGGCAAGATTTCCGGTTCGCTCTCATGCCGGATCATGAGCTCCGTCGACCTAATCGACTGCATGGCTTCAGGTCTGGCGAGATTTGGTCGTCCTCCGGCCTGCTGGGGCGTCGGATCGCAACATGCGCGCCCTTTCGATCAAGCCGTCCACATCCGGGCTCATGAGTAGCGGGGAGAGCTCGCTGATCGCCGCCTCGTCGAGATCCCACCACGCCGTCTGCAGTAACCCCGCAATCTGCATCGCTGAGAACCGCAACCGCGCCACGCGCCCCGGATTGCCGACCGTCACCGAATAGGGAGGCGCATCGGCCGTGACCACGGTCCGCGCCCCGATGATGGCGCCATGACCGATGTTCACACCGGCGAGAATTGCCGCGCCCGCCCCGATCCATACATCCGATCCTATAGTCACATCGCCACGGCCCGGGGCCACCGAATTGATGTCCGGCGCCTCCGGCCAGCGCGCCGGAAAGGCCGAAAACGGATAGGTTGTCACCCATTCGGTGTGATGATTGCCACCGAGAAAAATCTCCACATGATCTGCGATCGAGCAGAAACGCCCGATCGTGAGGCGTGCTTCCTCGCCCCACCAGCGGATTTTCGGCTCGCCATAGGAATGATCGCCGATCTCAAAGCCGTAGCGCTCGACATACCGCGCAAGATGCAGCCGCGTCAGGTTATGGGGATTGACACGTCCTCCCAGACGCTTGCGCAGGCGGTGGAGCATAGGGGTGCGCCTCCTTAGATGCAGCGACCACCATCCACTTCGAGCACCGCGCCCGTGATCATGGAGGCTTCATCCGAAGCGAGAAACAATGCCGCATTGGCGATATCCTGGGGGAGCGACAAGCGTCCGAGCGGCACGGTCGCCCGAAAGGCGGCGCGTTTCTCGGGCGTGTCCTCGCCCATGAACGAGGCAAGCAGCGGCGTCTCGCCCGCCACCGGAGCGATGGCCACGACCCTGATCTTGTCGGGCGCGAGTTCGACCGCCATCGATTTCGAAAGAAGGTTCACGGCTCCCTTCGTGGCATTGTACCAGGCAAGCCCCGGGCGGGGCCTGATGCCGGCTGTCGAGCCGATATTGATGATAGCCCCGCCGCCCTTCGCGCGAAAATGCGGCACCAGCGCCTTCGCGGTGAGATAGATCGACTTCACATTGACGGCGAACACCTTGTCGAATTCAGCCTCGCCGACATCGAGCATCGGCTGATTGCGGTGCGTCGTGCCGGCATTGTTCACCAAGATGTCGATGCGCCCGAAGGCCCCGAGCGCGGCCTTGGCAGCAGCTTCCACATCGGCGGCCTTGGAGACATCGCAGCTGAGGGGCAGAGAGTTTTTGCCAATAGCCTTGGCAACTTCCTCGGCCTTTTGCTTCTGCAGATCGACGATCGCGACGCGCGCACCCTCGCGCGCGAAGGTCTCGGCGATCGACTGGCCGAAGCCTTGCGCTGCCCCGGTGACGAACGCGGTCTTGCCCTCGAGCCTAGTCATGCAAATCTCCCTGATTCAGTATCGTCTTCACCGGACGTTGCGCAGTTCGGTCTCGTGGCCCCCTTCCGATAGATCGTCCCATCGGCCGCCCGATTTATCCACAAATACTTTACAGACGCTCACGGGGCTCCCGCGAGAAACGAATGCGTTGGGCAGTCATCAAGCCATGGCCCGCGTCGCATCGAAGATGAGCTTGAGTCCGATGAGGATCATCAGCCAGTAGCTCAGGAGATAGAAGCGTTCGCTCGAGAAGCGCCGTACCAGCACCACCCCGAGCCAGGTGGTCGCGATGGCGAGGGGAAAGAGCGCCGCGGAGGTCATGAGATTGCCGCGCGTGATCTGGCCGAGCGCAAGATAAGGGGTGACCTTCATCCAATTGACGAAAGCGAAGAAGAGCACGCTCGTTCCGACGAAGATGCGCGCCTCGAGCCTCTGAGGCATGACATAGATTTGATAGGGCGGACTGCCGGCATGCGAAATCATGCTCGTGAACCCGGAGAGTGCGCCCCAGAACCAGCCAGCGGCCCGGCTCGGCCGATGGACCGGCACGACATTCGAGGACCGCAGCCAAAGTTGGCGCAATCCGAAGACGAGCGAGATCGCTCCGACTGCAAGGCCGACCGCCGCTTCCGGCAAGCGCGCCGCGAGGAGATAGCCGATGAAAACGCCGATGATGGCGCCCGGGGCTAGCACCTTCAGATTGAAGGCATCCCAATGATGCCGATAAACGTAGACGCTGTAGACGTCCTGGATGATGAGGATCGGCAATACGATCGAAGCCGCTTGGACCGGCGGAATCGCCAAGGCTACGATCGGGGTAGCCAAAGTGCCGATGCCGGCAAAGCCGCCCTTGGCCAAGCCCAGAAGGGTCACGGCCGGGATCGCGGCGACATAGAACCAAGGATCGTCAATCATCGCGAGCGATGGTCACCGTTCGTGCCACGGCCGCGGCGCACTCGCGGGGTGGCCGAAGTCACGAGGCGCGAGGCCGGCGTGAAACCAGCTCATGAAGCTCACAATGTCGAAGACCGGGCGGCGGATATGCGCCGCAAGCGCGCCGGCATAAGGCGACATATTGGTGCATTCGAGGAGCACTGCTCCGACGGACGGATGACGTGCCACGAGCTGCGCTCCGGCCGCAAGGATGTCGCGCTCGGCGGCCGCGACGTCGAGCTTGTCCTCGTCACCGAGAATGGCGCGGGTGAACTCGTTTCCGTTTTCGGTTCCGACCACGGGCGTGTCATGCGCCACACCCGCCTTGGCGAGATGCTCCTTCGTGAGTGAGGCCGCCGAGATCGTGAGGATGCCGACGCGCTTGCCCGGCGGCAGCGTGGCTTCGATGAGCGGCGCTTGCATCAGGCTTGAGGTGGCGACCGAGACGCCGAGTTGGGAAGCAAGTTCCGCTTGGTAAAGGGACAGAAATCCGCAATTCGTGGTGATGCCGTCCGCGCCGAGCTCGACGAGTTCTCTCCCTGCCTCAACAAAGGCGTCGAGAAGCCCCTCGGCCCGCTCGCGCACAACCCGCTGCGGCGAGGCGCCTCGCACGACCTTGTAGAGCACGGGAAAATTCCAGGTGCTCGCATTGCCCATGTCTCCCGGAATCCTGGGAAACCGGGCTTCGAGCATCAGAATGCCGAGCTTTGCTCCATATATCGACTTGCCGCCACGGGCGATGCGGCTTTCACTCTCGCTCATATCTTCGATTTTCCGAGCCTCCGCACGAGAGCGCCTCCGCGGCCTCATCGACGATCCGCGTCGACGATCGAGGAGCGCTTGGCGTTCGCCTGGCCCCGTGCTTAACACCGATCATAGCCGATGAGGAACCTGCCATGCAGCGCTCAACGCCTCCCTTCCGCGCCGATCACGTGGGAAGCCTTTTGCGTCCGCGCGAGGTCAAGGAGGCGCGGGCCAGGCGAGCCACAGGCGAGATCGATGCGGGCGAACTGAAAGCCGTCGAGGATGAGGCGATCAGGGGCCTGATAAAGAAGCAGGAGGAGATCGGACTGAACGGCATCACGGACGGCGAATGTCGCCGGTCCTGGTGGCACTACGACTTTTTGGGCGCGCTCGACGGCGTGCAGATGGTGCCAGTCGAGCACGGCATCCGCTTCGCCGGCGTCGAGACGAAGGCCGAGGCGCCGCGGGTGGTCGGGAGAATCGGTTTCACCGATCATCCCTTCATCGAACATTTCAAATTCTTGAAGGCCCACACGAACAAAACGCCGAAAATGACCATTCCGGGCCCGTCGATGCTGCACTACCGAGGGGGGCGCAAGATGATCAATATGGGGGTTTACCCCGCCATGGAAGAATTCTACGCGGATCTCGGGGCCGCCTACAACAAGGCCGTGAAGGCTTTTTACGACGCAGGCTGCCGTTACCTTCAGCTCGATGACATCAGCTTCGCCTATTTATGCGATCCCGCGCAGCGCAAGATGCTGAGGGAGCGCGGTGACGACCCGGAACAACAGCCGGCGATCTATGCCGGCATGGTGCAGACGGCGCTCAAGGACAAGCCGAAAGATCTCGTCATCAGCATGCATTTGTGCCGAGGCAATTTCCGCTCGACCTTCGTCGCCTCCGGCGGCTACGAGCCGATCGCCGACTTGTTGTTCAACACCATGCCGGTCGATGCTTATTTCATGGAATGGGACACGGAACGCTCCGGCGGTTTCGAGCCTTTGCGCTTCCTGCCGAAAGGCAAGAGCGTAGTGCTCGGCCTCATCACTTCCAAGACCGGCACGCTGGAGCGACGGCAAGATATTCTGCACCGCATCGAAGAGGC
>Ga0213876_10001860_pt1 | contig 12707 bp, 13 predicted proteins | sample BarmaccomBMRX_R9_FD_160113 | JGI IMG/M metagenome (GOLD analysis project Ga0213876, IMG submission 160113) | Root-associated microbial communities from Barbacenia macrantha in rupestrian grasslands, the National Park of Serra do Cipo, Brazil - RX_R9 | ecosystem: Host-associated > Plants > Roots...
TGGGCGCAGTACACGATCCAGGTGCCCGATCGCGACAAGCTCGCCGCCGCGCTCAAGGCCAAGGGCATCCCGAGCGCGGTCTACTATCCGATCCCGCTGTCGCAGCAGAAGGGGTACAAGCACTTCCCGTCGGCGCCGACGCCGGTCAGCGAGCGCATCTCCAAGACCGTCATCAGCCTGCCGATGCACCCCTATCTGGACGCGGCGACCCAGGACCGGATCGTCGAGGCGGTGCTGGAGGCCGTTTGACGCAGGGCCACGGCCTGACGCCCATTCACCCTCCCGGTTTTTTCCGCCCCCTTTCGCCGTCCAAATGGGCTAAAGGATAGGCCGGGGTGGGGCCCGGAAGACACCGGCGCCGTCGCGGATAAGCCTGAATGCATATGGACTTCAATGGGATAGAGATCGCGGCGCTGGCGGGTTGCTTAGGCCTGGCCCTTGCCCTGCTGGCCTTCGCCGCCCCCATCGCCCGCCTGCTGGGCGTGGTCGACCGGCCGGACAACATCCGCAAGAAGCACCGCAAGGACACCCCGCTGATGGGCGGCGTGGCAATCATGCTGCCGGTGCTGCTGTGGGCCGCGCTGCACCTGGTCCCGCCCAGCAACACGGCGCTGACCTTCACCGTGATGACCTGCGGCGGCGGCGCGGCGCTGATCGGCTTCCTCGACGACCGCGCATCGATGTCGCCGCTGGTGCGGCTGATCGCGCTGGTGGTGCTGACCCTGGCGGCGCTGGGGCTCGATCCCGATCTGGTTCCGGCCGCGTTCCATTGGGGACATCTGGCGCCGAGCGTGGTGGCGCCCTGGGCCGCGTTCCTGCTGGTCGCCATCGGCATGACGGGCTTCGTCAACGCCGTGAACATGGCCGACGGGCAGGACGGCTGCGTCGCCGGCATGTTCGTGATCTGGTCGAGCTGCATCGTGCTCGTCGGCGGCAACACGACCGCGGGCTTGGCCGGCGTGCTGCTGGCGACCAGCCTCGCGGTGCTCGCCTTCAACCTGCGCGGCCAGGTGTTCCTGGGAGGAGCTGGCGCCTATGGCGTGACCTTCGTGTTCGGGCTCTTGATCCTCAGGCTGCATAATTATTGGGGCGTGAGCGCCGAGACCATCATCGTGTGGTTCTTCGTGCCCGTCGTCGATTGCCTGCGCCTGCTGGTCTCGCGGCCGCTGCACGGACAATCGCCGCTGCGCGGAGATCGCAACCATTTCCATCATCGCCTGGGCGAGCGCTTCGGCGCCCCGATGGGCCTTGCGATCTATCTGAGCCTGGTTGCCGCGACCTCGTTCGCCGCGGCGCTCAAGCCCGAGCTGGCGCCGGCCTGCCTGGCGGCGCTCGGCGTCGCCTATACCGTGTTGATGCTGGCGACGATGCCGCGCCCGCAGCCTGCCGCCACGCGCCACGCGGCCGTTCCTCGCGACCGCTGATCTTGCGAGTCGACCAATTCGATTTCGACCTGCCCGAAGAGCGCATCGCGCTCCGGCCCGCCGTCCCGCGCGACAGCGCGCGCATGCTGGTGGTGCAGGCGGACGGATCCCTGACGCATGCGCATGTGCGCGACCTGCCGGGCTTCCTGGAGCGTGGCGATGCGATGGTGCTGAACGACACCAGGGTTTTTCCTGCACGGCTGCGCGGCACGCGTACGCGCGAGACGACGGCGAAGATCGAGATCACCTTGCACAAGCGCCTCGGCCCCGACCGCTTCGCGGCTTTCGCCAAGCCGGCACGCAAGCTCGACGCGGGCGACACCGTCGCGCTGGGTCGTTTGACCGCGAAGGTCCTGCGCCGCGACGCGGCCGAGGTCGAGCTCGAATTCGCGTTGTCGGGAGCCGCGCTCGACGCGGCCATTGCCGCGGAAGGCGAGGTGCCGCTGCCGCCCTATATCGCCGGCAAACGCAAGCCGGATGCGCGCGACACGGCCGATTACCAGACGATCTATGCCAAGGACACGGGCTCGGTCGCGGCGCCGACCGCGGGGCTGCATTTCACGCCGGAGCTTTTCACGGCGCTCGACGCGCGCGGCGTGACGCGCGAAACGGTCACCTTGCACGTCGGGGCCGGCACCTTCCTGCCGGTGACCGCCGACGACACCGCCGGTCACAAGATGCATGCAGAATGGGCGAGCCTGGATGCCGCGACCGCTTCGCGCCTGAAGGCTGCCCGGCGCATCGTCGCGGTGGGCACGACGTCGCTGCGCACGCTCGAAGCCTCGCGTCTCGAGCCGTTCGAAGGCGAGACCGACATCTTCATCACGCCGGGCTACAGGTTCCAAACCGCCCAGGTGCTGCTCACCAACTTCCACCTGCCGCGCTCGACCCTGTTCATGCTGGTGAGCGCGTTTGCCGGCCTCGACGTCATGCGCGCCGCCTATGCCGCGGCGATCCGCGAGGGTTATCGTTTCTATTCCTATGGCGATGCCTGTTTGCTATTCCGGCAGCCATGTTGAGCATCACGCACACCGACGGCGCGGCGCGCACCGGGACACTCTCGCTGCCGCGCGGTGATATCCGCACGCCCGCCTTCATGCCCGTCGGCACGGCGGGCACGGTGAAAGCGATGATGCCCGAGAGCGTGCGCGAGGCGGGCGCCGACATCCTTTTGGGCAACACCTATCACCTGATGCTGCGGCCCGGCGCCGAGCGCGTCGCAAAGCTCGGCGGCCTGCACAAGTTCATGGCTTGGGAGCGGCCGATCCTGACCGACTCCGGCGGCTTCCAGGTGATGTCGCTCGCCAAGCTGCGCAAATTGAGCGAGGACGGTGTGCGTTTCCGCTCGCATATCGACGGTTCGGAGCATTTCCTCTCCCCCGAGCGCGCGATGGAGATCCAGCGCCTGCTCGGTTCCGACATCCAGATGGTGTTAGACGAGTGCCCGGCCTTCCCCGCGACCAAGGCAGATATCGAGACGTCGCTCGCGCTCACCACGCGCTGGGCGAAACGGTCCAAGAACGCGTTCGGCGAGCAGCCGGGGCATCTGTGCTTCGGCATCGTGCAGGGCGGCGTGTTCGCGGACCTTCGCCGGCGCTCGGCCGAGGCGCTGATCGAGATCGGCTTCGACGGCTATGCGGTGGGCGGGCTCGCGGTCGGCGAGCCGCAAGCGGCGATGTTCGAGACGCTCGACGCCGTCGTGCCGCATCTGCCCATGGACCAGCCGCGCTATCTGATGGGCGTGGGCAAGCCCGACGACATCGCGGGCGCGGTGCTGCGCGGCATCGACATGTTCGACTGCGTGATCCCGACGCGCTCGGGGCGCAATGCGCAGGCCTTCACGCGCAGCGGCACCGTGAATCTGCGCAACGCGCGCCACGCCGAGGACGCAGGCCCGCTCGACCCCGAGTGCCGCTGCCCGGCCTGCACGCGCTTCAGCCGCGCCTATCTGCACCACACCGTCAAGGCGAACGAGATCATCGCGGCCATGCTGCTGACCTGGCACAACCTGACCTACTACCAGGACTTGATGGCCGGGCTGCGCGCTGCGATCGCGCAAGGCCGGCTCGCGGCCGCGGCGGCCGAGGTCGCGGCGGCCTATGCGCGGGATGAGGCGGTCGCGCCGGGCTGAATTGACTTTCCCGGCACGGTCCCTTAGGTCCGGCCTCCTGTGGGCCCGTAGCTCAGTGGTAGAGCATTTGACTTTTAATCAAAGGGTCGATGGTTCGAACCCATCCGGGCTCACCAGTCTTAACTCTTGGTCAGCTTGAGCCAGACCTGCTTGTTGAAGGGGTCGCGGAAGTCCTCGGCCTTGATGCCGCGCTCGCGCGCCATGTTCTGCAGGAAGGCCGGGCTGTATTTGCGCCAGCTCCACTCGCCGCGCTGGAGCACGTCGACGACGTCGCCGCTCTCGGCACGCTTCAGCCTGTTGTAGGACGCCAGCATGACGGCCTTGTCCGAGGAATTGTCGCGGAAAGATTCCATCGCCTTGCCGATCATGTTCGGCGAGGCGTGGCTGAAGATCGAGCGCGCCACCATGAAGTCGAACTTCACGCCGAAGGGCGAGAAATCGAAATCCGTGTTGTGGTCGAAGCGCGGGCGCTTCTGCGCCTCGAGCTCCGGACCGACCGCGTATTTGAGCCCGATCTCGACATAGCGCCTGGTCGGCTCCAGCCCGCAATAGCAATCGGCATCGAGATAGCGCACCAGCCAATAGCCGAGCCTGAGCGCGCCGCAGCCGACGTCGAGCACCTTGCTCGACGGCACCATGCCGCACTGCTCGAGGGATTCCAGCGTGTAGCGACCGATGCTTTCGAAATGCTCTACCGGACCGCCGGTGAATCCCCCCGCCTCCGCCTGGATCTTCCGCGCGATGGCCTCTACGTCGTCCGTTTGCGGTGTCGTCACGCCGGTCTCCACGTTTGATTGCGACAATGCTTTGCCGAGCCGGACGTGGCAATAGCGCAGCGCCGGACTTGGCGCTATGGTCCGGCACGGATCGAGGATTGTCGCATGAGATGGATGCTGGTTGCCGCCTTGGCTGCGGGGCTTTCGGGCTGCTCGGACATGGATTTCTTCGGGGACTCGACGGCGAGCAACGATGTCGCACCGGCCGTCAAGGCGACGCCGCCCGCGCCGCCGCCGAGTGCCGCGCCGGACGTCACCGGCACCGCGGTCCAGCCGCCGGGCGAGGCCGCGCCCCAGGTGGTCGCGCATACGACCGCGCCGAGCGCGCATTGCGCCAGCCTCGCCAAGCTTCGCGCCCGCGACGCCGCCTATGCCGGCGAGGACGAGGAGACGCAGCAGTCGGTCTATGACCGCACCTATGCCGACTGCAGCCAGTGGGACGCGCGGCATATGCGCTAAAACAAAGGCCCGGATGCGATCCGGGCCTCTGCGCTTATACCGGTCTTGACGCCGGTTATTTATTGCATTGCACCGTCACGCCCAGCGTGCCGCTCCACGAGCCGGTGAAGTTCGAGCCGCCGCCGCGCGCGCCGCCGATGACGTAGCGCTTCCACGGCGCGCCGCTCGCGTCGGCGCCCTCGGGCGTGCCGGCATGATCGCCGTTCTGGTACTGGCAGGCGGTCTGGTGACCGGGCTTGATCATGAGCGCGTTGCAATCCTGGCTGAGCTGAGAATAGACCGCCGCACCCCATTTCCATTGCGCGCCCGCTCCCGACACGCTGGAGGCCAGTGTTCCGTTCCAGGTGACGGCTCCGGTCACCTTTCCGAACCCGGCCGGCACGGGGTAGGAGAGGCCCGAGAGAAATATCTCGTCGTCGCCCTTGAGCGGCACCGTGGTGAACCAGGTATTGGTCTGCGGATCGAAGGTGGTCGAGGTGCAGGTCGCCGTGGCCGAGAACACGACCTGCGCGTTCGGAACCGGCAGCGTGTAGTTCTTGCCGCCGGCCGTGAGCGTGATCGTCTGGTTGGCGAAATAGAGCGTCGCGCCGGTCTTGGGGATGTTCAGCCCCTTGAGTTCGAGTTGAACCAGATGGTGCTGCCCGGAGCGATCGCGGTGCCGTTGAAGTTCGACGGGTCCTGGGTCTGCGACGAGCACATGCCCTGGCAATAGAAGCATTCCGGCGAGAAGGTGACGTAGGCGTTGTTCCAGGTCTTGCCGGTCGTGTCGTCCGCCAGCGTCGCGCGGCCGTAGACGAGGTCGAACTTGCCTTGCGGGAACGGTCCCCAGCCTTCGAACAGATTGGCGTTGAAATCGCCATTGCCGTCCTGCGACTTGACGGGAAGCGAGCCGTTCACGTCCCAGGTCTTGCCGTTGGGTAGCTTGAGGCCGAACCAGTATTGGACCTCGTAGCGGTCGTTGGCCTCGAGATATTTGCCCGATGCCGTGAAGGTGTAGCCGGTGCACCCGGCGCTTACGGTCGCGTTGTCCAACTCGTTGGCGGTCGCCGCCACGGGCGCGGCAAGGCCCAGCACGATGGCCGACAGCCCGATCAATTTCCGAAACACGCATCTCCCCCTTGCGCGTCTCGAAACGGCACGGGCGCATGTGGTGTTTCGGCGCAGACAGCTTTCCGTCACGCCCTCTAGCGGGTCATGCAGAAAGTCTGCCGAAGAGAATGCTTCTCAGTCTTCGACGCGCGCCTTGATGATCTTGTCCGGCTCGCCGGAGATGGCGCCGTTGTTGTGCTCGCCGCCCTTCTTGATGGCATCGACGTGCTGCATGCCGTCCGTCACCTCGCCCCAGACCGAGTATTGCCGATCGAGCCACGGCGCGTCTTCGAAGCAGATGAAGAACTGGCTGTTGGCGCTGTTGGGGTTCGAGGTGCGCGCCGCCGACACCGTGCCGCGCTTGTGCTTGGCGTCGGAGAACTCGGCCTTGAGATCGGGCAGGTCCGAGCCGCCCGAGCCGGTGCCCGTCGGGTCGCCGGTCTGCGCCATGAAGCCCGGGATCACGCGGTGGAACACGACGCCGTCATAGAAGCCCTTGTTGGCCAGCTCGGTGACGCGCGCGACGTGGTTGGGCGCGAGGTCGGGGCGCAGCTTGACGACCACGGGTCCGTTCTTGAGATCGAGGATGAGATTGGGCAAAGCGTGTTCCTTCCGTCTATTTCCTGGTGCAACGCTCGACGAGCAGTTTGGCGACATGAGGGCTGGTGAAAGCGGTGACGTCCCCGCCCAGGATCGCGATCTCCTTCACCAGGCGCGAGGCGATGGCCTGATGCCGGGGATCGGCCATCAGGAACACGGTCTCGATCTCGGAATTCAGGCGCTGGTTCATCGCCACCATCTGGAATTCGTACTCGAAATCGGACACCGCGCGCAGTCCGCGGATGATGACGCCGGCGCCGACCTGTTCGGCGAACTTCATCAGCAGCGTGTCGAAGGTCTTGACCTCGATGGTGGCGCGGCCTTCGGCCAGGGGTGCCGCCTCGCGGCGGACGATCTCCATGCGCTCGTCCAGCGTGAACAGCGGCGATTTGGATGCGTTGGTCGCGACGCCGATCACCAGATGATCGACCAGCTTCACCGCGCGCTTGACGATGTCGAGATGCCCCAGCGTCACAGGATCGAAGGTTCCAGGATACAGCCCGACGCGCCTTTTGGGTCCAGGGCCCGAATTTGCAGTCATGCCTCGCCCCTTTCGTCAGCCCTCTTCCGAAACATCCTCGATGCGCTCCACCGAGACGACGCGCTCGCCCTGCTCGACGCGGAACAGCGTCACGCCCTGCGTCGCGCGGCCCTTGATGCCGATCTCGGAGACCGCGACGCGGATCGTCTGGCCGAGATTGGTGATGAGCATGAGATGGTCGCTCTCCTCCACCGGGAAGGCGGCGACCACGGCGGTGTTCTTCTTCGACATGGCAAGCGCATTGGTGCCGCGGTTGCCGCGGCCCATGGTGCGGTATTCGTAAGAGCTGGTGCGCTTGCCGAAGCCCTCGGCCGAGACGGTGAGCACGAACTGCTCGCGCGCGCCGAGCTCGGCATAGCGCTCGGGCGTCAACGTGATGTCCTCGACGCTCTCCTCGACCTCGTCGCTCTCCTCGACCGTCTCTTCCTCGCCGGTGGCGGCACGGCGCGCCGCGGCGGCCTGCTTCAGGTAAGCCTTCGCCTCCGCCACCGTGACATCGGTATGGGAGAGGAGCGCCAGCGACACGACCTCATCGTCCTCGGCCAGCTTGATGCCGCGCACGCCGGTGGAGTCGCGACCCTTGAACACGCGCACGTCGGTCAGCGCGAAACGGATGCACTTGCCCATGCGGCTGGTGAGCAGCACGTCGTCCTGGTCGGTGCAGGTCTGCACGCCCACGATGCCGTCCGGCGGATCGAGCTTCATCGCGATCTTGCCGTTGCGGTTGATGCTGGCGAAGTCCGACAGCTCGTTGCGGCGCACGTCGCCCGATTTGGTGGCGAAGACGACGTTGAGCTTCTCCCACTCGCCCTCGTTCTCGGGCAGCGGCAGGATGGTGGTGATGCGCTCGTTCTCGGACAGCGGCAGCAGGTTCACCATCGCCTTGCCGCGGCCCTGGATGCGCGCCTCGGGCAGGCGCCAGACCTTGAGCTTGTAGCTCATGCCGTTCGACGAGAAGAACACCAGCGGCGCATGCGTGGACGCCACGAACAGGTTGGTGACGTAGTCCTCCTCGCGCGTCGCCATGCCGGCGCGGCCCTTGCCGCCGCGGCCCTGCACGCGATACTCCGCCAAGGGCGTGCGCTTGATATAGCCGGCATGGGTGACCGTGACGGCGACGTCCTCGCGCTCGATCAGCGCCTCGTCCTCGATCTCGACATCGGCATCGACCAGCTCGGTCAGGCGCGGGGTCGCGAACTCGTCTTTGATCTTGCCGAGCTCCTCGCGGATGATCTGCAGCACGCGTGGGCGCGAACGCAGGATCTCGAGGTAGTCGCGGATCGCCTCGCCGAGCTTGGCTCCCTCGTCCGCGATCTCGTCGCGGCCGAGCGCGGTCAGGCGCTGCAGGCGGATGTCGAGGATGGCTTTGGCCTGCTCTTCCGACATGCGGATGGTGCCGGCCTCGGTCATGGCATGGCGCGGATCGGCGATCAGGGCGATCAGAGGGCCCACGTCGCGTGCCGGCCAGTCGCGTGCCATCAACTGCTCGCGCGCCGTTGCCGCGTCTGGTGCCGCGCGGATCAGCGCGATGACCTCGTCGATATTGGCGACGGCGACGGCGAGACCGACCAGGATGTGGCCGCGGTCTCGCGCCTTGGCGAGATCGAAGCGCGTGCGCCGCGTGATCACGTCCTCGCGGAAGAACACGAAGGACGCGATTATGTCCTTCAGGCTCATCAGCATGGGACGGCCGTTGTTCAGCGCCAGCATGTTGACGCCGAAGGTCGTCTGCAGCTCGGAATAGCGATAGAGCTGGTTGAGCACGACTTCGGATGAGGCGTCGCGCTTGAGCTCGATCACCACGCGCATGCCGTGGCGGTTGGTCTCGTCATGGATGCCGGAGATGCCTTCGATGCGCTTGTCGCGCACCATCTCGCCGATCTTCTCCTGCAGCCGCGCCTTGTTCACCTGATAGGGCAGCTCGGTGACGATGATCGCCTCGCGATCTTTCCGGATCTCCTCGATGTGGCAACGCGCGCGCATCAGGATCGAGCCGCGGCCGCGGGCGAGCGCTCCGCGCGCCGCCTGCTTGCCGATGATCATGGCGCCGGTCGGGAAGTCCGGTCCCGGCACGATTTCGGTCAGCGCCTCGAGGTTGATCGACGGATCGTCGATATAAGCCAGGCACGCATCGATCACCTCCCCCAGATTGTGCGGCGGCACGTTGGTCGCCATGCCGACCGCGATGCCGCTCGAGCCGTTGACGAGCAAGTTGGGATAGCGCGCCGGAAGGACGATGGGCTCCTTCTCGGAACCGTCGTAATTGTCCTGGAACTCGACCGTGTCCTTGTCGATATCCTCGGTCAGCTCATGCGCGATCTTGGCGCGGCGCACTTCGGTGTAGCGCATCGCCGCCGGCTCGTCGCCGTCGACCGAGCCGAAGTTGCCCTGGCCGTCGACCAGCGGCGCGCGCATCGAGAAGTCCTGCGCCATGCGCACCAGCGCGTCGTAGATCGACTGGTCGCCATGCGGGTGATACTTGCCCATCACGTCGCCGACGATGACGGCGGACTTGCGATAGGGCTTGTTCCAGTCGCGGCCGTTCTCGTGCATCGAATAGAGAATGCGGCGATGCACGGGCTTGAGCCCGTCGCGCGCGTCGGGAAGCGCGCGGCTGACGATCACGCTCATCGCGTAGTCGAGATAGGAGCGCTTGAGCTCGTCCTCGATCGCGATGCCGCTGATGCTGCCGCCGGAGGGCGGGGCGGGATGTCCCTCGTCGCTCAAATAAGGGTCCTAGCGGGGCAGGGATTCGGGCCGAAAATCATGCCCTTTTCCTAGCATTTGCCGGTCGATTCGGCCAGGAAGTCGGGGTGCCGTGCGGTTTCGCCGCAATCTTCCCGATCGGGAAGAATTCGTCGACTTAGGGCGAAAGCCGGCCGAATATTCCCGATCGGGAAGATTCCACTCGACAACAGCCATACAAACTGCGAATATTCCCGATCGGGAAGATTCCATGACCCCACGAGAGTTCGGATCTGCAATCAGGGAGGCCCGCCGGCGCCAAGGTCTGCGTCAGGACCAGCTCGCCGCCGCCGCCAATGTGGGCGTGCGCTTCGTGATCGACCTGGAGGCCGGCAAGCCGACGGCGCAACTGGGCAAAACGCTCGACGTGCTGAAGGCGCTGGGACTCCCCCTCTCGCTCGGGGGCCGGCCATGAAAGCCGCGCTGGGCGTGCGGTGGGATGGCCGGATCGCGGGACGTTTGACGATGGACGAGCATGGCGACATGGGCTTCGTCTATGACGCAGCTTGGATCGCCGACGAGAAAGCGCGGAGCATGTCGCAATCTCTGCCGAAGCGTCCGGAACCGTTCGGCCGCCGCGAAGCTCGTCCCTTCTTCGCCGGTCTGTTGCCGGAAGAAGCGATGCGCGAGGGCGCCGCTCGCGCGCTGGGTGTTTCGGAAAAGAACGACTTCGCGCTTCTCGACAAGCTCGGCGGCGACGTCGCGGGCGCGCTGACCCTCTGGCCGGATGGCGAAACGCCGCCCTCCTATGACGGCAGATCGACGATGCAGCCGCTTGGCGACGACGCACTGGCCGACATTGTCGACAAGCTGCCCGAACGTCCGTTGCTTGCAGGCCGCAAGGGTTTGCGCCTTTCGCTCGCCGGCGCGCAGGCAAAGCTTCCCGTCGTGCTGGTCGAAGGGCGCGTTGCGCTGCCTGCGCCCGGTCAGCCCACCACGCATATCCTGAAGCCGCCCATCCGGCGCTTCCCGGCCACGACCGAGAACGAAGCCTTCGCGATGCAGCTGGCCGCGGCCTGCAAGCTCGATGTCGCCGAAGCGCGGCTGCGCACGGTGAGGGACCGGCCCTATCTCCTCGTCTCGCGTTACGACCGCAGGACAGACGCGCAAGGCAGAGTTCACCGCGTGCACCAGGAGGATTTCTGCCAGGCGCTGGGCATCGCGCCGGAGCGCAAATACGCGGCCGAAGGCGGCCCCACCTTCAAGACGAGCTTCGCGCTTCTGCGCAACGTCGCCACGCGCCCAGCGGTCGAGGTGCTCAAGCTGCTCGACGCCGCGCTGTTCAACCTCGTCCTCGGCAATGCCGACGCGCACGGCAAGAATTTCAGCCTGTTGTACAGGTCCGACACCGTGGCGCTGGCGCCGCTCTACGATCTGATGTGCACCGCAGCGATTCCCGGCATCTCTACCAAGCTCGCGATGAAGCTCGGCGAGGCGGCAGAGCTGAAAGATTTCACGCCCAGGACATGGGAAAAATTTGCGCGCGCAATAGAGCTGGGCGTTCCCTTCCTGCGCCGCCGGGCAAAGGAGATTGCCGAACTCGCCGCCGCCCACGCGCAGGAAACCGCGCGAGCCATCGCCGCGGACGGCTTCGACCGCACCGCTTTGGAGGGTGTCGCCAACATCGTCATGAGCCGCGCAGACGCGATCGTTCGGACACTCTAGAACGGGATCTCGTCGTCCATGTCGCTGCGGTCGAAGCTGGCAGGGGCCTCGCCCGCGCCCATGCGCGCGCCGCCGCCACCGCCGCCCTCACCCTTGCCGTCGAGCATGGTCAGCTCGCCGCGGAAGTTCTGCAGCACGATCTCGGTCGAATACTTCTCCTGGCCGTCCTTGTCGGTCCATTTGCGGGTCTGAAGGCTGCCCTCGACATAGACCTTGGAGCCCTTGCGCAGGTATTTCTCGGCCACGTCGGCCAGGTTCTTGTTGAAGATCACCACCCGGTGCCACTCGGTCTTCTCCTTGCGCTCGCCCGAGGACTTGTCGCGCCAGGTCTCCGACGTGGCGACCGACAGGTTCACGACCGGGTCGCCGCTCGACATGCGCCGCACCTCGGGATCGCGCCCCAGATTGCCCACCAGGATGACCTTGTTGACGCTGCCCGCCATGAAACTCTCCTTCTTGCCGACCCGACCCTAGTCCGCGGTTCATGGGCGCGCCACCGATGCAGCACCTCGGGCCTGTGGACCGATCGTTCCTATTATGTTCTAGCCCAAACCGCTAGCTTTTCAAGCGATGAAGCTCACCCGACGCGCCGTCTCCGCCGGCCTTGCGGCAACACCCTTCGTGCTCGGCCGCGCCCGCGCCAAGTTGCCGAAGCTGCCCGCCATCGCCGATGCGGATGCCCAGTTCGTGCGCCCCGACGACGCGCGCTTCGCCCAATACGCAACCGCCTACAACAAGCGCACGGCGCAGACGGCTGCCCTGCGCGTCATGGCGAGGACCGAGCGCGGCGTGGCACAGACGATCGACTGGCTGCGCAGCAACCGATTGCCCTTCGCGCTGCGCAGCGGCGGCCACTCGTTCGAGGGCTTCTCGCAAAGCACATCGGTCGTCGTCGACACGCGGCTGATGAACGCCATCGCGCTGGATGGAAGCACGCTCAGCGTCGGCGCGGGCACGCCGCTGGGCGCGATCTACAGGTTCGTCGCCGCGCACGGTTTGGATTTCCCCGGCGGCTCGTGTCCCACCGTCGGTGTCAGCGGCCACGCGATGGGCGGCGGCTTCGGGTTGATCGCGCGCGAGCGCGGGCTGGCTTGCGACAGGCTCGTCGGCATCGACTTGGTCGATGCGAACGCCAAGCCCGTGCATGCCGATGCGACGACGAACGCGGATCTGTTCTGGGCCTGCCGCGGCGGCGGTGGCGGCAATTTCGGCATCCACACCTCGTTCACGCTCAAGCCTTTCGAAGCAAGCCCGGTCACGGTCTTCGACCTGACCTG
>Ga0213876_10001861_pt1 | contig 12698 bp, 9 predicted proteins | sample BarmaccomBMRX_R9_FD_160113 | JGI IMG/M metagenome (GOLD analysis project Ga0213876, IMG submission 160113) | Root-associated microbial communities from Barbacenia macrantha in rupestrian grasslands, the National Park of Serra do Cipo, Brazil - RX_R9 | ecosystem: Host-associated > Plants > Roots...
TGAGTCTGTGTGCAGCGACGTACAAACGCACAGCCGTCGGCCGGCAACCCAGTGTGAATCCTGCGACGCGACACGCTGATTCGGCGTCGTGTGGTTCACACTCGCGCGGATGGCTGACAGTCGCACAGCCGACTCAGTCGTTCGGAGATGAGGTGCGGCCGCCTTGCGCGCCCCCGAACAGACCATCCGCGAGCCAGATCTGCATGCCCGTCTAGCTCATCTCGTTGACTTGACGACCTGGGAGTAGTTGAACTGCCAGCGCTCCACGACGTGGAAGCCGAGATAGCCGGGGAATCGGTAGGCGGGCGCGCGTCCGAAGGTCGACCCTGGCGGCAACGACTTTCCCTGTTGATGGTCGGGTAGCGATCTGTCTCGGTCGGTGATCGTCCACAGCGCGGGGCATTTGTTGATCTTGGCCGTCGTCAGCCACACCGCGACGTGGCCGTCCCACAGAGCGCCGACATCGGGTCCGTAAAAGCCGCGCTCGACGTCGATCACCGAACGAAAAGCCGCCGGCCGGGTGGCCAGCAGCGCGCGAATCGGCCCGGGCTTCCAGACCACGGTGTTGTCCACCAGCAGGCAATCCCCGGGCGCCGCGTGGCCGCTGATCACGTCGGCAACCTGGCTGTAGTCCCAGCCCTCCTTGGCATAGGGCCCGCGTTGGGTGAAGTAGTAGTTCGGAAACGCGGCGGCCGTGAACGCCAGCACAACGCCGGCGATGGGCCACGGCTTTCGGGCGAGCGTGACGATGCAGACCGCCAGGACCACGGCCGCGGCGGGAGCCGTGACGATCAGGTAACGCGGGTAGTACATGGGTTCAACCAGCCACGAGTAGATCAACACGGCCGCCGTCGGGATGACGATCCACGCCGCGCACACCTGTAATAGTCGCCGGGCACCGCCACCCGGCCCGGCTGCTCCGAGCGCACGCGCGACGACCGCGGCGACGACGGTGACGCCCGACAGGATGGCGAAGGGAACGCTGTGATCGAAGTACTGCCGATGCACCACGTCCAGGAAGAGGTTCCTGCTCAACCCCGCAATCCACGCGACCTGGAAAGCCTGACCGTGGGCGAACAGCAGGAATCGGGTCAGGATCCCCAGCGCCACCGCAGAGCTGACCAACCACCGGACAACGATGCCTCTGCGCGGGGCCAGCCGCGGCAGGATGGCGGCATATGCCAGCACCAAGAGCACCGAGTTGATGCTGATCAGGACCGACAACACCAGCAGCAACGCGTAACCCACCCACAGCCGGGGCCGGTTGCGCCGCGCCGCCGCAACGAGCAAGACCGTCAGCCAAACCGCCGCCGCCACGGACAGCGCCGAGGACCGGGCTTCGATCCCGGCCCACGTCACTCGCGGCAGTATCGCGAAGACAACGCCGGCGCACAGCCCCGTGGCCCGGCTCTGCGGCACGAACTGTCGGGTGAAAACCACGACGCCGGCCGCAGCGCCCCCGATGGCGAGCGCGCTCGGAACACGTGACCAGAATTCCGTCGGCGGAAAAATAGCGAACCAGGCCTGCATCAGCAGGTAGTACAGGCCGTGTACGGCATCGATGTGGCCCAGCAGCTTCCAGAGCTGCGGCAATGACCTGCTCGCCGCCGAAATCGTCGCACCTTCGTCGAACCAGAGCGACGGCCTGCTCGCCCAGGCGGCGCTGATAACCGTGGCCAGCACGGCGACCGCCCACGGATCGAGCAGCCTCCCGTCGGGGCGGGGACTCGCAGAATCCCCAATGACCTGCGCCGTTGGCTGCTCGATGGTCTGCGAGGGCATGATGCTTGTCACTGTAGAGTCCGCCCGATGAGCCTGGTCAACGCCGACCCATGCCGGCTTCGGAAAGGGTTGCGCGGCAAAGCTTTCCCCATCGGGCCTGGGCATTCGCACGTAGTGTCATCCGCAGTATTGTCGGTCGCCATGCCCTGACCGGGCAAATTGAGGCTTGCGCCACGTCGCAGCGGTGTCGCTTAATCTGTCCTTTTGGACACTGCACGCGATACTGTCTTGGGTTGGCTGGGCAAACGACACTTGGAGGGTAAATGGGTGCCTATGGGACCGTGGTCGTAGGGACCGACGGCTCGGACTCGTCATTCCGCGCGGTGGACAAGGCGGCCGCCATTGCCGGGGCCGACGCAAAGTTGATCATCGCGTCGGCGTACTTGCCTCATCACGACGATGGCCGTGCGGCCGACGTGCTGAAGGAAGAAAGCTACAAGGTGACGGGCACCGCCCCGATCTACGAGATCCTGCACGACGCGAAGGAGCGGGCCCACAACGCCGGTGCCAAGAACGTCGAAGAGCGCGCGATCGTCGGCGCTCCGGTCGACGCGTTGGTCCACCTCGCCGAGGAGGTCAAGGCCGATTTGCTGGTCGTCGGGAACGTCGGCCTCAGCACCATCGCCGGCCGACTGCTGGGATCGGTGCCGGCCAACGTGTCGCGTCGGGCCAAGGTCGATGTGCTGATCGTGCACACCACCTGAGCGGGCCTACCAGCCCCGTCGCGCCAATCGCCCAAGTCGGGGCGTTCGACTCCCAACGCCAGTGTCCCTGGTTTGTGACGTCGTCAAGCTAGTCGAGCTTCAGGCCACACTCACATCTTCGACGCCGCCGGGGGCCGGGCTAAGTGGCAGCGCCTTGTTGGGGCGGCTCCGCCGCCGTGGCGGCCACGGCGCCTCAGGCAGCGGCGGCGGGACCGCCGACGCCGGCACAGGTGGCCACGGCGGCTAGCACCGGCTAACGCCGGCGACGCTGAGAATCCGTTGGCGTGGCCGTCCTGTTTTACCAGGCATGAGCCGCTGGACAGCACGACGGAATTACCAGCCGCGTTCGCGCCACTCCGCTAGATGTGGTCGCTCGTTGCCGAGATTGGTGTCGTCGCCGTGGCCGGGGTAGATGATCGTGTCGTCCCCGTATCGGGCGAAGACCCTGCTTTCGAGGTCCCCCATCAGCGAATCGAACTCGTCCGGCTGTGTCGTCCGTCCAGGACCGCCCGGGAACAGGCAGTCGCCGGTGAACAACTGCGTGACGTTGCCGGTGGCAGGTCCGTTCAGCGCCAGCGCGACGGAGCCGGGGGTGTGCCCCCGCAGGTGGATGACGTCAAAGGTCAGCTCGCCGATCCGCACGGTGTCCCCGTTGGCCAGCAAACGGTCCGGTTGCACCGGCAGCGGGTCGGCGTCGATCTCGTGGGCGGCGGTGGGCGCCCCGGTGGCCTCGGCCACCGCTTGCAGCGCCTGCCAGTGGTCGAAGTGCTGGTGGCTGGTCACGATCAGCGACACCCGTGGCGCGTGTTGGCGGATCAGGTCGATCAGAACGTCGGCGTCGTTGGCCGCGTCGATGAGCAGCGTCTCCTCGGTCGCCGAACAGGTCACCAAATAGGCATTGTTGTCCATCGGGCCCACCGACGCCTTTAGAATCGTGGCGCCGGGCAGGCTGCGTCGGGCCGCGGTACCCGGTTCCACGTGTCCGGTGTAGTTGTCGTCTAGGACGGTCATAGCGGTCACGTTACTGGTCCCGGAATGCTTGTCGGTATGGCCACATAGCATGGGAACGAGTTCTGTGTGCGAAGGGGATCCATCATGAAAGGGCTTGAGTGGCTGAGCGCCTGATCATCAAGGGTGCGCGCGAACACAACCTGCGCGGCGTCGACCTGGACCTGCCCCGCGACGCCCTGATCGTTTTCACCGGGCTGTCCGGGTCGGGCAAGTCCTCGCTGGCATTCGACACCATCTTCGCCGAAGGGCAGCGGCGCTACGTCGAGTCGCTGTCGGCCTATGCTCGCCAATTCCTCGGGCAGATGGACAAGCCCGACGTCGACTTCATCGAGGGGCTGTCGCCCGCGGTGTCCATCGACCAGAAGTCGACCAACCGCAACCCGCGCTCGACGGTGGGGACCATCACCGAGGTGTACGACTATCTCCGTTTGCTGTATGCGCGGGCCGGCGCGCCGCACTGCCCGATCTGTGGTGAGCGGATCGCCCGCCAGACGCCCCAGCAAATCGTGGACCAAGTGCTGGCGATGGAGGAGGGCATTCGGTTCCTGGTGCTCGCACCGGTGGTACGCACCCGTAAGGGCGAGTTTGCCGACCTGTTCGACAAGCTCAACGCGCAGGGCTACAGCCGGGTACGGGTTGACGGCGTGGTGCACTCGCTGACCGACCCGCCGAAGCTGAAGAAGCAGGAAAAGCACGACATAGAGGTGGTGGTGGATCGCCTGACCGTCAAGGTCACCGCCAAGCAGCGGCTCACCGACTCTGTGGAGACCGCGCTGAACCTTGCCGACGGCATCGTGGTGCTTGAGTTCCCCGACGATCGTGACGACCACGACCGCCCGCGTGAGCAACGGTTCTCCGAGAAACTGGCCTGCCCCAACGGCCACCCGCTGGCTGTGGACGACCTGGAACCGCGGTCGTTCTCGTTCAACTCGCCCTACGGTGCCTGTCCCGAATGCACCGGCTTGGGCGTCCAGAAAGAGGTCGACCCCGATCTGGTGGTGCCCGACCCGGATCGCACGCTGGCCGAGGGCGCGGTCGCGCCGTGGTCGACGGGCCATACCGCCGAGTACTTCGTGCGCATGATGGCCGGGCTCGGTGACGCACTCGGCTTCGACGTGGACACGCCCTGGCGCAAGCTGCCGCTCAAGGCGCGCAAGGCAATCCTGGAAGGCTCCACCGAGCAGGTGCACGTGCGGTATCGCAACCGCTACGGCCGAACCCGTTCGTACTATGCGGATTTCGAGGGCGTGCTGGCGTTTCTGCAGCGCAAGATGGCCCAGACCGAGTCCGATCAGATGAAGGAGCGCTACGAGGGCTTCATGCGCGATGTGCCGTGCCCGGTGTGTGAGGGCACTCGGCTCAAGCCGGAGATCTTGGCGGTGACGCTGGCGGCCGGGGAGCGCGGCGCCAAGTCCATCGCCGAGGTGTGCGAGTTGTCGATAGCGGACTGCTCAGATTTTCTCAACGCGTTGACGCTGGGTGCTCGGGAGGAGGCCATCGCCGGGCAGGTGCTCAAGGAAATCCAGTCGCGGCTCGGCTTCTTGCTCGACGTCGGGCTGGACTACCTGTCGCTGTCGCGGGCGGCTGCCACATTGTCCGGCGGTGAGGCGCAACGCATCCGGCTGGCCACCCAGATCGGCTCAGGGCTGGTCGGCGTGCTCTACGTGCTCGACGAGCCGTCCATCGGGCTACACCAGCGCGACAACCGTCGTCTCATCGAAACCCTCACCCGGCTGAGGGATTTGGGCAACACACTGATCGTCGTCGAGCATGACGAGGACACCATTGAGCACGCCGACTGGGTCGTCGACATCGGGCCCGGGGCCGGCGAGCACGGTGGCCGCATCGTGCACAGCGGGACCTATGGCGATCTGCTGTCCAACACGGACTCCATCACCGGCGCCTACCTTTCGGGCAAGGAGAGCATCGAGATGCCCTCGATGCGGCGTCCCATCGACAAGCGGCGTTTGCTCACCGTCGTCGGCGCGCGCGAACACAACCTGCGCGACATCGACGTGTCATTCCCGCTCGGCGTGCTGACATCGGTGACGGGCGTGTCCGGTTCCGGCAAGTCCACGCTGGTCAACGACATTCTGGCCGCGGTGCTGGCCAACAGGCTCAACGGGGCCCGGCACGTACCGGGCCGCCATACCCGCGTCACGGGTCTGGATCATCTGGACAAGCTGGTGCGCGTCGACCAGTCGCCGATCGGGCGTACGCCGCGCTCCAACCCGGCCACCTATACCGGGGTGTTCGACAAGATCCGCACCCTGTTCGCGGCCACCACCGAGGCCAAGGTCCGGGGTTATCAACCCGGCCGGTTCTCGTTCAACGTCAAGGGGGGCCGCTGCGAGGCATGCACGGGCGACGGCACCATCAAGATCGAGATGAATTTCCTGCCCGACGTGTATGTGCCGTGCGAGGTGTGCCACGGTGCCCGCTACAACCGGGAAACCCTCGAGGTGCACTACAAGGGCAAGACCATCTCCGAGGTGCTGGACATGTCGATCGAGGAGGCGGCGGAGTTCTTCGAGCCGATCTCAGGCATCCACCGCTATCTGCGCACGCTGGTCGACGTCGGCCTGGGCTACGTCCGGCTAGGGCAGCCCGCGCCCACGTTGTCCGGCGGTGAGGCGCAGCGGGTCAAGCTCGCCTCCGAGTTGCAGAAACGCTCGACGGGCCGCACGATCTACATCCTCGACGAGCCCACCACCGGTTTGCATTTCGACGACATCCGCAAGCTGTTGAACGTGATCAGCGGCCTCGTCGAAAAGGGCAACACGGTGATCGTGATCGAACACAATCTGGACGTGATCAAGACGTCGGACTGGCTCGTCGACATGGGTCCCGAAGGCGGTGCCGAGGGCGGAACCGTTGTCGCCCAAGGAACTCCGGAGGACGTCGCCGCCATACCAGAGAGCTACACCGGGAAGTTTCTCGCCGAGGTTCTGAACGCGGCGCCCGCCAGCACGCCGCCGCGTTCGGGCAAGCGCCGCAAAGTCAGCGCCTGAATCGGCTTTGCGCGTCGAGCCTGCGTTCGTGGCATCGATCCTGCGCTCAGGGCTGGCTTCTCGCGATTTTCACGCCGTGGCCGCAGGATCGATCAGCGGTTAAGCGGAGCCGGCAGGTGCCCAACCAAGTGCCGGGCCTTACTCATCGGTGCGCATCGATTCCCGGATCTGCGCCAGACGCTCGGCCGCCGCTCGCTGACGTTCCTCGTACTGCTCCTCGACCTCGCGACCTTCCTGGCTCTCAGAAGCAAGTTCGGAAGCGCCCGCCGCGCTGCCGTAGCGGCTTTGGATCTTCTCGCGGACCGATTCGAAGGTCGGTACACCTGAGTCGTCATAGCCGGGGTCGGGAGTTGTCGGTTCGTCGGGCATGTCTGACAGGCTACTGGGGTTGTCGTTTCGACATTGTCCGCGATGGGGCCACCGTCAGCCGCCGTCATTTCGGCAGTTTTGCTGCCATGGCGTCAGCAATCTGACCGGCTTGATCCTCGACTTTGAGTCCGCAAGCCAAAACGCGTCCGAGGTCCGCTAATGCGGCTTAGCCAGCGGGAATGGCAGCGTCTCGCGGATGCTGCGACCGGTGACCAGCATGACCAGACGGTCTACGCCCATCCCCAGGCCGCCGGTCGGTGGCATCGCATACTCCATCGCCTGCAGGAAGTCCTCGTCGAGCTCCATTGCCTCGGGGTCGCCGCCGGCTGCCAACAGCGACTGCTCGTGCAGACGGCGCCGCTGCTCCACCGGGTCGGTGAGTTCGCTGTACGCCGTTGCCAATTCGACGCCCCAGGCCACCAGGTCCCAGCGTTCGGCGACGCCGGGCTTGCTGCGATGCGGGCGGGTCAACGGCGATACCGACGTCGGAAAGTCGATGTAAAACGTCGGCTGCTCGGTCCGCGCCTCGACCAGGTGCTCATAGAGCTCCAGCACCACCGCGCCCGCATCCCAATGCGCTCGGTACGGAACACGCACAGCATCAGACAACTTGCGTAGCTTGGTCAGACCCGTGTGCGCGCCGACCTCTACGCCGAGCGCTTCGGACACCGCCTCGTGCACGCTCTTTACCGGCCACACCCCCGAGATGTCGACCGGTCTGAGGCCGTCACTGGCATCGTCGGTCTTGGGTCGCATCACGGTTGGCGTTCCATGGGCGGCCTGGGCTGCGTTCTGGATCAGCTCGCGGCAGCCGTCGATCCACACTCGGTAGTCGGCGTGCGCCTGGTAGGCCTCTAGCAAGGTGAACTCCGGGTTGTGACTGAAGTCCACACCTTCGTTGCGGAACGCGCGCCCCAACTCGAACACCCGCTCAACACCGCCGACACACAGCCGCTTCAGGTACAACTCTGGCGCGATGCGCAAGAACAGGTTCATGTCATAGCTGTTGATATGTGTGACGAAGGGCCGGGCGGTAGCCCCGCCGTGGATCTGCTGCAGGATCGGGGTTTCGACTTCGATGAATCCCTTGGCGAACAGCGTTTCCCGCACCGAGCGTAATACGTTGCTGCGGGCGGTGATCAGGCCGCGCGACTCGGCGTTGACCGCCAGATCGACGTAGCGAGTCCGCACCCGCGACTCCGGATCGGTCAGGCCCTTCCACTTGTTCGGCAAGGGCCGCAGGCACTTACCGATCATTCGCCAGTCGCGGACAATCAGTGATTGCGCGCCCTTTTTGCTGAAGCCCATCTGCCCGGTCATCTCGACCAGGTCGCCGAGATCGATGGCCGCGGTGAAGTCCGCGGTGCGGCCGCACTGCAGGACTGAATTGTCCAGCAGCACCTGCATTTCCCCCGACCAATCCCGCAAGTGCGCGAACAGCACGCCGCCGTAGTCGCGTATCCGCAGGATGCGTCCGGACACCGAGATGGTGTCCTTGCCGTCCGCGTCTAGCGCCTGGGCGACCGTGTGGCTGGGCGGAGATCCCACAGGGTAAGCGTCAACGCCGGTGCGCTGCAACGACCTCAGCTTGGTCATCCGGACCCGGACCTGCTCGGGCAGACGGGCTTTCGTCTCGACTGCGGCGGCTTCGTCGCTGCGTTGCTGTAGTTGGCGCACATCCGGGGTCGACCCGTCGGCATGCAGCAGGCCGGATTCGACCAACCGTTCCGGCACGGCCGGATGGTGGCCGGTGTGTTCCTTTTCGCGTCGATTGAACGGCAGCACCAGGAAACCCTCGGCGAGGGCCGAGGCCACCCCGACCCGCGGAATCAGCCGGGCGTCCTCGTAGCAGGCGTACCGCGGCACCCACTCGGGCTGGTATTTCATGTTCGAGCGGTACAAGGTCTCCAGCTGCCACCATCGCGAGAAGAACAGCAAGAAGCCCCGCCACATCCGCGCGACCGGTCCGGCGCCGAGTTGGGCACCCTGCTCGAACGCCGACCGGAACATCGCGAAGTTCAGCGAAATGCGGGTCAGGCCAAGGCTTTCCGCGTTTAGCGCGAGATCGCTCACCATGAGTTCGATGGTCCCGTTGGGTGATTGCGGAGAACGTCGCATCAAGTCCAGCGAAACTCCGGTGTTTCCCCACGGCACCAACGACAGCATCGCGACCACCTCGTCGTTGCGGTCGATCGCCTCGACCAGCAGGCAGTCGCCGTCGGCCGGATCACCCAGGCGGCCCAGGGCCATCGAGAAGCCGCGTTCGGTTTCGGTGTCCCGCCAGGCGTCGGTGCGCGAAATGGTGTCGGCCATTTCCTCGGCGGAGAGGTCGCGATGGCGCCGGATGCGTACAGTCAGACCGGCCCGGCGCGCCCGCGTCACCGCTTGACGAACGCCGCGCATGTCCGGGCCGGACAACTTGAAGTCGGCGGTGTGCAAGATGGCCTCGTCACCCAGCTCCAGGGCGTTGAGTCCGGCATCGCGATATACCGGGGCCCCTTGGGAACTGGCGCCCATGACGCCGGGCGCCCAGCCGTAGGTTTGGCACAGGTCCAGCCATGCCGCGATGGCCTGCGGCCAGGCCCTGGGATCGCCTACAGGGTCCCCGCTGGCCAGGCAGACCCCGACCTCGACTCGATAGGTGACGGCGGCCCGGCCGCTTGGCGCAAACACCACCGACTTGTCCCGGCGGGTGGCGAAGTAGCCCAGCGAGTCGCTGTTGCCCCACAGTTCGAGCAGCCCACGGATAGCGGACTCGTCCTGACCGGTCAGCGCGTTGTCGGCGCGCTGGGACTGAAACAGCACGATGGCGGCGGCGATCAACGCGAGGGCTCCGAACAACCCGAAGACCGCATTGAGGAACGGGTGCGGCCTACCGGTGAACAGGTCCGGGTCGGCGAGGGCAAAGCCGACCACCCGGTTGGCCACGTAGGGCAAGCGGTCCTGCCGCGCCAGCGAGCCCGGGAACATCTCCACCAGAACCCAGGACGCCAGGATTCCGAGGACGGCGCCGGCGAGAAGCACCGCCGCGGCCTTGAACAGTGCTCCCCTGCGGACCTTGGCCCAGAACTCCCGATAGGCCAAGACGAGCAGGACGATCGCGATCACGTGTACCGCGAATCCGAGGTTTTCGCCGAAGTTCTCCGCTGCGGTGTTGCCGCCGGCGGCGATGTCGGCCACGTTCAGCACCGCGAACAGGACGAGGTTGCCGACCAACAACAGCCAGGCGATGCGTTTGCGCGCGGTCAGGGCGGCGGCCAGCAGCGCAAGGATGAACGACCACGCAAAGCTGGTGTCCGGAAAGTTGAACAGGTAGTCGTTGATGAACTCCCGCGGAACCTTGATCAGGTACCGGATCAGCGGTGACACGCTGGCCAGCAGCGACATGGTGGCGATAACGCCGACGGTCCAGCCGGCGGCGGCAGGTACCCAGCGAAACCGGGAACGCGCCCGATTGGCTGAACGCGGCGTAGCGAGTGTCACAGACCGCGAGGATATTCCTTCAACCCGTGAAAATCCTGGCGAAGCGCCAAGACATGGTGGCGCGTTTGCAGATCCCCTCGTCGATCGCTCTGATCGGCAGCGTCCCGATCTACGCCTCGTGGCTGCTAGACTGACCTTCGCGACCATCCCGGCGAACGCCAGGGACAGTTAAGTGGAGTCCCACTCCCACCGCTAGCCACGAAACGCTTTCCAGGCTATGCGGTCCGGTCACAGGCATGTGGTAATGCCTGTTCCGCGCATGGTGCGGGCGGCTCGAGCCGCGATCGGTCGGCATTGGGCCCTGCTTATGCAGGGCTTTTTTGCTGATGGCGTGGCATTTCCTCGCTGCTGAATCCCGACGCTTTCCCGTCGCTGGTCAGAACTGGAAGACCATAAAGGGAGGCCCCATCAGCACTGAGACCCGCGTCAACGAGCGCATTCGCGTACCTGAAGTTCGACTGATCGGCCCGGGGGGGGAGCAGGTAGGCATCGTGCGTATCGAAGACGCACTCCGCGTTGCCGCGGACGCCGATCTCGACCTTGTCGAAGTTGCTCCGAACGCCAGACCGCCGGTCTGCAAGATCATGGACTACGGGAAGTACAAGTACGAGGCGGCGCAGAAGGCGCGCGAGTCCCGCAGGAACCAGCAGCAGACCGTCGTCAAAGAGCAAAAGCTGCGCCCAAAGATCGACGACCACGATTACGAGACGAAGAAGGGCCACGTGGTCCGCTTCCTGGAGGCTGGATCGAAGGTCAAGGTCACGATCATGTTTCGCGGACGCGAGCAGTCCAGACCCGAACTGGGTTACCGACTGCTGCAGCGGCTTGGCGCCGACGTCGCCGACTACGGATTCGTCGAAACCTCCGCCAAGCAGGACGGGCGGAACATGACGATGGTGCTGGCACCGCACCGCGGCGCGAAGACCCGCGCTAGGGCGCGGCACCCGGAGGGACCCACGGCGGCAGGCGACGGCACCGCCGCACCGAACTGACAAGCAAAGAGCTACACAGAACAAGAGGACACATGCCCAAGGCCAAGACCCACAGCGGGGCGTCGAAGCGGTTCCGCCGTACCGGTACCGGAAAGATCGTCCGGCAGAAAGCCAACCGTCGGCACCTGCTCGAGCACAAGCCGACCAAACGAACCCGGCGGCTCGACGGCCGCACCACTGTTTCGGCCAATGACACCAAGCGGGTCAACTCGCTACTCCACGGCTGAAACCAGCCTCACCATCTACAGACCATTTACTGCCTGAACGAGAGTAGGAACATCCAATGGCACGCGTGAAGCGGGCGGTCAACGCCCACAAGAAGAGGCGCAGCGTCCTGAAGGCCTCGAAGGGCTATCGCGGTCAGCGATCCCGGCTTTACCGCAAAGCCAAAGAGCAGCAACTGCATTCGCTGAACTACGCGTACCGCGACCGTCGCGCGCGCAAGGGCGAGTTCCGCAAGTTGTGGATCTCGCGGATCAACGCGGCCGCGCGGGCCAACGACATCACCTACAACCGCCTGATCCAAGGCCTCAAGGCCGCGGGCGTGGAGGTGGACCGCAAGAACCTCGCCGACATCGCGATCACCGACCCGGCAGCGTTCACCGCGCTGGTCGAGGTCGCCAGGGCGGCGCTGCCCGAAGACGTCAACGCCCCCTCTGGAGAGGCTGCCTGACTCCGGGCTCTGCGCTGACCGAGCGCTCGGCCAGGGTGGCCGCGGCGGTCAAATTGCACCGTCCCATCGGTCGACGGCGTGCGGGACGATTCCTGGCCGAAGGTCCCAACCTGGTCGCGGCCGCGTCGGCGCGCGGACTGGTGCGGGACGTGTTCGTCACGGCCTCCGCTGCGGAGCGGCACGGGTCGCTGCTCACCGGGCAGCCCGCACCCGTGCATTTAGTGACCGAGCGGGCCGCAAAAGCGTTGTCCGACACGGTGACTCCGACGGGATTGGTCGCGGTGTGCGACATGCCGACGACCCAGCTAAACGATGTGTTGGCCGGCCCGCCTCGGCTGGTCGCGACGGCTGTCGAGATCGGCGAGCCGGGCAACGCGGGCACGCTGATCCGCATTGCCGACGCGATGGGCGCCGCGGCGGTGATCCTTACCGGGCACAGTGTCGACCCCTACAACGGCAAGTGCGTGCGTGCGTCCGCCGGCAGCATCTTCTCGATTCCCGTCGTGGTCGCCCCGGATGCCAATGCCGCAGTGGCCGCGTTGCACGCGGCCGGACTTCAGGTGCTGGCCACCACGATGAACGGTGAGGCCCGCCTCGACGATGCCGAAGCGTTGCTCGGCACGCCGACGGCATGGCTGTTCGGGCCCGAATCCCACGGCTTGCCGGCCGAGAT
>Ga0213876_10001862_pt1 | contig 12696 bp, 12 predicted proteins | sample BarmaccomBMRX_R9_FD_160113 | JGI IMG/M metagenome (GOLD analysis project Ga0213876, IMG submission 160113) | Root-associated microbial communities from Barbacenia macrantha in rupestrian grasslands, the National Park of Serra do Cipo, Brazil - RX_R9 | ecosystem: Host-associated > Plants > Roots...
CGCCGGACGGCTGATGAACCATGATTCTCGCGTTCGGGAGTGCAAATCGCATGCCGCTCTCACCGGCCGTTAGCAAAAGCGAACCCATCGAGGCGGCCTGTCCCACGCAAAGCGTCGAAACCGGGGAGCGGATGAACTGCATCGTGTCATATATGGACAGGCCGGAGGTTACGACCCCACCGGGTGAATTGATATAGAACGAAATTTCCTTCTTGGGATTATCGGCCTCGAGAAAAAGAAGCTGGGCGACGACGAGCGAGGCCGTGTAATCCTCGACAGGACCCGTCAAGAAAATGATTCGCTCCCTGAGGAGGCGAGAATAAATGTCGAAGGCGCGCTCGCCACGGTTCGACTGCTCGACCACCATCGGAACGAGCGCATTGTTGTAGACTTCGAGTGGATCTCTCATTTCAACCCTCTAGCGCCTTGGACCCGCCGCAAGTCGAGTTAGACTCGAAGCTTCCGCCTTGCCAGGATGCACGTCTCGTTCAACCGACGGACGCGGGGACGGCCTCCTCTTCGACATCCGCGAACAACTCCTCACGTGACACTGTCCGCTCCTCGACCTTTGCCTGTCCGAGAAGATGATCGACCGTCTTCTCTTCGAAGATCGGGGCCCTGAGCTCGGCCAGCGCCCGCTGATTCTTCTGATAGAACTCCCAGATCTCTCTCTCCCGGCCCGGAAATTGGCGCGCGCGCTCGACAAGTGCCTGCGTGATCTCCTCATCGGTGACCGTGATATTGGCTTTCTGACCGATATCCGCAAGGACGAGGCCGAGGCGCACGCGGCGCTCGGCAATCTTGCGGTAATCGGCGCGAGCCTCCTCCTCGGTCGTGCCATCATCGGCAAAGCTCTTGCCGGACATCCTCATCTCGCTTTCGACCTGCTGCCAGATTCCGGCAAATTCCTGCTCGACCATGCTCGGAGGCAGGTCGAACGAATATTTCTCGGCGAGCGAGTCGAGAAGCTTGCGCTTCAGGCGCTGCCGGGAGGCCGCCGCGAAATCGCGCTCGATCGAGCGCCGTACCGAGGCCCGCAATGCTTCGACGTTTTCCATGTTGAAGGCTTTGGCGAATTCATCGTCGACGTTGATGGGGTTTGGCCGGGCGACTTCCTTGACCTTCACCGCGAAGATCGCCTTCTTGCCGGCGAGGTCGGGACGCAGATAGGCCGCGGGGAATTCGGCCTCGACCTGGCGTTCATCCCCGGCGTTCGCTCCTTCGAGTCCTTGCTCGAAGCCAGGGATGAATGAATTTTGCCCAAGCACGACCTTGATGTCCTCGCCCTTGCCGCCATCGAAAGCCTCACCATCGATGGTTCCGGTAAAGTCGACCATGACCTGATCGCCGGTCTCGGCCTTATGGGCCGAATCGGCCGGGGTGAAGGAGCGATTCTGTTCGGCAAGACGCTGTACCCCCTGATCGACCATGGAGTCGTCGACCACGGCGGTCTCGCGAATGAGCGAAATCCCGGAGAGATCCGTCTGTGGAATCTCCGGCAGGACCTCGACATCGACGGAGAAGTCGAGATCGGCCTTTCCCTCGGCCATGGCATCCACCAACGCCTTGTCCTCGGGAAATTTCACCCGCGGTTCCTGGGCGAGCTTGACGTGGTGCTCGTCGACGATCTTTCGCGAAGCCTCGTTCACGGTCTCCTGGATAACTTCCCCCATCAACGAGCGACCATAGAGGCGCCGCAGATGCGCGATCGGAGCCTTGCCCCGGCGAAAGCCTTTGAGCTGCACTTTGGTGCGTAAGTCGTCGAGCTGCGCGTCGACCTTGGCGGCGACGCTCTGGAGCGGAAACACCACCCGGTACGAGCGTTGCAAACCTTGTGAGGAAATTTCGGTAACCTGCATCATGGCTCTATTCTTCGTCTGCGGCCGCTTGACCCACGCTTGAGGAAGCCGGCTCGTTCAATGTCGATCCGACGGCTCTCCATCAAAGCCATCCGACCAAGATAATGACCCAAGACAGCGGAGTTTCGCCGTAGGGAAACTGGTGCGGGCGGAGGGACTCGAACCCCCACGACTTGCGCCACCGGAACCTAAATCCGGCGCGTCTACCAATTCCGCCACGCCCGCCAGCAAGCGCGGCGGCTTCAGGGGTCGCCGCAGGGTGGGGCTCTATAGCACGCATGTCGGGGGGCGCCAGCTTAAATTTCGCTAATTCCCCAAGGCGAAGCGGGTTCTGCCCTCGACGTGCGCTCCGTCCAACCAGGCAAACGCCCGCTCCGCGCTTTCGTGCCACTTGCCACGGCGTATCCGCCCGGCTTCATAGCGGGCATGGCTTGGAATCGGTCTTTGCCGCTGCCTTCCCGACGCGAGCTCTCCTTCGGGCTTTGCGTGGCGGTGACCCTCATGGGCAGAGAGGCTCGCGCGCAAACTTCGCCCTCCTCCCGCCAATCCACGCTCATTGCCGCCGCGACCAAGTGGCACCTTCGTCCGCCACCGGCCCAAGCGACTCCGGTCTTGAGCTATGATGGGGCGCTTCCCGGCCCGGTGCTTCACGCACGCCAGGGCGATGAACTCGCCCTCGCGCTCGTGAACGGCACATCGGCGCCCACATCCTTCCACGTGGCCGGCATGCGTTTGCCCAACGAGTTCGACGGCATCCCGGGCCTCAGCGGAAAAGCGCTCGCGCCGTCCGAGCGGGCTTTTTTTCGCATTCCAGCTCGCGATGCGGGCTTCTTCAGCTTCGGCCCTGCCGATCCTGCGAGCGCGTCCGAGCAGAGCGCGCGCGGCCTTGGCGGAGTGCTCATCGTCGCCGATCCGAAGGATCCCGAGGTGGATGTAGACGTTCTGCTCGTCGTCAAAGATTGGCAGGTCGAGCCATCCGGGATGATTAAGGAGGACTTCGCCGACCCCGCCACGCGCTCCGGATCGGGTCGGCTCGGTAACCTGTTCACGATCGGTGGCCTCGGCGAGGGCCGCACGATTTCGCTGCCGCCCGGTTCCCGCTTTCGCGTGCGCCTCGCCAATCTCTGCAACGCGCGCATCGTTCCCTTGAAATTCGACGGCATGCATGTGAGCCTCATCGGCGTCTCGGGCCAGCAATCGGCGGTTTTCACGCCCTTGCATGGCGAGATGCTGCTCGTGCCCGGCGGACGTTTCGATCTCGTCTGCGATATTCCACCCGATGCGCGCCCGCCGACAAAGGCTGAGGTCAGTGCCTTGATCGGAGGCGGCCTCCCGCTTCTCACGGTGAAGGTTTCGGATGAGGCAGCAAGGCCAGGACCGTTGCCGCAGCTCGAATGGCTTTCGGACAACGGCCTGCCGCGCTTCATCGATCTTTCGCACGCAACGCGCGTCGAGTGCCAAATCACGCGAGCCCTCGATCGTGCGGATGCGCGCGCGCTCGCCGCGGCAGATCCCGCAAAGCTCTGGAAGATCAATGGCAAAAGTGGCGACTTCACCGCGCCTGCCCTCTTCACCGCGAAGCGCGGCACTCCAATCGTTCTTGCGCTCGCCAACAAGAGCGATGTCCCGATCGTGATGAAGCTCAACGGCCATTTGGCACGGCTTCTGCACCCGCATGACGATGGTTGGGTGCCCTATTGGGTCGATGTCGTGCTCGTCTCGCCCGGCAACACCGAGCGCCTCGCCTTCCTTGCCGACAACCCCGGCCGCTGGCTTCTCGGCGCGCGCGTCCTCGAGCACTTGGCGGGCGGGCAGTTTGGCTGGTTCGAGGTGATCTAAGGCCCGACGTTTGGGAAAATCGGTCCGTAAAGCCAAATCAGCCACCCAGCGATGGCGAGAAACGTTCCGAAGGGAAGCCGATCGGTGGCGGAGATACGCCGCCCCCTAACCGCCGAAGAGAGTGCGATCGCCAAACCCAGCAACGCCGCTAGAAAGACAACGCTCGGCAATTCCGTCCACGACACCCAGGCTCCGATGCCGGCGAGAAGCTTTGCGTCGCCCTTTCCCAAACCGTCTCGACCGCGCCATCGCTGATAGGCCCACGCAATCAAGGTGAAGGAGAGAAACCCACCCGCCGCTCCGAGAGCGTGATCGATAGCCGTATCCACGGCAGTGATGGCCGCAACCGCCAACCCGATCAGGATCATGGGCAAGGTCAGCACATCCGGCAATAGGAAGTGGCGCTTGTCTATGATGGCGACGGTGAGAAGCATCCAGCCATAGATGCAACTGGCCCACAATACCGGCCCTGACGGCGTAGCAATCGCAGCCCATAGTACGACCGCCACCGCCGCAAGCTCGATCGCCGGGTAGAATGAGCCAATTGATCCGCTGCAAATCCGGCACGCGCCCCGCAACCAGATCCAACTGACAAGCGGCAGCAAATCGCCCGCGCCAAGCCTGTGGCCGCAGTGGAGGCAGGCCGAGCGCGAAAATACGACATCTCTGCCCTCGGGCACCCGCACGATCAGCACACCGAGAAAACTGCCGACAAAAGGCGCAAGGAGCACTGCCGGAACAAGAAAATCAATGTGCAAGCAATACGCCCTCACGGTCGAGCGACGGGTCAGTCGCCCCCTTCACCGCAGCGGCGACGACGGCATGATCGTCTTCGGCGAAAAGACGTACAGCGACGGGCAATTGGGCAGCCTGCCCGATGCCCGGAGGCCAGGCATCATGCCAGGTCAAATCGGGCGCAAGATAAGAAAAATTAATATTGGACCCGTGCCATTGCCTCACTTCCAACGCCCATGGCCCAAAACCCGTATAGACGAGCGTCGTTTCATCGCGCAGGGAATCATACACAAGCTGCCATTTGAATTCCGTGGGCCGACCGGGATATTCGTTCAACGGCGCCAAGGTCAAACCTGAAAACTGGGTGGCGGCGCCTACGAAAACATGGGCGCCGTCCTTTCGGTCGGGCCACGCGCCGTTGATCGATTGGCGGAACCAAAGTTTGGTCAGCCGATCCCGCTCCGATCTTTGCAAAAAAGGGCCAAGGCGCCAGCTCATATCGTTCAATCGTCCTACCCCCTCGAAAAGCGATATGGCGATCAGCCCGACAACGACCAGCACGACCAGCATTTCGAGAACAGTGAAGCCGGCGACGCTTCGGCACCGGGCGCATCCCTTTATGTGCATGGGATCAACCTGGCTGAAAGACATTCTCGGAGGTGCGTTTGAAACCAATCATTCGCAGAGGAAAGCTGAGGAGAGTCTGGCCGGAGGGTTCGACCACATCGACCGTGCCGTCATAAAGACCAATTAGAAAAAAACTGCGGCCATTCGGATAAGCACTGCCGGGCACGGCATCGATCACCGAATGACTCGTCCAGCGCACCACATAGGGGCCGAGATCGACCGCGCCGCCGGGTTTCTCCATAGGATTCACGACGGACATGACGTTGAGGGCATCGAGCTCGATTTCGGCAATGCGATTGCTTTGGTCGAGACGGAACGCCGAACGGCTGACGGTGGCGACCAAGAGATAAAGCGGAATAAGCGTAGCTGTCAGGACGGTGATCGCGACAATGGCTTCGAGCAGCGTAAACCCCGCCTCCGATTTCCCCCGCATTCAATTCGCCTTCAACGCGCACAAGGGGGGCACCAACCGATAAATTTCCTCGAACGACCCTCGTATGATCGATACTTTGCCCCCGCCGCAGACGCCGTCGAAGCGATAATGGACAGACTCATCGACATTGATGCGCCATCCCTCGGGGACCGTTACGGGGTAGGTCCCATCGGCGTGTTCGGAGGACACCAGAACAATGTCTCGCCCTTGGCTCAGCGCAATCTGCGGCAATTCATCGATCTGCCGCACGATGTCCTGTCGGCCCAACGCAAAGGCAATACGGTCGCCGAAACGGGCAAGCGATGGCATCGCCAGCATGGTCAATATCCCCATGATCGCCAGCGCGACAAGCAATTCGACGAGCGTAAACCCTCGCGTCTTACCCTCAGGTGCGTCTTTAGTTTCGGGGCGGCAATCCAATGGGGTCGTCTCCAGGTTTGCCATCTTGGCCCAGGCTGTAAAGTGCGATCGCATTCAAATCACGCCCTTCCGGACGATATAAATAAGGTTTGTTCCAGGGATCGAGCGGCACCTGATTTTCGAGATACGGGCCGTGCCACAGAACGCGCAACTGCGGATCAGGCGGCGCCGTGATCAGGAGCTGCAACCCCTCTTCCGCCGTCGGATATCGCCCGATATCGAGCCGCATGGTATCGAGCGCCGATTTCAACATGTGAACTTGCGTCTCCGCCGTGCGTACCCTGGACCGATCGAGTTGAGCGAAGAGCCGCGGCCCCACGAGTGCACCGAGCAAACCGAGAATGACCAAGACAACGAGCAATTCCATCAAGGTAAAACCACGTTGCCGGGTCATTCTCCCCGAGTCGGCATAGATCTCCATGTTTGGACTCCCTTGCAATCGCTCGATGTCAGCTACAGCGGGATATCGCCGATACTGCTCACGGCGAGGAAAATTGCGATCACGATGGTGCCCACGGCCACGCCGATAAGGAGAATGGCGCAGGGTTCGATGAGCGCGAGAAATTGCTTCATTCGATCGCGCCCGTTCTCCTCGCAGAGCATCGCGGCGGAGCGAAGCATCACCGCGAGATTGCCCGACCGCTCACCGACGCTCACCAAATTCACGATCGTCGCGTCGAATACGGTGTAATCCTCGAGGGCCCTTGCCAAGGTCGAGCCGCCGCGGACCGCTCTTTCCACCTGAGAGAGACTGGCTTGCAATCGTTCGGAACGCATAATGGCTCGGGCAAGGTTCATACTCTGCACGAGCGGCACGCGATTGCTCAGCAAGGTTGCGAACATGCTCGACCAACGACCGGTCTCCGCTTCCCTGAGCCAAAGTCCGGCAATCGGCAGGCGCAGCGCCGCCTCATAGAGCGCGGCGCGCGCGGCTGGTACTTGCAAAAGTCGGTGGATCAGAAAAGCCCCACACATGACGCCGCCGGCAAGGGTGGCCCAATGGGTGTTGAAAAATCCGCCGGTGTTCAGCACCACCTTCGACAACCAGGGCAAGCTGTCTGCGCGATTTTTGACCATGTCGGTAAAGCGCGGCACCACGAAAACGAAAATGAACAGCACCGCCGCAACGCCGGAAAACGCCAAAATCGCGGGATAGACAAGCGCGTTACGGACTTCCTTGGCGAGCCGGTTCGCGGTCTCCATCTGCGCCGCCGCGTCGGCAATGGCCTGGCGCAAGTGGCCGGTCAATTCTCCGGCTTCGACCAAGCGATGCACGTAAGCCGGCAAGTCCGGAAGATTCTTCTGAAGGGCCGCCGACAAGCTCGTGCCGTGCCGAAGATCGCGACGTACGGCTTCGAGAGAAGGGCCGAGCGATCGATAGGCTGGCGCGTTCACCATCGATTGCAGCGTCTGATCAAGGGTGACGCCAGCCTCCAGAAGCAGACCCATCTGCTTGAGCGAGAGGATATAATCGTTGATCCCTGGTTTTTTGATCTTGCCCAGCCGCCACTTTGACAAGTTTGACAAGGACTTGTGGACCGATACCGATAGTGCAAAGGCCGTCAGCCCCCGCTGGCGCAAATCGCGCAATGCGAGGCGTTCGTCGTCCGCCGTGACCACGCCCGAAACGTCGTGCCCTTCAATATTTCGGGCCTGGTATCGAAAAGTCGGCATGAGGTGAATTCTCAGCTGGAGAGGCCGGTCACGCGCAAGACCTCGTCCACCGAGGTCTCGCCGCGCCAGGCTCTCAAAAGCCCGTCCTCGCGCAAGGTACGACAGCCATGAACACGCGCCGCGGCCGCAATTTCACCGGCCGGCGCGCGATGTAGAATGGCGTCATGGAGGTCCGGCGTGACGACGATCAGCTCATAGACGCCGAGACGTCCCTTGAAGCCGGACCCGAAACACGCGGCACATCCGATGGGCTTGCGCCAGTTCGGCGTCTCCCCTGCTGCATCCCCGAGAGCGCAAATTTCCGCGGTAAAATCCGACGGCATCCTGTCCGGCGTCGAACAAATCGGACAAAGTCGGCGCACCAGACGTTGCGCCATGACCGCCCTGACCGAAGACGCAACAAGAAACGGCTCGATGCCCATATCCATCAGCCGAATGAACGAGCTGACAGCGTCATTGGTGTGCAGGGTCGAGAACACCATATGCCCGGTAAGGGCTGCCTGAACGGCGATCGCCGCGGTCTCGGTATCGCGGATTTCGCCAATCATGATCTTGTCGGGGTCTTGACGCAGGATGGCGCGCAGAGCGCGGGCGAAGGTATAGCCGATCTCAGCCTGGGCATGGACCTGAGTAATGCCGGCAATGTTGTATTCGACGGGCTCTTCCACCGTGACGATTTTGCTCGATCCGTCGTTGATCTCCTCGAGCGTCGCATACAGTGTCGTGGATTTTCCCGAACCGGTTGGCCCGGTCACCAACGTGATGCCGTGGGGTTCGCGGATCACCGCCCGAAACTTTGTGAGATCACCGGACGCCATGCCGATCGAGCCGAGCCGGAAGCCCGACCGCCGTTTCGGCAAAAGGCGAAGCACCAACGACTCTCCCCATGTCCCCGGCAACGACGAAACGCGAACGTCCACTTCCTCACCGCCGATCCGAACGGTCAGGCGGCCATCCTGGGGTAAGCGGCGTTCGGCGATGTCCATGCCGGAGATGAGCTTGATGCGCGAGGCGATCGCGTCAAATCTCTCGCGCAGCAACGACAATCGGTTCTGGAGAACGCCGTCAACGCGGAAGCGCACATGAAAATTCCGCTCCTCCGGTTCGATGTGCAGATCCGATGCACGCTCGTTGAACGCCTGTGACAAAAGGCTTTGAACGAGTTCGACGACCGGCGCTTCTTCCGCGAGCTCACGGAGATGGCCGACTTCGTCGAAAAGATGTGCACCACCTCCATGCCCGAGCTGCCGCAACGAATCGAGCGCGCGATCGAGATCATTGCTGGCGCCGAGATGCCAAGTCACCATTGTCGGCGCAAACGCTTCGCTGACGAATTCCTGGAGAGATGTCATCAAAGGGTCGCGGGCAACGCAATGAAGCGCACCGTCGTCAGCGAACCAGGGCAACGCTTCCTGATCGACCCACCATTCGACCGAATAGCCTGATCGCTCGATCGCCGCGACAAAAACAGTAGGTTCTACCGGCAGCTCGGCGGCGGCAATCACGGAAAGCTCGAGCTGCCGGCTTAGAACCTCGAGAAGCTTTTCTTCCGATAGGGCTCCGAAGCGCAACAATATGCTGCCCAGCCGACCGCCGTAGTCTTTTTGAAAAGCCAAAGCACGATGGAGCTCTTCTGGTTCGATCAAACCCTCTTCGATCAGCATCTGACCGAGCGGCCGACGCTCGGGCGCAGGTGTTTCGGTTAGCGCCCGATGAAACGCGGTGTCCACCATCACCACCGAATATCCGTGCTCGGCTCGGGCCATAGTCCCATCTTGCTGCGAAAGCTCTCGGTAATTCGATCGGAATCGCGGCTCGAGGAAATGATGTAGGGTGTGATGAAGACCAGCAGCTCGGTCTTGGTTTCGTCGTGATGTTGGACTTGAAACAAACTGCCGATATTGGGGATGTCCTTGAGATAAGGCAGGCCTGAACTCGTTTCATCCTTGGTGTCCTGGATCAAACCGCCAAGCACCACGGTCCCACCGTCATTCAGCGAAAGCTGGGTCTCGATATTCCGATTGTTGATCGTCGGGCTTTGAATGCTGCCGGTGGCCGTGCTCGCGACGCTACTGACTTCTTGCGTGATATCGAGATCGACCTGATTGCCCGCGTAGATCACCGGCTTGACGTGGAGGATGACGCCGATGCTGCGGTACTGGATTTGCTGAAGGATGTCGCTCGTGGCATTCGTCACGAGCTGCGCGCTCGTTCCTTGGCTGGTGACGATCGGGATGTCGGAACCGACTTGTATCTTGGCGGTCGCCCCACTTCGCGCCAGCAAGCGGGGCGTCGAGAGCACCTTGGTGTTCCCCGCGGTTTGCAACGCGTTCAGAATGACGCTGGGCGAATTGGCCGAATTCACCAAGTTGACGTTGAACCCCGCGGTCCCAATGCCGAGCCCGCCGGCAATCGTGCCAAGGATGGCTCGTCTGGCGTCGGGAAGCGTGGTCTTCAACTGCGCTTCGACGCCGAAATCATTGCCTCCGTTGAGCGTCACTTCGGCGACGGTGACTTCGATCAATACCTCGCGCGGGGCCTGATCGAGGCTTTCGATCAGGCGATGAATCTGCGCATAGGATTCCGCGGTCCCCAAATAAATAATGGCATTGCGAGCGACATCGGTGACGAAATGCGTTCGCGTCGGTGCGGCGCCGGCTTCCGGGCCGATCTGCGGCGCCAGAGCCGGCGCCCCTGGTAACTGACGACCCGGCGGCAACGGCGCCTGCGGGCTTGATCGTTCGGATTCGCCCTCGCCTTGCGCGCCGCCCTTCCCCGCGATCACCTCGTTCAAGACTTTCGCCAAGCTTTCCGCGGTGGTGTTGCGGACCGCATAATAAAAGACGCTTTGACCTTGATCGACTTTCGTGGGGCGATCGAGATCGCGCACCCAATGCGCTACGTGATCGAGGGTTGCCTGATCCGAGGTAAAAACCAGGATGGTGTTGGCCCGGCTCACCGGGAGAATTGTTATCGCGGCGGGCGGTTGCACGTTGGAGGACGCATTGTACCCTTCGGCCTTCAAGACCTCGATCAGCCGCTCCGCAAATCCGGCCGCGGACCAGAATACCGGCTCGATCTTGAGGCTGCGGCGCCCGGCGAGGCGTGGCTGATCGAGCAGTCTTATGCCGTCCATCGCGGCGCGCACATCGTCGGGTAGGCCGAGCAGCATGATCGAATTATTGACCGCGGACGGCACGATGGTGATTTTTTGGCCATAAGCCGTCATTATCCAATTGGCCATGTCCTGAGCGCCGACTTGGCCGAGCGGAACCATCTGAAAGATAGGGCGCGAGCTGGTGGACACGTCCGGCGTCACCCGCCCCCAAAGGATTCGAGGAACTTCCGACTTTAAAGCTTCGTTCTGTCGAACGCGGACGACCTCACCTTCATAGGCAAGTTGGAGGCCATAAGTCCGCAACACGCCCGAGGTGATGGCGAGAAGGTCCTGGGCCGAGCGAGGTCCCCCCGTGCGCAACGTCACGAGATCGGTACGCGTCTCGATGGGCGTATCCACCTGAAAATTCAGATGCAGCGTATCGCCGAGAACCGTGCTGATAAAAGCCGGTAACGGCATTTCCTCAATCGTTAGATTGTCGATTTGACCCTTGAGCGCGGGAGGCGGCGCGAGACGTTCCACTGTCGCATTTCCAGGCGCCGGGGGGGCCGGCCCTTGCTCGATCAGCGTTGCCGTGCGGCGCGTATTGTCGATGATGGCGTCGCCGAACGTCGATGGCCCGGAAGCGGCCAGTTTCGCCGGCAAGGTAGGAATGGCGGACGCATCCGATCCAAAATCGCGAGGCGGCGCGCAACCGCAGAGGGCGATCATAAGAAGCGCGGTCGTAAAAACAACGCAGGCCGGCCGGTGGATTTTCAGGGTCATCGGAAAAGGCGCCTCAATTCCGGGAAAAGAGCTTCACTTGCCGCCGCTTGTCGCCCGCATCGATCACGATCGCCGTGGTGCCGATCTCGGTAATGCGGCTGCCGTCGGGAAGGCCGTCGCCTGCCTGTCGGATTTGCTTTCGCCCACCGGGCTTGCCAGGCTCCGTGACCAGGATCACCGCCTTGGGTCGCCCGAATTCCGCAAAGATGCCGGTAAGACGCCAAGACGTAGCAGCCTTCTCCGCGGCGACCGGTGCTACAGCCGATTTCGAGGCGTGCTCCGCACCCCAGAGCGGGTGCATGGCCAGGGTGGCAAGGGTCGACGCTGGATCCGCCGAGGGCACGCTCGGGTCGCGCCATGGTTCGGTCGGCGCAACGAGAGCGCCAGTCTCGATGCCTGTGCCCGCGGTGACCCAGCCGACAAAAAAACCGCCCGACAGCAGTGCCAAGGCGATGAAGATCACACGTTGCCGTCTGGTCATGTGCATCAGGAACGAGGCGCCGCGGTCGCGCCGGCGGACGCAGCCGCGCCGGCGCGCAAATAGGTCGTCACGGCCATGACATATTTTGGCAGGGGGATCGTTTCTATTCGAAGGCGATCAACCACGAGAAGGTGCCGGTCGCGCGCGAGGTCGGCGAGGAAATTTTGGAGTTTCTCGCCATCGAATCGACCGGAGAACGACGCCGTCATCTGGCGGAGCTTCGTGGAAGCGCTGGCCGCCGCGACGATTTCGACTCGGATGTCGGTTGCCTCGAGCTTATTTCTCTCGGCAAATTTGGCGATCAAATCCTGAAAATTCGCTTGGGCGAGCCCATCGGATTCGACATCCCAGAGACGGTTCTCGATCTGGGCGCGCAAGCTCCCAACGGTCTCGCTGCGCTTGCGCCATTCGGTTTGCCCGGCGAGTCGGCGCAGCGTGACCAAATACTGGCTTGCCGTATCGGACGCGCTTTGCGCGCGGCGATGGCTGTCCTCGATGCCGAGCCATGAGCCCAAGACCAAGATAGCGAGAATGGCAAGGACGCCATAGTGGAGACGCGGATTGCGCCCAACCTCTTCGCGCCATCGCCGCCACACCATCGCGATCGGCTCACCCCAGCCGGTCGCGGCCAATCGATCGGAAAGGCTTAACAGGGTCAGAAGCCGGCTCATCGGGGCGCCACCTTGAGCTTGATCTTCAGCGTGCGATCCCCGTTCGAGCGAATGAGCGAGACATTGCAGACCGC
>Ga0213876_10001863_pt1 | contig 12690 bp, 11 predicted proteins | sample BarmaccomBMRX_R9_FD_160113 | JGI IMG/M metagenome (GOLD analysis project Ga0213876, IMG submission 160113) | Root-associated microbial communities from Barbacenia macrantha in rupestrian grasslands, the National Park of Serra do Cipo, Brazil - RX_R9 | ecosystem: Host-associated > Plants > Roots...
TACTCGAGCTAAAGAGTTCTGCATCCGGGCTATGAGCGTCAATGATCTGCTCGCCGATCCTTCAATCGAAATCATTTTAAATCTCACCATTCCTCAGAGTCACGTACCGGTCAGTAGAGCCGCCATCGACGCCGGCAAACATGTGTACTGCGAAAAGCCTTTAGGATTGTCTCGGGAAGAGGCTCAAACGCTGCTGGAAGCGGCTGACGAGAAAGAGGTACGCGTCGGCTCCGCGCCCGATACGTTCCTGGGCGGCGGGCACCAGACGGTTCGAAAATTAGTGGATGAGGGCGCCATTGGACAACCGATCGGTGGCGCGGCGTTCTTTATGTACGGAGGGCCGGAAAGTTGGCATCCCAACCCCGAGTTCCTTTATCAAAGAGGAGCCGGCCCCGTGTACGACATGGGACCTTATTACGTAACCACACTGGTGAATCTTTTAGGTCCGGTTAAGAACGTATTGTCAGTCGGAAGGAATACCCAGCCGAAACGAAAGATCGGCAGCGGACCACGACAAGGGACCGAGTTCACGGTGGAAGTCTTGACCTACGTCAGCGCAATCCTGGAGTTTCATTCTGGAGCAGCGGTTACTTTTACGGTGAGCTTCGACGTCGCCGGACATAGTCATCCGCCGATCGAGATCTATGGAACCGCAGGCTCGTTGCAGATCCCGGACCCTAACTTTTTTGGTGGCAACATCCGGCTAATCCGAGACGGTGGCAAATGGGCCGACATCGCGCATACCCATAGCTATGGAGACGCGAACTATCGAGGCATTGGCCTAGCTGACATGGCGGCAGCCATGGCCACAGGGACGCCTCATCGCGCATCGGGCGCCCTTGCGTTCCACGTTCTTGAGGTCCTGCAAGCCATCGTAACAAAAGCCGCAGGCGATACGTCGTTCGAGATTAAATCAACCTGCGAACGGCCAAGACCATTGGGGGCGATTCGCCCGGTTCCTGATTTCGGCTAACGCCAAGGCAGCGCGTCGGTTGTTTTCAACGTCCCAACCCCGGCTCGGCCCTGCTGCTTCAATTGTTAGGCGGGCCAACCGTCGCAGGCAGAATGCGCCGGCGGTTTGTCGCGCTCTGGAGCCTCGCCCTACCAACGATCTCGAGGACGATGTACAACGTACTCGTGGACATCCGCACAGTAGCTTGAGATTGAATTTCTAGAACCCCTTGATATCAAGGCGGGGATGCGGGACTCCCCTGACAAAGGTTCCAAAGGCCGACCTGAGGAACCCAACGATCGGCACAGGGTATTCTGGATTTACGTCCTCATTTTGGGAGGGGGAGTTCTCTTTTTCTTCTTAGGCGGATTGTTGATGCGCAACCCCAATCTCCCATCTTACCTCTATTCGCGAGTTACAGGTTGGCTGGGGAATGAAAGCAACACTTCCTCGCGCCGGGTACCGCCTCCTCCGAAAACCGCCGAAGATTACCTTCAGCTAACCCACTACGATGTACGGGTGTTGCCACCAGATCAGCGAGGCGTAGCGTTAGCTCTAGCGGATGCTATTGGCAGCGCGGCTGCGGTTCAAGATCGTCTGGCCGCGCTTGAACAGAATGTACGAAACGATCTGCAAACCTTAAGAAAGGCCGATGCTCTCGCGGCCTATGCCAAGATGAAGTCCTCAGCGGCGACGCTGCTGCAAGCTGCTAACCAACAAAAGATCTTTTTTCAGAGCTTGGAAACAAACCTGACCCAGCAATTCGAGAAAAGCGGACTTCACGAAGACTTAGCCAAGCAGATCGCAGCTCTGTTTTACCAAGGGATGCCCGTCCGCAAGGCCCTGGATCAGGCCGATACATCAGAAAAACTTGCCAGCGAGCTGTTAGCGATCGCTAACCTTTTGTCCGAAACACCCAACAAATGGCGCGTCTCATCGAACGGCGCCATCAGTTCACCGGACAAAAAACTAGAGGAAGAATATCGGGAGCACTATGAAGCGTTCGTTTCTCTAATCAATAGGTAGTCGAAAATCTCAGCGCGCCAATGACTTGCCATAAAAATTACACGTCTCCGCCCCGGAATCTTCGCACTCCCTATTGCTGAGCGACCAGATCCTTAATGTGGTCAACGACCTCATCCGACGCCTCATCGCTCATATTCGAGACGCAAACAAAATTAAACCCATTGCTCTTCCAGCTGCAGACAGTATTTCCACCAATTGACCAATCCTTTTTGGGAATCGGCTTTTCGCCCTCCGGCCAAATAAAGAGCGTAAACAGGTCTTTATCTCGTTTGTAAGACACGGCAGCGACTTTCTGATTATTGATAACGTCCAGGCGGCCGCCCCGCATTTGGAAGTTAAGACCGGGCAACACCACCGGCGGAGAAAAGTCGAGTTTACCGGCGAACCAAGGCTTCACTACTGAGGGATCAGGAGACACGACGTCGCAAACGCGTTCAAGCAAAGCGGCGCGTTTGAAGTTAGCAACGGCCTGGGCCGCGACCCCTTCTTCCCGGTCAGGAGAGAACTTAAGCCACCCAAGAACGAGGCTGATGATCAATAGCGCAGCCGCATACAACCACGGCCGGCGAACCAGGGCGATGATATTCGACCTCCGAGTTACTTCTAATCTGGCCAGTACTTTACCCTTTAGCTCCGGCGGGGCGGGATAGTGAGGTGCGCTGGCTGTAAAGAACTCACGCAATTGCCGTAAGCGATCCAGCTTCTGTTTGCATTCCGGACAACCAGCCAAATGCTGCTCAAGCTCGGCTCGGTCATTCGGCTCAAGCTCGCCATCCACGTACGCGTCTAGAAATCGATCTGCCTCTTCACAGTTCATCATCGATCCCCCCCGGTTGGAATTGGGCGAGCTCTTGTTGTAATCGACGACGCGCCCGGCTCAGACGCGACATCACCGTGCCCAGCGGCACCTCTAGCGCATCAGACATCGCCTTGTAGCTCCATCCTTCGAATTCGAACAGAACTAGTACCTCGCGAAACTCCGTTGGAAGCCGGTTGAGAGCCTGCTCTAGCAGTTCGCGACGCTTTTCGTGGGACAACTCTGAAGGTGTGGGTTCGAACGGAACTAAGTGCGATTCTTCATCAAATGGGATCAATTTGTCGTCTGTGGAACGCCGTTTGATCCAGGTGTACGCGGTATTCCGAACTATAGTGAGTAGCCAAGCCCGCGGGTTATCGCCGCGGAATCCAGCAAATCCTTTAAACGCTCGTATGTACGCTTCCTGAACGATGTCTTGTGCATCCTGGTCGCCGCTCACGAGCCAGCGGGCCAGGTTATAGGCGGCATCCAGATGAGGCAAGAAAAGCTCTTCGAAGCGGGAGGCGGGGCCCATTTGTACAGAAGATTCCGGGGAATCGGTGTTTATTCCAGTGGTCAAAAAATGCAAGCCAACTCGATTTTGTGGAATCCGGTAGAAAAGGTGGTCCGAGCTTCCGCCAAGCCGGTCTGACTCCTCGGAATCCAGCTTGGCAACGAAACGGAGGAAAGCGGGATTGCTTTCCTCCGAACTAAACGCATCATGATCCCTTCAAACGGAATCGACATCCGTTAACCTAGCCAAAACGGCTGCTTTCTTCTTTGACTTGTATTATTTGTCGCTCAAGTCGTACGCGATCACGGTATTCAGGGTATCGTTAACTGCCGCGAAATTCGCGGCTCCTTCACTCGGCGCATCGATGGCGATCCCGAACGCTGCACCGACGGTCGAGTCCACGGCAAACTCGGTGACAAACTTGCCGGATTTGGTGAACTCCACAATCTCGCTCTGCTGATTTGGATCCGGATTGACTGCATCACCCTGGCTGCTGATCAGATCTCCATTTGGAGCTAGAGCTAGACCAAGGGGACCGTGCAAGTGTTTGCTATCTTTAAAAATTAAGGTGCCTTTCACGACGGCTGAGGTGGCCTTCGCCGCGTTGGGAATCGCATAGATTGCGTTGTCGTCAGTGGAAGCGACATAAAGCGTGCCGCTTTTTCCGTCATAGGCTAAACCGGTTGGCCCGAGAACAAAAGCGGTGGAGTTATTCTCGTGCATGTAACCATTCGCAATGGTCACCTTACTTTTTATGGCGACAGCACCGGCGCTGAACGTAAGTTCGAGGCGAGTCACTGTCCCATTATTCACGCACGAAACAAAGACGATCGCTGAGTTACCTCCCTGAGCGTTACCTCCCTGGGAGTTATCTCCTTGAGAGTTATCGACAATGGTCGAGTCCCAGGGGCCGTCGAGGAAGGTTGAATCAACCAGCGGTGATCCGGTCAGTTGATTACCGTTCTTGTCCAAAACAATGAGTGACCCCTGCGCAGGAGTGCCCATGCTGCTTGCCGGCACATTGCCAACGACCACAACGCCGTTCGGCAGGGCGTTTAGCGCAGTGGTCAAACCCAACGGAGGCGTCCCCTGGAAGAAGGTGGTTTGCGCACCGTCCGGCGTGACACTGACAATCGTCGTCCCGGTGCCTTGACCCGACGGAGCGGCTGCGTTGAAGTTCGAAACCAGGATATCTCCCGACGCGGTCTTTCCGCCTTTAGGAAATCCGTTCGGAACAAACGCAACGCCATACGGGTTCACGTCGCCGTTGGTAGCGACAGTGCTGGTTTGGACCGGGATAAATGGCTCTACGGGTTTACCGGCCAGCGCCGGCTGTGCGGACATAACCCCAACGGCAGCCAACACGAGGCCAGTTCCCGCCAACCGCTTCAGATTTCTGATCGACACTCGGTCACCTGACACTACGGCGGGTACCATTCCGCCTAAATCCCCTGCCGATTCGCCGCTAGGATACCGACAACTGATTTCGTCTCGCATTTTATCTTTCTGGAGGCTGATCCGGGCATCGCCACAAAAGGCAGGAACCGATCTTCCGCGGCTTTCAGGCAATGCCCAACCATGGTTGTTGTTGCTAAGAGACAATTCGACGACAAAGCGGCCAATTTCTGGCGGCTTTCCCGTCCTGCTATGGCTTCAGAGGAGGAAAAGTTCTCCCTTCGCTGAGAATAGACCGCGATATTCGCGAAATATTCCCGCTTACTAATTAGTGGGAGGTGAAAGTGATTGGTGAGAAGTGAGAGGTCCGCGCTGGGGCTGGTGGGGCGCGCATGCCTCTCACCTCTCACCTCTCACTTCTCACCAATCACTTCTTACCTTTTACCTCTCTCTACCCTCTAGCTCCTGCTCCGACCGGCTGTCGTTCAGCTCGGTGAGCTCGCACGATCAAAGGAAGTACGCTGGAGACAAGCATGATCAATGCGATCACGATCAGCGCATGGTCGTATTTACCGGTGGATTGGCGGATACCCGCGACGAGCAACGGCCCGAACACGCCGGCAAATCCCCAAGCAGTCAACATCAGACCGTAGATTGAACCGACCCATTTCGGACCAAAGAAATCTGCCGCGAACGCGGGCATGGTACCGAACCCGCCGCCGTAACAACTAATTACGACGAAGCAAATAGTAGCCAGCATGGTGAACTCGTGTTGCGATGGCAAAATAAAGAAAAGGACCGCTTGGAGCAGGAACATAATGAGGAACACGTTTCGTCGCCCAATCGCATCGGAGAACCATGCCCAAAGCAGCCGTCCTATCCCGTTTCCGATCGAAATCAGGCCGACCATGCCTGCGGCGATTCCCGCGTTGACCCCGCTAATCTCCTGCGCCATCGGCGATGCCTGAGAGATAATGCTAATGCCGGCGGTAACGTTCAGAAAGAGCATTGCCCACAGGGCGTACCATTGCCAGGTGGACAGCGCCTCTTTCAAAGTGTAGTCACGCGCTTCAAGTTGTTCCTGCTGTTTCGCAGAGGGTTGCCAGCCTTTAGGCCGCCATCCTTCCGGCGGATTCCGCATAATCGAGGATCCGAGGAGCACCATGACGAAATAGGCCACCCCCAGAATCGCCAGCGTTTTAAGTGGGCCGAAGCTCACGATCAACTGTTGAGCCACTGGCGCGGTGATCAACGCGCCTCCGCCGAACCCGGCAACCGCTAATCCGGTAATAAAGCCGCGCCGGTCCGGGAACCACCTAACCAATGTCGCTAAAGGGACGATGTACCCAAGGCCGAGCCCTATCCCTCCAAGGATGCCGTAGGAGAGCCATAAAATCCAAATGTTGCCGCCCGCCAATCCCGATAATCCGACGCCTAAGCCGTAGCAAACCGCGGCAGTTATTCCAACTACTCTGGGGCCAACTTTGCGCATCCAAAGGCCGCCGACAAACGCCGCAAATCCCAACGCCAGAATTGCCAAAGAGAACGCCCAGGTCACATCCTGAATCGACCACCCGAATGTCTTGCTTAACGGAATACGAAATACGCTCCAGGCATATACCGCGCCTAGAGCTAGCTGCATCAGCACTCCTCCGCCGGCTAGCAGCCATCGATTCGGTAATCCCTCATTTGTTGTGTCTTGTAACATAAGAATTACTAAGGCCTTAAGACAGGCTCTGACTTGGGCAGGGCACCTCCGGGTTCGCGGTGGCCGCCGGATGAATGGATGCGGGTCGATGGTCCCCAATTTTCCCACAACGCCCCGAATACGTCGAAAAAGCTGTTTGAATGCTGTTGGCTTCCCCCGAACGATGTCGGGCTGCCCACAACTCGGGCATCCAACCGCTTGAAACCGGGCAAACCGGTCTCGACACTTTAGTCTTGTCCATCCGTGAACAGGCAACGAGCGATTTAACGGGAGCCGCAGCCCGTACCGAACACTAAGCAAAGAGCTCAAGGAGTTCAAGGAGTTGCAGGAGCCTGCTAATGGCGGTGCTAAGCCGATCTTGGATTCTCGGCAAAGGGAGCTTTTGCTTGCAATTTTGTGCTACTGCCCACCCTGAACTCCTGAACTTCCGACTTCGCTACCTACAGAACTCTCACCTGACATATGTAAAGCTACGTCGGACAAGCCTGAACTCCTGAACTCCTCAAACTCCTCAAACTCTTGTACTCCTTTATCGCGACCGTTAACCTGGCCTCACATTTGCGGAATTAATTTATCTAGAGCTCGCGCTTTGACCCTTATGATCAGTACCAGAAATAGGCCATGCCGGATCATCAATTCTATTGGCGTTGCCGCGTGCACGTTCTTATTCAGTAGCGTCATCGCTTCTGTCGTGAATGCCCAACCGAAAAATGTTGTGGTCGCTAACATCACCGTTGGGCATAACCCCGGTGCCGTCGTGGTTAGCCCCAACAACGCTTATGTATATGTCGCTAACTTCGACGACAATACCGTCTCAGTGATTAACGCTGCTACCAACGCAGTCATCGCCACCATCGGCGCCGGTACTAGACCGGACAGTGTTGCCGTCACGCCCGATGGTAGTGCCCTTTATGTAGCGGATGATTTTTCAGGGAAGGCCACGGTCATAAACACAGGTACCGATACCAAAATTACTCGCGTTCCTGTCGGGGCTAGTCCTCTCAGTCTCGCGGTCAGTCCGGATGGCACATCGGTGTTCGCCTGTTTTTATTCCGGGATCAAGGTCATTGATACCAAGAACCATCGCATCACCGCGACGATTCCCCTAAACATCTCCATAGCTCCTATCCAAGTTTTGTTTAACCCGAATAATAAACTGGCCTATGCCCTGTGTTACGATGGTTTTGGTCCTGGCCCTAACCAAGACAAGCTGGGCGGTATATTGCAAATTAAGACTCAAACCTTACGAAAGAAGCGACTTCTCTGGAAGCAGTTGCCTAACGCAACAAGCGTCGCGGCGAGTCCTGACGGCTCGAAACTCTATATAGTGGATTTTGTTGATAACGTGCCGACACCGCATGCCGACTTAGTCATCTTTGACACGGTCTCTCAACAGATACAGACAGCCGTTCCGCTGGATCCGTCACTAGGTCCGAGGGCATCGGCAATCACGCCTGATGGCAAGTATCTTTATCTGACGGCGAACTTTGATAGAGTTCTCATGTTCGATACCGCAACCAACACGATCGATGCATCAATCAGTGTAGCAGGAGCTTCGGCGATCGCCATCTCGCCCAACGGTAATTATGCATACGTCGCGTCGACTGGTCCGAATGGTAATCCTGGTTCGGTAACGGTGATTGATATAACCTCGAACTGAGGCGTCAGGTGCGTAAAGCTGGCCCGGCTTGCTCCAATTCGCCGGAAGACGAAACAAGGAGCGCGCACAAGGTAGGGGCGAAAACCACGCCTGCAACGCTTCACGTAGCGATGCGGGCGGGGTGGTTTCGCCGTACCGTATTTTGCTTTACTGTACTCACCGGCCGGTTTTTTTATTCTCCTTGTATGAGTCAATCCTCGACAGCCGCTCCCGCGTCACGCAGGCGTAAGCGGAAAGATTCTCGGGAAGCCATTCTTCACGCCGCGGAACGAATCGTGGCCCGTCACGGGCCGGCTTCACTGACGCTGGAGAGCGCAGCCGCGGAGGCTAACGTAAGTAAAGGGGGCCTGTTCTATCATTTTCGCTCGAAAGAGGTGCTGTTACAGGAAATGATCCGCCGGGCGCTGCGACAGCTGGGCGAGGAACGAGAAAAAGTAGCAGATTCACTCTCTTGTGAGCGGAATGCTGCCATGAAAGCCCACATCATCGGTACCCTGCGCCATCTTGAGGGCCAACAGCCGGTTCTTGCGGCGGTAATCGCGGCCATCGCGAACAATCCGAAGCTAGTCGATCCGATGCGGGAATCATTTAAGGACGATTTCCAAGAGCTCTGCACGAATTTGTCCCTGAGCATGGAAGATACCGCCATCCTCTTCCTCGCCGCCCAGGGCTTATTACTGCTCGAGTTGCTGCATCTCTCGTTCCTGACTCCCAGCCAAATCCGCAAGGTAACCGAACGAATGCTGCAACAAGTCGAACGGCTGGGGTGACGGTTGGAGTTTGGGGTTTGGCGTTCGGCGCCAATCGTGCTCGTACTCGTCCTCATCCTCGTCCTCGACCGCGTTTGGTAGGGCGAGGCTCCAAAGCGTGATGGGCCCCCAGTCTACCTTCTTTGTAGGGATGGTCCCGGTCTACACGTGAATTAGCATGGCTGAGCCGGGGATGGGCGTGACAAACAAATTGAGTGCGTTTCTGTCTTTTCGGTTGAGTTGTTTGGTGGGGAGGACAGAAGTCGTCGGAGCCTTAGACAGCCCAATTTGTCTGCCAAGTCGCAGCCCCCGCTCGGCCATACTGCTTCGTCTTTACGCGAGCCAACCCTTTGAGACGAATAAACCGGCGGTTTGTCGCGTTTTGCAGCCTCGCCCACCAAAGATGTCGAGGACGACGATGATTAGCGCCGAACGCCAAACGCGATTGACACGACCAGGCAACCGAATAGTATACCGGTTGGCTGGTTTAGTTTCGGGGCTGCTATTCTCGGCTCCGCGCTTTACCTGGGTCGTCGTCCTACCCCCCTAACCTATGAAAAAGCTCATCAATTCCCCCGAGAACGTCGTTCTCGAGTCTATTTCCGGCCTCGGTGCCGCATTTCCCGACCTAATCAAGGTGCATTTCAATCCGAACTACATCGTTAGAGCGGATGCCCCGGTCCAAGGCAAAGTCGGCATTGTTTCAGGCGGTGGCAGCGGCCATGAGCCGATGCACGGAGGTTTCGTCGGCAAAGGTATGTTGGATGCCGCTTGTCCCGGTGCGGTCTTCACGAGTCCTACGCCGGACCAAATGCACGAGGCTACCAAAGCGGTCAACGGCGGCAAAGGGGTGTTGCACATCGTCAAGAACTACACCGGTGACGTCATGAACTTTGAGATGGCGGCAGACCTTGCTCGCGGCGAAGGCGTCGACGTTGAAGCAGTGGTCATCGACGACGACGTCGCCGTAAAAGACAGTCTTTATACCGCCGGCCGACGCGGGGTGGGCACGACCGTCTTAGCGGAGAAAATCGTAGGGGCCGCCGCCGAGCAAGGATGCACACTTAAAGAAGCCGCTGCTCTTTGCCACAAGGTGAATGCACATGGCCGGAGCATGGGGATGGCCTTAACTTCCTGCGTCGTGCCCCATGTGGGCAAACCGACGTTCGATTTACCGGAGGACGAAATGGAAATCGGCATTGGTATTCACGGAGAACCCGGCCGGCAACGCATGAAGCTGAAATCAGCCGACGAGATCACCGAGATGCTGCTCAATCCGATTGTTGAGGATCTCCCCTTCCAAAACGGCGACAACGTCCTGCTCTTCGTGAATAGCATGGGAGGCACACCGTTAGTCGAACTCTTCATTGTCTACCGAAAAGCGCACGAAATGCTAACCAAACAAGGCATTAAGGTTAGCCGCAGTTTTGTTGGCCCGCACATCACGAGTCTGGAGATGGCAGGAGCATCGATTACGTTGTTGAAGCTGGACGATCAGTTAACCAAGCTTTGGGATACACCTGTAAACACGCCAGCGCTGCGTTGGGGAGTGTGATGGGGCGGCAAGCAGCTAGGAGCCACGATTCAGGAGCCAGAAGCCAGGAGGTCGTTGCGCTTCCTCACTGATTCAAAGCTTACAAGGGCGGGCTTTTGGCCCGCCCTACCGGGACAGCTACACGGCCATGACAAAGCAGATAGCAAATTTCGCACTCAAACCATTCCAACCCTTCATTCTTCCAGCACTCCAGCATTTCATTGTTCCGTTATTCCCTCTCCCTCAATCCTTTCCGCTCGTTGTAACTCTCAAACCGTAAATACGATAGGAGATCGATCACGTTTTGGAGCCCCGTCCTGCCACCGTAACCGCTGACCAAATCATTGCTTGGGTAGAGCGCTATTCGATTCGCATTGCTGAGCAGAAAGAACTTCTGACCAAACTCGACTCGGAAATTGGCGATGCGGATCACGGGACTAACATGCATCGCGGCTTTCAAGCCGTTCTCGCCAAGAAGGCTGAACTCCAAGGGAAAGATATTGGTGCGCTGCTCAAGATCGTGGCCATGACGCTAATCTCGACGGTCGGCGGGGCCGCTGGCGCTTTGTACGGCACCTTCTTTTTGCAAGCGAGCACTGTCACCACCGGAAAGACCGAGCTCACCCCCGAAGAATTTTTATTGCTGTTAGAGAAGGGATTAGCCGGAATCGTTTTACGAGGCAAAGCCGCGATCGGCGATAAAACCATGGTGGATGCGCTTCATCCCGCCGTAAAAGCCTGCCGGCACGCGATCGGAGCACACGAACCGCTAGATCAAGTTCTGGCTCAAGCCGTTGCCGCTGCCCAGGCCGGAGTGCAATCAACCATTCCGTTACTGGCCCGGCGCGGCCGCGCCAGTTACCTCGGCGAACGCAGTGCCAATCATCAGGACCCGGGCGCAACCTCAACTCTCCTACTGTTCCAATCCGCAGCGGAAACCATCGGAATGGCCAACGGCATGACAAATGACAGATGACAAATGACAGATTGGTGGCGCCGCATCCCCAATCACTTTTCACCTTCCACCGGGTTTCAGGGCAACTTCTCACATAAATGGTCGGTCTCGTTTTAGTCTCACATAGTCGTCGCCTGGCGGAAGCCACTGTCGATCTAATCAAGCGAACGATCGGACCCGATATCTCAATCGCTGCGGCGGGAGGCGTCGGCGGTGATCGATCAGAACTCGGTACCGACGCGCTGGATATTCAAGAAGCGATTCTCAAGGTGCGGTCTCCCGAGGGTGTCCTGGTGTTGATGGACATGGGCAGCGCTATCCTCAGTGCAGAGACAGCAAAAGAATTAGTCAGCTTTGAGATGACCGATCCGCTGGTTCTCTGCTCTGCGCCCTTAGTGGAGGGCAGTATCGCTGCTGCAGTCCAGATACAGATTGGCTCGGCGCTAACCGAAGTAACCGCCGCCGCCCAACAAGGATTGGCGCCTAAGCAAGAACAGTTGGCCGACACCGCACCTTCATCCCCGGACGAGCAAGCTTGCCCGCCGGAGCCTTGGCGAAGGGGAGAGCTTATCCCTACCAGCGGAACGGAGCCGGTCCCTACCGAAGGAAAGAAGCTGGAAGTAAACATACAAAATCAGCACGGTCTTCATCTCCGTCCCGCTGCTAACCTGATAAAAACGCTCGCCCCTTTCAAAGCCACAGTGCAGATCGAAAACCTGTCGGCAAAGCGTGGCCCGATCGCAGCAAAGAGTCTGGTCGACCTGGCTCGTTTACAAATCCGGCGTGGAGACCAGGTCCGATTTGACATTACCGGCCCTGATCAAGAAGCCGCTTTCACGGCAATCAACGGGCTGGTTAAGATTAACTTTGGCGATAACGCGGGGCCGGCAGCGAGAACAGGTCCGCCCGCGGCAGTCCCGGCTGCTGGTCAGCCATTTCCGGTTTCGGCCGGTATCGCAATCGGATATCCGATTTTTCTGGAACAACTTGAAGCACCAATTCCTTCCTACACCGTGCCCGATGAACCCGCGGCATCGGTTGAGTTCGAAAAGCTTCAAGGAGCGCTGGACCGAGCTGAAAAGGCCTTCGCCAGCCGATTCGAACGTCTCCAAAGACAGCTCGATCCTGAAACACTCGCCATTCTGGAAGCGCAGCGGCTCATTCTCACGGATCAAACCATCATCGCTGAGGTCCAAAATCGGATTCATGATCAACATGAAAACGCCGCTCAAGCCTGGCATTCTGTGCTGACCGGTTTGGCGGCGGAACAAGAAGCCGTCTCGGACGAATACCTGCGAGCTCGAGCTGCTGATTTTCGCGAGATTCGCTCGTTAGTACTTAACGATCTGAGAGAGGACAAAGAAAAACTGGTCCTGCCCGACAACGGCGCGAATGCCATTT
>Ga0213876_10001864_pt1 | contig 12685 bp, 12 predicted proteins | sample BarmaccomBMRX_R9_FD_160113 | JGI IMG/M metagenome (GOLD analysis project Ga0213876, IMG submission 160113) | Root-associated microbial communities from Barbacenia macrantha in rupestrian grasslands, the National Park of Serra do Cipo, Brazil - RX_R9 | ecosystem: Host-associated > Plants > Roots...
CGCGGGAACGGCCGCCATAGTTTGGCGCGCAAACAATTTTCGTAAAATCGTGGACGATGCCTTGAGACTAAGGTTTCGGCTCCGCTAACGCGCCAGCCGATCTTCCTTACGCGGACCTTTCCGTATGCGGACAGGCTGTCTTGGAATGCGACAGCCCATCGAGACGAAGCGTGAACAAAGCTTTCGAGAACGTCAATGAGAAGTTGTGGAAAGTCCTTTGGCCACAGGCTTAAGTGTCGATTTACTTTGCAAGATTCATGATCTCTTTATTGTCTTGTTTAAGCGGATGTTCAAACGGCCCCCCTTAAGTTGAGACTATCAGGCGGGACAAAAGTTTCGTCGAAATAAGTCGACAAAGACGACAACAGGGGAAGTGTCATGATGAAAGCCGTTGCGACGGCGGTGGAGACTGCTGAGCGTACGCCCGGCCAGTCCCAGGTGCAGCCGCTCTATCTGGAAGCGTTGACGTTGGTGGAGCGGCTGCATCGCCGGCTTCTTGACGTCATCAAAGACGAATTCGATCGTCGCGGCCGCTCCGACATCAATTCGGTGCAGGCGCTGCTGCTCTACAATATCGGCGACAAGGAGCTGACCGCAGGCGAGCTGCGCACGCGCGGTTACTATCTCGGCTCCAACGTGTCCTACAACCTGAAGAAGCTCGTCGAACTCGGCTTTCTCGATCATCAGCGCTCGCGCGTCGATCGCCGCTCGGTGCGCATCCGCCTGACCCCGCAGGGCCAGGACATCCGCCGCATCGTCGATGCGCTCTATCAGAAGCACGTCAAGACAGTCGAGCAGGTCGGCGGCATCTCGAGCGATGAGTTCGCGACGCTCAACAAGTCGCTGCACCGTCTGGAGCGGTTTTGGACCGATCAGATCCTCTATCGGCTCTGATCATTCTGAAGACAGCTTAGAGGGCAAGAGCCGGCGATTCGACAAGACCGGCAAGCCTGCAATCAGTGCTTTCCCCTCGAGAGGGCGTATCGCGCGATACGCCCTCTTTTGCGTGCGTCGCCTTGGGAACCTCGGGGAACCATCTTTGCCGCTCCGCGTTAGAAGATGGTTTTGCAGTGCGCCTTTGAGCGCGTCTGAGAGAGAGGATGCCATGGAAGCCGCCCTAGAACGCATCATGCTGGCCTATGATCTCCTGGCCAACCGTACGCCCGCCGAAACGGCAGCGGCGCGGGCGCAGGTGACGGACTATGTGACGACGCTGTTCGAAGCCGGTGAGCACGATGCCGATCGGCTCGCGCTGTGCGGGCTCACCTATTTGCGCGAGCGTGACGGGAGCTCGGACCCGGTGAAGGAGGGCTATACCGGATTGTAAGAGCCGCGCGCGCCCTCGATTCATCTGATACCATCTGGAATAGTGCATCGCCCGGCCAGCGCGCCGGGCGAAACGCATTTTTGCGCATGCATGCGCCGGGGAGAAAACCATGCTGACTTTGCATCACCTGAACGATTCCCGCTCGCAGCGGATCCTCTGGCTGTTCGAGGAGCTCGGCGTTTCCTATGAGATCAAGAAATATCAGCGCAACGAGCAGACCCGGCTGGCGCCCCCGGAGCTCAAAGAGGTGCACCCGCTCGGCAAGTCGCCCGTCATCACCGACGGCGATCTCACCATCGCGGAGTCCGGCGCGATTGTCGACTATGTGATCCGCCGCTATGGCAAGGGCGCCATGATGCCGGAGCTCGGCGGCCGCGACTACGAGGTCTACAACGAGTGGATGCACTATGCCGAAGGCTCGGCGATGCTGCCGCTCCTCCTGCACCTCTATCTCGGCCGGCTGAAGGAAGCAGGCGCGCCGCTGCATCCGCGCATCGATAGCGAGCTCACCAACCATCTCGGCTACGTCGATGGCGCGCTGGCCGGCCGCGAGTTCTTCGTCGGCACCGCGCTGTCAGGCGCCGACATCCAGATGAGCTTCGTCGGCGAACTGGCAAAAGTGTTCGCCCGGCTCGGTCCTTATCAGAACCTCTCAGGCTGGCTGTCGCGCATGCATGCACGCCCCGCCTTCCAGCGCTCGATCGAGAAGGGCGGCGCCTACCGGTTTGCGACCTAGCCCGATTGCGCCAAATCGATCGTTTGCAGCGGCTTGGCGTAGGGCCCGGTGGAACAGTAGGGTTAACCGTAATCAACGCACCTGGCATGCCACCATATCTTGCATAAATGTCCGGCCCAAACCGCAAGCGCTTGGCCGGGGCGGGGCGATGTGCTAAGCGGCTGAGACCAGCTCTGACCGCCACAAAAGACCGCCCGCAACCTGCTTAAGGCTTGCGGCGGTGGAGATATTCGCCGATGAACCAGCCGTCCTCCAGCGTCAAAACCGCCTCCGCGCCCGATTCGTTCTTCACGGCTTCGCTGGCTCAGGCCGATCCTGAAATCGCCGCCGCAATCCAGGGGGAACTCGGTCGTCAGCGCCATGAGATCGAGCTGATCGCCTCGGAAAACATCGTCAGCCGAGCCGTGCTGGAGGCACAGGGCTCGGTCATGACCAACAAATACGCGGAAGGCTATCCCGGCGCGCGCTATTACGGCGGCTGCGAATGGGTCGACGTTGCGGAAAGCCTCGCGATCGACCGGGCCAAAAAACTCTTCGGCGCGGCCTTCGCCAACGTGCAGCCGAACTCCGGCAGCCAGATGAACCAGGCGGTGTTTCTGGCGCTGCTGCAGCCCGGCGACACCTTCATGGGCCTCGATCTCGCTGCCGGCGGCCACCTCACCCACGGCGCGCCCGTCAACATCTCCGGCAAATGGTTCAAGGCACAGCATTACACCGTGCGCCGCGAGGACCAGATCATCGACATGGATGCGGTTGCCCGCCGCGCCGAGGAGGTGAAGCCGAAGCTGATCATCGCCGGCGGCAGCGCCTATTCGCGCGCCTGGGATTTCAAGCGTTTTCGCGAGATTGCCGACAGCGTGGGCGCGTACTTCATGGTCGACATGGCGCATTTCGCCGGTCTGGTGGCCGGCGGCGTGCATGCCTCGCCGGTGCCTTACGCGCACGTCACGACCACGACGACCCACAAATCGCTGCGCGGTCCGCGCGGCGGCCTTATGCTGTGGAATGACGAGGCGCTGACCAAGAAGCTCAACTCCGCCGTCTTCCCTGGCCTGCAGGGTGGCCCGTTGATGCATGTCATCGCAGCCAAGGCGGTCGCGTTCGCCGAGGCGCTGCGCCCCGACTTCAAGGTCTACGCGAAAAATGTCGTCGAAAATGCCAAGGCGCTTGCCGAATCGCTGCGCGCGCACGGTTTTGAGATCGTTTCCGGCGGCACCGACAACCACTTGATGCTGGTCGACCTCCGTCCCAAGGGACTGAAGGGCAATGTGTCGGAGAAGGCCCTCGTCCGCGCCGCGATCACCTGCAACAAGAACGGCATCCCGTTCGATCCGGAGAAGCCGTTCGTCACCTCCGGCCTGCGGCTCGGCACCCCGGCTGCGACCACGCGCGGGTTTGGGGTGGCCGAGTTCAAGCAGGTCGGCGGACTGATCACAGAGGTGCTCAACGCGATCGCGCAATCCGACGATGGCAAGGCGCCGCTGGTGGAGGCCGCGATCAAGGAACGGGTCAAGGCGCTCACCGACCGCTTCCCGATCTACTAACCAGGGTTTCCGCCGGATGCGCTGTCCGAGCTGCAACAGTCTCGATACGCAGGTCAAGGACTCCCGTCCGACCGAGGATTCTGCCGTGATCCGCAGGCGACGCGTGTGCGTGGCCTGCAATTTCCGCTTCACCACCTTCGAGCGCGTGCAGCTGCGCGAGCTCACCGTCATCAAGCGCAACGGGAGGCGGGTGCCGTTCGATCGCGACAAGCTGGTGCGCTCGGTGCAGATCTCGCTGCGCAAGCGTCCCGTCGAGCCGGAGCGGGTCGAGAAGATGGTCTCCGCCATTGTGCGTGAGCTCGAAAGCGGGGGCGAGGCCGAGATCTCCTCGGAGGCGATCGGCGAGATCGTCATGGAGCATCTGCGCGCGCTAGACGACGTCGCCTATGTGCGCTTCGCCTCGGTCTACCGCAATTTTCGCGAGGCCAAGGATTTTGAGACGGTGCTCGGCGAGCTCTCGGGCGAGGACGACCCGCGGCTCGCCCCGGTCCGCAAATGATCTTTCGCATCCTGGAGGACCAGTACGCCGAGAAGATTAGGCAGCGCGAGGACGCCGACCGGCGCTCGATGCAGCTTGCCCTGACGCTCGGACGGCGCGGCCTCGGCCGCACCTGGCCGAACCCGGCCGTCGGCGCGGTGGTGGTCAAGGACGGCATCATCGTCGGGCGGGGGTGGACGCAAGCCGGAGGTCGTCCGCATGCCGAGGTGGAGGCGCTCCGGCGCGCCGGCGGTGCCGCCCGCGGCGCGACCCTCTACGTCACGCTCGAACCATGTTCGCATGTCGGCAAGTCGCCGCCTTGTGCCGATGCCGTTATCGCGGCGGGCATTTCGCGGGTCGTATCGGCGATCGAGGATCCCAATCCGCTGGTGGCGGGGCAGGGCTACGCAAAATTGCGCGCCGCCGGCATCACCGTCGACACCGGGTCTTGTGTGCAAGAGGCGGCGCACGACCATGCCGGCCATTTCCGCCGCATCCGCGACAAGCGCCCGCATGTGATCGTGAAGCTCGCCGTCTCCTCCGACGACCGAATCGCCGCGCCCGGACACATACCCGTTGCCATTACTGGCGAGGCCGCGCGCACGCGGGTACATCTGCTCCGCGCGCAGTGCGATGCGATCCTGGTCGGCATCGGTACGGTGCTTTCGGATGATCCGCTCCTGACCTGCCGCCTGCCGGGGATGGAGGCTCGCTCGCCGGTGCGTGTGGTGCTCGATTCGGCATTGCGGATCGGTCCCGAGAGCCGGCTGATGCATTCGGCGCGGCAGACGCCGCTGTGGCTGATCGCGTCGGAGACCGCGGAGGCGGCGAGCACCGCACGGCTTGGCGCCGCCGGCGCGCAGGTGATCCGGCTGCCGCCGTGCTCAGACGGACCGGGGCTTGATCTTCCGGCCGCGCTCCACGCGCTGTCCGCGCGCGGTATCACGCGATTGCTGGTCGAGGGCGGCAGCCGCATCGCCGCGTCCTTCGTCGCGGCCGACCTCGTCGATGAATTCTGGCTGTTGCGCGGCGCCGGCGCGATCGGGCAGGGCGGCGTGGCTGCGCTGGACGCAATGCGGCTCACGGCCATCACACAGTCGCCCGCCTTCAAACTTCGTGCTAGCGAGACGCTGGATAAGGATATGCTTACGATCTACGAGCGCTCGTAGATCCTCACCCCAAGCTCGTCATGCCCGGCCTCGTGCCGGGCATCCACGTCTTGGCTGCGATTGATGAAATAAGACGTGGATGGCCGGGACATCTGCGCGAAGACGCGCTTCGCGCTTTTGCCCGGCCCTGACGAGCGTTGAGTTAGGGACTCCAATGTTCACCGGCATTGTCACCGACATCGGCGAGATCACGCGCCTTGCGCCGACCGCGCAGGGCCAATTGCATCGCCTGCGCATCGCCTGTCACTATGACCAGACGACCATCGCCGATGGCGCATCGATCGCCTGCAACGGCATCTGCTTGACCGTCGTCGCCTCCGGCGTCGAGAGCGGCGCGACGTGGTTCGAGGTCGATGCCGCGGCGGAGACGCTGTCGATGACCACGGCCAGGCACTGGGCCAGAGGCACCACGCTCAATCTCGAACGTGCGCTCAAGATCGGCGACGAACTCGGCGGACACATCGTCGCGGGCCACGCCGACGGCATCGCAACCATCCTGGGCCGCGACGACCTGCCGGACATGGCCCGGTTCGAGCTGAAAACCACGCGGGAGCTGGCGCGCTTCATCGCGCCGAAAGGCTCGGTGACGCTGGACGGCGTGTCGCTGACCGTGAACACGGTGCAGGACACAGCCTTTTCCGTGCTGATCATCCCGCACACGCTCGATGTCACGACCCTGTCAAGCTGGCGTGCGGGAAGCGAGGTCAATATCGAGGCCGATTTGATGGCGCGCTACGCGGCGCGCCTTGCGGAAATGAAGTAGCGGCTCTTTTCTTTGTCTCTTGGCTTCGCCTGAAGTGGCGACTAAAACCGCTGATCAACCCTCATGGTGAGGAGCGCCTCTTCGCGCGTCTCGAACCATGAGGCCCCAGTGCGGCCTCATCCTCTGGAGACGCGGCCTTTGGCCGCTGCTCAGGGATGAGGGGATAGTTAAGCGGAAAAAATGATGGCAGACGCGCGACGCGCCCCGTTGAAGGACCAGACCGACATTTCCGGCGCGCGGGCGCTGATCGTCGAGGCGCGCTTCTATGACGACATCCAGGACGCGCTGCTAGAAGGCGCGGTCGCCGAGTTGAAGGCGGCGGGTGTGAGCCATGACGTCATCACGGTTCCCGGCGCGCTGGAAATTCCGGCCGCGATTGCAATCGCGCTCGACGCAGCCGAGGCGCGCGGAAGGTCCTATGACGCGGCGATTGCCCTCGGCTGCGTGATCCGCGGCGACACCATTCATTTCGAGATCGTCTCGCAGGAATCCTCTCGCGCGCTGATGGATCTCACGGTCGCGAGAGGTTTCCCGCTCGGCAACGGCATCCTCACGGTCAACACTGAGGCCCAGGCCTGGGCGCGGGCGCGGGCCTCGGAGCTCAACAAGGGCGGCGATGCCGCACGCGCGGCGCTCGCGATGCTGCGCATCAAACGCCGTCTGGCACAGGTCTGATCATGGCCGAAAGCAGGAAGAAGCCGGCCGCGGGCGCCGACAAAAAGGCCAACCGGCGCGGCGCCGCGCGGCTCGCCGCCGTGCAGGCGCTGTACCAGATGGATATCGCGGGCTCCGGGATCAACGATATTTTTGCCGAGTTCGAGAGCCATTGGCTCGGCGGCGAGGTCGAGGGCGAAAAGTACCTGCCGGCCGAGGCGGCCTTTTTCCGCGATATCGTGGCCGGCGTCGTGCGCGATCAGGCGCGGCTCGATCCCATGATCGACGAGGCGCTGTCGAAAGGCTGGCCGCTGAAGCGGATCGACGCCATCCTGCGCGCCGTGCTGCGCGCGGGCTCCTATGAGCTCGAACACCGCATGGACGTGCCTGGCCGGGTCGTCGTGTCGGAATATGTCGACGTCGCCAACGCCTTTGTCGAGCGCGAGGAGACTGGCATGGTGAACGCGGTTCTGGACCAGATCGCCCGGCAGTTCCGTGCCGATGAATTTTCGCGCGGGTAGCCCCAAGTTCTGTGGTCATACCCCGCGAAAGCGGGGTATCCAGTACGCTGCGGCTTCACCGTTCTATCACTGGTGTCTCGGATTACTGGATCGCCCGGTCAAGCCGGGCGATGACAGCGAGTGAGGCTCGAACGCGTGCCATGGCCGATGATCGACCAAATCCCTCCGGCGAAGACGCGCTGATTGCGCGCTACTTCAGGCCGCTCGCGACCGATCCCGGCGCGTTCGGCCTCCTGGACGATGCGGCGGCGGTCGATGCGCGCGGGGAAGACATCGTCGTGACCACGGATGCGGTCGTCGAGGGCGTGCATTACCTCGAAGGCGATCCCCCCGATACGATTGCGCGCAAGGCGCTGCGGGTCAATCTGTCCGATCTCGCCGCCAAGGGCGCAACGCCCGCCGGCTTCGTGCTCACGCTTGCGCTGAGCGGCGCTGAGACGTCCTGGCTCACGGAATTCGCACGCGGATTGGGAGAGGATGTAAAACTGTTCGGCTGCCCGCTGCTCGGAGGTGACACCGTCTCGACGCCGGGGCCGGCCATGGTCTCCATCACGGCGTTCGGCCGCGCGCCCAAGGGAACGATGGTTCATCGCAGCGGCGCAGCGCCCGGCGACCGCATCATGGTGACCGGCGCGATCGGCGATGCGACGCTCGGCCTCGACATTCTCAAGGGCGGCGCAACGGCTGCCGCGATGGCCGGCGATCCCGCCGCGCGGGACCATTTGATCAGCCGCTACCGCGTTCCGCAGCCGCGCAACGCCTTGGCGCTGCCGGTGCGCGACCACGCCAGCGCGGCGATGGACGTGTCCGATGGGCTGGCTGGCGACCTCGCAAAACTGTGTGCGGCCTCGGGCGTGAGCGCCGTCATCGATGCGCCCCGCATTCCGATCTCGGATGCGGCTCGCGCCGTGCTGGCGCGCGGGGCAGCCGGCATCGAGCGGCTGGTGTCCGGCGGCGATGATTATGAACTCCTCTGCGCGGTGCCCGAGGCGCGCGTCGAGAGTTTTGCGGAAGCCGCGCGGCTCGCCGGCGTTGCTCTGACCGCGATTGGACGGGTGATCGCCGGAACAGGCGCGCCGCGTTTCCTCGGTGCTGATGGCGCGGAGATCGCGCTCAAGCGGCTGTCCTATAGCCATTTCTAGGAATTGAGCCAGAACCGCCGTCGTCGGCAATATCTTTCCGAAAAAAGCGCATAATACCAGTCCAAAAGGCCTGATTTGGCCCTTCGCGGCGTTGCACCGCCGTGGCGATTTTGGCATGGTCCCGGCCGATTTGAGGCGCTCCCTTGTGGGGAGGGGCGACCTCCTTTTGTGTGCACGTCGCGCCGAAGTTGCGACGGCATGGGGGAAGAACAGGTCTTGAGGAAACTGAAATGACAGCTTTATGGGTGATTGTGCTCTGCGGGGCGCTCTCCATCGTTTACGCAATCTGGGCCACGAACTCCGTGCTGGGGGCGGACGCGGGCAATCCGCGCATGCAGGAGATCGCGGCGGCCGTGCGCGAAGGCGCGCAGGCCTATCTGCGGCGCCAGTACACCACGATCGGCATCGTCGGCGTCGTGATCTTCGCGCTGCTCGCTTATTTCCTCGGCACGCGGGTCGCGATCGGCTTTGCGATCGGCGCGATCCTGTCGGGCGCCGCCGGCTTCATCGGCATGAACGTCTCGGTGCGCGCCAATGTCCGCACCGCGCAGGCGGCGACCACGTCGCTGGCCGGCGGGCTCGAACTCGCGTTCAAGGCGGGCGCCATCACCGGGCTTCTGGTGGCGGGGCTGGCGCTGCTCGGTGTCACCATCTATTTCGCGGTGCTGACCAAGGGCATGGGCCTCGCGCCGGACAGCCGCACCGTGGTCGACGCCATGGTCGCGCTTGGCTTCGGCGCCTCGCTGATCTCGATCTTCGCGCGTCTGGGCGGCGGCATCTTCACCAAGGGCGCCGACGTCGGCGGCGACCTCGTCGGCAAAGTCGAGGCCGGCATCCCGGAGGACGATCCGCGCAACCCGGCAACCATCGCCGACAACGTCGGTGACAATGTCGGCGATTGCGCCGGCATGGCCGCCGACCTGTTCGAGACCTATGCGGTGACTGCGGTCGCGACCATGGTGCTGGCCGCGATCTTCTTCGCCAAATCGTCGGCGCTCGAAAGCATGATGACGCTGCCGCTCGCGATCGGCGGCATCTGCATCATCACCTCGATCATCGGCACCTTCTTCGTCAAGCTCGGCGCCAGCCAGTCGATCATGGGTGCGCTCTACAAGGGCCTGATCGCGACCGGCGTGCTGTCGCTGATCGGCGTCGCGGGCGTGATCTATTACCTGGTCGGCTTCGACAAGCTGCCTGGCGTCGACTACACCGGCGCGGCGCTGTTCGAATGCGGCGTCATCGGTCTTGCCGTCACCGGCCTGATCATCTGGATCACCGAATACTACACCGGCACCGACTATCGTCCGGTGAAGTCGATTGCGTCGGCCTCGGTCACCGGCCACGGCACCAACGTGATCCAGGGCCTGGCGATCTCGATGGAGGCGGCTGCGCTGCCCGCGATCGTCATCATCGCCGGCATCCTCATCACCTACAACCTGGCCGGCCTGTTCGGGATCGCGATCGCCACCACGACCATGCTGTCGCTGGCCGGCATGATCGTCGCGCTCGACGCTTTTGGCCCCGTGACCGACAATGCCGGCGGCATCGCCGAGATGGCCGGCCTGCCGAAGGAGGTCCGCAAGTCGACCGATGCGCTGGATGCGGTCGGCAACACCACCAAGGCGGTCACCAAGGGCTATGCGATCGGCTCGGCCGGTCTCGGCGCGCTGGTGCTGTTTGCCGCCTATAACCAGGACCTCAAATTCTTCATCAGCGATGCCGCGCAACACCCCTATTTCCAGGGCATCAATCCGGACTTCTCGCTGAACAACCCCTATGTGGTGGTGGGCCTCTTGTTCGGCGGCCTGTTGCCCTACCTGTTCGGCGCGATGGGCATGACGGCGGTCGGCCGCGCAGCCGGCGCCATCGTCGAGGAGGTGCGGCGCCAGTTCCGCGAAAAGCCAGGGATTATGCAGGGCACCGACAAGCCCGACTACGGCAAGGCCGTCGACCTGCTGACCAAGGCCGCGATCAAGGAGATGATCATCCCGTCGCTGCTGCCGGTGCTGTCGCCGATCGTGGTCTACTTCCTGATCTATGTCATCGCGGGCGGTGGAGCGGCCGGCAAGTCGGCGGCGTTCTCCGCTGTTGGAGCGATGCTGCTCGGCGTCATCGTGACAGGCCTGTTCGTCGCGATCTCGATGACCTCGGGCGGTGGCGCCTGGGACAACGCCAAGAAGTACATCGAGGACGGTCATTTCGGCGGCAAGGGCTCTGACGCCCACAAGTCGGCGGTGACCGGCGACACCGTCGGCGATCCCTACAAGGACACGGCGGGACCGGCCGTGAACCCGATGATCAAGATCACCAACATCGTGGCGCTGCTGCTGCTTGCGATTCTGGCGCACTGAAGCCGGATCGATGGAATGAGAGATCCCGCGGGGTGAAAGCCTCGCGGGATTTTTTTTCATTCGTCATTGCGCGCGAGGCGAAGCAATCCAGTGCTTCAAGGCATTCCGGAGCCCGTGGAAGGACTGGATTGCTTCAGCGCCAAAGGCGCCTCGCAATGACGGCTGAGGTTTTTGCTTGAATCAGTCACTGCACGTCGAGGTGCAGTCCCTCCCTGTCGATGATGGACGCGAACTTCGTGGTCTCCGCAGCCACGAAATCCGAGAATTGTTGCGGCGTGCCGTAGTCGGGGCGGGCGCCCATCGCGGCGATGTTCTTTTTGATGTCCTCGCGCTCCAGCATGAGCTTCACCTGCTGATTCAGCGCTTCCACGATCTCGCCTGGGCAGGTTTTTGGCAAAAACACGCCGAACCAGGAGGAGACGTCGAACCGGGCCAGTTCGGCGGCGCTCTCGCGCATGGTCGGAAGATCGGGCGCCGAGGCGCTGCGTTCCGGCGTGGTGACCGCGAGCCCGGTCAGCTTGCCGTCCAGCACCTGCGGCAGCGATGGATAGAGGTTGTCGAACAGGATCTGCACGTTGCCGGCCAGGGCGGCCTGCAGCGCGGGACCGGCGCCGCGGTACGGCACATGCGTCATCTTGAGCCCGGTGAGCTGCAGGAACCAGGCGCCGGTGAGGTGCGGGCTCTGGCCGACGCCGGAAGAGCCGTAGGTCAGCTTGTCGGGGTTTGCCTTGAGGAAGGCGATCAGGTCTCCGATTGATTTCACCCCGGCTGCGGGATGCGCCGAGACGATGTTCGGGATCCGGATCATGTTGGAGACCGCCTGCAGCTGCTCGGCCTTGTAGGTCATGTTCTTGAAGATGCTGTAGGCAATCGCATTCGGACCGGGATTGCCGATCAGGATGGTCTGGCCATCGCCCGCGCTGCGTACGACCTCGCCGGTCCCGATCGTGCCGCCACCGCCGGAGCGGTTTTCGACCACGGCCGACTGGCCCCAGGCGGTCTGCAGATGCGCGGCGAGATACCGCCCCATCACGTCGGTGCTGCCGCCCGCAGCCGCCGGCACGATGACGCGGATTGTTGCGGCCGGTCGCCAGTCGGCCAGGCTTGTTCGCGGCAGGATCGCCGCACTTGTCAGCGCCGCGGCACCTGCGAGGGCACGGCGGCGGGATAATTTTGTGATGCTCACGTTTCGCTCCCTGCATCATTTTGTTCGTTGCAGGAAGCGTACGGACTGGCCGTCAGGCGGGCAAGCTCGCTAATTGAAGCTCAAGAGCTTGAAAAGCGGCTGCAGATAGCTGAGCTCCTGACCAGAGGTCGCGGTGGTGCGGCTGATGAAATCGAAGATCTTGCCGTCCTTCAGCCCGTAATTGGCCAGCCGCCGCACTTGCCGGTTCTTGTCGAAATAGACCGCGATGACGCGCTGGTCGATGACCTTGTCGGGCATGAAAGCGGCGGCGCGCTCGGTGCGCTGGGAGATGTAGTAAAACACCTCGCCATTCAGCGTTGCGACTGTGGATGGCGTGCCCATCACGATCAGCACCTGGTCCTGGCTCGCGCCGATCGGAATCTGCTCCAGCGCGCCGGGCGGCAGGATGTAGCCCTTCTGGAACTCCTCGCCCATGCCCCAGCAGGACGCCAGCGCCAGACAGACCGTTGCAACCGCAAAAACCCTGAGGCCGCGCCAGCACGCGCTCGCGCCGCCCGACAAAGACCGGTTTGGGCAGGATTGGACCTTGTCAATCATGGAGCGGACCCGTTCCCCTTGCATCGGGAGAGGCGTTGACGTACCGGGCGGCAGGTCGAATTGCAACAGGCCTGTGACCGCGCGTCGGGAGGGCCAGGGAACCTCAAGAATGCTCTGGCCGTTCAACCACTTCAGAAGACCTGATGCGTCCCCCGCGCCCACCATCGAGGTCATCTATGGCATGATCGTGACCCGGGCACGCGAGCCGGTGTTCTACAGGCAATTTGGGGTTCCCGACACGGTTGACGGTCGATTC
>Ga0213876_10001865_pt1 | contig 12685 bp, 12 predicted proteins | sample BarmaccomBMRX_R9_FD_160113 | JGI IMG/M metagenome (GOLD analysis project Ga0213876, IMG submission 160113) | Root-associated microbial communities from Barbacenia macrantha in rupestrian grasslands, the National Park of Serra do Cipo, Brazil - RX_R9 | ecosystem: Host-associated > Plants > Roots...
AGATCGACCTCGCGATCGCCGGCGGCGTCGAGTCGATGACGCGGGCGCCGTGGGTGATGGCGAAGCCGGGTACGCCGTGGGCGCGACCCGGCGAGATCTTCGACACCTCACTCGGCTGGCGGTTCACCAATCCGGTCATGACGCAGCTCGACGGCGGCAAGGCGACCATCCCGATGGGCGAAACCGCGGAGGAGGTCGCGGCCCTCGACGGAATCACGCGCGAGGACTCGGACGCGTTCGCGCTGCGGTCCCACGAGCGCGCCGTCGCCGCCGCGAAGGACGGGCGGTTCGACGCCGAGCTCGTAGCGGTCGAGACGGCTGCCGGGACGGTCACGGCTGACGAAGGGCCGCGCGCCGACACGAGCCTCGAACGCCTGGCTCGGCTCCGGCCGGCGTTCCGTGAGGGTGGTGTCGTGACTGCGGGCTCGTCATCGCCGCTGTCCGACGGGGCCGCCGCGATCGTCGTCGCGAGTGAGGCCGCGATCGAGCAGCACGGGCTGACGCCGCGGGCGCGGATCGTGGTGAGTGCGAGTGGGGGAGTCGCGCCGTCGACGATGGGCCTTGGCCCGGTGGTCGCCACCGAGAAGGCGCTGGCTCGGGCCGGCTGGTCGGTCGGCGACCTCGACGCCGTCGAAATCAATGAGGCGTTCGCTGTGCAGGTGCTCGCCGGGGTTCGACGCCTCGGTCTCGACCTCGACACGGTCAACTGTGACGGCGGCGCGATCGCCCTCGGGCATCCGCTGGGGTGCTCCGGGACGCGGATCCTCGTGACGCTCCTCGGCCGGATGGAACGGGAGAACGCGCGACGGGGACTGGCGACGTTGTGCGTCGGAGTTGGACAAGGACTCGCGTTGCTCGTCGAACGGGTCTGACCTTGCGGCTACGCCAGGTGGCGTCGGCGGCGCTGTTGCTCAGCGTCGTCGCCTGCAGCGGGTCGTCGTCCGCCGGCGGTACCGCGACGTCACCGACCCCGAGTGCCACCTCGAGCACTGCCTCGCTCGTCGACGACGCGCTGAACAGCGTCCTCGCCGGCCTTCGGACCGCGACCGGGATCAGCGCCCAGGGCGATCTCGGTGACGACGGCAAGCAACTCGTGACGGCCGGCGGTCAGCTGAAGGTGGCCGCTGCGAAGATCGCCGATCTGCACACGGTGCCGATCGCGGTCCGAACCCCGGTGTCGGACGGCCTGCTCCGCATCGCCGATTTGCTCGACCAGTCCGGCAGCTGCCTGGTCGGACAGTCGAGAAACGCAGCCCCAGCACCCACGCCGTGCCTTCCAGCGCTTCGGCAGGCCGAGGCGAAGGACGCCGCGATCGCCCACGGCCTGATCTCACTGTCGGCGTACGGGTCGGTCCCGCCGAAGGCGTTCGAGCGGCGCTTGGTTGCCGCGCTGCGCGGCGGCTGACAATCCAGCGGCGTTTCACGGAGCGGGTTCCGTAGGCTTGCGCCGTGACCTTGCGGCTGTACGACACCCGCAGGCGTGTGATCGAGGACTTCGCTCCGCTGAACCCGGGCGTCGTCACGATGTACGTCTGCGGACCGACCGTGCAGTCGGCACCGCACATCGGCCACGTTCGCAGCGCGGTTGCCTTCGACGTGCTCCGTCGTTGGCTGACGGTCTGCGGGTACGACGTGCAGCACATCCGCAACGTCACCGACATCGACGACAAGATCATCGTGAACGCGCAGGCGCAGAATGTGCCGTGGTGGGCGCTCGCGACCAGCGTGACGAGGCTGTTCCACGAGGCGTACGCCGCCCTGAACTGCTTGCCGCCGACCGGCGAGCCACGTGCGACCGGCCACATCGGCGAGATGGTCGCTCTGATCCAGCGGCTGTTCGATGGCGGTCATGCCTACGCCGCCGGGACTGACGTGTACTTCGACGTCAAGTCGCATCCGGCCTACGGCGAGCTGTCGAACCAGCAGCTCGACGACGTGCAGTCCAGCGAGGACACCGGCGACAAGCGTGATCCCCGCGACTTCGCGCTGTGGAAGGGCACCAAGCCGGGCGAGCCGTCCTGGGAGACGCCGTGGGGTCCCGGCCGGCCGGGCTGGCACATCGAGTGCTCGGCGATGGTGACGCGCTACTTCGGGCCGATCTTCGACATCCACGGCGGCGGCCGCGACCTCGTGTTCCCGCACCACGAGAACGAGCTCGCTCAGTCCTGCGCCGCCGGTGATCCGTTCGCCCGGTTCTGGCTGCACCACGGGATGATCAACATCGGCGGCGCGAAGATGAGCAAGTCGGCCGGCAACTCGATGTTCGTGCCGGACCTCCTCGCCGGCTACCGGCCGCAAGCGTTGCGGTACAGCCTGGTCGCGCCGCACTACCGCTCCGACAGTGACTGGAACGACGACGTCCTCGACGAGGCCGACGCGGCGTACTCACGGATCGAGGGCTTCATCACCCGCGCGAGTGCGGAGTACGGCGAGCCGGCGACCGACGGTCCGGTGCCGACCGCCTTCGCCGACGCGATGAACGACGACCTCGGCGTGCCCGCCGGGCTCGGCGTCCTGCACGACGTCGTGCGCCGGGGCAACACGGCGTTGGCCGGCGGCGACGAGGCAGCGGGCCGGCAGGCACTGGCTGAGGTTGCGGCGATGACGATGACACTCGGGCTGTGGCCGGGTGACTTCGATGGTGGCAACGACTCGGCGCTCGAGAAGGTCGTGGCCGAGGTGGTGCCCGCCCTGCTCGAGGCGCGCCAGGCCGCGCGCGAGCGCAAGGACTACGCGGAGAGCGACCGGATCCGTGACGCGCTGACGGCTGCGGGCGTAGTCGTCGAGGACACCCCGCAAGGTCCGCGCTGGCACGTCGGTACCTCCGGATGACGAGCAAGAAGGGGCCGAGCAAGGGCACCGGCGGGCATGGCCGTCGCGCACTACAGGGCAAGGGGCCGACCCCGCCCGCGAAGGACCGGACGAAGCACCCGGCCGCCCGGCGGGCGCGGTCAGCGGCGAAGCGCGCGGATGCTGGTGGGGCGGCGCGCCCACCGCGACGTCGCGGTGCGATGCCCGAGGACCTGGTCGCGGGCCGCAACGCTGTCGTGGAGGCGCTGCGCGCATCGGTGCCGGCAACGACGTTGTACGTCGCGGTCGGCCTCGAGGCTGACGATCGGCTGACCGAGTCGAAGAAGCTCGCCGCTGCCGGCGGCATCGCCTTCCTCGACGTCACGAAGTTCGAGCTCGACAAGCTCACCGGCGGCGCGCCGCACCAGGGCATCGCGCTTGCGACGCGACCGTTCGACTACGTCGACGCGGCCGACCTGCTGCGCCGCGTGCAGGAAGAAGCCGAGCCGCCGCTGGTGGTCGCCCTCGACGGAGTGACCGACCCCCACAACCTCGGGGCGATCGCGCGGTCCGCGGCGGCCTTCGGTGCGCACGGGCTGTTGCTGCCCGAGCGGCGAGCGGTCGGCGTGACGCCGTCGGCGTGGAAGGCGAGCGCCGGCACCCTCGCGCGGCTGCCCGTGGCGCGGGTGACGAACCTGGTCCGCACGATCCGGAGCTACGCCGACGCCGGGCTGATGGTCGCGGGTCTCGACAGCAACGGTGAGATCGACCTCGACGCGCTCGAACTTGCCACCAGCCCGCTCGTGCTCGTGGTCGGCGCTGAGGGCAAGGGCCTGTCCCGCCTCGTCGCACAGACCTGCGATCTGACGGTCCGGATCCCGCTCGCCTCTGACGTGGAGTCGCTCAACGCCTCCGTCGCGAGCGGGATCGCACTCGCCGAGATCGCGCGCCGCCGCCGTACCGGTTGAGCCATTCGCTCCTGACCCGTCACCCATTCGGCATTGCGTCGTTGAAGGATCTGAGAACGACGTATTCACAAATGTCCAATAGCGCTCTAATATCCCTTTTGGAACGAGTGTCCTAGATCACACCCAGCGGAGGTCACGTGCGTTCGATTCGGTCCCGACAAGCGGCGACCGCGCCTCGCGCCGCAGACGAGGACGACCGTCTGGTTGCGGCGGCCCGCGCCGGTGACGACCGGGCGCTCAACGAGCTGCTCACGAAGTACCGCGGTTTCGCCCGAGCCAAGGCTCGGTCCTACTTCCTCGTCGGCGCTGACCACGAGGACATCGTGCAAGAGGGCATGATCGGCCTGTACAAGGCGATCCGCGACTTCAACCCCGACCTCGCCTCAACGTTCCGCGCGTTCGCCGAGCTCTGCATCACCCGCCAGATCATCACGGCCATCAAGACCGCGACCCGGCAGAAGCACGGTCCGCTCAACAGCTACGTGTCGTTCTCGCGGCCGGTCGCCGGCGATGAGGACGGCGACCGGACGCTGTCCGACGTCTTGCCGATGACACAGATCTGCGATCCCGCCGACCTCGTCATCTCCGCCGAGCGGATCCGCGCGCTGCAGGAGCACTTCGACGAGGTGCTCTCCGACCTGGAGGCCGAGGTGCTGCGCCTCTACGTCGACGGCAAGAGCTACCTCGAGATCGCCGACGTGCTTGACCGGCACGTGAAGTCGATCGACAACGCGCTGCAGCGCATCAAGCGCAAGCTCGACGGGCATCTGCGTGCCAGAGAGATCGCCGACGCGTCCTAGCTCAGCGGCACGCCCTGCGGTTGGGTGAAGGTGCCGGACGGGTCATAGGTACGTCGGACGTCGATCAGCTTGGCGAGATTGGCGCCGTAATACGCCTGCTGCGCGTCGGCCAAGGTGTCGTCGGCGTAGTTCTGGTACGCGTCGCCTCGCGCGTAGCGCCGGATGGTGTTGTGGATCGCAGCGAGTGAGTGCTGGTTGCGCGCCAATGGCCGGTTGGTGTGGGCCTCGCCCCACGACGCGGTGTACTGCGCGCCGAACAGCGCCCCACGGTGCGCCCATGCCGTCGCGGCTTCGGCGACACTGTCGATCGCGCCGCCGAGGATGTCGAAGGACGCGCCGCCGGCACCGAGTCGTGGATCGGCTTGGCGGTGCTTGACCGCCTTCACGAGGGCGGTGATCCCCGCCCGGGGGATCTGGTCGGCGAAGAAGTCCGATCCCGCGACGAAGGCGTCGCGGGGCAACGCGCCGCCGGCCGTCTCGTCACCCACGTGGCACTGCTGGACCGAGAGCTGGGAGCAGCCGGCCTCGAGCAGCATCGTTGCGGCCCAGCTCTCCGACGTGACGAAGTTCGTCGTGGCTGCGGCCGGGACGAGTTGTGTCAGTGCACCGAGATGCTGCTGCAGGTCGCCGGTGCTCCGTGACGACACCGCCGCAACCGACAGGATCGGCGGGGCCGACTTGTCCTCGGTGGCCAGCACGTGACAGGCCGACCACAGGTACGGCGGGGCAGCCGGCGCCCAGGTCTGCCAGGCGGCGACGACCTCGATCGCGGCGGACCACGGCCACTTGAGGAATGCGTGGGAGAGGGTGCCGACCGGAAACGTGTCGAACGTCAGCGTCGTGACCACGCCGAAGCTGCCACCGCCGCCGCGCAGCGCCCACAGCAGATCGTTGTGGTGGTGCGCGTCGGCTGTGACGACGGTCCCGTCCGCTGTGACGATCCGCGCCGCGGTAAGCGAGTCGCAGGTGAGGCCGCGCTGTCGCGACACTACGCCGATGCCACCGCCGAGGGTGAGTCCGGACACGCCGACCGTGGGGCACGACCCTGCGGGGATGCCGACCCCGTTGGCCGCGAGCCGGGAGTACACGTCGACCAGTGCCGCGCCCGCGCCGACCACGGCACGACCGGACGCGGCGTCGAACGTGATGCCGTTCAGGCCACGCAGGTCGATGACCACCCCGCGGCCGACCGATGCACCGATGTAGGAGTGACCACCGGAGCGGACGGTGATCGGCAGTGAATAGTGCTTGGCGAAGTCGAGGCAGTGCGCTACGTCGGCCTCGGAGGCGACGCGCGCGACGAGCGCGGGCGCGATGCCGTCGAACCGGCGGTCGAACAGAAGTCGGGCCGCGTCGTACCCCTGCTGGCCGGGTCGGTAGACAGTGCCGTCCAGCTTGCGCTGCAGGGCGCGCGCGTGCGGTCCGGTGACGGCAGGTGTCGGGTTCGACGGGTGCGGCGACGGTGGTGTGGTGGGGGCCTCGTGCCGCCTTGGTCGCGGCGTCGTGGGCGGCGAGCTGGAACAGCCGCCGATGGTCGTCACCGTTGCGCCGGCGATCATGCCGAGCGCGGCGCGACGGCTGATTCGCCCTGCCGCGTCGCTCAACCCAGACTCCGTGATGCCTCAGGCGACGATGTACGCAGCGACGAGGGGCACGGGCAGGCCAGGCGCCCGGGGTGGATGAGCGACGCCGACGAATGTCTGCTCGAGGGTGAACCCGGCAGCCTCGAGTTGCGCCTCGACTTCGGCTGACTGGACGTAGAGGTAGATGTGGTCGACGTGGGGAGCGTTGAGCGCAGCCGTGATGAACGCTTTGCCGCCTGGTGCGAGCGACGCCCGGAGCAGGCGCAGGAACGCGACCGGGTCCTCGAGGTGCTCGAGCACCTCGACGCACACGAGCCACTGCGTTGATGCCATGTCACGGTCGGCGATGTCCTGCAGGAGGACTTCGTATCGGTCGGCGAAGCCGAACGCGGCGACCTGGCCTTCAGTGAACGCTTTCGAGGCTGGACTGATCTCGTAGCCGACTCCCCGGATGTCGGGCAGCTGTTGCAGCAGCCGCCTCGAGTAGAAGCCGGTGCCGCACCCGACTTCGATGAAATGACTCGCTTGCGCGACCCGCATCTCGGCGACGAAAGCGGAGTCGAAGAACCTCGCCTGCCGGTAGTGGTGCGGCCAGAGGTAGTGGGACAGCAGCAGGCCGGGGAGGTACTCCGATGTCATGTAGGCCTCGTCGTGGTAGACCTCGCGCGCAGCCTCCTCGTAGGTCTTGGCGGGATACGTTCGCTCGCGTTCGAAGCGGACCTGGCGGCGCATCAGGTCCAGTGCGAACGACGCGTAACCCGATGCGGCGAGACTCAGCGCCTCGGGTTTGGCGAACATCGTCGCCAGCGTCGCCTCGAACTCGTTCGCCCAGGGCGTGCCGAACGCCGCGAAGCCGCGATCGACGACGTCGCCGAAGATCGGGTACCGAGCCGCTAGGTACGCAGCGAGATCGTCGAGATGTGTGGCACCGGTCGGTTCAGCCATCGGCCCACGCCACCGGTGTAAGACGCACTACTGGACGCCCGTCCCGATCCGATCCGAGATCACCGCGACGATCAGCGGGTAGTTCAGCAGCGAGGCGGTCTCCTCGTCACTGAGCTGAATGCCGAACTCCTCCTCGAGCGAGATGACGAGCGTCAGCTGTTGCAGGGAGTCCCACCGTTCCACGGTGTCCTTGGAGGTCTGCGGGCCGATCTCGGCGGGCGACAGCTCGAAGACGCCGGCCATGACTTCCCGAATTCGTCCTTCGACGTCGCCGTCGACCGCCTCACTCACGGCTGCCATCACTCTCTTCGATCACTTGAATCCAGTCCGGCACGCCGGGCCGGCCGGCGGTGAGGTCCCACTTCCACTGTCGGCGAGCGCCATCGGTGTCCACCACCGAAAAGCCGATCCGATCATAAAGGTCTGCGACCTGACCATTTCGCTCGCTCGGCACGTACTCGCCGACGAGCACGGTCGCTCCGGCCGCCCGGCTGATCCGCGCGAGCTGATCGACCAGCACCATTTCGGCACTCCGGCCGAGTACCCGGCAGCTCACCAGCAGGGTGTCGATGACAGCCTCGTCGTGATCGCGCCGAACGATCCCGCAGCCGACCATTCCATAGCTTCCGAACCGATCGCGCAGGTCCAGCCACACGATGGCGGCGCCGGGATCATCACTGAGCGCCGCCAGCTCGGCCATGTCGTATCGGCGGGTGGTGAGGTTGAACTGGTTGGTGCGTTGGGTCAGCTGCGCAACTCTGGGCAGATGCTGGTCGGCCGCCGTACCGACCGTCGCGACGAGCTCGAGTGACCTGAGGTACTCCTCCGGCGTCATCGCCTCGTCGCGTGTGGTCCGGCGTTGCGCCTCCGCACGGTACATCGTCGTACGTTGCCGGTCCTCGTCGGTGATGACGAGTGAGTCGAACCACGCCAGGTCCTCGAGCGAGCCGCTCGGCTCCAGGTCGTCCGGCCAGTGGACGACGCGAACGTCGGGCAGTCGCTCGGCAACCCACTCGCACTGGAACCGGTCGTCGTCGATGAACGCCATGTGGCCGGTGCTGATGTTGAGCTCTGCGGCAATCGCAGCGATGTTGTCAGCCTTGTCCTCCCAGTTGACGTGCATCGCAGCGAAGTCGCCGGGGCGAAGGACGCTCTCCGGGTGGGAGGTGAGCACCTCGATGACATCTGCCACTTCGTTCTTGCTCGCGATCGCTAGCGCGATCCCGCGGCGCCGCAGGTTGACCAGCTCGTACTGCAGGTCCTGATGGCGTCGACCGGGCCCACTGTCGCCAAGAGCGATGCCGGCCAGGCCGTCCTCGCCGATCACACCGCCCCACAGCGTGTTGTCGCAGTCGACGACCACGCACTTCACGAGTGGGCCGCGTGCGGCATTGAGATTGCGAAGCTGCGCGGTGGCGAGCGCTTCCAGGGCGATCGGGCTCAACGGTGCCGCAGAGGTGCGATCGCCGCGGGCGTCGTAGCAATCCTGGTAACCGAGGCTCGCGAAGAGGTGATCGACGTCCAGGACACTCGCACCACCGGTCTGGCGCACCTTGGCGACGAGGTGCACGTTCATGGCGCGAGCCACGTTGAGGCGACCCACAGGGTTCTGCGTGTCGGCGAGGCCACCTGCGACTGCGGTCGGCAGGACGAAGTTGTGTACGGCGATCATTGCGTTGCAGCGAGCCCGTACCCCCTGCACCAGCACGTCGATCCGATCGACGACGGCCTCGGCGAGGGCCTCGACCGCTGCCGGTTCGTTGGCGAGGAGGTCACGGGTCAGTGCGCTGGACATCGCCTCGAGGCGAAGCGCTAGGACCACGAGGTCGGGCGCGGCGCCAAGCAGTTCGTCGAGTTCCTCGATGCTGGGGTCATAGCTGCTGTAGCCAACGGCCAGGTGAAGTCCGGCGCGTGCCGCCTCGATGGTGAGGTACGCGCCGAGTGGCTCGATTGTGTAGTTGCGGATGACGACACATCGAAGCGATCGCAGGGTCGAGGTTCCAAGGTCCTGCAGCCCATCAATACGGCGAGCGGCTTGGGTGCGGCGTGCAATCGTTGGTTTCTCGTCGAACCAGGCCAAGATCTCGGCCACGGTTTCGTGCTGGTCGTACGGCGGCGCAGTCGCGCTCAACTCATAACCTGGCCGCCGCTGAGATGAATGGTCTGGCCGGTGACGTAGCCGCCGCCGGCGCCGAGCAGGAACGACACGGCGTTGGCGACATCGTCGGGGACCGCAAGTCGCCGGAGCGGGGTCTGCGCTGCAAGAGTCAACTTGGTGCGCTGCGGGATCTCGGCGACAAGTTCGGTGTCCACCATTCCTGGCGCGACGGCATTCGCCGTGACGCCATGCGGGGCGGTCTCCAATGCCACACACCGCGTGAACGCCGCGAGGGCGGCCTTGGCAACGACGTACCCGGTCATCTGCTCGGGCGGCGTTCCGTACGCCGACTGCGACGTGATGTTGACGATGCGGCCGAACCCGCGTTCGAGCATGCCGGGAAGGACCGCCTCGACGCACAGAAAGCTCGCCCGGAGGTGCGCATCGAGGTGGCTCGTCATGTCATCCCACGACGTTGCGCCGAGGGGGCGAGGGTTTGTCGGCGTACCCGCGTTGTTGATGATCGCCTCGACCGGCCCGAACTCGTTCGTGGCGTGGTCGACCAGCGCGCGGACGTCGTCGGGAACGGTCACGTCGGCCTGGCAGACGCTGGCTGTCCCGCCAGCGTCGCGGATCGATGCCGCAGTGCGTTCGGCGGCGGCGGCGTCCGACCGGTAGTTCACGACGACCGGCAGGCCATCGGCGGCGAGCCGGGTCGCGATTGCCGCGCCGATCCCGCGGGCGGAGCCGGTGACGATCACCGGGCCGGCGGTCGCGCGGGTGTCGCTCACGCCGGCCAGCCTATCGAGGACATGGACAGATGCCTCCCCCTCCAAAACGGTGGTGCCGCGATGGTTCGTGACGGTCACGTCGAGCACGAGCACCCGGGTCGAAGGGGAGGCGTGGCGGACGACCACCGTCACGTCGATCTCGTCGTCGATCCGGACCGGCGCGCGGAACTGGAACGCCTCCGACAACCACAGCGCCCCTGGGCCCGGCAGCATGGTTCCGATCGCGGTCGACACATAGCCGGCCGTGAGCATGCCGTGAGCGACCCGGCCGCCGACGCCGAGGGCTTCGCCGTACGCAGGATCCATGTGGAGCGGGTTGTCGTCACCGGTCAGCTCGGCGAATCGGTCGACATCCTCAGCCCGCACCACGCGGCGCAACGTCGCGCTCTGTCCGACGGCGAATTCGTGGAACGGCCGGGGCTGCGTCACCGGGCGCTCCAGTCGCGGTTCACCGCGTTGATGCTATTGCTATCGTTCGCCCGGTGCGACGACTGGATCGTCGGCTTCGTGCGCTCGCACGCCGGGTCGAGAACGAGGCCGCACGATGGCGGGACGAGCCGATCCGGCGGGTCGCAGTCGCAAGCAAAGTGATGCGTCCGGTCCGGGTCGCGCAGTTCGGATCCTTCGGTGCGCTGTCCATCGTCCAGCGGCCGATGTGGCTGTACGGCGCGCAGCACATCTCGATCGGCGACAACGTGATCATCCTTCGTGGATCCTGGCTTGCCGTGGAGCGCAGGGCGTGGGACCGAGACGAGCCGACGCTTCGGATCGGCAACCGGGTCGCGATCCGCACCAACTGCACGATGTCGGCGTCGGAGTCAATCGTGATCGAGGACGACGTCGGCATGGGTGGCTACGTCACGGTCATCGACTCCAAGCACACCTGGCTGCCGGGAAACCCGAACGTCCTCGCCGCACCTGTCGAGGCGGCGCCGGTTCGGATCGGCAAGGGGACGTGGCTTGCCGACCGCGCCGCGGTCGCGGCCGGCGCGGACATCGGTGAGCAGTGTGCGATCGGGCCGAACACAGTCGTCAGCTCGAAGGTGCCGGACTTCTCGATCGTTCTGGGCAACCCCGGTCGGGTCGTCGGGAGCACCCGCGTCTAAGCCCAGCGGCTAGGCGGAGGGCTGCGCCTCGCCGCGCTCTTCCGCTGGCTTGAAGTACTCGACGACCCGCGCCGGGGCTCCGATCGCCAGACAGTGTGGCGGGATCGGGTTTCGGACGACGCTGCCGGCCCCGATCACCGCACCCTCGCCTACCGAGTTCAAGATCGTGCATTTCGACGTGATGACGGCGCCGGCGCCGATCGTGATGGGGCGGAAGTCATATCCCTGGTCGAGCAGATGACGATCGGGGTCACCGTAGTTGTGGTTGCCGTCGGCGATGAAGACTGCTTGGCCGAACACCGCCCGCTCGCCGATCGTGAGCGACGTCGAGATCTGAATCAAGGCCGACGACGTGAAGATCGAGCCAGCGCCGATCTCCACGATCCCGCCAGGTGCGATCTCGCAGAAGAAGTCTCGTCGCAAGTCGCAATGGGCGCCGATGTGCAACCGACTGGGACCGTCGATGGCGAGACCGAAGCGCGGGCCGACGTGCGTACCCGGGCCGAACTTGATGTCCGCGTGGAGGTGGGTGACGCGGGCTTCCCATTGCCGCCAACGTGAGGCTAAGGCGGCGCCGCCCCGGTAGCGCAGCCACCACGGCAGGCGCCTGAGCGAGGACATGACGACGACCGTAACTCAGCGCGAGGGCTCCGATGTGCTCGGTGACGCCGATCATGATCACTAGAGTCAGCCCCGTCACGTCCGCTTGGTCCGATCTGGGGAGTGGGCCATGGATGATGCCCGCAAGCTGTTCGCCGAGTTCCTTGGCACCGCGCTTCTGGTGATCTTCGCCGTCGGAACGGCGACCGAGATGTTCGGCTTCGGTCTCTCGACCCAGTCGGCGGCGCCGGGGGTTGTCGGTACGGCGCTTGCGTTCGGTCTGGTTCTACTCGCGCTGGCCTATGCGCTGGGCCCGATCTCGGGCTGTCACGTGAATCCGGCGGTGACCCTTGGGTTCGTGATGACTGGCCGGATGGAGGTCAGCGAGGCCATCAGGTACTGGATCGCGCAGTTCCTCGGCGGGATGGGCGGCGCCCTGCTGCTGTGGTTGATGTTCTCCCAGGCCGACTCCTACGAGCGAACGAAGACTGGCCTCGGTGCCAACGGCTTCGGTGATCACTCGGGGCTCGGGATGAATGCCGGCGGCGCCTTCCTCACCGAGGTGGTGCTGACCGCGATGTTCGTCTTCGTCGTGCTCGCGGCGACCTCGCGGCTCGGATCGCCGGGGTTCGGCGGCCTGGCGATCGGTCTCGCACTCACGGTCGTACATCTCATCGGCATCCCCCTGACGGGTACGTCGGTGAACCCGGCCCGGAGCCTCGGGCCCGCGATCATCGTCGGGGGTGACTCGTTGAGTCAGGTGTGGTTGTTCATCGTGGCGCCGCTCGTTGGCGGCGTCGTCGCGGCGCTGATCTACAGGTACCTGTTCGCCAACGAGGGCACGGTGGCAGAGGCAACCGCTGCGGTGGCCGCTGACCGCGAGGTCGGACCGACCGCCGCGACGCCCTGATCGTCTGCGGCTGCCCTGGCGCAGGTGGGCGCGACTAATCTTGGTCCGTCGCCCCGTTGGCTCAGTGGTAGAGCAGCCGCCTTGTAAGCGGCAG
>Ga0213876_10001866_pt1 | contig 12684 bp, 9 predicted proteins | sample BarmaccomBMRX_R9_FD_160113 | JGI IMG/M metagenome (GOLD analysis project Ga0213876, IMG submission 160113) | Root-associated microbial communities from Barbacenia macrantha in rupestrian grasslands, the National Park of Serra do Cipo, Brazil - RX_R9 | ecosystem: Host-associated > Plants > Roots...
TCCACGCGTTCCCGAGCGTCCCAACGAGGCCTTATCGTTATCGGCGGAAATTGCGGTGGCCGCGGGCCGCCAGGCCCTCGCCGCCGCCAATCGCACGCCTCGCGATATCGATGCCGTGATTGTCTCGGCCTCGATCCTGCAGCGGCCGTACCCGCAGATCGCTATCGAGGTTCAACAGGCCCTCGGCATCGAGGGGTTCGGATTCGATATGCTGGCCGGCTGTTCATCCGCCACGTTCGGTGTCCAAACGGCAGCAGGGCTGATTACACGCGGCGATGTTCGCGCCATTCTTTGCATCAATCCGGAAATATGCACGAGTCATCTCAATCTGCGGGACCGGGAAACGCACTTCATTTTCGGCGACGCCGCGTCTGCATGCGTGGTCGAGCCCGCCGAAAGCACCGACGGCGCAAATTCCTGGGAAATTATCGGAACAAGGCTAAAGTCTGTCTATTCGAACAATATCCGCAACAATTTTGGGCCGTTAAACCGCTTTACCCCGGAGACGATGGGTTCTTCGGACAAGCTGATTACGCAAAAAGGCCGCAAGGTCTTCAAGGAAGTCGTCCCCATGGTGGCCGGATTCATGCTGGGCCATCTTTCGGACCTGCAAATTCCGCCACAGCAACTCAAGCGCCTCTGGCTGCACCAGGCCAACATTAACATGAACGATCTGATTGCGCGCAAAGTGCTCGGCCGCGATCCGCGCCCCGATGAAGCGCCGAACGTCCTGCAGGAATATGCCAATACAAGTTCAGCGGGCTCGATGATCACTTTCCACAAATTCAGCGCCGACCTGGCGCCCGGCGATCTCGGTCACCTGTGTTCATTCGGCGCCGGTTATACGGCCGGCAGCATCGTGCTTCGGAAGCTCGGCTGACACTGCGGGGCCGGTGGCAGAGCGCCTTCCGCCGTGCTAATTGGGGCGCCTGCATGGGGCAGTGCCACTTAGCCGAAGCCCTTCTTCCTGGCGCTACGGCCTTCACGACAGAGATCGAACCATGATGAGCTTTTTTGAGTCGCTCGACCCTCTTTACGTGCTTTCTGGTGTGCTGGTCGGCGGACTTGTCGGGATGACAGGGGTCGGCGGCGGCTCTCTGATGACGCCATTGCTTATCCTGCTTTTCAACGTCCATCCGGCAACTGCGGTAGGCACCGATCTGCTCTATGCGTCGATAACGAAAGCCAGCGGCTCGATCGTTCACGGCTACAACAAGACGATCGATTGGCGGGTGGTCGGCCGGCTTGCGCTAGGGAGTCTTCCAGCGACCGCGGCAACCGTGCTGCTGCTTTATTACCTCAAAGTGGACAGCGCGACGACGAAGTCCCTCATCACCAAAGTGCTGGGCCTCGCCATTCTCTTTACCGCCGCATCGCTTCTTTTCCGCAAACAGATCATGCGCTGGTACGACAACAGAATCGGCGAGCTGCCGGCGCCACTCGTTTTCCGGCTTACTGTGATCACGGGTGTCGTTCTCGGCGTGCTTGTCACTCTGTCTTCCGTTGGAGCCGGAGCCATTGGAGTCGTGGCGCTGGTCATGCTCTATCCGAAGATGGAGGCGCGACGGATCGTCGGGTCCGATATCGCGCATGCGGTGCCTCTCACTTTGATCGCGGGACTGGGACACTCGTTCCTCGGTTCCATCGATTTTCATATTCTCACCTCGTTGCTGGTCGGCTCGATACCGGCCATCATCGTGATGAGCATGGTATCCGCGCGAGCGTCAGACACCGCGGTACGGGTGGCGCTTGCCGTGGTCTTGATAGCGGTATGTTTCCGATTCTGGTTCTTCTAACATCGCCGGCGTGCCGCTTTCGATCTAGGGACGATCATGCCCGCGGTACGTGAAAGACCCCGCCGGGCCTGGCAGAGAATGTTGAGCGGCCGCCGCCTCGACCTGCTCGACCCCTCGCCTCTCGACATCGAGATCGAGGACATCGCGCATGGTCTCGCGCGCGTGGCGCGGTGGAACGGACAGACGCTGGGCATGCACGCATTTTCCGTGGCGCAGCACTGCGTTGTGGTCGAACGACTTGCTGCGGTCCTGGCGCCGCGGCTCTCCCGGAAGGCGCGGCTGGCCGCGTTGCTGCATGATGCGCCCGAATACGTAATTGGCGATCTGATCAGTCCGTTCAAGGCCGCCGTTGGACTCGACTATAAGGATCTTGAGCGGCGGCTGCTTGCCGCCATCCATATCCGTTTCGGTCTTCCGCCGTTATTGGAGCAAGATCTCGCCGCGCTCATTAAGCGCGCCGACAGAATTTCGGCCTATTTCGAAGCGGTCAAGCTTGCGGGCTTCAATGCCTCCGAAGCCAAGCGGTACTTTGGAACACCGCCCAAGGGTCTCCGCGCTCCGGAACTGACAAATCTGCGGGTGGCAGATGCGCAAGCTCTATTTCTTGCCCGCTTCAAGCAACTCACCGTCTGATTTGGCTTCATTCCGCCCGCAATTTCGGCTAGCCACGTCCAAGGAGGATGTTGGATGCCGATGATCGTTGTCACGCCGCTTTCCGCGTTGGAAAGCGCGATCGCGCGGTACCAGCCGTCGCACATTGTGACCCTGCTTTCGCCTGAGCACATGATAGCGACGCCACATGGGTTCCCCCCTGAACGGCATCTGCGGCTTGGTCTGCACGATGTTTCGGACGAATGGACAAGCGATGCCGCGCCGTGCGCCGAACATGTGCATCGGTTGATTGAATTCGGGCGCGGCTGGACGAGAGACGCGCCGATGATCGTTCACTGCTGGGCGGGTATCAGCCGTTCCATGGCCGCCGCGTACACGCTCCTCTGCGAGCGGCTGGGGCCGGGATCGGAAGATCGGATAGCGCTTACTATCCGCGAGCGGGCCCCGCACGCTTTTCCCAATCCCCTGATCGTGCGGCTTGCGGATGCGGAACTGGCGCGCGAAGGCCGGATGATAGCGGCCGTCGAGTCGATCGGACGCGGCAAAATTGTGCCGGAAGGTTTCTGCGTCGAACTGCCGCTCGAAATCGACGAACCTGCGGCGTGACGGACAGCCGCTCGAAACGAGCTGCCTGGAGCAGCGAACGCCCTGCTCCGGGCGGGCGGCAGAATGCGGTCGAGATCGGCCTCTCGGCCGCAATCGTGTCGATCGCAGATGAGCGGCCGCAGGTGCTTGTCGTGCGGCGCCGCGGCGAGCGTGACGCGCTGCCCTTCGGACCCTTCGATCCGCTTCGCCATCGCACGCTCGAAAGCGGCCTTCGCAGCTGGGTGAAGGACCAGACATATCTCGCTTTCGACTACGCCGAGCAGCTTTACACCTTTGGCGATCGCGGGAGACACCGGATTGAGGCGGGCGAAGACGCGCGCATTGTTTCGGTCGGCTATCTCGCGCTGATCCGCGCCACGGATAGCTTGGAGGCGCCAAACTCCGCCTGGGGCCAATGGTATCGCTACTTCCCCTGGGAGGATTGGCGCGATGAGAAACCCGCGATTGTCGGCCGCACGATACTACCCCTGTTGAAGCGCTTCGTTCGCGTAAGCCCTGACCGCCACGAAAGGGAGCGGAGGAACGCCCGGACAAGGATGTGCTTCGCTGCAGACGGGCTGCCGTGGGACGAAGAGCGCGTGCTGGAGCGTTACGAGCTTCTCTATGAGGCCGGACTGGTCGAGGAAGCCCGCCACGATGGACGACTGACCGACCCCGGCTCCCTTCCGCAGCCGCCGCTTGGCCAGGCGATGCAGTTCGACCACCGCCGCATCCTCGCAACCGCCATCGCCCGGTTGCGCGGCAAGATGAAATACCGGCCCATCGTTTTCGAACTGATGCCGCCGGCATTCACCCTGCTCGAGTTGCAGCGCGCGGTGGAAGCCATTTCCGGCGTTCGCCTGCACAAGCAGAATTTCCGGCGCCTGGTTGAGGAGCAAGGCCTCGTGGAGCGAACCGGCAGGTTCGCGCGAATGGCCCGGGGACGCCCGGCCGAGCTCTTTCGTTTCCGCCGCGAGGTACTGGGAGAGCGGCACACGCCGGGAATGCGGCTTGGGACGCGGCGCACCGGAATCTGAGGTCGATCAAGATGTAGGGCCGGCCTCGCCAAAGGCGCAGCATATTGATCTTTGTTTTCACCGTGACTGCGGACCCCCTCCCAGTCGGCCAAGCACGCGAGAGCGTGTTCGCGAAACGGCAGCCGAATTGTTTGTTTTGTTCGGCGAAAAATGGGGAGGGGGTCCCCCACCGCCTGTGCTCGCATCTACCAGCGCATCAGATGTTGCGGTTCGCGAGGCAACACGCATTTGAAGTACCGGCCCCGTGCATTTTTGTGCACTGTTTCTCGTCTCCGCATCGTCATGGCCGCCCACCGAGGCGGCCATCCATCCGGCGCACCTACGCGCCGAGATGACTCCATCGCTCGCCGACGCTCGCGCGATGGATGGCCGGTTCAGGCCCGGACATGACGGAAAGAGTTCATGAGCCCGCTTCATGCGCTCAATATAGCACCGATAGCGCCATGGTAGATGAATGGTAATGAAATAAATTTATCCCGCGGGGTCCGACCGGTTTCGCAGCATCTTGCTACTGGTCCAATCGGTCAATTGCGAGAAGCGAGGCGGCGAATTTCAGAAATGGATTTACTGTCACCGGATTCAGCCGGATTCAGACGGACCTTTGCGCAGATTATCGCGGCGGGTTGGCGAGCAGGTACGGATAGCCGTTATTGATGTTCGGGGCCTGCCCCCAGATTGCGGGATCGAAACCGTTCGGCAACTTTTTTTGAAATTGTTTTGTGGTGAGGCCAGTGATGCCGGGATCGTTCAGAATGTTGCCTGCACCCTGGCTGGGATCGCTGACACCCACGTCAATATCCCAGTACGATGATTCAATGTCCCCCGGCGTCGAGGAATCGAAACCGATCAGGCCGCCCGACACCGTTTCGTTGTTTTTCAGCTTGAACACACCCCCTGAATAAGACGAAGATATTCTCGCGCCGGATAGGTTCAACCCAACTAGGCCGCCAAAGTTGCTGGAACAGCAATTCAATCGGCCGTCGGCAATAGCAACCAATGAATAGCTGTTGCTTATGACGCCGGCATTTTCGCTGACCAGTCCTCCAACATTTGCTTCTGAACTTTTTCGGACCGCGATCGAACCTTCAGCATAAGATCCTGAAATGGTCCCGCTATTGTATCCCGCGAGCCCGCCCGCACCGACGTTGTTGGTACTTAGAGCGTGAATTCTGGCGACTGCGTGGGACGAAACGATGGAGCCTTCGTTTTGGCAAACAAGTCCCCCAGCGCATCCGTGAGTTTCGTACTCAGCCGAAGCACTTGAGTAAGCGATGGCACCCTCATTGTTAGAAACGATGCCGCCTGCTCCAAGACCTAGTCCTGCGAACTTGGCGTGGTGCACTCGCGTGTTACGAACCCTTCCACTTTTATGAACGTAGGCGAACAATCCGTAGCGATTGGCGCCCGACATGTTGAAGGACAGATTGGAAATCTCATTTCCGAGTCCCTCAAACGCCCCCCTAAAGCCAGTGGTTATGGGGGCAACCGTATACGTTCCGTCGATGGAAGCGTCGTACGGTATCGCCAGAGCAAAGAAACCCAACCGATTGGCAGCAATGCCAGTAGCGAGCGTTTGCAGGTCCGCCACCAGCGCGTAGCTGTTGCCGTCAATTATGAGATTGCTCGCCAAATCCCAGAACTGCACGCTGCCTCTCGATGCGACGATAAACTCGCCGCCGTTCTTCTTGTTGCTTTTGCCGTTGTTGCCGACGTCATTCGTCGTAACGGTGAGGCTGCCTTTCCCCGTGACCGTGACTTGCTTGTTGACGATCACTGATTGCTGCGCATCGAGGGTCAGGCGGCTGGCGCTGGTCCAGGAGAACTGCTGATCGATGGAGATATCCTTGGCGACGCTGCTACTCCTCACCTTTAAGTCGCCGCTGCCGAGCATCGTCTGCAGCTCGCCGACGTTCAGCACCGCCTGCTTCGCCGTCGCGGTACACACGCCGCTATCGCAGCTCATGTTGCTCGTGGCCTTGTTTGAAATCGCCACATCCGCCCGCGCCCCAACGCACAGGGCAACCATCGCGGCAGAGCCGCAGAGCACATGCCTCCAACACCTGCTCGTCATGGCAAACCTCCGTCTCCAGCGCGGGCCAGTATAGAGCCGCCGGGCCGCTACAGGCAGCCTGGCAGAGCTTCGCGGGCCATCGGCGCGGCCTCTCCCGGGGTTGACAGGAAGATGCTCATGCCTAGCATCGGGCGGCCGGCCCTTGAAGGCCGGTATTTCGGGACCATATAAATACTCAATTTGAGCATAATGGGGCTCGCTATGGAAACCGCAACCTCGGCTTCGACGATTCTGCCATTCACGCCGTCAGTCGCGCGCGCCACGGAAGGACTGTACGCGCGGGTGTCGCAGGTCGTGCCGGAAATCGAGTGGGCGGTTCATGCGCCTTATGTCGACGCGATCAATCGGCTGAAGCGGCAGAAGAATGCCGTCATCCTCGGCCACAATTACATGACGCCGGAGATTTTCCATTGCGTCGCCGATTTTGCGGGCGATTCGCTGCAACTGGCGCGCGAGGCGGCGCGAACCGACGCCAAGGTCATCGTACAGGCCGGCGTGCACTTCATGGCGGAAACCTCGAAGATCCTTTCTCCGGAAAAGACGGTGCTGATCCCGGATTTGCGCGCCGGCTGCTCCCTCGCCGCCTCCATCACCGGCGCCGATGTGCGTCTTCTCAAGCAGAAATATCCCGGCTTACCTGTGGTCACCTATGTGAACACCTCGGCCGAAGTGAAGGCAGAGAGCGACGTCTGCTGCACCTCGTCGGACGCCGTGGCCGTCGTGGAAGACATCGCGCGCGATCGCGGCGTTGACGCCGTCATCATGACACCGGACGAATATCTGGCAGCCAACGTGGCGAAGCAGACGCCGGTCAGGATCATCGCCTGGAAAGGGCGCTGCGAAGTCCATGAGCGCTTCTCGGCGTCCGATATTCGCGGCTACCGCGAGGCCAATCCCGGAGTCGTCGTGCTGGCGCATCCCGAATGCCCGCCGGCGGTGGTATCGGAAGCGGATTTCGCAGGCTCGACCTCAGCCATGATCAATTACGTTGGCAAGCAGCGCCCCGCGCGGGTGGTGATGGTCACGGAGTGCTCGATGAGCGACAACGTGGCCGTGGAATTTCCGGACGTCGAATTCGTTCGTCCATGCAACCTTTGCCCGCATATGAAACGCATCAGCCTGCCGAAGATCTTGAACTCGCTTCAGACCATGACGCATGAAGTCACGGTCGAGCCGGCCATCGCGGTACGCGCGCGGGCGGCAGTCGAACGCATGCTGGCGGTGAAGACGAGTCCGCAGCGCGCCGCCGCCTGAAATGCGCGCAGACAATATCATCGAGTGCAACGGCGCACTCATCCTGGGCGCAGGCCTGGCCGGTCTTTTCACGGCGCTGAAGCTCTCGCCCTACCCCGCCACCGTGATTGCCGGTGCCCGGCCCGGCGCGTCCGGCTCCAGCGTCTGGGCCCAAGGTGGCATCGCCGCAGCGCTAGGCAGTGGCGACAGCTGGCAAGCGCACGCGGCGGATACCATCAGGGCGGGCGCCGGGGCCTGCGATCCGGTGATCGTCGAGTTGGTCACGCGCGAGGCAGCGGCACGCATCGACGATCTGATCGCCTATGGCGCGGCGTTCGACCGCGCGCCGGACGGTTCGCTCGCATTGGGGCGCGAAGCCGCTCATTCCGCTGCGCGCATTGTCCATGTGAGCGGCGATCGCGCAGGTGCGGAAGTCTCGCGCGTGCTTGCCGAACGGGCGCTGGCGACGCCATCCGTCACATTGTTCGAAGGGTTTCACGCCTTGGAACTCGCGGTGGAAAATGGCCGTGTTGCCGGCGTTTTCGCCCGCAGCGGCATGGGCAGCGATACCAGGCTCATGCTGTTTCGCAGCCATGAAGTTATTTTTGCTGCCGGCGGTATTGGCGCGCTTTACGCTGTCACGACCAACCCGATGGAATCGCGCGGTGACGGGTTGGGAATAGCAGCGCGTGCCGGTGCGGCGATTGCCGATGCCGAGTTCGTGCAATTTCATCCGACTGCCATAGCGATCGGGCGCGACCCAGCGCCACTGGCCACTGAAGCGCTGCGTGGGGAGGGTGCGGTGCTAGTCGACGACACCGGGCGGCGTTTCATGCCCTCGGTGCATCCCGATGCCGAACTCGCGCCGCGCGATGTGGTGGCCCGCGCAATCTACCGCGAGATCGGGCAAGGTCACCGGGTTTTTCTGGATTGTCGGGCCACGATCGGCACGCGTTTCGCGACCGAATTCCCGACCGTGTACGCAGCCTGCATGTCGGCTGGGATAGATCCGGGCCGGCAGCCGATTCCGGTTGCACCGGCGGCGCATTATCACATGGGGGGCATCGCAACCGATGCGGCTGGGCGTACATCGTTGCAAGGACTTTGGGCCGTTGGTGAATGCGCCTCGACCGGATTGCACGGCGCCAACCGGCTCGCTTCCAACTCGTTGCTCGAAGCGCTGGTGTTTGGCGCGCGCGTGGCAGCCGATGTCCGGAGCTCCAACCGACCGCAACAGTTAAAAAGCCTCGCTCCCGCCTCGCCTCATTTTGCGGCTGTGCCACCGCCACCCAAACGTTTGCGCGAAGCCATGACAGGGCATCTCGGTCTCGAGCGGAATGAGCGCGACATGGGCCATGCCCTCGCCGCCATTCGCGCCGTCGAACGTGCCGCCAACGGCGAGCCCTCGCTGCTCAACATGACGGCGGCAGCCAAGATGGTGACGGCCGGAGCGCTACAGCGCCGCGAGAGCCGCGGCGCACATTTCCGCAGCGATTATCCCCAAACGGATAAATGCTTCTCCCGCACTGTGCTGACGCTGGCGGAGGCCGACAAGATCGTCCGGGACATTGCACCGCCAGAGAATGTTTCTGCAGACGCATGACAGCGGCCCTCCCCTCTACGCGCCCGCCGTCGCCGCTGCTGATCGAGTCCACCATCCGTCAGGCGCTGGCCGAGGATATCGGCGCAGGCGATATCACCAGCGCGTTGATCGTCCCTGCCGACCAAAACATCTCGGCCCGTCTGGTGTCGCGCAGCCCCGGCACCATTGCCGGGCTGATCGCGGCAGAATGCGCTTTTCGCCTGACCGATGCCGCCATCTCGTTTCGCTGTGAATTGCCGGACGGCTCAACGGCATCCGAGAATAGCTTGTTGGCGACGATCGAGGGCCCTGCGCGAGCAATCCTCACGGCGGAGCGTGTGGCGCTTAATTTCGTCGGCCATCTGTCGGGCATTGCCACCGCTACGCGGGCGCTGGTCGAGGCGGTGAAAGGCACGCGTGCGAAGATCGTCGATACCCGCAAAACTACGCCGGGGCTGCGGCAGCTTGAGAAATACGCGGTCCGCTGTGGTGGCGGCTTCAATCACCGCTTCGGGCTGGATGCCGTGCTGATCAAAGACAATCACATCGCCATGGCGGGCTCGATCACGGAAGCGGTGCGGCGTGCGCGTCCCGGGATCGCGCACACAATGAAGCTTGAGGTCGAAGTCGACACGCTGTCGCAGCTGGAAGAAGCTCTCGCACTCGGCGTGGACACCATCCTGCTCGACAACATGAGCCCGGAGACTCTGCGCCGCGCAGTTGCCCTCGCGAAAGGCCGGGCCGTGCTGGAGGCATCAGGAAACGTGTCGCTCGCCACCGTCCGCGCTATCGCGGAGAGCGGGGTGGATTATATCTCGTCCGGAGCCATCACCCACTCAGCGCCCAGCCTCGACGTAGCGCTGGATTTTTGAGGCGCGCGTTGCGCGAAACCGCGTACCTGCTCAGCTCGTGCCGCGGCCCGCGCGCCGGTAGAAGACATTGTTCCCGATCGTCACAGTGCGGACCATGCCCCGCCAGTTGGGCGCGGCCAAACGCGCCGCATGAAAGGAGATCGCTCCGGCGGTGATGTTCGTGAGCGGCAGCGATCCTTCGATGATCTGGGCCGCCAGCCGCATCGCCCGGTTCCAGGCGCCGGCCGTCCTCGGGCGGTTCAAGGTGCCATCGCAGACGAACGAGAACTGGCAACTGGAGCGCGAGCCTTGATGAACGACACCACAGATGGAATGCGGATAGCTGACGTGGTTCATCCGGTGGACGACCACCTCTGCCACAGCTTTCTCACCGGGGAGGCCCTGGCCACGCGCTTCGTAGTACATGGCCTCAGCGAGACACGAGGTTTCGCTGGCCAGGTTCTCTAGCGCGACGCTGATCTTCATGCCGCCCAGCAAACCAGCTGCAGGCCGGGGAGCGGGAGCGACTTCCAGATTTGGGGAAGGATCGGGCGCCAAAGTCGAGCCGACAGGGGCCGGCTCAATGGGCGCAATGTTGGCTGTTTCGATGGTCGACGGCAGGAACGCCGGCGATTGAATTGCGTTAGAATTGACTGACGAACCTCGCGCGGCGATTGCAGCCGCTCCTCCAGCGCTCAACAACAGGCCTGCAAGGCTCAGGGCGGCGCAATAACACGCGCCACTCGATCTGTAGGTCATTGGGAAGTTACCCTTCTTCGGATATGGCGGTTTAGTCGTTGGTCCGAATGGCCACCCTCCCCCGGTAGCCGTTCCTAGGTTGCCAAACCTACGCCCAAATCGTCAAATGAATATTGCGCAGAACATAACAATAACGTCATGCCCGAGTAATATTTGGTTAATCAGTTTCCGGAGCGGTCGCGGAAAGCGCGGCCTGCGCGGCCGCCAACCGCGCCACCGGAACCCGGAAAGGTGAGCAGGAAACATAATCCAGCCCGGCTTGATGGCAGAACCGGATGGAGTCGGGGTCTCCGCCGTGCTCGCCGCAGATTCCCAGTTTGAGGCCGGGACGCGCGGACCGCCCCCGTTCGGCTGCAATCTGTACCAGTTCCCCCACCCCCTCGCGGTCGATCGACACAAACGGGTCTTTTCCAATCAGATGTTTGGACAGGTATTCTGTGAGGAAGGTTCCGGCATCGTCGCGGCTAAGACCCAGAGCCGTTTGCGTCAGGTCGTTGGTGCCGAAGGAAAAGAACTCGGCTGTTTGCGCAATGTCTGCAGCGCGAAGCGCCGCCCGTGGTAGCTCGATCATCGTTCCGATCAGGTAGGCAGGGCGCCGGCCACGCTCTTTTTCGATGGAGGCGGCCACGGCCTCGATCCGGGTTTTAAGAAATTCGAGCTCGCTGCGGAAGCCAACGAGCGGAATCATGATTTCGAGCTGCACCGGGGTGTTCCCGCTTTTCTCAACCTCGAGTGCGGCCTCGAAAATGGCGCGTGCCTGCATCTCATAGATCTCGGGATAGGTGATACCGAGCCGGCACCCGCGATGGCCCAGCATGGGATTGCTTTCATGCAGCGCGATGGCGCGGGCCCGAAGTTTGGCTGGCGTGCCACCGGCGGCGCGGGCCACATCCGCGATCTCATCCTCGTTCTGCGGAAGGAACTCGTGCAGCGGCGGATCGAGGAGGCGAATTGTGACAGGCAGCCCTTCCATCGTACGGAAGATTTCGACGAAATCCCCGCGCTGCATGGGCAGAAGCTTCGCCAGGGCAGCACGACGCTCACCTTCGTTATCGGCAAGAATCATCTGCCGTACGGCGATGATGCGTTCCGCATTGAAGAACATGTGCTCCGTGCGGCAAAGACCGATCCCTTCGGCCCCGAAACGCCGCGCTGTAGCTGCATCCGTGGGCGTATCCGCGTTGGTGCGCACCTTGAGCCGACGGATTGAATCCGCCCAGCTCATCAGGGTGCCGAAATCTCCGGTAAGTTCCGGTTGCCGCATTTCAACCGCGCCCTTGAAGACCTGGCCGGTCGCACCATCGATGGTGATTTTTTCGCCCCGGCGAATCGTGACGGGGCCGCATGCCATGCTCCCCGCCGCAACATCGATCTTGACTGACCCCGCGCCGGACACGCAGGGCCGGCCCATGCCGCGCGCGACCACCGCCGCGTGGCTCGTCATCCCGCCGCGGGCCGTCAGGATGCCCTTCGCGGCGTGCATGCCATGGATGTCTTCGGGGCTGGTTTCCGCGCGTACGAGTATGACAGCGCGGCCGTCCGAGGCCAGCCTTTCGGCTTCGTCGGCAGTGAACACAACTTCGCCCGTCGCCGCTCCAGGAGAGGCGGCCAAACCGGTCGCGATCAGTTCCTTTGGCGCATCGGCATCCAGCGTAGGATGAAGCAGCTGGTCCAGGGCGCCGGGATCTATGCGCGAGATTGCCGTATTCCTGTCGATCAATCCTTCCTGCACCATATCGACCGCGATCTTCAACGCGGCCTCCGCGGTGCGCTTGCCGGAGCGGGTCTGCAGCATGAACAGACGCCCATCCTGCACCGTGAACTCCACGTCTTGCATATCGCGGTAATGAGCCTCGAGCCTGTCACAGATGCCCTTCAGCTCGGCGTACGCCTGCGGTAGCGCCTCTTCCATTGAGGGATGCCGGCTCTTCTGCCGTTCGCGCACAATTTTCGAGACAGTCTGTGGTGTGCGAATACCCGCAACAACGTCTTCACCTTGCGCGTTGATCAGAAACTCCCCGTAGAGAATCTTCTCCCCGGTCGAGGGGTCGCGGGTGAATGCCACACCAGTGGCGCTCCCATTGCCGCGATTGCCGAACACCATGGCCTGCACATTCACGGCAGTGCCCCACTCTTCGGGAATGTTGTGCAGCCTGCG
>Ga0213876_10001867_pt1 | contig 12682 bp, 10 predicted proteins | sample BarmaccomBMRX_R9_FD_160113 | JGI IMG/M metagenome (GOLD analysis project Ga0213876, IMG submission 160113) | Root-associated microbial communities from Barbacenia macrantha in rupestrian grasslands, the National Park of Serra do Cipo, Brazil - RX_R9 | ecosystem: Host-associated > Plants > Roots...
CTAAGGTGACCGGGCTCGGCGGACTGTTTTACAAGGTCGATGACGTTGAGCGGACCAAGCGCTGGTATCAGGAGATGCTCGGCGTCGGCGGCGAATGGGGCGCGATGTTCCAGTTCGCCGACGATCCCGGCGGCTCCAGCGTCCTCTCGCCCTTCGCCGATTCGAGCGACTATTTCGCGCCGAGCGAGAAGCCGTTCATGCTGAACCTCAGGGTCGATGATCTCGACGGCATGATCGCCGGTCTTGAGTCGAAGGGCGTCGAAATTCTCGGCCGCCAGGACGAATCCTACGGCCGCTTCGCCTGGATCCTCGATTGCGACGGCCTCAAGGTCGAGCTCTGGCAGGACGCCGCGGGGCAGGGCTGAGGGTCCTCGCCTGAGAGACCCGTTCGGGCTGAGCCTGTCGAAGCCCTGTCCTTCCCTTATGCGGGAGAATAGCAGGGCTGGGCTTCGACAATGATCAGGTGCAGACGTCCCCCGGACGTCTGCAGCCATGTCCGGGGGACATGGCGACCTGATTCATCAGCCCGAACGGTGCCGCGCAACTCTGCCGGCGCTCACAGATCGGGCTGGTGGACGAACACCTCGGGCGGCGCCCCCGCGCGCTCCGCGTCGAGCTCGCCGACGATCCAGTCTCGGAAGGCGCGGATCTTGCCGCGGTTGCGCTTGTGCTCGGGATAGACGAGCCAGTGGGCGCGCCGCTCGCAGGCGACGAGGCCGAAGGGCTGAACCAGCCGGCCGGCCGCCAGCTCGGCCTTCCAGAACATCGGCGTCAGCATGGCGAGGCTGTGGCCGGCCATCGCCGCCTGCCCCTCCGTCGCCTGCGAGTCGAGGCGGATGCCGGCATGCTCCTCCTCCGGCGCCGCGACTCCCGCCCGCTTCAGCCACAGCTGCCACCACTCGTCGTCGGGCGTGAAGCGCGGCACCGCCAGCACGTCCGCCGGCGTCTCGAGGCGGTGGCGTTCGAGGAACGCCGGCGCGCACATCGGCGTGAAATGGTGATGAAACAGGAAGCGGGCGCGCAGCCCCGGCCAGTCGCCGGCGCCCATGCGGATCGCGACGTCCGCCTCGGCGCGGGCGAAATCGACCAGGCCGTTGCTGGTCTGGAGCCGCACCGCCAGCTCCGGCCGCGCCATCTGGAAGCCGCCGAGATGCGCGGCGAGCCAGTTGGAGGCGAAGGTCTGGGCGGTGCTGATCACCAGCACGCCCTCATCCTCGTCGACGAGGTCGGCAAAGCCCTCGCCGATCCGGTCGAAGGCGTCGCTGACCACTGGCGCCAGTCGCCGTCCGGCCTCCGAGAGCGTCACCCGCCGCTTGGAGCGGACGAAGAGCGGCACCCCGAGCCGCTCCTCGAGCAGCTTGATCTGATAGCTGACCGCCGCCTGGGTGAGGCCCAGTTCGCCGGCCGCGAGGGTGAAATTCTCATGCCGCGCGGCCGCCTCGAAGGCGCGCACGGCGGCGAGGGGCGGCAGTCGTCTCATGAGCGTAACTAATAAGCTGAGCTTGTTACCTGTGTCGACCGTTTAGTTGGCGCTGCTGCAGCTGCACCTCTAATTTCACTCCTGTCGACCGGCGGAGCGCCGGCCGCTGAACAAGAGGAGTGATAAAATGCGCGATGCAATGGAGGCCCGGATGTGGGCCGAGCACGGCCACGCTTTCTCGACCGCGGTGGCTGGCCTCTTCTCCGCCGCGTGGACGGCGCTGAAGACGCTCAACGCGATCCAGTTCGACGCCCCGTGGAAAGCGGGACCCGATGTGCACTGCGGGTGAAACCCTCGCCCGCGGCACTTTCGCCAACAATCACGACCAGGGAGAACGACCATGAAGATCCAGACGCTGAAGTTCGCGGCCCTCGCCGCCCTCGCCGCCTTCGCCTCTACCGGCGGCGGCATCGCCGCCCTCACCGGTCCCGCCTTCGCGGCGGAGGTGAAGGCCCCCGCGGTCGTCGCCGCGACGGTGCGGTACGACGACCTCAACCTGCGCACCGCCGCCGGGGTCGAGCGCCTCAATGGCCGCATCCGCGCCGCCGCCGAGCGGCTGTGCGTCGAGCCCGGCGTCAAGGGCCTCGATGCGAGCCTGGCCGGCATCGCATGCCGCGATGCGCTGATCGCCGCCGCGGCGGCGCAGGTGCGCATCGCCGTCGAGGGCAGCGCCCCCGTCTATGCGGCGAATGCCGTCACCCTTGCGCGCGGCCGGTAAGCCCCCTCCGCCCGCGCCTCGAGCGAGCGTCACCCCGTCCCGGTGACGCTCGCTCGAACCTTTTCCGGAGGGCGCCGGCCGTCTAGACCCGGCGGGTGATCGTGCCCCGCCTTGCCCTCGGCCTCGCCGCGGCGTTAGCCCTGCCGGCGATGAGCGCGCCCCCCGCCCCGCCGCCCGCCGATCATCTGATGAAGTGGCCGGACCTGCTCCAGCGGCCGCGGCCGGAGCCGGACGCGACGGTGCGCTACGGCGCGGCGGCGCTTCAGGTGGTCGACCTGTGGCTGCCGAAGGGATCGGGACCGCACCCGGTCGTGCTGATGGTCCACGGCGGCTGCTGGCAGAGCGACGTCGCCGACCGGCGGATCATGAACTGGATCGCCGACGACTTGAGGACGCGCGGCATCGCGGTGTGGAACATCGACTATCGCGGCGTCGACCGCGACGGCGGCGGCTATCCGGGCACGTTTCTCGATGCGTCCGCGGCGGCCGACGCGCTGCGCAGCCATGCCGCCGCATACAGGCTCGACCTTCATCGCCTCGTCGCGGTCGGCCATTCGGCCGGCGGGCACCTGGCCCTGTGGCTGGCCGGGCGCCCGCGCCTGCCGCAGGACAGCCCGCTCCGCGCCCTGCACCCCCTGCCGATCCGCCACGTCGTCAGCCTCGGCGGCCTGCCCGACCTCGAGGAGGCGGCGCGGCCGCCCGGCAGCGGCTGCGGCACCGAGGTCGTCGCGAAAATCTCCGGGGGCGGCCGCTGGGCCGAGACGTCGGTGCCGCGGCTGGGGCCCCTCGGCATCCGCCAGCTGCTGGTGAACGGCATGCAGGATGGCATCATCCCGACCAACTACCCCGTCGATTATGCCCGGCGCATGCGGGCCAAGGGGGACCGGGTGGAGGTGCGGATGGTCGACCATAGCGGCCATGTCGAACTGATCGCGCCGGAATCGGCGGCCTGGGCGGTGGCGGCCGTGGCCATCGAGGCGGCGCTGCAGCGATGAGCATGAGCCGCGCCGACGCCCGCACTCTCGATGCCGCCGACCCGCTGCGCTCCTGCCGCGACCGTTTCTTCCTGCCCGAAGGCGTCATCTACCTGGACGGCAACTCGCTCGGCGCGCTGCCGCTGGCGACGGTCGGACGATCGCGCGAGGTGGTCGAGTCGGAATGGGGCGAGGAGCTGATCCGCAGCTGGAACAGCCGCGGCTGGATCGACCTGCCGCAGCGCCTCGGCGCGAAGATCGCGCCGCTGATCGGCGCGAAGCCGCACGAGGTGATCGTCGCCGACTCGACGTCGGTCAACCTGTTCAAGCTGATCGTCGCCGCCGCGGCTCTCTCGCCGGAGCGGACGGTGCTGCTGTCGGAGGCCGGGAACTTCCACACCGACCTCCATATCGCCAGCGGCGCCGCCGCGCTCGCACGGCTGCGGCTGGACGTCGTCCCGCGCGACGAGATCGAGGCGCGGCTCGGGCCCGAGACGAACCTTGCCCTCCTCACCCACGTCCACTTCAAGGGCGGTTACCGGTTCGACATGGTCGCGGTGACCGCCTTGGCGAAGGCCGCGGGTGCGCGCGTCCTCTGGGACCTCAGCCACAGTGCCGGGGCCGTGCCGCTCGACCTCAACGGCAGCGGCGCCGAGCTCGCCGTCGGCTGCGGCTACAAATATCTGAACGGCGGCCCCGGCGCCCCCGCCTTCCTCTACGTCGCGGAGCACCTCCAGGAGCGGCTGATCAGTCCCCTGCGCGGCTGGATGGGTCACGCCGCGCCGTTCGCCTTCACCGACGACTATGTCCCCGCGCCCGGCATCGCGCGCTTTCTCGCCGGGACGCCGCCGATCCTCGGCCTGGCCGCGCTGGAGGCGGGCGTCGAGGCATTCGCGGGGGTGCCGATCGAACAGCTGTGGGCGAAGTCGATCAAGCTGTTCGACCTGTTCGCGCAGCTCGTCGCGGAAAGGTGCCCGGACCTCCTGTGCATCTCTCCGCCCGAGCCGGAGAGACGCGGGAGCCATATCTCTTTCTCCCACCCGCACGCTTTCGAGATTTGCCAGGCGCTGATCGCCGACGGCGTCATCGGCGACTTCCGCGCGCCGGACGTGGTCCGCTTCGGCCTGACGCCGCTCTATCTCGGCTTCGAGGACGTCTGGGAGGCGGTGGAGCGGATACGGGACATATTGGAGAGCGGCCGCTGGCGCGATCCCACTTTCGCGGTCCGCGGCAAAGTCACGTGATTTGCACCGAAAAAGCGCTTGTGTCTTAGTTCAATAACACACATGATGCGCGTCGGCCCATGAGGTGCCGGACCAGGGGAGAGTTCATGAAGAAGACGATGATAGCGCTCGCGGCCGCCGCGGCGGTTTCGGTGGCCGGCGCGGCCTTTGCGGCGGGGGCGGACGTCCCGCTCATCCCCCGCGAGAAACTGTTCGGCAATCCGAGCCGGGTCGCCGGCCGCCTGTCGCCCGACGGGAAATATCTGTCATGGATCGCGCCGCGCGACGGCGTGCTCAACATCTGGGTCGCGCCGACGTCGAACCTCGCCGCCGCCAAGCCGCTCACCGCGGAGAAGGCGCGGCCGATCCGGTCCGGCTTCTGGTCGCCCGACAGCCGCCAGATCCTCTACATCAACGATCATGGCGGCGACGAGAATTTCCAGCTCTACAGCGTCGACGTCGCCACCGGCGTCGAACGGTCGCTGACCGCCTATCCCAAGACGCGGGCGCAGATCGTCGCCATCTCGAACCACGTCAAGGACCGGATGCTGATCGGCATCAACAACCGCGATCCCAAGTGGCACGACGTCTACAGCCTCGATTTCGCGACCGGGAAGCTGAGCCCCGTCCTCACCAACGAGGGCGGCTATTCCGGCTTCCTCGCCGACGACCAGCTGAACCTCAGGATCGCCACCAAGGCGCGGCCGGACGGCGGCAACGATTATTACCGCATCGTCGGCGGCAAGGTGGAGGCGCAGCCGTTCGAGCAGGTCGCGCTTGAGGACGCGCAGACGACGGCGCCGGCGGATTTCACCGCCGACGGCAAGACGCTCTACTGGGTCGACAGCCGGGGCCGCGACACGGCGGCGATCATCGCCAAGAATCTCGACACGGGGAAGACGACGCTGATCGGGGAGGATGCGCGCGCCGACGTCACCGGCGCCATCGGCGATCCGCAGACCGGCCGCATCCAGGCCTACGCCGTCAATTATTTGAAGAACGACTGGGTGCCGGTCGGGAGCGCCATCAAGGGCGACCTCGATTATCTCAAGGCGAAGGTGCCGGGGCAGATCGGCATCTCTTCGCGCACCGACGCCGACGACAAGTGGCTCGTCACCGTCGATCCCGTGACGGCGCCGGCCAGCACCTGGCTCTACGACCGCAAGACCAAGGCGCTGACGAAGCTGTTCGTCAGCCGGCCGGAGCTGGAAGGCGCGCCGCTCGCCCCGATGCGGCCGGTCGAGATCCGCACCCGCGACGGCATGACGATGGTCTCCTACCTCACGCTGCCGCCGGGGACGCCGGTGGACGCGCGCGGCCGCCCGGCCGCGCCGGTGCCGCTCGTCCTCTTCCCGCATGGCGGGCCGTGGGGGCGCGACGGCTACGGCTACAATCCTTACGCCCAGTGGCTCGCCAACCGCGGCTATGCGGTGCTGATGCCGAACTTCCGCGCCTCGACCGGCTTCGGCAAGAAGTTCCTTGCCGCCGGCAACCTCCAATGGGGCCTCAAGATGCACGACGACCTGCTCGACGCCGTCGACTGGGCGGTCGCGAACGGCGTCACCACGAAGGACAAGGTCGCGATCATGGGCGGCTCCTACGGCGGCTATGCCGTGCTCGCCGCGATGACGGTGACGCCGGACCGCTTCCGCTGCGGCGTCGATCTGTTCGGGCCGTCGAACCTCAATACCCTCTTGAAGACGATTCCGCCTTACTGGGAGGCGCTGCGGGCGCAGATGTACAAGCGCATGGGCGATCCGACGACGGCGGAAGGCCAGGCCGTGCTGAAGGCGGCCTCGCCCCTGTTCCGGGCGGATCGCATCACGCGGCCGCTGCTCATCGGCCAGGGCGCCAACGACCCGCGCGTCAACATCGCCGAGTCCCAGCAGATCGTCGATGCGCTGAAGGCCAAGGGAACGCCGGTCACCTACATCGTCTTCCCGGACGAAGGGCACGGCTTCGTGCGGCCGCCCAACAACATCGCGATGAACGCGGTCGCCGAGAATTTCCTGGCCAAATGCCTCGGCGGCCGGGCCGAGCCCATCGGCGGCGCGATCAAGGCGTCGAGCGGCAAGGTCGCCTATGGCGGCGAGTATGTCGACGGCCTGGCGGGCGCGGCCGGCCAATAGGGGCGGGGTGAAGAGGACGCGTACCTTTCGCCAAGAGGTACGTGTCCCCGGCCCCGGGGTCCTTGCGTTGCGCCCGGCGCCCCCTTCCACTATAGGCTGCCGCCTTCGCCCCGCCCGCGCGTCCGCAACGTGACGATGCGGACGGGGCGCATCGTTTCACCAAGCCGGAGCCGCCATGTCCCGCCGCCGCCAGGTCTACGAAGGCAAGGCCAAGATCCTCTACGAGGGTCCCGAGCCCGGGACCTTGATCCAGTATTTCAAGGACGACGCCACCGCTTTCAACGCCCAGAAGCGCGGCACCATCTCCGGCAAGGGCGTCCTCAACAACCGCATCTCCGAGCATCTCTTCACCCTGCTCGGCCAGATCGGCGTGCCGACCCATTTCATCCGCCGGCTGAACATGCGCGAGCAGCTGATCCGCCAGGTCGAGATCATCCCGATCGAGGTGGTGGTGAGGAACGTCGCCGCCGGCACCCTATCGACGCGGCTCGGGATCGAGGAAGGCACGCAGCTCCCCCGCACGATCATCGAATATTATTACAAGGACGATGCGCTGGGCGACCCGATGATCGCGGACGAGCATATCGCCTGCTTCGGCTGGGCGAGCCAGGAGGAGATGAACGACATCGCCGACATGGCGGTGCGCGTGAACGACTTCCTCTGCGGCCTGTTCGCGGCGATCGGCATCCGCCTCGTCGACTTCAAGCTCGAGTTCGGGCGCCTCTGGGAAAATGACTACGCCCGCACCATCCTCGCCGACGAGATCAGCCCCGACGGCTGCCGGCTGTGGGACATGCGCACCAACGAGAAGCTCGACAAGGACCGCTTCCGCCGCGACCTCGGCGGCGAGGCCGAGGCCTATCAGGAAGTCGCGCGCCGGCTCGGCCTGCTCCCCGAAGGCGAGAACATCGTCCTCGACCTCGACCAGCACCGCCAGAAAAAGGGCCGCTGAGCCGCCTTTGCTTTGCCTCCCGCTTGCGGCATGATCGCGTCTCGGCAGGGGGCTGAGGAGGGGTAATCATGACGCCGGGTCAAAGCTGCACCAAACTGATCCAGCAGTTCGAAGGCTGCGCGAAGAAGCGGCCGGACGGAAGCTTCGAGGCTTATCCGGACCCCGGCACCGGTGGCGATCCGTGGACGATCGGCTGGGGCAGCACGGGACCGGACATCCGCAAGGGTCTGGTGTGGACGCAGGCGCAATGCGATGCGCGTTTCGCCGAGCATGTCGCCGAGTTCGGACAGGGTGTCGCCGCCGCGATCGGCGACGCGCCGACGACGCAGCACCAGTTCGATGCGATGGTGAGCTTCGCCTACAATGTCGGCTTCGCGAACCTGCGCTCCAGCACCTTGCTCAAGAAGCACAAGGCCGGCGACTATGCCGGCGCGGCCGCGGAATTCGCGAAGTGGAACAAGGCGGCGGGGAAGGTGCTCCCGGGCCTCGTCAAGCGGCGGGCGGCGGAGGCGGCGCTCTACGCGAGCTGAGCGCCGTCCCCCGGCGGCTCACAGCACCTCGAACAGCCCGGCGGCGCCCATGCCGCCACCGACGCACATCGTCACCACCACCCATTTCGCCCCGCGCCGCTTGCCCTCGATCAGCGCATGGCCGGTCATCCGCGCGCCCGACATGCCGTAGGGGTGACCGATCGAGATCGAGCCGCCGTCGACGTTCATCTTCTCGTCGGGGATGCCGAGCTCGTCCTGGCAGTAGAGGACCTGCACGGCGAAGGCTTCGTTCAGCTCCCACAGACCGATATCGTCGACGCCGAGCCCGAAGCGCTTCAGCAGCTTCGGCACGGCGAAGACCGGCCCGATGCCCATCTCGTCCGGCTCCGTCCCCGCCACCGCCATGCCGACATAGCGGCCCAGCGGCTGCAGCCCGCGCTGCGCGGCCAGCCCCGCTTCCATCAGCACGCAGGCCGAGGCGCCGTCGGAGAGTTGCGAGGCGTTGCCAGCGGTGATCATCGCCTCCGGCCCCATCACCGGCTGGAGCTTGGCGAGATCCTCATAGGTCGTGGACGGCCGGTTCCCCTCGTCCTTGGTGAGCGTCACCTCCTGCATCGTCGTCTCGCCGGTCGCCTTGTCGGTAACCTTCATCTTGACCGTCGCCGGGACGATCTCGTCGTCGAACTTCCCTTCCGCCTGGGCCTGGGCGGTGCGCTGCTGGGAGCGCAGCGCGTAGCGGTCCTGCCGCTCGCGGCTCACGGTGTAGCGCTTGCCCACCACCTCGGCGGTCTGGATCATCGGCATGTAGACGCCGTTGTGCATCGACAGCAGCTCCGGATCCGGCCCGAGGCGCATCTCCGGCGTCTGCACCAGGCTGATCGACTCGACCCCGCCGGCGACCATCACGTCCATTCTGTCGACGACGATCTGCTTGGCGGCCGTGGCGATCGCCATGAGTCCCGACGCGCACTGCCGGTCGATCGACATGCCCGAGACGGTCACCGGAAGCCCCGAGCGCAGCGCCGCCGTGCGACCGATCGTCGTCTGCACGCCCTGCTGCAGGGCCGCGCCCATGATCACATCGTCGACTTCCGCCGGATCGATCTTCGCCCGCTCGACCGCCGCCTTGATGGCGAAGCTCGCGAGCGTGGGGGAGGGCGTCGCGTTGAACGCGCCCCGATAGGCCTTGCCGATGCCGGTGCGGGCGGTGGAGACGATGACGGCTTCGCGGGTGGACATGGAGTTGCTCCTAGGCGGCTCCCCTCCCTGCAAGGGAGGGGATGGGGGTGGGTAGGCGAGCGGAGCGAGACTTTTCGGCCCTCGGAGTTTCGACCGCCTTCGGCGGAACCCACCCCTTGCCCCTCCCTTGCAGGGAGGGGAGGCCTCCTCGCCATCTCATATGAACACCAGCCCGATCCAGTCGGCGACGAGGGCGGGCTTGTCCTCGCCCTCGATCTCGACCGTGACGGCGTGGACGAACTGGAACTGGCCGGGACGCTTCTCCTCGACGCTGGTCAGGACGAAGCGGCCGCGCACGCGCTTGCCGCTCCTCACCGGCGCCAGGAAGCGCACCTTCTCGAAGCCGTAATTGACGCCCATGCGCGTGCCTTCCGGCACCAGCATGGCGTCGGCGGCCATGCGGCTCAGCAGCGAGAGCGTGAGGAAGCCGTGCGCGATGGTGCCGCCGAACGGCGTCTGCGCCGCTGCGGCAGGGTCGACGTGGATGAACTGGCGATCCTCGGTCACGTCGGCGAACAGATCGATCCGCGCCTGGTCGACCGCGATCCAGCCGGAGACGCCGACTTCCCCGCCGACGCGGGCGCGGATTTCGTCGAGGCTGGCGGTTGGCATAAGGGGGGTCTAGAGCGCCCCGGACATGAGACTCAAGACCGTTGACGCCGACGCTACGGCATCCGCCCGCGCCGCCATCCGCCGCCTCCACCGCGCGCCCGAGCCGGAGGTGCTGAGGCCCCTGCTCGCCGATGCCCGCCTGACCCCCGATTCGCGCCGCCGCGTCGAGCACCGGGCGCTCGCGATGCTTGCCGAGCTGCGCGCCGCGCAGGGCTCGGGCTGGGTCAACCAGTTCCTCCAGGAATATCGCCTCAACACCTCGGAAGGCATCGCCCTCCTGTCGCTCGCCGAGGCGTTCCTGCGCGTGCCCGACCCGGAGACCGCCGACGCGCTGATCGCCGACAAGCTCGGCACCGCCGACTGGCGCGCGCACAAGGGCAAGTCCAACTCCGCGCTCGTCAACTCCGCCACCTGGGGCCTCGTCATCGGCCGCGCCCTCCTCGGCGAGACCGAGCAGGCGAGCGCCTTGAAGCGCCTCGTCGCGCGGATGGGCGAGCCGTTCGTCCGCCAGGCGGTCGGCGCGGCGATGAAGCTGATGGGCGAGATCTTCGTCATGGGCCGCACCATCGACGAAGCGGTGCGGCGGATGGAGCGCAAGGAGAATGCCGGCTTCACCGCCAGCTTCGACATGCTCGGCGAGGCGGCGCGGACCTTTCCGGATGCCCAGCGCTATTTCGCCGCCTACGAAGGCGCGATCCGCGCCGTCGGCAAGGTCGCGAAGCGCGGCCATAGCATCTCGGTCAAGCTCTCGGCGCTCCACCCGCGCTACGAAGTCGCGCAGTACGAACGCTGCGTGCCCTCGCTGATCGAACAGGTCGAGGCGTTGGCATTGCTCGCCAGGGACAGCGGCATCGCCTTCACCATCGACGCCGAGGAGAGCGAGCGGCTCGAAATGAGCCTCGACATCATCGAGGCGGTCGCCGGCCTCCCTTCGCTCAGGGGCTGGGACGGCCTCGGCATGGCCGTGCAGGCCTATGGCAAGCGCTGCCGGCCGACCCTCGCCTGGGCCGACGCGGTCGGCGCCGCCACCGGACGCCGCATCGCCGTCCGGCTGGTCAAGGGCGCCTATTGGGACAGCGAGATCAAACGCACGCAGGAGCAGGGCCTTTCCGAGTATCCGCTCTTCACCCGCAAGGCGGCGACCGACGTCTCCTACCTCGCCTGCGCCAGGGACATGCTCCAGGCGAGGAACATCTTCCCCGCCTTCGCCACCCACAATGCGCTCACCGTCGCCACCATCCTCGAATGGGCAGGCAAGAGCCGCGACTTCGAGTTCCAGCGCCTCCACGGCATGGGCGAGGGCCTCTACGAGAAGCTGGTGCGCGAGGAAGGCTACCATACCCGTATCTACGCCCCGGTCGGCGGGCACCGCGACCTCCTCGCCTATCTCGTCCGCCGCCTGCTCGAGAACGGCGCCAATTCGAGCTTCGTCCACCAGCTCGCCGACGAGAAGCTCACCGACGCCGATATCCTCGCCGATCCGGTGGCGAAGATCGCCGCGGTCGGTGGCACCCGCCACCCCGCCATTCCGTTGCCCAAGGACTTGTACGAGCCGCTGCGCTCGAACAGCGAAGGCATCGATTTGAACGATGCGCCGGAGCTGGCGCGGGTGGCGAAGGTGGTATCGTCACCCCTCCCCTTCAGGGGAGAGGCCGGGGGTGGGGGAAGTCACATCTCCGGCCGATCGAACCGGCCCCACCCCAACCCCTCCCCTGAAGGGGAGGGGCTTAAGGAAGCCGTCACCTCCACCGGCGAGCAATGGCGCGATTGCGCGGGCGAGGCGAAGGCGATGGTCGGCCGCGCGCTCGCCGCCTTCCCGGCGTGGGATGCGCAGCCCGTCGAGCATCGCGCCCGCTGCCTCGATCGCCTTGCCGACCTGCTCGAGCAGGAGCGCGACGCGTTGATGCGCATCTGCGTCCAGGAGGCGAGGAAGACGATCCCGGATGCGCTGGCCGAGGTGCGCGAGGCCGTCGACTTCTGCCGCTACTACGCCAACCAGGCACGCAGCGGGCTCCAGCCGCTGGAGCTTCCCGGACCGACCGGCGAGCGTAACGTGCTGCGCATGGCCGGCCGCGGCGTCTGGGTGTGCATCGCGCCGTGGAACTTCCCGCTCGCCATCTTCCTGGGGCAGGTGACCGCCGCCCTCGTCACCGGCAATGCGGTCGTCGCCAAGCCCGCGCCGCAGACCCCGGAGATCGCCGCCTATGCCGTCGGCCTCGCCCACGGCGCCGGCATCCCGGAGGACGTGCTCATCCTCGCCCCCGGCGGCCCCGACATGGGCGCCGCCTTGGTCGAGGACAGCCGCATCGCCGGCATCGCCTTCACCGGCTCGACCGCCACCGCCAAGCGCATCGCCCGCTCCCTCCTCGACGATGACGAGCGGCCGATCGTCCCGTTCATCGCCGAGACCGGCGGCATCAACGCGATGATCGTCGATTCCACCGCCCTGCCCGAGCAGGTGGTGGTCGACGTCGTCACCTCCGCCTTCCGCTCCGCCGGCCAGCGCTGTTCGGCGCTGCGCGTCCTGCTCCTCCAGGAGGAGATCGCGGAGCGGACGCTGGAGATGCTCGCGGGCGCGATGGACGCCCTCCTCGTCGGCGATCCCGCGGACCCGGCGACGGATGTCGGCCCGGTGATCGACCGCGGCGCCTATGACCGGCTGATGGCGCACCGCGAGGAGACGCAGGCAAGGTGGATACACACCATTCCAGTACCATCAGATCGTTCGTCCCGAGCGAAGTCGAGGGGCGCTGGCACGGACTCGGTGGACTCGCCCCTCGACTTCGCTCGGGACGAACGCGGGCTGTACGTCCCTCCCACCCTTATCTCGGTCGACCGGATCGAGGACGTGAGGAAGGAATGGT
>Ga0213876_10001868_pt1 | contig 12668 bp, 12 predicted proteins | sample BarmaccomBMRX_R9_FD_160113 | JGI IMG/M metagenome (GOLD analysis project Ga0213876, IMG submission 160113) | Root-associated microbial communities from Barbacenia macrantha in rupestrian grasslands, the National Park of Serra do Cipo, Brazil - RX_R9 | ecosystem: Host-associated > Plants > Roots...
CGCGACGGTCAGATCGTTAGGCAAGGCAACGACGATGGCCGGCATGGTCTTATTCCCCCGCTCTCTCGTTCGGACGCTGCCTGATCTTCCGAAGACGCGTCCTGCGCGGCCTTTCAGCCGCTGAGGCTTGCCAAGCGGGTCGCGTCGGTCTAAGAATAGACCAAATCTAGTCGACTAGTCGACAAGAATAATCAGAGGAAACGAACCCGATGGCAGCGCAATTGACAAGGCGTAATTTCGGTAAGTCTGTGGCAGCGGCGGGGCTTATCCTTGCCTCCGGCGCTTGGCCGCGCGCGGTCCGCGCGGAAGGCGCCAAGTTCCGGCTGCGTTATGCGACGGCCTTTCCGGCCGATCATCCCGGCGTCACGCAGATCCAGGAAGCGGCGGCCGCGATCGCCAAGGACACCAGCGGACTGGTCGACCTGCAGGTCTTCCCAAACAGCCAGCTCGGCAGCGAGCCGGACATGTTCTCGCAGGTCCGCGCCGGCGCGCTCGACATGATGTCGACCTCGGGCGTCAACCAGACCGTGGTTCCGGTCGGAGGCATCAATGCCATCGCCTTCGCCTTCCCGTCCTATGACAAGGTCTGGGCCGCGATGGACGGCGAACTCGGCAATCACGTGCGGGCCAAGTTCGAGAAGGTCGGACTGTTCGTGATGCCAAAGATGCTCGACAACGGCTATCGCCACATCACCTCGAGCGCGAAGCCGGTTACGAGCCCTGACGACATCAAGGGTTTCAAGATCCGCGTGCCCGGCAACCAGTTGTGGGTCACGACCTTCAAGGCGCTGGGCGCGGCGCCGACCCCGATCAATTTCGGTGAGCTCTATGCCGCGCTGCAGACTCACGTGGTCGACGGCCAGGAGAATCCGCTGGCGCTGATCAACAGCGCCAAACTCTACGAGGTGCAGAAATATGTCGCCATGACCGGCCACATCTGGGACGGTCATTACATCTTCGCCAATCTCGCGCGCTGGAACGGACTGCCCGAGGACGTGCGCAACGTGATGCTGAAACATCTTTCCGACGCCGCCGAACGGGAGCGCGCCGACATTTTGCGCCTCAATACGGGCCTGGTCGAAAACCTCACCAAGGCCGGCATCAGCTTCAACGAGCCGGACAAGGCCGCGTTCCGTGATGCGCTGAAGGCCGGCGGCTTCTATCATGACTGGAAGGAGAAGTTCGGGCCTGAGGCCTGGGGGCTGTTGGAAAAATATGCCGGCGCGCTCTGAGATCGGACAAGGCACGATCGGCGCGGCGCGCGAGGCCGGCCCGTCGCCGGTGGGCCTCGCCGCGGCGTCGCCCGCGGGACTGCTGCATGCACTCGACCGCGGCTTCTCGCGTCTGGTCGAGTTTTCCGCCGCCTCGCTCGTCATTGCCGAAGCGGTGCTGCTCGGCAGCAACACGGTGGCTCGCTACGTCTTCAACCGCCCCTTTGCCTGGGCCGACGAGCTGGCGCAGCTGCTGTTCATCTGGCTCGCGGTGCTCGGCGCGGCGGTGGCGCTGCGCCGCGGCGAACACATGCGGCTCACCGCCGTGGTGCGTCACCTTTCTCCGTCACGGCGGGCTTTTGTCGACGGCGTGGCGATGATGCTGACCGCGGCCGTGCTGCTGGCGATGGTCCTGCCCGCCTATCATCATTTCGACAACCTCGCAGTCGGCTCAAGTCCCGTGATGGAGATCAGCGAGGGCTGGCGCGGCGCCGCCGTGCTGGTCGGCTGCGTGCTGATGCTGGTCACCGCGCTGCAGAATCTGGCGCGCGAATGCGATTGGAGAGAAGCCCTGCTGGCGCTCGCGATCGTTGGCCTCGCCTCCGCCGTGCTCGCCTGGTTCGGGGCCGACCTGGAAGATCTCGGCAACGCCAATCTGCTGCTGTTCTTCGTCGTGTTCGTCGCGGTCGCAATGGCGATCGGCGTCCCAATCGCCTTCTGCTTCATGCTGGGCACGGTCTCCTTCATCGCCTTCGCAACGCAAATCCCGCTCTCGATCGTGCCCGACCGGATGGACGAGGGCATGTCGCATATCATCCTGCTCGCGGTGCCGCTGTTCATCCTGCTCGGCGCGCTGATCGAGGTCGCCGGGCTTGCGCGGGTCATGATCACCTTCCTGGTGTCGCTGATCGGGCACATGCGCGGCGGGCTGCAATATGTGCTGCTCGGCGCCATGTATCTCGTCTCCGGCATTTCCGGCGCCAAGGCGGCCGACATGGCCGCGGTCGCGCCGACGCTGTTTCCCGAAATGCTCAAGCGCGGCAATCGCGAGGGCGATCTCACCTCGCTGCTGTCGGCCTCCGCCGTGATGTCGGAGACGATCCCGCCCTCGATCGTGCTGATCACTGTGGGATCGGTGACCGGCGTGTCGATCGCGGCGCTGTTCACCGGCGGGCTGATGCCGGCGGTAGTCGGCCTGATCGCGCTCTGCGTCGTGGTCTATCTGCAGACCCGCGGCGAGGACGTCTCGCACGCGCCGCATTATAGCTGGGCGCAAAAGGCGTGGTTGTTCCTGGTCGCGCTGCCGAGCCTCGGGCTGCCGATCGTGATCCGCTCGGCTGTCGTCAAGGGGGTCGCCACCGCGACCGAAGTCTCCACCGTCGGCATCATCTACACGGTGCTGGTCGGGCTTCTGGTCTATCGCAAGTTCGACTGGCGGCGCGTCTATCCGATCCTGGTCGAGACCGCCTCGCTGTCGGGCGCGATCCTGCTGGTGGTCGGCGCCGCCACCGCAATGGCCTGGGCGCTGACCCAATCCGGCTTCTCCGTGCAGCTCGTGAAGATGCTGGCGGTGGTGCCAGGCGGCAAGGCCGGCTTTCTCCTGGTGTCCGCGGCCGCCTTCATCGTCCTCGGCAGCGTACTGGAGGGCGTGCCGGCGATCGTGCTGTTCGGCCCGCTGCTGTTTCCGATCGCGGCGCAGATGGGCGTGAACACGGTGCATTATGCGATGATCGCGGTGTTCGCGATGGGGTTCGGCCTGTTCACGCCGCCGTTCGGCGTCGGCTTTTATCTGGCCTGCGCGATCGGCCGGGTCTCGCCTGATGTCGCCATCAAGTCGGTCTGGCCGCACCTTTTGGCTCTTCTCGTTGCGCTGCTGCTGATTACATTGATCCCATGGATTTCGATCGGCTTCCTTTGAGATGACCGCCCACCGCCCTCTGCTGCAAGGTAGCGAACAACAAGATCGATCGATCTATCGCGTGCTGCGGCAGGATATCGTTACGTTGCGGCTGAAGCCGGGCACGCGGCTGTCGGAAAACGAGCTTGCCGCGCGCTTCGAAACCTCGCGTGCGCCGGTGCGCGAGGCCCTGATCCGGCTCGCCGAGGAGGGCCTGATCGACGTACGGCCGCAGCGCGGCAGCTTTGTCAGCCGCATCTCGCTGGCGGCCATGGAGCAGGCGCGGCTGGTGCGGGAAGCGCTGGAGGTCGTCATCATCCGCCGCGCGGCGGAGGCCAGGTTGTCCAAGTCAGCACTTCGAGGCTGCGAGACGGCGATTGCCGCCCAGCTCGAGGCCCGCGATGATCCCGAGCGCTTCACCTCCGCCGATGACGAGTTTCATCGCGCCTTCGCCGAGGCGACCTCGCTCGGCGGCGTCTGGTCGATCATCGAGCGCGAAAAGGTGCAGTTCGACCGGGTCCGCATCCTGAGCCTGCCGCAGGTCACGCCGGTGGACGTGCTGATCGCCCAGCACCGCGCGATCCTGAAAGCCGTGCTGGATGGCGACCCCAATCAGGCCGAAAAGGCCATCCGCACGCATCTGTCCGAGGTGTTGCGCATTGCCGACGATCTTGCTATCCGCCACCCGGACCTGATCGAGACCGGACATTGACGCGCATTGCTTGCATCGGCGAATGCATGGTGGAGCTGGTCGAGCGCGCCGACGGCCTTTTGGCGCGCGGCTTCGGCGGCGATACGCTCAATACGGCGGTCTATCTCGCCCGCCTTGGTGGGAGCGTCGACTACCTCACTGCGCTCGGCGACGACGCCTGGAGCGAAGAAATGCTGGCCGCCTGGCGTGCCGAGGGCGTCGGCGCTGATCGCGTGCTGCGTCTGCCGGGCCGCATGCCCGGGCTCTATCTGATCCAGACCGATGCGAACGGCGAGCGCCGCTTCTCCTACTGGCGCGACAGCGCGCCGGCGCGCGACCTGTTCCGGATTGCGCAAACGCCAGCGCTTCTCGATGCGCTCGCCTCCTACGATCTGATCTATTTTTCCGGAATCACGCTCTCGCTCTATGGCGAGGACGGTCGCGCTACGTTCTTCACAGGCCTCGACCGCGCCAAAGCGGGCGGCGCGCGGCTTGCCTTCGACACAAACTTCCGTCCGCGCGGCTGGCCCGACCGCGACCTCGCGCGGCGCGCCTTTGGCGAGGCCTTGGCGCGCGCCGACATCGCGCTGTGCTCGACAGAAGATCTGGAGATGCTGTTCGAACAGCCCGCGCGCGACGCGCTGGTGCCGTTTGGCGGCATCCCCGAGCTTGTGCTCAAGGAACAGACGCCCGGCTGCCAGCTCGTCTGCGATGGGACTATGGTCCACGTTCCTGCCGATAGCATCGCAGATGTCGTCGATACCACAGCGGCCGGCGACAGTTTTGCCGCCGCCTATCTCTGGGCGCGAACAGGCGGCGCGCCGCCGCCGGATGCGGCCCGCGCCGGCCACCGCCTCGCCGGCACCGTTGTGCGCTATCCCGGCGCGATCATTCCCCGCGGCGCAATGCCGGCGTTCGAGCGCTGGTCATGCGCGAGGTGACAACAGAAGGGTCATTCGAATGAGCGCCCGTGACGACAGCCTGATGCAGATCGTCAAGACCTCACCGGTCATTCCGGTGATCACCATCGAACGCGCTGATGACGCTGTTCCGCTGGCGGAGGCGCTGCTGAAGGGCGGCATCGCAACCATCGAGATTGCGCTGCGGACACCGGCCGCGGTGGACGCCGCGCGCGCTGTCGTCGCAAAGGTGCCGGACATGTCGGTCGGCATCGGCACCGTGCTGACACCGCAAAACCTCGCCGATGCCAAGGCGATGGGCGCACGCTATGCGCTGTCGCCGGGCGCCACGCCCGAACTGCTGGACGCCGCCGCTCGTGGCGATTTTCCCTATATTCCCGGCGTTGCCACCGCGAGCGATGTGATGGCCGCGGTCGTCAGCGGCTTTTCGGTGCTAAAATTCTTTCCCGCAGAGAACGCCGGCGGCATCGCAGCCTTGCGCGCGCTCGGCGGTCCCTTCCCGTCCACCCGCTTCTGTCCGACCGGCGGCATCAACGAAAAGAATTTTCGCACCTGGCTCGCCGAACCGAACGTGGTTGCCGTCGGCGGCTCATGGCTCGCGCCGGCCGCCGACATCGCCGCCGGCCGCTGGGACGCGATCACCGCACGCGCAAAGGCCGCGACAAGCGCGGCCTGAAGCTGCTTCGCTGCGATCCGGCGACGCGCTGCAACGGTCAGGAACAAATCCAAACGATCACCAGCGCCATCGGCAAGCCGATCGCCAACGCGCCACCAATCGTTAATGCGAATGCCGAAAGCAGATTTTCTGCGTATTGCAACTCATGCGAAGACATGTCGTTGCTCCATAGAGCCCCCACGGGCATGGCCCGTCGCCCAAGGATTAAAGATCAAGAAAACAGTCGTCAGGGCAAGTTATTGCTGACCTTCAAAAAAGGCCCTGCCCTCGCGCCATCCGAGGCTGGGTGCTTAGGGTTAATAAAAGGTTGACGCAATAATACCTCGGTATCCCCGGCCATCGTGATGGGAGAACTCCGGTGGCGCGCGCTGCTGACGTGCGACCGCTCCCATCGAAAACCGTCGCATCCGCCTAGGCGCTGCCGGCGAGCACTTCATCAGCTAATAAAAGAGTGTGTAGGGTGGGCAAAGGCGCCCTTGCGCCGTGCGCACCACACTGGCCTCGCAGCACGAGGCGGTAGGCACGCTTCCGCCTTCGCTCTTAGAGCTTCGGCGGACAGGTCGCTTTGTCCACCCTGCCGTGCGGCTTCTTCGTTTCAAGAGTCACTCACTGCCGCGCGTCCCTGACGTCCTTCGCCGTCACCATGTCCTGAAAATTGTTGCCGAAATGCGTGCGAAGATAGTTCACGACGGCGGCGACCTGGTCGTCGCTCATCATGTCGGCGAAGGGCGGCATGCCACGCCGGCCGCGCAGGACGAGATAGACCGGATATCCGCCGGCCTCGAGATTGGCGTCGGCGGCAAGCGAGGGATAGGCCCCGGCACCCACCGCACCTGCTCCATCGCCCATATGGCAGCCCTGGCAGACATTGACGAACAGCTCTTCCCCGCTCATCTCGACAAACCGGTAGCCCGAGGAGAAGGTGCGCTCGCCTGGCGAGAACGCACCGTTCTGGCTTCCGGCCGCCACCGGCAGCAGCGCGAGCGAAATCGCAACGATCAACCGCCAATGCAGCCTGTCCTGTCGGCATGCGCTCATCGGCTCACGTCCTCACGACGCGTTCGTGCAGCCGCACCACGGCATCGAGCGCCGACAGGATGGCGCCTTCCTGCCACGCCGGCAATTGCGAGGCATGCTCGCCCGCCAGCACGATGCGTCCGTCGATCTGGCACAGATCGTCATAATGCGCGGCGCGCGCCTCCTCCGACCAGTCGCCGCTGCAGCCCAGCGTGAACGGCACCCGGTGCCAGGCCACCGCGACGCCGTTCTCGAACTCCTCCTTGTATTGCGGGTGGATCGCGGCGCCGAACTCCACCGCGCGCGCGACCCGTTCGGCCGGCGGCATCGCCGTGAACTCGAACGCATTGGCGCCGTTGTAGAGGTAAGCGCCGAGCAGCACACCCTTGCCTGTCCGATTGAAGCCGCTGTTGGGATAGGCGATCTGTCGGATCGGCAGATCCGTGTAGCTGATGCCGCCATAGATCGCCTCGTCCTCCTCCCAGAAGCGGCGCTTGAACTGCAGGCCGATCTTGACCGAGGCGGCATAGGGCACCGCGTCGATCGCGGACTTCATCTTCGCGCTCACGTCGAGCGGCAATTGGCTGAGAACAGACAACGGAATGGTGCAGACGCACCAATCGGCACTCGCCTGACGCTGCTCTCCGGGCCTCGCCGCATCGACATAATTGACGGTGACGCCGCGATCGTCCTGTTTGATCTGCGTGACGCGGGCATTGAAGCGGATGGGGCCGCCGAGCTCGCGGGCAAAAGCCTTGCCGATCATGTCCATGCCGCCGACCGGCTGGAACATCGTGGTCTGGAAATTGTAGTGCGCAAAACTCTGCAGGTACCGCCACAGCCGCGACCTCAGAATGTCGGAGAGCCCGACCGGCTTGCCGGGCGCGCCTTCGGCGCCGATTCCGCCGCCGGGATCCCTGGCATAGCCGCGAAATTCGGCCGAGATGAGGTTGGCGTTGTAGCCGTAGTCGCGGTCGAGCGCGCCCCACGATCGCAGCGCCTGCAGGAGAAGCTCCTGATCCTCCTTCGTCACGGCCGCGTCGAGCCGGCTCTGCATGGCCACTTTCGCCAGCAGCTCGGCGATCTGGCCCTGGAAATCCGCCTTGACGCTGCGGATGCGCTGCGGCGCGCCGCCGAACGCCCTGCTGGCATGCAGGAATGCATTGTGGTTGAGCTGAATGAAGGGTTCGAGCGCGACATTGAAGCGCTTGCAATAGTCGAGCAAGGCGCGATGGTGATAGGGAATGCGCCAGGGGCCCGGATTGACGTAGAGCCCAGACTCGAATTCGCAAGTTTGTCTGAAGCCGCCGAGCTCGGTGAAGGAGTCGCCGCCGCGCAAGGTCCAGTTACGACCGCCGGCACGGCCGTTGTATTCGAGGATCTCGACCTTGTAGCCGGCCTTGCGCAGCTCGAGCGCTGCCGTCATGCCGGCGAGGCCGGCGCCCAGGACCAGAACGGAGGCGCCTTTCGGATCGCCGTCGAGCCTGATCGGCCCCTTGTAGGGAGATTCCGAGGCGAAGCCGAGGCTGGTCATCGCGTGGTACATCGCGGCGCTGCCGGCCATCGCGCCGATCAGCGAAAGCAGGTCGCGCCGACTTGTCACGAGAGCTTCGCCATGCATGTGCCCGCCGCCCGGAAATGGAGACGCAAGGGAAACGGCTCACCTCTTGTCTGTCAAGAAACGGAGCCGGCCGGATCGGCCCGTCACACGCGTTGTTGATCAGCCGATCCCGACGATCGCTGCGAGCGTGTCCCGGGGATCACAGGCGAAGCGACGCCCTGCCGCCACGCGAACGCTTTCTCGACCACGACCTGGGTCGGCTCGCCGTATCGCGGCGATCGGCTGTGCGGCCGCCTGTGAAATCGGCTTGCAAGCCTAGCCCCGTTGACGCAGTCTGTTCGTACACAAACGAACAACGCGCTTGATCCGGCCGCCATGGCGGGAGCAAGGTTGCCACGAACCGGGCGACGATAGGCGAGAGGATTTTCGATGGCGCATGACGCTCCGCAGGCCACGGGCCCCTCGAAGCTGGTGATCCGCAATATCGGGCTTCTGCTCTCCGGCGCGATGGAGAAGCCGATCCTGGATGCCGACACCATCGTTGCCGAGAACGGCAAGATCGTCGGCATCGGCCGCTTCAAGGACGTCGACACCGAGGGCGCAACGACCATCATCGATGCCCACGCCACCACGGTCGCGCCCGGCCTGATCGACAGCCACGTGCATCCGGTCACGGGCGACTGGACGCCGCGGCAGAGCCAGATCAACTGGATCGATTCCTACCTGCATGGCGGCGTCACCACCATGATCTCGGCCGGCGAAGTGCACATGCCTGGCCGGCCGCGCGATGTCGTCGGGCTGAAGGCGATGGCGATCTTTGCACAGCGCGCGTTCTGGACGCTGAGACCCGGCGGCGTGAAGGTGCATGCCGGCGCGCCCGTGATCGAATGCGAGATGGTCGAGGATGATTTCAAGGAGCTCGCCGCAGCCGGCGTCAAACTGCTCGGCGAAGTGGGCCTCGGCGGCGTCAAGGACGGCCCGACCGCGCGCAAGATGGTTTCCTGGGCGCGCAAATACGGCATCCAGAGCACGATCCATACCGGCGGCCCCTCGATCCCCGGCTCCGGCCTGATCGACAAGGACGTGGTGCTGGAAGCCGACACCGACGTGGTCGGCCATATCAATGGCGGCCATACCGCTTTGCCCGACGACCAGATCCGCTGCATCTGCGAGGGCTGCAAGCGCGGGCTGGAGCTCGTGCACAACGGCAATGAGCGCTCGGCGCTGTTCACGCTGCACACGGCACGGGAGATGGGCGACCTCTCCCGCATCATCCTTGGCACCGACGCGCCGGCCGGCTCCGGCGTGCAGCCGCTCGGCATCCTGCGCATGATTTCCATGCTGTCATCCCTCGGCGAAGTGCCGGCCGAAATCGCGTTCTGCTTCGCCACCGGCAACACCGCGCGGATGCGGGCGCTCGATTGCGGCCTGATCGAAGTCGGCCGTGCCGCGGATTTCGTCATCATGGACAAGGCGCAGCATTCGCCGGGCAACACGCTGCTCGACAGTGTGCGGCTCGGCGACCTGCCCGGCGTCGGCATGACCATCATCGACGGCCTGGTGCGCACGCAGCGCAGCCGCAACACCCCGCCCGCGACGAAGGTGCCGGAGATCGTCGTGAAATGATGAAGCCCAGGTGAGCCAAACGAAGTGTGCCTACCACGGTCGGGCATGCTATGGAGAGGCATGTCTGCGCTGTGGTACTTTGTCTGGATCGAAGGGCCGCGCGGCCCCGAACCGCAAAAATGGTCAGCGGACGGGCTGTGGGGCCAGCTTGGCCGCCAGGACGTGATCGTGCGCTACGAATTGTCGGATCGGGAAGCGAAGCTGTCGCTCGACGACCTCGCAAGGCTCCGCCCCGCGCCGGTAGAGCGGTGACGCCAGCGGCACGGGTCATGCCGGGGGCGCGCGAGCACGGAATCTCGGTTTTCGCCGTCATTGCGAGGCGCTATAGCGCCGAAGCAATCCATGCCTCAACAAGCGGAGAGATGGATTGCTTCGCTGCGCTCGCAATGACGGCGTGAGGCGGGCACCACAGAACAATCGACGAGATCACCTCAGCCTGTGCAGCAGGGCGAGCAGCATCTCGCGCTCCTTGGTGTCGAGCGGGGCCAGGGTCTCCTTCGAGATAGCGAGCGCGTTCGGCGCGGCTTTTTCCGCGAGCTGCTGGCCGGCGCGGGTCAGGCTGACCAGCAGGCGGCGGCCGTCTTCCGGATCGGGACTGGTTTCCGTCAACCCTCGCGCGGTGAGCCGGTCGATTACGCCCTTGATGGTCGCGACATCCATCGCGGTCAAGCGGCCGAGCTGGTTCTGCGAGCACGGCCCGGCCTCAGCGAGCTTTGCCACCGCAGCCCACTGCGTCGGCGTCAGGTTGATCCCGATATCGCGTGCAAAGATCGTGGTGTGACGCTGCCAGACCTGGCGCAGGATGAAGCCGATCTGCTCGTCCAGGATATAGGACGGCCGCAACGGCTTGACGTTCCGCTTTGCCAACACTCTTCCGGCCATTGCTGTCCCCCCTCCCTGTCCCGGTCAGATCGACAGATGCGCGTCACGGATGTCCGGACGCGCATCGAGTTCGGCCATGGTGCCGGAAAAGCAGATCCGGCCGCGCTCGATGATGTAGGCGCGGTCCGAGATCAGTTTTGCGAAATGCAGATTCTGCTCCGAGAGCACGATGCTCACGCCTTCCTTCTTCATGGTCTGGATCGCGGCCACCATCTGCTCGACGATCTTTGGCGCCAGGCCCTCCGACGGCTCGTCCAGCAGCACCAGCGAGGGGTTTCCCATCAAGGTGCGCGCGATCGTCAGCATCTGCTGCTCGCCGCCGCTCATGCGGCCGCCCGGCCGGTGGCGCAGCTCGGCGAGGTTCGGAAACAGCGCAAACAGCTTTTCGCGCGTCCACTGCGGCGCGTTCGGCCTGACGGACTGGCGGCCGACCTCAAGATTTTCCTCGACCGTCAGCTCGGTGAAGATGCGCCGCTCTTCCGGCACGTAGCCGAGGCCGCGCCGCACGATCTCATGGGTCGGCGCACGCGAGACGTCAAAACCCTCGAACACGATCGTGCCGGAGCGCTGCTCGACGAGGCCGACGATCGCGCGGAAGGTCGTCGACTTGCCGGCGCCGTTGCGCCCGAGCAGCGCGACCACCTCGCCGTCTGCGACCTCGAGGCCGATATCGAACAGGATGTGCGCGGGGCCATAATGGCTGTTGAGGTTGGCGACGCTGAGCTTCATGCACCGGCCCCTTCGCGGTGGCGGGCATCGTAGAGCAGGCCCTCGCCGAGATAGATCGCGCGCACATCCGCGTTGGCCCGCACCTGTTCCGGCGTGCCCTCGGCGATCAGGCTGCCGCGGTTGAGCACGAGGACGCGGTCGGCATGCTCGAACACCACATCCATATCGTGCTCGGTGAACAGCACGCCGATCGAGCGCTCCCGCGCGATTCTCGCCGTCAGGCGCATCAGCTCGACACGCTCGCGCGGCGCCATGCCGGCGGTCGGCTCGTCCATCAGCAGCAATTTTGGCTGGTTGGCGAGCGCAACCGCAAGCTCCAGCCGCTTGAGATCCCCATAAGCCAGCTCGCCGCACGGCCGCTCCGCATAGGCGCCCATGCCGACAAGGCCGAGCAGGCGGTCGGCTTCGGCCGGCGCGAAACGGGACGTCGAGCCCCAGAGGTTAAACAGGTTTTTGGCATGCGAGATCAGCGCGACCTGCACGTTCTCGCGCACCGTCATGGTCGGGAAGGTCGCGGTGATCTGGAACGTGCGCCCGACGCCCAGCCGCCAGATCGCGCGCGGTTTGTGGCCGGTCGTCTCCTCACCGAGCAGCATGATGCGGCCGCTGTCCGGGGTATTCTGTCCGTTGAGCATGTCAAAACAGGTGCTCTTGCCAGCGCCGTTCGGGCCGATCAGCGCCAAGATCTCGCCGGCCGCAAGCTGGAACGAGACGCCGCGCACGGCATGGACGCCGCCATAGGATTTGCTCAAGGCTTCGACCGACAGCAATTTTGGCGAAGCGCTCATTCGGCAGTCTCGGCATGCGAGGTGAGAATGGCCTGGCTGCCCTGATCGGGCGACCTCCTGGGCAAAAATGTTTCCAGCGTGCCGACGATGCCCCTGGGAAAGGCGACCACCACCACGATGATGAACGCGCCGAGCACGAGCTTTGACCAGTCGGTCTGGCTGACCAGCCAGATCGAGAGCGCCTTGTAGACGATGGCGCCGACCACCGCGCCTGACACCGTCTCGACGCCGCCGAGCAGCACCATCACCAGGGCGTCGACAGAGAGCGAAATGCCAAGGTTGTCCGGGAACACGCTGCCCTTCAGATAGGCGAACAGCGCGCCGGCGAGACCGCCGAAGGTGCCGGCAATCACAAAGGCGGTCCATTGAATGCGCTTGCCGTCGATGCCGATCGCCTCGCTGCGCAGCGGTGAATCGCGCGTGGCGCGCAGTGCATAGCCGAAGGGCGAGAACACGGCGATGCGCAGCGCGACGACCGCGAGCGCGGCGATGGCGAGCGACAGCCAGTAGAAATGCGACGGGCTCGCGGCCCATTTCTCTGGCCACACGCCCAAAATGCCGTTGTCGCCGCCGGTGACCTCGACCCACTGGAACGCGACCGACCAGACGATCTGCGCAAACGCCAGCGTCAGCATCGCAAAGTAGACGCCCGAAAGCTGTACGGCGAAGA
>Ga0213876_10001869_pt1 | contig 12667 bp, 9 predicted proteins | sample BarmaccomBMRX_R9_FD_160113 | JGI IMG/M metagenome (GOLD analysis project Ga0213876, IMG submission 160113) | Root-associated microbial communities from Barbacenia macrantha in rupestrian grasslands, the National Park of Serra do Cipo, Brazil - RX_R9 | ecosystem: Host-associated > Plants > Roots...
GCCGATGCCGGCGATGCTGATCCAGCGTCGCGCGCCCTTCACCTCAGCGCCGTAGACGAGCGTGGCGCAAACCAGAGCCATGGAGATGACGTAAAGAAGGAGCGCAGTGCGGCGCACGGCGCGCGGCGAGGCGAGCGAGACCAGGAAAGCGACCACGACGGTGACGGCGAGATAGCCGATCTGCCGATTGACGAAATGGAAGGTCGGCAGGCCCAATCGTGCTGCGACCGGCGGGCTTGCCGCCATATCGATCACGATCCCGGCGACGAACAAGATGCCGAAGCCGGCGATGAGCCAAAGATCGATGGTCCACCACCAATTGGTGAGCGCGCCTTTCTCGATGCGTGAGGCCATGGCTCAGCTCTCCTTGCGGCTGGGGGTGCGGCTCGCGGTGCGGTGCCGGGCGGCATTTTCGTCTGTTCGGCGCGGCACGGAGAACTTCGCGCCCGAAGGTCGGGTTCCGCCATTGCCCGGAGCGTTTTTTCGACGTTGCCGTGTCTTCGCCGCGAGAGACGTCGTGGCGCGCGCATCTTCGACGATACCGCGCGCGAGGTCGCGGAAACGGTCGCCGCGCTCCTCGAAATTCTTGAACTGATCGTACGAGGCGCAGGCCGGCGAGAGCAGCACCACCGGTTCCTTGACGTCGGATGCCGCAGCGTCGCGCGCGGCGCGCCTCACGGCAACTTCGAGCGTGCCGCAGCGCAGCTTGGCGACGGCATCCCTCGCGAGCGTCGCCGCGAACTCGTGCGTCGCTGCGCCGATCAAATATGCTTTCTCGACACGGCGGAAGAGAGGTCGGAGGCTTTCGATGCCGCCTTCCTTGGCTTTCCCGCCGAGGATCCAGAAAATGCCGTCCGCGAACGAGGAGAGAGCTTTCTCGGCGGAATCGGCGTTCGTCGCCTTGGAATCGTTGATGAAGAGAGTGCGGCCGGCGCGGCCGACCTCTTCCATGCGATGCGGCAAACCCGGAAAGCTGCGCAGCGCCGCCTCCATGAACCGCCTCTCGCCAAAATTGGGCCAAGGCGCCCTTGATCCACTCGCTCTCGATTCATTCCGCGTCGTGGCCGCGCCGCCGCGAGGCATCGCGGGAAGAAACCGGCTCGCCGCGAAGATCGCGGCGAGCGCGTTGTCGGCATTGTGCTTGCCGCGCAAGGTCGGAATGCCGGCGAGGTCATAGACGGGGCGCCAATCGCCACCGCGCATGATGCCGACCTCGGAGCGCAAAGCGCAGCCATTGTCGAGGCCGCCGAAGGCGTTCATGGCGGCGATGTGGTCGGGTGCGAAAATGCAGCTGAGCTTTCGGAAGATGGTCCGGCTCGGCTCGTCGGCGAAATTGATGAGCGCAAACTTGGCGCGCGCCACGAGCCGCTCCTTGATCGCGGTGTAATTCTGCATCGTGCCGTGCCGATCGAGATGATCCGGGGTGATGTTGAGGAGCAAGCCAAGCGTGGGCGCAAGAGACGGCGAAAGATCGATCTGAAAGGACGAGCATTCGATCACGTGGATGCGCCCGGGCGCGGGTGGGGCGAGCGCGAGAATTGGCGTGCCGATATTGCCGCCCAAGGCAACATCGCACCCGGCCCGGCGAAGGATATGCGCGATGAGAGCCGTGGTCGTCGATTTGCCATTTGTGCCGGTGACGGCGATGAAGGCGGCGTCCGGAGCGATCTTGGCGCGCTCGCGGCAGAAAAGCTCGATGTCCCCGATCACCTCGACGCCCGCCGCCTCGGCAAGCTCGACCGTCCAGTGGGGCCGCGGATGCGTGAGCGGCACACCTGGTGCGAGGATGAGCGCCGCAAACCGCCGCCATGGCGAGTGATGTAAATCCTCGACCAGGAGGCCTTCACGACGCGCCTCATCGACTTTTCCCGGCGCATCATCCCAGCAGACGGGCGTCGCGCCGCCCTCGGCGAGCGCGCGGGCCGTTGCGAGACCCGATTCGCCGAGGCCGAAGATCGCGAGCCGCTTGCCGCGCATCGAGGTGACCGGGGTCATCATTCACCTCAGCTTAAGGCTCGCGAGGCCGACCAGGGCGAGCACCACGGAGACGATCCAAAAACGGATCACGACTTGCGGCTCGGTCCAGCCGAGCTGCTCGAAATGATGATGGATCGGCGCCATCCGGAAAATGCGCTTTCCCGTCATTTTGAAGGAGGCGACCTGCACGATCACCGACAGCGCCTCGAGGACGAAAAGGCCGCCCACGATGGCAAGCACGATCTCGTGCTTCGTCACGATCGCGATGGCGCCGAGAAGTCCTCCCAGCGCGAGCGAACCCGTGTCGCCCATGAAGATCTGGGCAGGCGGTGCGTTGAACCAGAGAAAGCCGAGGCCCGCACCAAACATGGCACCGCAGATCACCATCAGCTCGCCCGCTCCGGGCACGTGATTGATCTGCAGGTAATTGGCGAAGATCACATTGCCGGTGAGGTAGGCGATCAAGCCGAAGGTCGCGGCCGCGATCATCACCGGCACGATGGCGAGCCCATCGAGGCCGTCGGTGAGGTTGACCGCATTACCGGCGCCGACCACGACGAAGCTCGCCACGAGCGGAAAGGCGATGCCGAGCGGAATCAGCACATCCTTGAGAAAGGGCACGCCGAAGGAGGAGGAGAGCGGGCCTGGCGTCACACGCATGGCGAGCGTCGTGGCGATGAGCGCAATCCCGGTTTCGATGGCGAGGCGGATGCGGCCGGGAAAACCCTTGTGCGACTGCCGCGTCACCTTGAGGAAGTCGTCATAGAAGCCGACCGCCGCATAGCCGGAAGTTACGCCGAGCACGATCCACACGAGCGGATTGCGTAGGTCGGCCCAGAGCAAGGTCGCGACAAAGAGGCCCGAGAGGATCATCAGGCCGCCCATCGTCGGCGTGCCCTTTTTGCTGATGAGATGCGATTTCGGGCCATCATCGCGGATCGGCTGCCCCTTGCCTTGCTTGAGGCGCAAGGTGTCGATGATGGCCGGCCCGAACATGAAAACGAAGAGCAGCGCGGTCGCCGTCGCGCCCGCCGTGCGGAAGGTGATGTAACGAAAGACGTTGAGAAGCGTGAAATAAGGCGAGAGATCCGCGAGCAGCTTCAGCATGGGGGCCTCGACAATTCCTCAGGAGACCCGTGACGCGTGCGCAACGCCTGCACGATGCGTCCCATGCGGCTGCCGAGCGATCCCTTCACGGCGACGATGTCGCCGGCCTGCAAGGCTTCCACCACCACCGGCTCCAGTTCGGCGGAGGTGGTTGCATAGTGGCCCCTGCGGCTCGAGGGAAGTGCTTCGTAAAGATGGCGCATCATCGGGCCCGAGGCGTGCACGAGATCGACCGCGGCCTGCGCGATGGGTTCGGCGAGCTCGGCGTGAAAGCGCGGAGCCTCACGACCGAGCTCGAGCATGTCGCCGAGCACGGCAACGCGTCGTCCGCCTCGTTCCGGCGAAAGGAGGGCGAGGTTGGCGAGCATGGCACGCATCGAAGCCGGATTGGCATTGTAGCTCTCGTCGATGAGAAGAGCCTTGCCTCCCGGCGGATGCAGCGCGATGCGGGCGCCGCGACCCTGTGACGGAGTGAGCTCGCGCAAATCCTCGCAGGCCGCCCCGACATCGGCGCCGAGCGCCTGCACTCCGGCGAGGACGGCGAGCATGTTCATGGCGATGTGCCGGCCCGGCATGCCGATGCGACACGAGCGGCGCTCGCCGAAGATGTCGATCACGGCGACCGAACCAGCCTCGTCCTCTTCGATCGAGCATAGGCGGATCTCGGCTTTTGCCGAAGCGCCGAAGGTGATGATACGCCCGGCGGGGCTCGCGGCTGCATGCGCCCTCAGCCGGTCGGCGTGCGGATTGTCGATGTTGATGATGGCGGTGCCGCCAGCCTCGAGGCCCGAGAAGATCTCGGCCTTGGCGTCGGCGATCGCGGCGACCGAGGGAAAGAACTCGAGATGCACCGGCTCGACCGTGGTGATGATGGCCGCGAGCGGGCGCGCCATGGCGGTGAGGGGACGAATCTCGCCGGGAGAGTTCATGCCGATCTCGCTCACGGCGAAGACCGCGTCGCGTGGCAAACGGGAGAGGGTGAGCGGCACACCCCAATGGTTGTTGTACGAGGCGACGGGCGCGTGCGTCTTGCCTTGCGCGCCCAGCAACTGGCGCAGTGCTTCCTTCGTGCCGGTCTTGCCAACCGACCCGGTGACCGCGATGAGCCGCGCCTGCGTCCGCGCGCGGGCGGCACGGCCGAGCCGGCGCAAGGCTTCGAACGGGTCTTCCACCACCAGCAGGCGATGCGCCTGCGGCATCGAGAAGCTCCTTGCGATCGAGACGACCGCGATCGCGCCTTTCTCCATCGCCTGATCGACGAAATCATGCCCATCGCGATTTTCGCCCCTGATCGCGAAGAAGAGGTCGCCGGGCGCGAGCTTGCGCGTGTCGATCGAGACGCCGTTGATGTGTGCCTCGCCCACGCCTCGCGGAGCGGCGCTCATGGCGACGGCTGCTTCCTCGAGGCTCCACAAAGGCGTGCTCACGCGGCGAGCTCCTTGATCGCGGAGACGACCGCGTCGTGATCAGAGAACGGCAAGGTGCGATCCCCGATGATCTGTCCGGTCTCGTGACCCTTGCCGGCGATCAGCACGACATCACCCGGGGTCATGGACCGCACGGCCGCGCCGATCGCCGCGGCGCGATCCCCGATCTCGACTGCACCGGGCGCAGCGGCGAGAATAGCACGGCGTATGGACGCCGGTTCCTCCGAGCGTGGGTTGTCGTCGGTCACGATCACGCGATCGGCCGATTGCACGGCGATCTGCCCCATCAATGGGCGCTTGCCCGGATCGCGGTCGCCACCACAGCCGAAGACCACGGTGAGCTGCCCGCTGGTGAAGGGTCGAAGCGCTGCGATGGCGTTCGAGAGGGCCTCGGGCTTGTGCGAATAATCGACGAAGATGAGCCCGCCTCTTGCCTCTCCGGCTAGCTCGAGCCGTCCGGGCACGCCTTTCAAGAACGGAAGCATCGCGATCACCGCGTCAGCCTTTTCCTGTGACGCAAAGGCGAGTCCCGCCGCCGTGAGCGCGTTCTCGACCTGAAATTCGCCTGGGAGAGAGAACTCGACCTCGCGAGGTCGCGCTCCCGCGATCTCGAGCGAGAGATGCTGCCGGAAACCTTCTCGCCGAACGTTCACAAGGCGAATGTCGTTGCCCGAACGTCCGACCGTGAGCGGCTCGATGTTCATCGTCCTGAGCTCGGCGAGCAAGCGGTCGGCCCAGGCTCCGTCCGCATTGACCACGACAGGCCGACCGCGTGGCAGAAGTTCGCGAAACAGACGAAGCTTCGCGTGGAAATAGGTTTCCATGTCGGCGTGGTAATCGAGATGGTCGCGACCGAGATTGGTGAACGCGGCTGCGCTGAGGCGTACCGCCTCGAGACGTCGTTGCTCGATGCCGTGCGAGGAAGCCTCCATGGCCAGATGCGTGATCCCTTCGCGGGCGAGCGCATCGAGTGTGCGATGAAGAAAGAGGGGATCGGGCGTCGTTAGCGCCCCGTACGCCGCGTGATCGGGCTTGATCACGCCAAGAGTGCCGAGGCTCGCAGCGTTCCGACCGACCCCTGTGAAGATCTGGCGCGTGAAATCGACGACCGAGGTCTTGCCGGCCGTGCCGGTGACGGCCGTGATCGTGTCGGGGGCAGCGGGATAGAACCGCGCCGCTGCTGACGCAAGGGCGCTTCTCGCATCCGGCACGGTGATCAAGGGCACGCCGAGCGGCTCGGCGGGGGGCCTCTCGGCGACGATCGCCACGGCGCCCGCGTTGCTGGCGCGCTCAGCGTATGCGAGACCGTGCGCATGCGTCCCCGCGACCGCGAAAAAGAGGTCCCCCGGCTTTACGGCGCGGCTGTCGAAGGCGAGTCCGGCGACCTCGAGTTGCGCCGCATCTGCCGCCAGCCCCACGCTGCCCAAAAGCTCGACGAGCCTCATCGGCTGCCCTGCGCCTCGCCGCTCATGTGCGCGGCCGTGGAGGCGGGGCCGATTTTGCCACCGATTCCGGTCTTTGTTCCTTGCATCACGGCTTCGTTCCTGCTCCCGCTTGTGCCAAGCGTGGGAATGGCAGCTGAGGCTGGTCGAATCGTGGCGGAATTCCGAGAATCGGGGCAATTCGATCGATAACCCGCCCCGTCACCGCCCCGGCATTCCAGGCGGCGGTGGCAAAGCCGTGGGTCTCGGACGTGCCTTGCGGCTCATCATAGACGACAAGAAAGAGATATTTCGGCTTGTCGGCCGGGACGATCGCCGTGAAGGTGGTGAAGTTCTTGCTGTTCGAGTAGCGCCCGTGGATGACCTTTTGCGCCGTCCCCGTCTTCGCGCCCACGAAATAACCCGGCACATCGGCCATTCGGCCAGAACCCTTCTCGGCATTGAGGCGCAAGATGTAGCGCATCGCCTCGCTCGTCTCAGGTTTCACGAGCTGGCTCGATTGCGCGAGCGCTTCCGCCTCATTGCGGCGCAGGAAAGTCGGCGTTTCGAGATGGCCGCCGTTGACGAGCGCGCAGACCGCCATCGCGGCCTGCAAGGGCGCCACTGCGATGCCCTGGCCGAACGCGATGGTGACGGTGTTCAACTCACCCCAATGCTTGGGATAAAGAGGCTCGGCGCTCTCGAGCTCGGTGCGCATGCGATCGAGCTGCCCGGCCTTCTTCAAGAAGGCTCGATGACCTTCGACACCGACGGTCAGCGCCTCCTTGGCGGTGCCGATATTCGACGAGTGGATGAAGATTTCGGGGACGGTGAGCACGCGGTTCGTCGCGTGATAATCGTGGATCGTGAACTTGCCGTAACGAAGGCTCGAGCGCGTGTCGAAGCTCGAGTTCAAGGTGATCTTGCCGGCGTCGAGCGCCATGGCGGTGGTGAGGGCCTTGTAGGTCGAGCCCATCTCGAAGACGCCGACGGTCATGCGGTTGATGTTGTTGGGGTCGAGCGCGTCGGCGGGCTTGTTCGGGTCGAAATCCGGCAGCGACACCATGGCGATCACTTCGCCGGTGCGCACATCCATGATCGCCGCGCCGGCAGCCTTCGCCTTGTAGCGCTCCATGCCTTTTTGCAGCTCGTCGCGCAGCGCGTGCTGGGCGTGCAAGTCGAGCGACAACTGCACAGGCTTGAGGCTCTCGGCGGTCATCGGCAGGCCGGCCTCGCGCAAGGCGTCAAGGCCGTGCGCATCAATGTATTTCTCGATGCCGGCGATGCCGATATTGTCCGTGTTGACGGCGCCGAGAATATGGGCGGCCGCGAACCCGTTCGGATAGATCCGCCGCTTCTCGTCGAGGAAGCCGACGCCCGGCAAGCCGAGATGATAAATCTCGTCGCGTTGCGCCTGAGTGATGTCGCGTTTCACCCAGACGAAGCCTTTCCGTTTCGATAATTTTTCGCGCAATGCCCGCGCATCGAGGTCGGGCAATACCGAGGTGATGAGCTCGACGGCTTCATCCTTGTCGACGAGCTTGTTCGGCTCGGCGTAGACCGAAACGGCTTGCAGATCGGTCGCGAGGATCTCGCCGTTGCGGTCGAGGATGTCGGGCCGCGGATTGGAGGCGACGACCTCGGAGGAGTGGCGCGCGCCACCTTTCTCTTCGCCGGAAAAGCCGATGGCGACGAGGCGAAAGGCGATCACCCCGTAAACGACGCCGAAGGCGAGCCCGACGAGGAGGATGCGCGCGGCGCTCTTGTCGAGACGCATGCGCAGGAGCCGGCTTGCGAGACCGCGAAGGCCTTTTGCTTCTCCGGACGCTGCGTCCTGCGGGTCTTGCGTCTCGAGTGTTTCGTTCATGGCTTGCGGCTTCCTGTCGGCGTGCTTCCGGCCGAGCCGCCGCGTGAGGGCGTCGTGGTCGGCTCGCCCAGGCCGAGAGCGTCGAGCTTGCGGCCGATCTCGTCCCCCTCGGCTTGCTTGCGCGGCAGGTCGGCCGCCGAGACCGCGGTGTGGCGCACGTTGAGCGGCACGAGATCGAGATATTTGTCAGCGAGAATTTGCAGGCGCCCGGGCGCCGACATCGCCTGCCATTCGCCGCGCAATGTCGCGATGGCCTGCTTTTCGGCATCCACCTGCCGCTCGAGCTTCGCGGCCTCTTCCGTGTCATAAAGCGTGTCGTATTTGATGCGATAGGCGTAAAGCGCCGAGCCGATGAGGCAGCAGATCGCGGCGACGTTTAGCAGCCTGATCATTTCCGCCTCCTCCGGAAGCGCTTCTCTCGAGCTTGTCGGAAGCGCTGTTCTTTAACCTCTCGAGGCATCGCGATCGAAGCAAGGCGCAAAATGTCCTCGGGCAGCGGTAAGGAGCTTCGCACCCCCCAGCGGAGCTTGGCCGAGCGGGACCGCGGATTACGGAAGATTTCCGTCTGGCTCGGAGCAATCGGCCCGCCGATCGGCGCGAACGCCTGCGTCGATCGAGGTTCGGTCGGAAGATGTCGGGAGAGAATGATCTCCGCGGCCGTCCTGCCTTGCAGGAAGTGCTTGACCAAGCGATCTTCCAGAGAGTGGAAGGAAACCGCGACGAGACGGCCGCCGGGAGCGAGAAGGGACGCCGCGCCCACCATCCCACGCACGAGTTCGTCGAGCTCTTCGTTCACCGAAATGCGCAACGCCTGAAAGGTGCGGGTCGCCGGATCGATGCCGTCACGAGCCGGCGGCACGGCCGAGGTGACGATGCGCCGAAGCTCGTACGTCGTGCGGATGGGCGCCACCTCCCTCGCGGCGACGATGGCCTCCGCGATGCGTCCGGCATGCCTTTCCTCGCCCAGCACCTGCAACTTGTGGGCGAGCGACTTGACATCCACCGTCGCGACGAGATCGGCGGCGGAAAGGCCTTCGCGGCTCATGCGCATGTCGAGCGGGCCGTCATGACGGAAGGAGAAGCCGCGTTCCGGCCGGTCGATCTGCATCGAGGAGATGCCGAGATCGAACACCACGCCATCCGGGCTCGCAAAGCCGTGTTCGCGAGCGACCCGCTCGATTTCGCCGAAGCGCGCCTGAACGAGCGTGAGGCGACCTGCGGCCTGCGCGACGAGCGCTTGCCCGTCGCCGATGGCGTCGGGGTCGCGATCGAGCGCAAGAACGCGGATGTCGTTGTCGGCGGCGAGGAGGGCTCGGCTGTAGCCGCCGGCGCCGAAAGTCGCGTCGATATAGGCGCCCCCTTCCTTAACGCTCAACGCTTCGAGCGCCTCGCCCAGGAGGACGGGAATATGGGCCGGGTCGTTGGTCTCAGCGCCCAATTCTTGCTTCCGTGGCCGAGCCGCGGCCCTCAATCCTCTTTCGTCGCATCTGGGCACGGCGAGGCAGCGGAAGAATTTCGCCCGGCCGATCGCACCGCTTGCCGCGCCGCGCGAGCGCCCGCCGCATGACACTCCTGCGCTGTTCGCCGTCGCGACTTTCGGCACCGAAGCGCTTGGGTGGGCAAGCATGGCTTTCGCTCGGATTAGATGGAAGGCGCCGTCGAGCGGCCATAAGGATCGAATTCTCCTGAGCTCGATATCAACTCTTTAATGTTAAGGAACGGTTTCATCGGCCGCATCCAAGCGCTCCGCCGAGCGCATTGGGCGCGGACAGAGGTGCCAGCCGGCCTGTAAGCCGGGTTCTGTAAGGCCGGCACTCTTGCGGGCGCCGGCGTGACGGCCATTCCTCTAGGGCGATCGTTGCCGACCGCCTCGAGCAACCAACCCGGATGACAAGGCCTGAAGACAGGCCCGAGCCCTTGCGGGCTCCGCCATCCCTATTCGGTTTTGCTCCCGGCGGGGCTTGCCATGCCGCTGCCGTTGCCGGCCGCGCGGTGCGCTCTTACCGCACCCTTTCACCCTTACCCCGTTTCTGCCATGCGGCATGAGACCGAGGCGGTTTGCTTTCTGTGGCGCTTTCCCTGGGGTTACCCCCGCCGGACGTTATCCGGCGCCGTGTCTCCATGGAGCCCGGACTTTCCTCCGTGCATGCACGGCGGCCGTCCGGCCGACTGGCGATGCCTCGGATATGGGCATCTCGTCGAAGCGTCAACAGATCGCGCGGGAATGCGGAGGCGAGAGAAGGAACATCGCGTGGAAGTTGAGTTGCGATGGTCTGGGTTGTGGATCTTGCGCATACCAGCCATTGACAACTGCGCGCGATCGCTCACATTGAGATTGTCCGAGGGGTGCCGCCCCGAGTCGCGGCTGAGACGGAAGCCCTGGATCCTCCTCTGGTCCCAGGTGATCCGAACCCTTCGAACCTGATCCGGGTCATGCCGGCGAAGGGACTGGACGTTTGCAGCCCCCTGAAGCCGGTCATCGGTGCGCCAAGCGCGCGGGGAGATTGCTGCGATGACCATTCATGTCGACAAGCCTGCCGGTGCGCCGGCGACCGTAACCACCGGTCCCATTCACGGTTCGCGGCGCGTCGTCTCGAGCCCGGCCGGCCATCCTGAGATTGCGGTGCCGTTCCGGGAGGTCGCGCTCAGCGACCCGGCGGAGCAACCCGTGCGGCTCTACGACACGTCCGGCCCCTACACGGATGAGACGGCGATGATCGATCTCGCCGCGGGTGCGCCGCGCGTGCGCGAGCCGTGGATCGCGAAGCGCGGTTATGCGCAGGTCGAAGGCCGGGCCGTGAAGCCGGAGGACAATGGCGTTCTGGACGCGACGCGCCTCGTGCCGGCGTGCCCGGCAGAACGTCCCGTGCGACGCGGCGCGGATGGACAGATGGTGACGCAATACGAGTTCGCGCGCGCCGGCGTCATCACCGAGGAGATGATCTACGTCGCGCATCGCGAGAATCTCGGCCGGCAGGCGGCGGCCGAAGGCGCCGCGGGCGTGCTGGCGCAAGGCGAAAGCTTCGGCGCCGAGATTCCGGCCTTCATCACGCCGGAATTCGTCCGCGCCGAGGTGGCGCGCGGGCGCGCCATCATCCCGGCGAACATCAATCATCCTGAGATCGAGCCGATGGCGATCGGCCGCAACTTCCTGGTCAAGATCAATGCCAATATCGGCAATTCGGCCGTAACCTCGTCGGCCGCCGAAGAGGTCGAAAAGATGGTTTGGGCGACGCGCTGGGGCGCCGACACCGTGATGGATCTCTCGACGGGGCGGAACATCCACAACATTCGCGGATGGATCATCCGCAATTCGGCGGTGCCGATCGGCACGGTGCCTATCTATCAGGCGCTCGAGAAGGTCGATGGTGATCCGCTGAAGCTCGATTGGGAGGTGTTCAAGGACACGCTCATCGAGCAGGCCGAGCAGGGCGTCGATTATTTCACCATCCATGCCGGGGTTCGGCTCGCGCATGTGCCGCTCACGGCGAAGAGGGTGACGGGCATCGTTTCGCGCGGCGGCTCGATCATGGCGAGATGGTGCCTCGCCGGACATCGCGAGAGCTTCCTCTATGAGCGCTTCGACGAGATTTGCGACATCATGCGCCGTTACGATGTCTCTTTCTCGCTGGGCGACGGGTTGCGCCCCGGCTCGATCGCGGACGCCAATGATGCGGCGCAATTCGCCGAGCTCGAGACCTTGGGGGAGCTCACCAAGATCGCCTGGGCGAAAGGCTGCCAGGTGATGATCGAGGGCCCGGGCCATGTGCCGATGCACAAGATCAAGGTGAACATGGAAAAGCAACTTCGCGAATGCGGCGAGGCGCCCTTCTACACGCTTGGACCTCTCACCACCGATATCGCGCCCGGCTATGATCACATCACCTCAGCCATCGGCGCGGCGCAGATCGGCTGGTACGGCACCGCGATGCTCTGCTACGTCACGCCGAAGGAGCATCTCGGCTTGCCGAACCGCGACGATGTGAAGACGGGCGTCATCACCTACCGGATCGCGGCGCACGCGGCCGACCTCGCCAAAGGGCATCCGGCGGCGCAGATCCGTGACGACGCGATCTCGCGGTCACGCTTCGATTTCCGTTGGGAGGATCAGTTCAATCTTTCGCTCGATCCCGACACGGCGCGTGCCTTCCATGACGAGACCTTGCCCAAGGACGCTCACAAGGTCGCGCATTTCTGTTCGATGTGCGGGCCGAAATTCTGCTCCATGAAGATCACCCAGGATCTGCGCAAGGAGGCAGCCGCGCTCCTCGGCGCCGAAGCCGGCAAGGTGAGCGAGGCCGAGGCCGAGGCTGGCATGGCGGCGAAGTCGAAGGAGTTCCTCGAGGCAGGCGGCAAGCTCTATCTCGATCGGCCGCAGGCGGCAGAATAGAAGGGCCAAGCGGTGCGGCGCGCTCTCCCGCGAGCACGCCGGCCGCAAAAAGGACAGGTCCCGTGGCTGGCGCGCCGCTCCTCGTGGTCGACGACCTTCACGCCGGCTATCAGAGCGGCATCGATATCCTGCAAGGCCTATCGCTCGATGTCGCCGAGGGCGAAGTCACGCTCGTGATCGGTCCGAATGGGGCCGGCAAATCCACTTTACTGAAGACGATCTTCGGTTTTCTCCAGCCGCGCCGCGGGCACATCCGTTTGCGCGGCGAGGAGATCGCCGGCCGCGCACCGTTCTCATTGAAGCGGCTCGGCGTGAGCTATATGCCGCAGGAGATCAACACCTTTCCGCTCCTGTCGGTGGAAGAAAATCTGCGCATGGGCGCATGGACGTTTCGGCGAGACAAGCATCGGCTCCAGACGCGCTTGCAGCGCATCTACGAGGTTTTTCCCGCGCTTGCTGATAAGCGCAAAGGGATGGC
>Ga0213876_10001870_pt1 | contig 12663 bp, 13 predicted proteins | sample BarmaccomBMRX_R9_FD_160113 | JGI IMG/M metagenome (GOLD analysis project Ga0213876, IMG submission 160113) | Root-associated microbial communities from Barbacenia macrantha in rupestrian grasslands, the National Park of Serra do Cipo, Brazil - RX_R9 | ecosystem: Host-associated > Plants > Roots...
CCGACCTGCTGCTGCGGCGGGCCGATGTGGCCATGTACGTCGCCAAGCGCGCCGGCGGGGGCGTGGCGTTCTACGCGGCCGAGCAGGATCGACATTCGCCGGATCGGCTCATGCTCATCGGCGAGCTCCGCCGCGCCATCGACGACGGCGACCTGGCCCTGCACTACCAGCCGAAGGTCGACCTGCGCACGAACACCCTGACGGGCGTCGAGGCGCTGGCGCGTTGGCAGCACCCGCTCCGTGGCTTGATCGCGCCGAACCAGTTCATCCCGATCGCCGAGCAGGCCGGCTTGATCGACCGGCTCAGCCGGTCCGTCCTCGAGCTGGCGCTGCGCCAGGTGCGGACCTGGCGGCGGGCGGGGCTGGAGATCCCGGTGGCCGTCAACCTGTCGATGCGCAACCTGCACGACCAGCACCTGCCGGAGACGATCGCCGGCTTGCTCGAGGCGTTCGCCATCCCGGCCCACTTGCTGAGCCTGGAGCTCACCGAAAGCACGCTGATGGCCGACCCGGACCGCACCCGCAGCATCCTCGAGCGGCTGCGGGCGATGGGCATCCACATCGCCATCGACGATTTTGGCACCGGCCACTCGTCGCTGACCTACCTCAAGCACCTGCCCGTCGACGAGCTCAAGATCGACCGCTCGTTCATCCGCGACATCGCCCGCGACGCCAGCGACCGGGTCATCGTGCGGGCGGTGATCGACCTGGCCCACAGCCTGGGGCTGCGCGTGGTCGCCGAAGGCGTCGAGGACGCCATCACTCGCGCGCTGCTGGCCGACCTGGGCTGCGACCAGGCGCAGGGCTTCCTCCTGAGCCGGCCGCTGCCCGGGCCGGCCGTCAGCCACTGGCTGTGGCAGCACCAGGCCCAGCCAGCCGCCTAGGACCGCCACCCAGGACGGCAGGTACCGCCTACTCAGCCACACCCCGCCGCCGCCCGCGTCCGATTTCTCACGCGCTCAGCGTACGGAGCAAGCGTCACGGGAACCGTCACGTGGCGGCCGAAAAGCGTCACGCCAACCGTCACACGCGTCACAAATCTGTTAAATCTGGAACGCTGGCGGGCGCTGGAAGCCGCCGACCTCCTCGGCCAGCAGGGCGGCCAAGCGGATGGGGGTGCGATCCTCCAGATACGGCCCGATCGCCTGCAGACCGATCGGTAGGCCGGCCGCCGAGAGGCCGACCGGGAAGGCGGTCGCCGGCTGGCCGGCCAGGGTCGCCAGGCCGGGGTAGACCAGCTGCAGGTCGTAGGTGACCGACTGGCCGTCGACGTCAACGGTGGCCTCGAGCAGCTCCGCGTCGCTCGGCGGCCAGCTCGTGTCGCGGTGCGGGAACGCCGGGCCCAGGGTGATCGGCGCCAGCAAGACGTCGGTGTCGCGGAAGAAGGCGCGGAAGGCGGCCCGCTCCTGCTCACGGCGAACGTGCCAGACGAACCAATCGCTGACGCTGGCGCGCAGCCCGGCGGCCCGCTCGGCGTCGAACTCGGCGCCGCGCGACGCGTACAGCCGGGCGCGCCGCTCGCGCTCCTCGGCCGGTTGGCGGCCGCCCATGGCCGCCTGCAGCAAGCACAGGTACAACCGATGATGGTCGCGCAGGTTGCCGAAGGATTCGGGCTGTGCCTGGCGCACGGCGGCGCCGAGCTGACTGAGGCGGCTCTGCACGCGGTCGAGGGCGGCGCGGACGTCGGCGGCGAGCGGCAGCCAGGCCGGGATGGGCAGGACGGCGACGCGGAAGTCGGCCAGCCGCGTTGCCCGCGGGGCTGGCAGCTCGAGCCGCCAGGCGACGTCCTCGCCGACTTCGGGGCCGGCGACCACGTCGAGGGCGTGTTCGAGGTCCTCGGCGCTGCGGGCCAGCGGGCCCTGGACGCCCATGACGGCGGCCGCGTTGGGCAGCGGCGGGACGGGGAACTGGCCGCTGCGGGGCAGGGCCGTCTCGCTCGGCTTGTGGCCGTAGATGCCGCAGAAGGCGGCCGGGACGCGGATCGAGCCGCCGATGTCGCTGCCGAACTCGAGCGGGCTGAGACCGGCGGCCACGGCGGCGGCGCCGCCGCCGGTGCTGCCGCCGGGGGTGCGACTGGCATCCCAGGGGTTGACGGTGCGGCCGTAGATGGGGTTGGTGCTCTGCCAGTCGGCCAGCATCGGCGGGACGTTGGTCTTGCCCAGCAGCACCGCGCCGGCCGCGAGCACGCGGGCCGGGATGGCGCCGTTGTCCGTGGCGCGGAAGCCGGTCGCCTCGGGCATGCCGGCCGTGGTAGGCAGGCCGGTCACGTTCATCGACTCTTTGAGGGTCACCGGCAGGCCGAGCAGGGCGGCCGATCGGCCCTGGGCCCGGGCGGCATCGGCCTGGGCGGCGGCGGCGCGGGCGTCGTCGGCCGGCGGCACAACGATCGCGTTCAGGGCCGGGTTGTAGCGGGCGATACGGTCGAGGTGCAGCGCCACGAGCTCGGCCGACGAGACGCGGCCGGCCTCGAGGGCGGCCAGCATGGCCGTCGCCGGGGCGAAGGCGTCGAGTGCCGGGGTGGTGACCATGGTCGCCATGCTAACCCGAATGGGCGCCCGGGGGACCCCATTACACAGCCACATGCGAGAGGATGGTCGATGGGGATGAACGCAACACCGACGCCGACCCCGGGCACTGAGGCGCTGGCCTATCACGAGGCCGGCCACGCCGTGATCCACGTCCTGCTGGGCGGTACGCTGCAGCGGGTGAGCCTCGTGCGCGACGACCGGCCGGGCGTGCCGAAGGAGGCGGCCGCGGGGCCTGGGTCGGTCGAGGACCGCATCGCCGTGCTGCTGGCCGGCGAGGTGGCCGAGTCGCTGTCCGGCCAGCACGTAACGGGCGTGGCGGAGGGGACGGATCGGGAGCGGGCGCGCCGTCTGGCGGCGAGTGCGACGTCGGCGCCGGAGGCGCTGCTCGAGGCGGAGCGGCAGCGGGTCGTGGCGCTGCTGCGCACCCCGCAGCACTGGCAGCGGGTGGTCGCCGTGGCGCAGGCGCTGCTGGCGCAGCAGCGGCTGGAGGGCGCACAGCTCCAGGCGTTGGTCGGTGCGCCGTGACCGGTGATGCATTGGTCGGTGCGCGGTGACTGGTGATGGGTTGGTCGGTGCGCGGTGACTGGTGATGGGTTGGTCGGTTTGCCATGACGAGTGATGAGACGCGGCTGGTCGCGGCGGCGCGCAGTGGCGACCGGGCCGCCTTCGGCCTGCTGGTGGCCGGCTATCGGCCGCGCCTGCTGCGGCTGAGCCGGCAGCTGACTGGAGCCTCCGACTTGGCCGAAGACTGCGTCCAGGACGCCTGTCTGGTGGCCTGGCTGCGGCTGGACCAGCTCCGCGCAGCGGAGGCGTTCGGCGCGTGGCTGCAAGGTATCCTGCGGCACGTCTGCCAGCGGGCGACACGTGATGCGCGCCGGTGCGCACGTCCGGGCTCCAGCGTGGCGCACGTGCTGGATGATGATGATGATGGCGGGCAGGGCGTCGAGACGCTGGAGGAGCGGCGGGAGTTGGGACGGGTGCTGGAGCAGGCGGTCGCCGGCTTGCCGGCCGGCCAGCGTAAGGCGGCGGTGGCGTTCTATCTCGAGGATCTATCGTACGTGGAGGCCGCTGCCGCGCTCGGCATCTCGGTGAGTGCGCTGAAGGTCCGCTTGCACGCGGCCCGGCGCAGCCTGCGTCACCGTTACCGGCTGGTCGACGCGCCGGCTGCGCGCCGGACGCAGCCGGCGCCGCACGTGCTAGCGGTCCACGAGGCCGGCCACGCGGTGTTGCACGTACTGGCCGGTGGCGCGATCCAGCAGGTGTCCATTGCGCCGGCGGATGGAGTTGGACGGCGGGTTGCTCCGACGGCGCCGGTGCCACAGCTGGCGCCGCGCGACGCCTTACGGGTCCGCCTGGCCGGTGAGGCGGCCACGCTGGTCGAGTACGGTCGGCGGGCCGGCGGCTGGGACTCCCGTGACCGCTCGGCCGCGGCGGCGCTGGCCCGCCATCTCACGGACGGTGACGAGGTGGAGGCGGCGCTGCTGGTCGATGCGGCGCTGGCGGCGGCCTGCGAGCGGCTGCTGGAGCCGGCCACCTGGCAACGGGTCCAGCGGGTGGCAGCGGCGCTGCTGGCCGCCGGCCAGGTCGATGGCCGCCGGCTGGGAGCGGTCCTGGCCGGCTGACGATGGCACGCTCAGTTCCTGGCCGACCGACGACGACCCGCGCTGCTCGGTCGCGGTCGACTCCGCCGGGGGCTACACCAACGCCGACCGCTCCGCCGCAAGCCGCTCCGCCACGGGCCGCGACGCTACGGGCCGCTCCGCCAGCAGCCGTGCTGGACCTGCTCGGCGTGCGAGGGGACGATGTCCGGGTGCTCGATCCGCGTGGCCACCCGTGGCTGATCGAAACACGCGATGGGCCGGCGGTGCTACGCGTGGTCTCGGCGAGCGTCGGCTTGGCGCACGTGCGGTGGTTGCATCGGTTCCTGGAGCGACTGGCGACGACCGGCTTCCCGGCGCCGCGACCGCTGCCGCTACTGGCTGGCCGGAGTCAAGCGCGCGTCGACGGCATGATCTGGGCGACGCTGTCGTACCTGCCGGGGCGGATGGCGGGCTGGGACCCACGCGTGTCGCTGGCGTCGGCGGGTGCGCTGTTGGCCCGCTTCCATCAGGCCTCGCTGGTGGTCTCGCCGGCGCGCCAGCGGCCGGGGGCGCTGCCGATGGAGGTGTGTCGGCCGCGCTCGGAGCACGCGTTGGTCGCGCGGTTTCAGGGCGAGCTGGTCCGCTCAGGCCACGCTGCGCGGACGCGCTGTGTCCTGCACGGCGATTGCACGACCGCCAACCTGCTGGTCGATGACGGTGGGCGGGAGGTTGTGGCGATGATCGACTTCGCCCTCGCGCATCTCGGCCCGCCGGAGTCGGACATCAGCTTCGGGCTGTGGGTCAACGGGCGACTGGAGCAGCCGGCCATTGCGCTCGACGCGCAGCGCATTCGCCACTTCGTGGCCGGCTACCATCGGGTGCGCCGGCTGGAGGACTGGGCGATTGGCGCCATCCCGCGCTATCTGGTCGGGCGGGGGCTCCAGATGCTGCTCCGCCAGGAGCGGGCTGGCGTCGTGGACCCCATTCAGGTGCGGCGGCTGCACTGGCTGGACGAACACCGCGGGTGGCTCGAAGAGGTGGTCGCCTCGGCTCTCGCGTCGGGGGCAGCAATGTGGTAGACTGGGCGACGTCGGGTTGGGGAACCCGGCTGAGAGGGGACGCTCGGGGAGCGGACCACATGAGGGGAGACCATCGAGTATGACGCTGTCACCAGCGCCGGCCGCGGCAGGGTTTGCGCCGCCGGCGGCACCGGCGCCGCCGCCGCAGCGGCCACACGCCGCCATCGAGGACGTGCAGCAGCAGTTCACCGAGATGACCGCCGCCACGCCGGTCGACGAGGAGTTTCGGGCCGCGTTCGTGCGCAGCAAGCTGCGCATGGCGCTGACGCATCCGACGTTTGACCTCCAGACGCGTGACGCCGCCGCCGCCGGGCTGGTCGACCGGCTGGGCATGCCGCTGGAGCGGGTGGTCCGACAACCGACGCCGGGCGGTGTCGGCTACGGGCTGTTCTACACGCCGCCCTTCAAGACCACCTGGGGCCACGGTACGTCGTTCAGCTGCGACTTCGTGTGCCCGTCGCCGCCCGGCGGCAACGTCAACACCTGGCTGTACCTGACGGCCACCAATCGGGCCGGGCTGGGCGTCGAGGCGTTCGTCGCCTACAACGGACAGGGCACGCCGCACTTCCGGGTCTTCGACTGGGCGCGCACCGACCATTGGCAGACCGACATCCCGTTCACCTCACTCGGCAACTACCTGACGACGATGTCGGCGCACGGGCATCCGTATCCGGTCCTGCCGGTGTGGAACAGCACCTGGCTGATCGGCGGCAACAACCAGTATCGCAATCAGGCGCTGCTGTACAACCGCGTGCGTGGTGGCTGGGATCTGGTGTACCAGTACGACTACACGGCCACCGACGCGCAGCAGAAGACAGCCTGGGTCGGCTCGTGGGCGCCGATCGTCGAGACGTTCCAGTCGCTGTACGTCGGCATCCAGCAGATGGGCGCGCTGGGCACCATGCTCATCAGCGCCGACACGGCCGGTCACTGGGGCACGTGGGCGCTGCTGGCAGCCTCCAACGCGTACGTGCGGACGGACCACGTTGGCTTCCGCCTGGTGTTCCTCGATCCGAATTACGCGTTCACCGTCAACAGTTGATCGCAACGGGAGTGGCGCATGGTAGGTTCCAGTGGACCAGGACCGGACCCACCGCCGCCGGCCGAGTCGCGGCCGGCGAGTGGCGAGATCGTCGACGTGCGGGCCGCCTTTGAGCGGACGGCGCCCCAGACGGAGGAGGAGCGCGCCCAGGCGCGGGCGTTCATCGCCGGCAAGATCGACCTGGTGCGGGGTGACCCGCAGTTGACCGACGAGCAGAAGCGGGCCGCCATCGCCGAGTTGGAAGCCCACCGCGCCGCGCTCGAGCCGTAGGTCCAGCGGACCGGTCGCGGCGTCGGCGACGGTGGGCCGGGCGCGGGGCGAATCGGCGTTACACTCTGGGTAGCATGCAGCGGCGGGGCGGACGGTTGCTGGTTGGGGGCGTCGGGCTGGGGCTTGTGCTCGTGCTGGGGCTGGGGCTGGGGCTGCCCGTCTCCGTTGGCGCCCAGCAGGCCCAGACGCCGACATTGCTCGTCGACGATGCGGCCGCGGCAGCCACCGCCGGCGACCTCGTCCAGAGGAGTCTGGGCGTGCCGCCGGGCGTGAGCGGCGTCGGGGCGCACACGCTCTCGGCGCCGGCCGGGTTCGCGAGCAGTGTGATCGCGGCCGGGCTGAGCCAGCCGCGCTTCATGGCCTTTGACGACGCTGGCAACCTGTTGGTGGCGGCGGCTGGCGCGGGCGCCGTCTATCGCTACCCGGGCACGAGTGGCGCCATCGCGCCAGCGCCGCAGCCGCCCGCGGCGTTGATCAACGGACTGGATGCGCCGTCGAATATCGCCCTGTACGGGGGCTACCTGTACGTCGGCGAGACCAGCGCCATCAGCCGTTACGCGTACGATGCGGCCACTGGCAGCGTCGGCTCGCGCGAGGTCGTGGTGCCCGACCTGCCGCGCGGCGGCCACGGCACGCGGACGGTGGCCTTCGGCCCGGACGGCTGGATGTACGTGTCGGTCGGCTCGTCGTGCAACATCTGCGACGAGACCGACCCGCGGCGGGCGGCGGTGCTGCGGTTTGCACCGGACGGGAGTGGCTACGAGCGCTTCGCCTGGGGGCTGCGCAACGCCGTCGGGCTGGCGATCCAGCCGGGCAGCGGCCTGCTGTGGGCGACCGTCAACGAGCGCGACAACCAGGGCAACGAGATCCCGCCGGACCTGGTGACGATCGTCCAGGAGGGGCAGAACTTCGGCTGGCCGGGCTGCCAGCCGCCAGCGGCGCGGCCCCAGGAGGCGGGCCGCGACTGCAGCGGGATCAGCCCACCGACGATCGGCATCCAGGCCCATTCGGCCCCGCTCGGGCTGGCGTTCTATGGCGGCCAGGCGTTCCCGCCGGACTACGCCAACGACCTGTTCGTCGTCCAGCACGGGTCCTGGAACCGCCAGCCACCGGCGCCGCCACAGGTGCTGCGCATCCACTTCGACGGCGACCAGCCGGCGAGCGTGCGCACATTCGTCACTGGCTGGCAGGACGAGGGCGGCAACCGCTGGGGCCGCCCGGCCGGGGTAGTCGTCGCGCCGGACGGTAGCCTGATCGTCTCGGACGACCAAGCCGGGCTGCTGTATCGCATCAGCTTCGGCTAGCGCGCGGCGCGGGCCGCTACGGCGCGCGGTACGCGCCGGCGTGCCGGCCGCGGCTAGCGTTCGAGTTGGATAGGCACGGTGGCGACGACGATGTTGGGGGTGGTGCGCAGGGCGACCTGGAGGCTGAGGGCGGTCTGATTGTGCAGGCCCTCCTGCCACCAGCGGCGCGGCACGACCTGGGGCACCAGGACCGTTACCGGGCCGCCGGTCTCGCGCCGGGCGCGGCGGATCTCGTGCAGGAGCGGTTCGAGCAGCGTGCGGTAGGGCGACGGCAGCAGCACCAGCGGCACGTCGACGCCCCAGCGCTGCCAGGCGCGACGGAGCGCCTCGGCCTCGTCCGGGTCGATGACGACGTGGACGGCGCGGATCGGGCCGCCGATCGACCGCGCGTAGCTGACCGTCTCGGAGACGGCGCGGTCGAGGCGGGCGACGGGGATGAGCAGGTTGTGGGGCGGCGGTGATGGTGGCGGCGGCGGATGGTCGAGGGCCAGTTCGGCGGCCTCCTCGGCGTAGTGGGCGTGGACGGCGGCGAAGGCGAACGCCAGCAGCGGGATGAGCAGCAGCACCACCCAGGCCCCTTCGCGCAGCTTCGAGGTGGCGACGATGACGGTGACGACGGCCGTGGTCAGCGCGCCGAGGCCGTTGATGGCCAGCTTGGTGCGCCAGCCGTGGCCGCGATGGCGCTGCCAGTGGCGGACCATGCCGGCCTGTGAGAGGGTGAAGCACAGGAAGACGCCGATGGCGAACAGCGGGATCAGGGCGTGGGTCTGGCCGCCGAAGAGCACGACCAGCAGGATCGCCAGCAGGCCGAGCACGATGATGCCGTTCGAGTAGGCCAGCCGCAGGCCGCGCAGGGCGAACTGGTGGGGCATGTAGCCGTCGCGGGCCATGACCGCCGCCAGCAGCGGGAAGCCGTTGAAGGAGGTGTTGGCGGCCAGGGCCAGGACGACGGCGGCCGAGACCTGGACCACGTAGAACAGCGGATGGGACGGGCCGGCCACGGTCTGGCCGATCTGGGCGATGACGCTGGCCTGGGGCGAGGGGACGGCGCCGATGGCGTGGCCGAGCCCGGTCACGCCGAGGAACAGGCCACCCAGGACGGCGGCCAGGATGACCAGGGTGCTGGCGGCGTGCTCCGTCTCGGGCGGCTCGAAGGCCGGCACGCCGTTGGCGATGGCCTCGACGCCGGTCATGGCCGTGCAGCCACCGGCGAAGGCGCGCAGGAGCAGGAACAGTGAGATCGACTCGGTTGCTGGTGGCACCTCGGCCGCCGCCGGCAGGCCGCCGCCGGTGCTCAGGCGGACCAGGCCCCAGGCGATCAGCAGGCCGAGCGAGCCGATGAAGGCGTAGGTGGGCAAGATGAACAGGCCGCCCGCTTCGCGCACGCCGCGCAGGTTCATCAGCATCAGCAGGCCGATCACGGCCAGGTCGAGCGGCACGCGGTACGGTTCGAGGGCCGGCAGGAAGGCGATGATGGCCTCGACGCCGGCTGTCACCGAGACGGCAACGGTGGTCAGATAGTCGACCATCAGGGCCGCGGCGGCGACGAGGCTGGCGCGGACGCCGAGGTTGTCGCGGGCGACCGTGTAGGAGCCGCCGCCGTGGGGGTAGGCGAAGATCGTCTGGCGATAGGAGGTGACGACGATGGCCAGCAGGGCGGCGATGGCGGCGGCGATGGGCAGGTTCCAGGCCGTGCCGGCCGCGCCGGCCAGGACCAGCACGTACAGGATCTCGTCTGGGCCGTAGGCGACCGACGACAGCGCGTCCAGGCCGAAGGCGCCCAGAGCACGCGGGCGATCCAGCCGCTCGTGGGCCGCCTGGCTGGTCCGCAGCGGTCGGCCAAAGATCAAGCGCTCAACGGAGCGGAGCATCGGCAGCCACGCGCGGGGAGGTGCGCCCTCAGCATAGCCGGCCACTGGCAGTGGGCGGGTCGCAGCCGTGCGAGCCGGTAATGGCGCTGGCCGCCCAGGGCGTGGCGGCGTCGCCCACCTAACGGGCCGCAGCAGGCCGGTAGCCGAGGTGGTAGCGCAGCCAGCGGAGATAGAAGGGCGGGACGCTGGCGTCCCAGTGGTGGCGCGTGCGGACCGCGCCGAGCAGGTCGGCCTCGGTGCCCGTCCAGGCGTCGAGGAAGGCGCGGTCCTGGAGGACGGCCTCGGGCGTCAGCTCGAAGGCCTGGGCAATACGGGCGACGTCGATCGCACGCCACGCATCTCTGGTCATGGGCCCGCCCATGCCCCTACCACCTTCAGAGTCTCCGGTGCCGCCCGCGGTCGCGTCCAGGCAACACCCAGGCCACGGCGCAAGATGTGCACATCTATACAGACCGGCCGGGCGCGGCACGCGGGCTGCAGCGGGCCGCGGATGGGTCGTTCCGTTGTGTGCAGCGCGCTGCTGGGCGCGCTGCTGATCGCATGTACTAGCCAGTCGAGCAGCGCGCCGGCCACGCCGGCGGTGATCCAGAACGCGGCGACGGCCTCGCCGCGGGCGATCACCGCCTCACCCTCGCCCAGCTCGCCGATGCAGTTCGTCCAGGTGCAGGTCACGCCGGCCGATGCGGTCATCGAGCTCCAGAACGTCGCCGGGCCCAATCAGGAGTCGACCATCGACCTGAGCGGCTGGGCGCTGCAGGTGGGCAGCACACGGGTCGTGCTGCCGGACGGGACGCGGGTGGCGCCGCGCCAGAGCCTGCTGGTGCACGCCGGGCCGCCGGCCGGGCTGAGCCCGTCGCCGCTGCCGGTGCCGAGCGGGTCGGCCGTGCCGGCGCCCGCGGCCAGCCCGGCCCTGGCCCCGTCGGCCGTCTCGGGCGGCCAGCCGCCGGTCGAGGTCTTTCTGGGACCGAACGGCGCGACCCTGCGCCAGGCGCTCCAGCCGGGCGCCCAGCTCGAGCTGGTGGATGCCAAGAACGTGCTGCAGGCCCAGTACACCCTGCCTCGCGGCTGAAGCCTGGACGGTGGCGCCGTGGGGTAGACTCCGGGCGTGGCCCTGTTGCATCCCGAAGCGATCCTGAGCCCCGAGGGGACCTCGCAGCCGAAGCACCATCCGCTCGCACCGCGTCGCTTCAAGACGCTCGATGGCGTGCGCCTGGGCTTGGTCGGCAACTCCAAGCTGAACGCCGACGCCGTCCTGCTGGCCTTGAGTGATCTGCTCAAGGAGCGCTACGACCTGGCGTCGGTCTACCTGCGCAGCAAGCCGAGCTTCGCCCAGCCGGCCGCCGATGCGTTGGTCGAGGACGTACTGGCCCATGCCGACGTCGTCATCGCCGGGGTCGGCGATTGAGGGTCGTGTAGTGCGGCCAGTGTGGCCGACGGGACGATCTTCGAGCGCAAGGGGCTGCAGACGGCAGCCATCGTGACCCACACGTTCGGCCGGCCGGCCGACGCCATGGCCCGCGTCCAGGGCTATCCGGGCTACCGCTACGTGATGATGACCCATCCGATCAGTAGCCTCGACGCCAACCAGGTCCGCGAGCGGGCGAAGGCGGTGCTGCCGGAGGTCCTGGCTATCCTCGGCGTGGAGGACGCCACACCTGCGGAGGAGCCGCGGCATGACGATCGCTACGCGCCAGTTCGACGCGCTTGAGGCGGCCCGCGGCGCGCGCGAGCTGATCGAATACTGCTACAGCCAGGGCTGGACCGACGGCCTGCCGGTCGTCCCGCCGGTCCAGGAGTTCGTCGACGAGTTCCTGGCCCAGACGCGGCGCGACCCGGACGAGGTGCTGATGGTCCAGGCCCATCTCGATCGGACCTGCAACGTGCGTCAGGCGGCGATCAACGCGGTCATGGCCGGCTGTCGGCCGGAGTATTTTCCGGTTCTGCTGGCGGCCATCGACGCCTTCGAGGCCAGCGGCGCGCCGCGCACCAACCTGATGCAGAGCACGACCGGCCAGGCCGAGTTGCTCATCGTCAACGGGCCGATCCGCACGGAGCTCGGCTTCAACAGCAGCGGCAACATCTTCGGCCCGGGCGACCGGCCTAACGCAACCATCGGCCGCGCCCTGCGGCTGATCGTCATGAACGCGTTGGGCATCCGGCCGCACGAGTTCGACCAGAGCACCCAGGGCACCTCGGCCAAGTACGCCTGCTGCATCGCTGAGAACGAAGAGGACAGCCCGTGGGAGCCGCTGCACGTCGAGCGGGGCTACGCGGCCGAGGCGAGCACGGTCACGGTCCAGATGATCCGCAGCGACGTGTACGTTGAGCACCGCTCCAGCCAGGTGCCGGAGGAGATCCTCGCGACGCTGGCCGACTCGATGTCCTCGGCCGGGCTGTGGACCCAGGTGACCGATAAGCGCAACCTGCTCGGCGCGGTGGTGGTCATCGGCCCCGAGCACGCCCAGCTGTTGGCCCGCCAGGGGTGGTCCAAACGCGACGTCAAGCAGTACCTGTTCGAGCACTTCGGCAAGACGGCCGGCGAGTTGCGGCGCTACGGGAAGCTGCCGCCCGAGGTGGCGGCGGCCGACGACGCGACGTTCGTCCCGTGCACCACGTCGGTGGAGTGGCTGATGGTGGTGGTGGCCGGCGCCAACAACGGTGGCGTCTCGACCATCTGCCCGTCGATCATGACCGGCCGCGAGATCGGCCAGCACGGCACCCGCGAGATCGCCCGGGCACCGTAAGCGCTAGCCGGGCAGACGGAGGTCGGCGAGGCTGCCGTTGATGGTGAGCGGGCGCGACAGGATGAGGCGCTCGTCGGCGGCGGACCACAGGCGCAGCAGGTAGTCACCGGCCGGGACCAGCAGCTCGAAGCGGCCGTCGGCATCAGTCAAGAGTTGGTCGACGGGCGTGCCGGCCGCGCCTTCAGCGGCCAGGTGGAGCTGGACGAGGCAGGCGCCCGATGGTTCCACCTGGCCGGCCACGGCGT
>Ga0213876_10001871_pt1 | contig 12663 bp, 12 predicted proteins | sample BarmaccomBMRX_R9_FD_160113 | JGI IMG/M metagenome (GOLD analysis project Ga0213876, IMG submission 160113) | Root-associated microbial communities from Barbacenia macrantha in rupestrian grasslands, the National Park of Serra do Cipo, Brazil - RX_R9 | ecosystem: Host-associated > Plants > Roots...
TTGTCGCAAGCTGGCTTCACTCCGCAGATCGTGGCGGGCACGGTGTACAGCACTCAGAAGCTCGGCACGGTCGCGCGCACCGATCCGCCAGGTGGCTACAGCGCGTCGAAGGGCACCGTCGTCCGGATCTACCTGTCGAACGGAACGCCTGCGCCGGTCAACACGCCGAAGCAGCACCCCAGCAACCCGCCGCCGACCAACCCCGGTGGCGGGCCGACGACGACGGCGTCACCGTCGCCCAGCAACACCCCCACGAAGGGCCACGGTCACGGCCCCGGCGGGGGGCACTAACCCGCGAGCTGCTTCTTCACCTCGGCGGCGACGCGGCCACCCTCGGCCCGGCCGGCGATCTGCGGCTGTACGACCTTCATGACCTGACCCATCGCCTGCGGTCCATCGGCGCCGGTCGAGGCGATCGCCTCGCGAACGATCACGGCGATCTCCTCGTCGGCAAGCTGGGCGGGAAGGTACTCCTCGAGCACGCCGCCCTCGGCCCGCTCACGTTCGGCCAGCTCGCGGCGATCCGCCTGGTCGAACGCCTCCGCCGCCTCGCGGCGCTTCTTCGCCTCCCGCGTGAGGACCTTCAGCACCTCGTCGTCGGAGAGCTCCCGCGAAGACTTGCCGGCGACCTCTTCGTTGGTGATGGCGGTGAGCACCATCCGAAGCGTCGCAAGCCGGAGCTCGTCCTTGGCCTTCAGTGCTGTGGTCATGTCGTCACGCAGCTTGGCTTTGAGCGGCATCCCGCCACCTTAGATTGGAGCGATGGGCCCGGTCTTGGGAGTTCCGCTCGGACTCGCCGTTGCGGGTGCCGGCGCGGGCCTCTACGGCTGGGCGTATGAGCGCAAGGCGTTTCGGCTGCGCCGTTACGACGTACCGATCCTCCCGCCGGACGCGAAGCCGATCACGGTCCTGCACGTCTCCGACATGCACTTCACGCCGGGCCAGGAGTGGAAGGTCGAGTGGGTGCGGTCGCTCGGTGCGCTCGAGCCGGACCTGGTCATCAACACCGGGGACAACCTCGCCTCGCGCCGCGCGAATCCGATCGTGGTCGATGCGCTCGGACCGCTGCTCGACCGGCCGGGTGCCTTCGTGCCGGGATCCAACGACTGGTTCCTGCCGGTCGCCAAGAACCCCGCGCGCTATCTCGTGCCTGACGACGGCGAACGCCGCTACGGCGAACCGCTGAACTGGAACGAGCTCCGTACGTCGTTCACCGACGCCGGCTGGCTCGACCTCACCCATCGGCGTACGACGATCGACCTCGGCGGGCTGACGGTCGAGCTCGGCGGGGTGAGCGACGCGCACCTGAAAGCCGATCACTACGACCGGATCGCGGGGCCGGTCAGCGCCGACGTCGCGATCGGTCTCTCGCACTGCCCCGAACCGCGGCTGATCGACTCGTTCACCGCCGACGGGTTCTCGCTCGTGATGAGCGGCCACACTCACGGCGGGCAGCTTCGCGTACCCGGCGTCGGCGCGCTGGTCACGAACTGCGGATTGCCGCGGCGGCGAGCGCGCGGGCTCACGCCGTGGGGTCCCGGTGCGTGGCTGCACGTCTCTGCGGGCCTCGGCACCTCGCCGTACGCGCCGGTTCGGTTCGCGTGCCACCCCGAAGCCAGCCTGCTGACGCTGATCCCTCGGACCGCCGGCGCCGGGGTGCCCTAGACTCGCTGAGGCTTTCGGGATGTAGCGCAGCTTGGTAGCGCACCTCGTTCGGGACGAGGGGGTCGTGGGTTCAAATCCCGCCATCCCGACCAATTGGCCAGGTTGTGAAAGCTGCGCCACGACGGGTCGTGGCGCAGGCTTCACAACCGTCGCCGGCACCCGGTGAGCCCGCCGCCGCCGATCGCTGACGCCCGCTGCCACAATTGCCGGCATGCGCAGGATCGGGCTCCTCGGAGCGACGGGATACACCGGCAAGCTGACCGCGACGGAGTTCGCCCTGCGCGACCTCGATGTCCGGCTCGGCGCGCGCTCGGCCGAGCGGCTGAAGGACGTCGACGGGACAGAGGGCAGCGAACGCGTCGTCGTCGACACGAGCGACCCGCACGCACTCGCCGGCTTCATGGATGGGCTGGACGTCGTGATCTCCACGGTCGGCCCGTTCACGGCGCTGGGCCGTCCCGTCGTCGACGCTGCTGTCACGGCTGGTGTCCACTACATCGACTCAACCGGCGAGCCGGCCTTCATGACCGAGGTGTACGACGCGTACCGCTCCGCGGCGACCGCCGTCGTACCCGCCTGCGGCTTCGACTACCTGCCGGGTGACTGTGCCGCGGCCGTAGCAGCTGACGCCCTCGGCGAGACACCGGAGCGAATCGTCGTGGGCTACTCGATCAAGGGCATGCGGCCCAGCCGGGGCACGGCAAGGTCGAGCATCGAAGCGGTCCTCGCGGAGCCCAACCCCCGCTTGCGGCGTACCGAGATCGAAGGTCACTCAGCCATCAACCTGCCGTGGGGCGAGAACCTGACGATCCCGCTGTGGGCGCCGGACACGGTGGTCGAGTGCGCAGTCACCGCGCCGAGGGTCGCCGCCGCCGTCGCGCCGCTCGCCGGCTCTGCCACCGGGCCGTTGATGCGACTGACGGCGCCGCTGGTTCGCCGCCTCGTCGAGCGGTTGCCGGAGGGCCCGGCCGAGGACGTCCGCGCGAATGCGCGCACCCGGGTCGTCGCGACGGCGAGTGCCGGCGGCAGGTCTCGTACCGTCGGCGTCGACATCAACGACGTCTACGGATTCACCGCGCTGGCCCTCGTCGAGAGCGCACTGCGCGTGGCAGGCGCCGGCGCGATGTCGCCCTCACAGGCGATCGACGCGGCTTCGATCCTCGACGCGATGCGCGGCCCGCTGCTCGCCTGGCAACGCCCCGCCGGCTGACCGATCGCCCCCACCCAGCCGCAACCAGCCAGCTGACCGCAGAACCCAGCCGCAACCAGCCAGCAACACATATCGCCCAACCTTCTCGATTCGTTGGTTTCGCGCCGTCGAAACCAACGATTCGAGACGGTTGGGCGATCGGTCGGCTGCGGCGGCGGCTAGCGGGAGGCGACGAGTTCGGCGATCTGTACGGCGTTGAGGGCCGCGCCCTTGCGCAGGTTGTCGTTGCTCACGAACAGGACGAGGCCGCGGCCGTCGGGCACGCCGGGGTCCTGTCGGATCCGGCCGACATAGCTGGGGTCACGGCCAGCTGCCTGTAACGGATTCGGTACGTCGGAGAGCTCCACTCCAGGCGCGGCAGCGAGCACCTCCCGCGCGCGCTCGACCGAGATCGGCCGCGCGAACTCCGCGTTGATCGACAGCGAGTGACCGGTGAAGACCGGCACCCGGACACACGTCCCCGACACCAGCAGGTCGGGGATGTCGAGGATCTTGCGGCTCTCGTTGCGGAGCTTCTTCTCCTCGTCGGTCTCGAACTCGCCGTCGTCGACGATCGAGCCGGCCATCGGCAGAACGTTGAACGCGATCGGTGCGACGTACTTCTCCGGCTGCGGGAACGTCACAGCCGCACCGTCGTGCGCCAGCTCGGCGGCCCGGTCGACGACCTGGCGGACCTGCTTGTCGAGCTCGTCGACGCCGGCCCCACCCGAGCCGGACACGGCCTGGTAGGTGCTGGTGACGATCCGGATCAGGCCGGACTCGTCGTGCAACGGCTTCAACGCCGGCATCGCGGCCATCGTGGTGCAGTTCGGGTTGGCGATGATCCCCTTGATGGCGTTGGCGATCTCGCCGCCGTTGACCTCGCTCACGACGAGCGGTACGTCGGGATCCATCCGCCACGCCGAGGAGTTGTCGATCACGACGGCGCCCGCGGCGGCGAACCGCTCCGCCTGCGCCCGCGACGTGGTCGCACCCGCCGAGAACAGCGCGATGTCGAGGCCGGTGGGGTCGGCGGTCGCCGCGTCCTCGACCACGATCTGGCCATCGCCCCACGGCAACGTCGTACCCGCCGAACGAGCCGACGCGAAGAAGCGCAACGACGCGATCGGGAACTCGCGCTCGGCGAGCAGCCTGCGCATGACGCCGCCGACCTGGCCGGTGGCACCGACGACGCCGACGTGCTGCGGCTTCATCTCACTCATCTGCCGGTCCCGGCATAGACGACCGCGGGAGAGCCGTCAGCGTCACCGAGGTCGAACGCGTCGTGCACGGCCTTGACCGCGGCCTGCACGTCGCTGTCCTGGCACACCACCGAGATCCGGATCTCCGAGGTCGAGATGTTCTGCACGTTGACGCCTGCGGACGCGAGCGCCTCGAAGAACGTTGCGGAGACGCCGGGGTGCGATCGCATCCCGGCGCCGACGAGGGACACCTTTCCGATGTGGTCGTCGTAGAGCAGCGACTCGAACCCCACCGAGTTCTTCACTCGCTCGAGCGCCTCCATCGCGTTCTGGCCGTCGGTGCGGGCGAGCGTGAAGGACACGTCGGTGCGGCCGGTCGAGCCGGAGACGTTCTGCACGATCATGTCGATGTTGACGCCGGCGTCGGCGATCGCGCGGAAGATCCCGGCCGCCTCACCTGGCTTGTCCGGCACGCCGACGACCGTGACGCGTGCCTCGGACAGGTCGTGCGCGACGCCGGAGATGATCGCCTGCTCCACCAGTTCCTCCTCGGGGATGCCCACGACCCAGGTGCCGTCGTGATCGGAAAACGATGAGCGGACATGGACCGGTACGCCGTAACGGCGTGCGTACTCCACGCATCGCAACATCAAGACCTTGGCGCCGGACGCCGCGAGCTCGAGCATCTCCTCGTAGCTGATCCGGTCGAGCTTGCCGGCATTGCTGACCAGCCGCGGGTCGGCGGAGAACACCCCGTCGACGTCGGTGTAGATCTCGCACACATCGGCCTTCAGCGCGGCGGCGAGGGCGACGGCGGTGGTGTCCGAGCCGCCACGGCCGAGCGTGGTGATGTCCTTGGTGTCCTGACTGACGCCCTGGAAGCCGGCGACGATCGCGACGTAGCCCTGGCCGAGCGCCTCCGCGATCCGGCCGGGCGTGACGTCGATGATCCGCGCCTTGCCGTGGGTCGAGTCGGTGATCACTCCGGCCTGACTACCGGTGAAGCTGCGCGCCTCGAAGCCGAGATTCGCGATCGCCATTGCGAGCAAAGCCATCGAGATTCGCTCACCGCTCGTCAGCAACATGTCCAGCTCGCGCGGCGGCGGCAGCGGAGAGACCTGCTGCGCAAGGTCCATCAGCTCGTCAGTCGTGTCACCCATCGCCGACACGACAACAACGACGTCGTTGCCGGCACGGCGCGCGTCGACGATCCGCTGGGCCACGCGTTTGATGCGTTCGGCGTCACCGACCGACGACCCGCCGTACTTCTGGACGACGAGACTCATGTGATCAAGTCTACGGACCGGATCCGAGCAATCCGACCGATTTCCAGCGCGTCAGACTTCCAGCGCGCGACGTCCTTCGAACGCGCGGCCGAGGGTGACTTCGTCCGCGTACTCGAGGTCGCCGCCGACCGGGAGGCCGCTTGCCAGCCGGGTGACCTTGAGGTCCATCGGTTTCACCAGCCGAGCGAGATAGGTCGCGGTGGCCTCGCCCTCGAGGTTCGGGTCGGTGGCCAGGATCAGCTCCGTGACTGTGCCGTCGGCGAGGCGGGTCATCAGCTCGCGGATGCGCAGATCGTCGGGCCCGACTCCCTCGATCGGCGAGATGGCCCCGCCCAGCACGTGGTAGCGGCCGCGGAACTCGCGCGTGCGCTCGATCGCGACGACGTCCTTCGGCTCCTCGACGACGCAGATCACGGCGAGGTCGCGACGTGGGTCCCGGCAGACTCGGCACTGGCCTGCTTCGGAGACATTGCCGCAGATCGTGCAGAACTTGACCTTGTCCTTGACCTCGGTGAGGGCGTCGACGAGCCGCCGTACGTCGGCCGGGTCGGCGGCGAGCAGATAGAACGCAATCCGCTGCGCGCCCTTCGGACCCACGCCGGGCAGCCGCCCAAGCTCGTCGATGAGGTCCTGGACAGGTCCCTCGTACATCGCGTTACGCCCCCCAGGAATCAGCGTGTGACTTGTCAGCCTCACCGGTCGCTATGACGACCTCAGCGGCTGACAAGTCGGTGGGTGCGGGGACGAACGGCACTTACAGCCCCGGGATCCCGAGGGCGCCACCCATGCCGCCGGCCAGCGGGCCCATTGTCTTGGCGGCGAGCCCATCAGCCTCGTCCTTCGCCGCGTGGACGGCAGCGACGATCAGGTCCTGCAGGGTCTCGATATCGTCCGGGTCGACCACCTTGGGGTCGATCGCGATCGCGGTGAGCTCGCCCGCACCGGACATCGTGGCCTTGACCAGCCCGCCACCTGCAGAACCCTCGACCGACTGCTGCGCGATCTCCTCCTGGGCGGCCATCAGGTCGCGCTGCATCTTCTGAGCCTGCTTCATCAACTGCTGCATGTTCGGCTGCGGAGGCATGGCCCGAGCCTACGGCGCACGGGTGACACCCGCCGCGGTTCGGCGACGTGAGTTTGGTGTCGTAGCCGACCCGCACCAGATCCGCATCGCGACACCAAGTCCGCATCGCCCAGCTTCCAGGGCTGCGGGCCCGGGGTACTAGTTGTTGTCGATCTCGCCGATGACCTGGCCGCCCAAGATGTCTTGCGCGAGCGCAAGCGCGGCGTCGGCGGGGTCGCCTGCCGCCGCGGACTCGACCTCGTCGGACAGGTCGATCTCGTCCGGCTCGAGGTTCTCCGACGACACGGGTGCGACCGGTGCCGCAGGCTCGCTCGCACCCGGCGCTGGGGCGGGCGCTGTGGTTGGCGGCGGAGGTGAGCCGTCCCCCGTCGTCGCGCGGACTTTCAGGTCGAGGCCGACGACCTCTCGCAACGCCTCCGTCACGAAGTCCGCCACGTCGTTCGCGAAGCGGGTGGCCAAGGTCGGTGTCTTGAAGGACAACGTGAGGACGAGGCCGTCGAGGGACTCGATTTGCGACGACATCATCAGCGCGTGTGCCGTGCGACTGCGCTGCTTCACGGCGTCGAGGACCGAATCCCAGAGCCGGCGCAGGCCCGCGACATCGAGGCCGCCGCTCGACGGCGCGGGTGCCGCAGGCGGCGTCGGGCCGGGGGTCGCAGCGGCCGGCTCGGGCTCGCTCGCCGCAACCGGTTCCTCGGGTACGACGGGAGCCGCGGGCTCGGCGTGCCCGGGCTCGTCGGGACGCCGGACCGCTGCGTCGGCGACGTCAGGCGTGTCGGTGGCGACCGGTGGCACGCCGACCGCCGGCGCAGCCGCAGCGGCAGGCACGGCCCCGACGACGCCCGCTGCGATCCGCCGCTCGAGATTGTCGAGCCGGGCGAGCAGCGCCGAGGTGTCAGAGGCAGCGCCGGGCAGCAGGACCCGGGCACAGGCCAGTTCGAGCACGAGGCGCGGCGACGTCGTACCTCTCATATCCACGAGCGCCGCTGCCATCACATCGGCGGCACGTGACAGTGACGCCCGGCCGTAGTGTTCGGCCTGCGACCGCATCCGCTCCAGCTGGTCCGCGGGCGCGTCGAGCAGGCCGCTGTCCGCCGCGTCGGGTACGGCGTCGAGCACGAGCAGGTCGCGGAACCGCTCGAGCAGATCCTGCACGAAGCGGCGCGGCTCGAGGCCAGCCTCGATCACCCGGTCGATCGCACTGAACACCGCCGCGCCATCGCCGGTGACGAACGCATCGACGACCTCGTCCTGCAACGCCGCGTCGGTGTAGCCCAACAACGACAACGCTCGCTCGTAGCCGATGCCCTCGTCGGTCGCCCCAGCAGCGAGCTGGTCGAGGATCGACTGCGCATCGCGAGCCGAGCCGGCGCCGGCGCGGACGATCAGCGGCAGCACCAGCGGGTCGATCGTGATGCCCTCCGCCTCGCACAGCTTGGCGAGGTGATCGCGCATCACGTGCGGCGGAATCAGCCGGAACCGGTAGTGGAAGGTGCGGGACTTGATCGTGGTCAGAACCTTATCGGGTTCCGTCGTCGCGAAGATGAACTTCACATGCGGCGGCGGCTCCTCCACCACCTTCAGCAACGCGTTGAACGCCGCGGTGGTGATCATGTGCGCCTCGTCGATCACGTAGATCTTGAACTGTGACGACACCGGCGCGAAGAACGCGCGTTCGCGAAGGTCCCGGGCGTCGTCGACCAGCCCGTGCGACGCTGCGTCGATCTCGATGACATCGAGCGAACCCGGCCCCATCGGCGCTAGCGCGACGCACGAGTCGCAGTCGCCGCACGGTGTCGACGTCGGACCCTTCTCGCAGTTCAGCGACCTCGCAAGGATTCGCGCACTCGAGGTCTTGCCGCAACCGCGCGGCCCGGAGAACAGGTAAGCGTGATGGATCCGGCCAGAGTCCAGCGCCTGGCAGATCGGCTCGGTGACGTGCTCCTGCCCGATGACCTCCGCGAAGGTGCCCGGCCGGTACTTGCGATACAGCGCCAGCGACATCCAGCCGTCCTCCACCAGAAAGAGGACCCCCCGCGCACCCGCCAGAGCCCACTTACCCTTGCTGCCTTCCGGCCCTGGGGGAGTTGGGCGGGATAGCGCCGCACGAGGGGTCGGCGTCCACTGTAGCCACGGGGCCCGACACCTGCGAGACAGTCCACAGGCGCGACGAGCCTCGCTAGACTGGCCGACGGAGGATTCGCCTAGTTGGCCTATGGCGCACGCTTGGAAAGCGTGTTGGGGGCAACCCCTCGCGAGTTCGAATCTCGCATCCTCCGCCAAGGGCGGCATGAGCGTCGCTGCTCGAACGTCGCTGGCCTACCCGGCAGCGCTGCGTCTGCCGTCAGCGAAATCTTCCGCGCGCCATGTCGAAGACGACCCGCGGCTGATTCGGCGCAAACGCGATCACGATGCGTGGTGACCGAATCCGGATGATGGCGCCCAGACCGTAGTTGCCCGGCATGCGCACGACCTGAGTCGGACCATTCACTCGGTTGTAGATCACGACCCCTCGGGAATCGGTGCCCGGTTGGAGCCCAATCAGGATTGTGTACAGGGATCCGCGGGGGCGTCGGTATAAGGCGAATGCGCAGTTTGCCGCGCGATACACGGTCAGGAGCGGTCCGGGAATCGCGATCGACGTGCATCGGTTGAGAACCAGCTCGCGCTTGAGGAGGCTGCGCTGCGGAAAGTCCATCGGCTTGCCGTGCGAGGGAAGCCGCTCTGGTTCGGAGGTCGGCAAGTCAAGCGACGGCGACTGAGTCGGCGACCTGCGACCAGTCGTTAGGTCGGAGTGGCTGCCATGTGAACAAGCGACAAGGGCTGAGCAGGCAAGGAGTGCCCCGACCCGACGCACGGCGTGCGGTCGCATACGAGCAGTGAACAACGCCCTGATCGTTCTGCCTAAGGCGTGTGCTGGACCGCGAGACCTGCAAACTGCTGACGCGGTGGCAGCTGCGTCGACGGTTCGCAGCCCTTCGCATCGACGCTGGGAAATCGGTTCTAGACTTGCAGACTTCGCTAACTATGTAACATCCCTGCATGGCGCTTTCAACCCCCGCGATCGCCACCGCGAAGGCATCGCTTTTCCGAGCGCTCGCTCATCCGGTCCGAATTCGCATTCTCGAGATATTGGTTGACGGCGAGCAGTCCGTTGGTTCGCTTGCGGACGCTCTCGACATCGAGCTCCCACCGCTGTCTCAACAGCTGGCGGTGCTGAGAAGAGCTCACGTGCTGGTCACTCGCCGCGAAGGTTCGATGGTCTTCTATCGAGTGGCCGACCCCCGCATGTCGCAGCTGCTGGTCACGGCCAAGCAGCTGCTTGCCACCGACCTCGTCGAAAGCCGAGAGATCCTGGACAGCCTCGAGGCCTACCTCGTCGACGCGAACCAGAAGCGCTAGCCCGTTGGACATCGTGTGCAGTATCGAAGAGCGAGACGATGCGACGATCGTCCGCGTCTCCGGCGACGTTGACGTCGTCGGAGCTCCGACTCTCCGACAGACCCTGATCGAAGTTCTCGCTCACGGGCCCTCGACGCATCTGATCATCGACCTGTCGCGTGTCCCGTTCATCGACAGCACCGGCATCGGCGTCGTAGCCGCTGCCTACCGTCGTGTCACCGCACGAAACGGCCGTTTCTCCACCGTCGCGACCTCTGAGGCAGTGCTACGAGTCTTGGAAATGACCGGCCTGGTCAAGATCTTGCGGGTCACGTCATCGCTTGACGACGCGCTCCGTGAATAGGGCCCTCGAAAGGCAGTAGGGCCGCTACCTCCGTTTTTGCCTTCTAAACCCGACGTGATGATCATCACTTTGCGACACGAGGCCTGCCAGATTTGAGCGTGAGTGCTAACTATCGCAAGCGCCCGGCACGCACTGGGACCAGCCGATCTGGATATTTCACGCTCATCTTGTTAACGTGGTGCTTGCTCAGAGCAAACGCCTGAGACCGTGACAGTGCGCCGAATCCTGCTGGCTGTCACGTGCCAGTGCACCACAGCAGGACCGGGGGACCCACCCGCGGTCGCAGCGAAGCACCACCGCGATCGCATGGGGTGAAGTCGGCCGAAAGGCCGGCCGGGCACCTTCCAGCCCGAACCCGTCAGCTCACTTCGTAGGCGCGAGGAAGGGACGAAGTTCAATGCGCGCTGCCCGCTATCGCGGACGACATCGCAACCCGTCAAACATCACGAGGCTCACCGCTGCCAGCGCGGTCGGGGCCGGAGCGCTCGCCGCATCAGTGATCTCCCCGTCGGTCGCACACGCCGCGACCAACGCGCAGTGGGATCGCGTCGCCCAGTGCGAGTCCGGTGGCAACTGGCACATCAACACCGGCAACGGCTACTACGGCGGCTTGCAGTTCTCGGCCTCTACCTGGAACTCGTTCGACACTCATCACTACGCGAGCCGCGCCGACTTGGCGTCGCGCGCGGAGCAGATCGATGTCGCGAATCACGTTCAGGACCGCCAGGGCTGGGGCGCATGGCCGGTGTGCTCGCAATATCGCGGTGAGCCCGGTCCGTCGCACAGTCGTAGCCACACGCACAAGAGTGGCCACCACCACAAGCGCCACCACCACCACAAGGGCCACCACCACAAGCGCCACCACGGGACCTCGGCCGGCCACGCGGGCAGCCAGCAGAGCAACCCCGCGAGCTACACGGTCCGGGAGGGCGACACGCTCGCGGCCATCGCCAGTCGATTTCACGTCAAAGGCGGCTGGCACTCGGTATACCGGCATAACCGTCACGTCATCGGCCCCAACCCGAGCATGATCCGGGTCGGGATGCGGCTGGAGCTGCCGAAGCACAGCCACTGACGCGCCTCTTCTCCTCGATGAATGTCCGTGCGGCTCAAAGGCCGCGCGGACATTCGTCGTCTCAGCCGAACGTGAGGTACGCCGACCCGCCGCCAAACTCGCGCGATCTGATGGTCCGGAAGAAATAGAGTGACGAACAGTGCCGTTGCGACGGCAGCAGCCGCACCAGCGGACGCATCGGCAGAGGGGCATCCAGTGGATTGGCAACCCGACCCGGAATCCGGGGTGGGCACAGCATCGTCGACTCCCGTCCGCGGACTGCGGGCCTACCCCGAGCTGGCGAGCCGCCTCGGTGCGATCCTCGTCGCCCTCGGCGTACTGGTTGCGATCCTCGAGCGGCGCGACGCCAACCACGACCTGCTCGCAGTCGGCCTGGCGGCCGCCTTCCTCGGACGTGGCATCGCACTGCGCCGACCGGTGCTGTGGCAGCACATCGTCGGCGCCGTCACCCTGCTGGTCATCGCACACTTCGCCGGCCGCCGCGGCGACTTCGTCTTCGAGCAGGTCGCCATCGTTCTCGCCGGTGTCGTCGCGTTGTGGCCATCTCCCCCGCCGGCCGCGGGAACTAAGCCGCAACGGCGGCACATAGCGTCGCTGGTCAACATCACCGCGAACGACTGCGTCGCGCCGTTCGCGATGCGGCACGACAAGTCCTACGTCTTCTCCCCCGACGGGCTCGCCGCAGTCGCGTACCGGGTCCGCTTCGGTGTGGCGGTCATGTCGGGCGATCCGCTGGGCACGCCCGAGTCGCAGCAGCTCGCCGTGGCGGAGTTCATCGACCTCGCGGAGCGCAACGGCTGGCGGATCGGCGTGCTCGGCGCGGGCGAGAGCTGGGCTGGCTGGTGGCGCAAGCGCGACCTGCGAGCGCTGCCGATCGGCCGCGACGTCGTCATCGACGTCGCGAGCTTCGAGATGTCCGGCCGGTCCTTCCGCAACCTTCGTCAGGCGGTCCAGCGAACCCGCAACGCGGGCGTCACCACTGAGATCTTCCCGGCTGACGAGCTGCCGCTGGACCTGTGCGCCGAGCTCCGCGCGATCGTGAAAAACAGCCGTCGCAATCCGAACCGCGGCTTCGCGATGATTCTCGACGGCCTTCTCGACGCCGAACCGCACCCCGGCACCCTGATCGCGGTCGCGTTCAACGCCGACCGCGAGGTCGTCGCGTTCCACCGGTTCAGCACTGCGGACGGCGGGCGTGAGGTCAGCCAGGACCTCCCGTGGCGCAAGCCGGGTGCTCCGAACGGCGTGGACGAGCGCCTCGCTCACGACGTGTTCGAGTGGGCCAAGGAGCGCGGCGCGCGGCGGGTGTCGCTGTCCTTCGCCGCCTTCCCGGAGCTGTACGAAAACGAGCGCAAGACCCGTGTGGAACGCGTCAGCTATTGGCTCAGTCACCGGCTCGACACCTTCATCCGGCTCG
>Ga0213876_10001872_pt1 | contig 12662 bp, 14 predicted proteins | sample BarmaccomBMRX_R9_FD_160113 | JGI IMG/M metagenome (GOLD analysis project Ga0213876, IMG submission 160113) | Root-associated microbial communities from Barbacenia macrantha in rupestrian grasslands, the National Park of Serra do Cipo, Brazil - RX_R9 | ecosystem: Host-associated > Plants > Roots...
GCGCCGGCGCGTTGTGCTCGGACTTGCGGGCGCGGTTTGCCTGGTGTTCGCCTACTCGGCGCTCCACGTCGTCGGCATGGGCCTGCTGCGAGAATTCGTCTATCGTCTCGGCGGCTGGTCCTACTCATTTCCGTGGGCAGGCCAGTTTCTCTACGAGATGCGCAAAGACCTCCTGGGCTTTTCCGGCCTCGTCATCATTTTCTGGCTGGCCGAGCATATCGTCATCGTATCAGGGGAAAGCGTTCCTGATATCATCGAACGCCCGGCGCCGCTCCGAGAGTTCTGGCTGCGCGATGGCCGGATCAGCGTCCTGATCGATCCGGCCGAGATCATCTCGGTGACGTCGGCCGGCAATTACGTCGAATATCGCTTGACGGCAAATCGCACCCATCTGGTGCGCGCCACCCTGCAGACCCAGGAAGACCGGCTGGCGCCGCTCGGCATCGTCCGGGTGCATCGCACCCGGCTGGTCAACCTGAAGCGGGTCGTGGCGCTGGAATGGCGGCAGTCCGGCGATTTCGAAGTCAGGCTCGACACCGGCGAAACCGTCGCCTGCAGCCGCCGCTTCAAAACGGCCGTCGCCCATCTCGCGGCTTAACCAGAGGGTTTTGGCGCGATCACGCCTGGCAAGCAGAAGGGGTCATCATGGCTTGCCCGATTGCGGACGCGCCACGCCCCAGGGATCGTATTTCTCCTTGGGTTCCGGAATGCGCTCGATCGCGGATTTGTAGGCCTTCTCGTCGACGACGGGCTTCTTCTGCTCCGGGCTCCTGAGGTCGCTCGTGTTCTTTCCCCGGCCGCCCCCGCCCATCATCTGCGCCTGCGCAGGCACCATCAGGAGCGCCATCAGCGCCGTGGCCATGACAATGGTCCGCATTGTGTCCCTCTTCGTCCGCTTGCAGGCATCTTAGCCTGCCGACAGAGGCCGGCAAACGCATTTCCGATACTTTAGAAAAGTCCTACAGATGACGAATGCGGCGATCCGCAAGATCGCCGCATCCTTGCCATATCAGCTCAACTGTCAGTAGCGGCGGATGGGTCCGTTCACGCCGCCGCGCTCGCCGCCCCAATGGCCGCCGCCAATTCCGATTCCGATGCCGACGCCGACTGGTGGTCCGTAGATGACTTCGGGCGGCGGCGGTTGGCGATAGATCACGACATCACCGCCGCCATCATCGACCCGCGGCGGCCGCTTGCGCCGCGGGGGATCGGCATCCGTCTTCTTGACCGGCGCGTCGGCCTTCTTGACCGGCTGCACCGGCGCGTTGCAAGGACAGGTCGGGCCGAGCGCGACATTGGTCGGCGTGGTGGGCACAGTCGCAGGCGCCGCGACCACGGGCAGCGGGCTCGGACGGTTGCGCAGCCGCTCGACCAGCCGCTGCGCGGTCGGCGTCAGATCGCTGTCCGGATATTTTGCGAGGAACGCCCGGTAGGAGGCCGCGGTGTTGAGCAGCACCGCGTCTTTCCACGCCACCATCCGGCGATGCAGATCGAGCCATTGCCGCGCCTGCGGGCTGAACGGCGGATCGGTGTACAGGGTGACAAAGGCTTCACATGCTTCCACCGTGCCGTCGGCGACAATGGTTTCATTGGCCAGTGCGATCGGCTTGCCCTTGAGGTCGCGCTGCCAGTCCTCGACGCTGCGCCTCGTGGCCGCCGGCATCGGTCCGGCATTGGCCGCAGCAGGCGCGGCAGCCGCAGCGCCCGCCACGAACCTGAAATCCTCTGTCAGCGACGAGCTTTCCCAGGGCGTCTGGCGGCCCTCGGTCGCCTTGTTCACGGCGACGCGGACGCGCTTGAAGGCCTCCTCGATCGGCAAATTTGGTTCGCGCGCAGCCGCAAGCAGCGCCGTCGTATAGGGGCTGTCGGCGCCATCGCCATCCTCCGCGACCGCCCCGGGCGCGGTCGAATAGGACAGAAACGTGCCGGGCGCACCGCTTTTGGTATCGACCAGCGCAAGACCATGGCCCGCGGTCGGGCTGATGGCGGGGAATGGATTATTGCGGCAGGCGTCGAGCAGCAGCAGCCGCATCCTGCTCGGCACCGCGTTCAATGTGTTCAGGACGTCGTTCAGCCGCACCGCCTGCAGCGGGATGTCGGTTTCCCGTTTCGGGTCGACATCGACGGGCACCAGATAATTTTCGCCATCGACCTGCAGGCCGTGCCCTGCATAGAACAACAGCGCCACGGTGTCCGGGCCCCTGGTGGCGATCTTTGCGGCGAAGTCGCCGACCTTCTCGTTCATGTCCTTTTGCGTCAGGTCGGCGGCCAGCGTCACGTCGAAGCCGGCATCGGTCAGCAGTTTCGATATCGCGTTGGCGTCGTTGGCCGGATTGGGCAGCGCCGTGACCGCGCGGTAGGCGGACTGCCCGATCACCAGCGCAAGGCGGTTTTCGGCGCGCGCGGCATCGGACGTCGCGGCGAAGGCGGCGAGTGCGAGGGCGGCGCAAAGTACACGGGGAAACATGGCGACATCTCCGTTTACATTCACCTCCCCCTTGGTTGGCGTCTGCTGTGGACGGGTTCAAAAACAAGGCATGTCGAAGGCGGCTGGATCAGATATTGTTGATCGGGGGAAGCATGGCGGCTCCGGTCGGCCGCGGTAAGATTGTCCGGCAGGGACAATTTCGCGTATGCGGGGGATCATTGCTCGTTGGACGTTGCTAGGCGTCTCGGCGCTGATGCTGTCGGCATGCGCCGCGGACAGCCATGCCTCGCTCCCGCAATTCATGCGCGCGCAGGCAGCCGCGCCGCTGCCGCCCGAGCCTGCTCCCGACGTCAAGCAGATGGTCCACGACAAACTGGATGCGGTTTTCATGACCACCTCGCATCCGCGCCAGGTGCGCGTGTCGCGGCCGTTGCACGATGGCGAGGGACACGGCTGGACCGCATGCGTCCGGGCCGAGGTCGATTCCGCAACCGGCAAACCGCTCGGCTCGCAGACCTATCGCATCACGATCAGCGACGGCACGATCCTCGATCGACGCCGTGTCGGCACCGAGGACAATTGCGGCTCGGAGACGTACGAGCCGATCTGAGCTGCTCGTTCGGTAGGCTCAGACTCGGCGCCGCTCCTGAGCAATTCGTCGATGACCGCCGCCGTCGGTCCGTATTTCTACGGCTTTTTGAAGGCGTCGGCTCGCCCGCGACAGACATTGGTGAGCAAGCGTTGAATCACCTGTTCGGACGTGCCACGTCTTTTTTACGGAAAAAGTACGAGTTCACGGGAATATCCGTGCGTTTGCAGCGGGTGCTGCGAGAAGAATTCTCCGCGGGGATTTGGGCTTTCCATGCGCGTTCACGTGATTGGTGACAACCTTGCCAAGCTCGCGACGTTGCGCGCACTGCTTGAGCGTCAATGTTCGATCACGTCCGAACTGATCGGCGATGCCGAGATCAGGGCCGATGCGCTCGACGCCGTCGTGGTCGCGGCCGATCTGCGCTCGGTCGACAACATCACGGCGATCAAGAGAATCGGAAACCGGCTGAACCGCATCGCCAAGCGGATCTTCATCCTCGATCAGAAATTGCGCCTGTCCGAGGTGCAGGCCTATGCACTGGGCGCCACGGCGGTGCTGTCGAACCCAGTCGGCCGCGCGGGGCTGATGGCAAAGCTCATCGACAAGAAGCTGGTTGATGCTTCGCCGGACCGGACGCCGCCGGATATCCAGGAAGCCGCGGCCATCGGCGCGGCCTGCATTGCCTCGATGTTCTCGTCCGCCCTGCATCGCAAGGCGGTCGATCTCAAGACCCTCAAGAGATCGGGGCGAAAGATCACCGACAGCATCGCCGAAGCCGGACTCTCGCACTGGCTCGCGAGCGTGCGCCAGCATCATGAAGGCACCTATCAGCATTGCCTGCTGGTGACCGGGATCGCCGTCGACTTCGGCCTCAGTCTCGGGCTTTCGCGCACTGATCTGGAACGGCTCTATCTCGCCGCCATGCTGCATGACATCGGCAAGGCAAAGATTCCGCTGGCCATTCTCGACAAGCCCGGCCGGCTCGAGCCGGAGGAACGCACGCTGGTGGAGACCCACCCCGCGGCGGGCTACGAGGCGCTGAAGGGCAGCGAAGGGGTAACCCCCGAACTGCTCGATGCCGTGCTGCATCATCACGAATTTCTCGACGGCAGCGGATATCCCGATGCATTGTGCTCGGAAAGCATTCCGGACCTGGTGCGGATCCTGACGATCTCGGACATCTTCGCCGCGCTCATCGAGCACCGCAACTACAAGCCGACGATGCCGCGGCCGCAGGCCTACCAGACCATCCAGGGCATGAACGGCAAGCTCGAAAAGCCGCTGGTCATGGCCTTCAAGGAGGTCGCGCTGACGCGCTGACGAATGCAGCAGCATTAACGCAGCGTTGCCCCTGCCGCACAAACGGCACGCGCAACCAATTCTCCCTTCGGTCCGAACGTCGGACGGCAAGCCGGCAATTTGCGCCGTCTTTACGAAAAACTCGCTCTTCTTGGAGATATCTAGCTGCATTGGAAACCGTAGCCCAAGCGGCCCATCTTTTTGAGAAAAGACTTTTTCATGCGCGTCCACGTGATCGGCGACAGTCCGGCGAAAATCTCGACGCTGCGCGCGATGCTGGAGCGCCAATTTGCGATCACGTCCGAACCGATCGGCGATGCCCAAATCAGGGTCGGCAACGTCGACGCCGTCCTGGTTGCGGCCGATCTGCGCGTCGTCGACAACATCGCGGCGATTAAGCAGTTCAGCAGAAGGCTGAGCTGCATCGCCAAGCGGATTTTTGTACTCGATCACGAATCGCGGCTGTCCACCGTCCAGGCCTATGCGCTCGGCGCGACCGGCGTGCTGCCTGCCCCGGTCGACCACGCGCAACTGCTGGCCAAGCTCGTCGACAGCACGTTTGCGGGCGCTTCCGGCAGGATCTCGCCAAGCGTCCAGGAGGCGGCCGCCGCAGGCGCAGCGTGCATCGCCTCGATGTTTTCCGCGGTCCTGAGCAAGACGCCGATCGACTTCCAGGACATCGAGGGCACGGGACGAAAGATCGCAGACAGCGTCGCCGAAGGCGGCCTCTCCAACTGGCTCGCGACGGTCCGCCGTCACCATGAAGGCACCTATCAGCATTGCCTGCTGGTGACCGGCGTCACCGTCGATTTCGGCATGAGCCTCGGTCTGGCGCGGGAGGATTTGGAGCGGCTTTATCTCGCCGCGATGCTTCATGACGTCGGCAAGGCCACGATCCCGCCGGCGATCCTCGAAAAGGAGGACTGCATCGAAGGCCGCGAACGGGCGCTGTTCGAGACCCATCCGCTCGCCGGCTATGTGGCGCTGAAGCGGACGGCGGGCATCTCGCCGGAGCTGCTCGACGCCGTCATGCATCACCATGAATATCTCGACGGCAGCGGCTATCCGGACGCGCTGTCCGCAAGGAGCATCCCCGACCTGGTCAGAATCCTGACGATTGCCGATATCTTCTCCGCGCTGATCGAGCATCGAAGGCACAAGCCGACGATGTCGCGACAGCAGGCCTACAAGGCCATCCAGCGCATGAAGGGCAAGCTGGAGGAGCCGCTGGTGGCCGCCTTCAAGGAGGTCGCGGTGACGCGGTAGGACCAGGATGCTGAACGGCTGGTTAAGATATCAGCTCGAATTGCCGCGCCTTTCCAACGAAGTCTTGGAATCCTTCCGCTAGCCTCGCCGGGGACTCCACGCGTGCCGCCGCACGCGTGAACGGGGAAAGCGGACGTGGCGGAGATTGTCGACAGAACCCTGCAGGCACGTGCATCGGCAAGCGACGCCGCGCGCGCGCCGGCTGCGACGGTGCGCGACGCCGCGACACGCCTTAGACCGCTCACCGGCGTGTCCGTCGAGGCGTGGCGAGCACTGAGCCGGCGCGCGGTCGAGCCGAACGGCTATTATCTGCCCGATTGGGAATTGGCGGTGAATGCCTCGGCGCCGGGACGCACGGGAGCCTCTGCCCTCAGCGCCTGGGCCGATACCGCTGATGCCTCAGCGCTGATCGGCCTGCTACCTGTGATTTCGCTGTGGCGCGCCTGCAAGATCCCCCTGCCCGCGCTGGCCAGCGCGCATCCCTATGGCACGCTGTGCACCCCGCCGCTCGATCGCGACCGGCCTTTGGACGCCGCGGCCGGCCTCATTGAGGTGGCGCGTCGCGCCGGTGCCCATGCGCTGCTGCTGCGTGAGGTATCGCTCGATGGTCCGGTCGTGACAGCCTTTGGCCAGATCCTGCTGCGCGACGGCTTGCGGCCTCATGTGCTGCAATCGCATCAGCGCGCCTGTCTCGATGCGACACGCGAGCCCGAGGAACTGCTCCGCGAAGCACTCGGCGCGAAGAAGCTGAAGGAGTTGCGGCGCCTGCGCCACCGGCTCGCCGAACACGGCGCCGTCAGCCTCGACGTCGCGAGATCGCGCGAGGACGTCACGGCGGCGCTCGAAACATTTTTGGCGCTCGAAGCCAGTGGCTGGAAGGGCCGGCGCGGCACCGCGCTGACGCATAACAAGGGTGACGCCGTCTTCATTCGCCGCGCCACGACAGCGCTTGCCGACACTGGCCAGTGCGAGATCATCACGCTTCGCGCCGGCGCATCGCCTGTCGCTTCCGGCATCGTGCTGCGGCATCAGGACCGCGCCTTCTTCTTCAAGATCGGCGTCGACGAGCGCCTTGCAAAATTCTCGCCGGGCGTCCAGCTCACGCTCGAACTGACGCGCCATCTCTGCGACGACCCTGCCATCGCATCGGCCGATTCGACGGCCGCACCCGACCATCCCATGATCAACCCGATCTGGCGCGGACGCTTTGCGATCGGCGACGTGCTGATCCCGCTCCGAAAGCGTGATCCACTCGTGCCGTTGATCCATGCAGCGTTGGCCGCTCGTCTTGCTGCGCTCGACCTCGCCCGCCGCACGGTTCGGGGGGTCCGGAGATTGCGGGCGAGTTAAAGCTATTCCGCCGCCTGCGCGTTGACCTCCGCCGAGACCTGGCGGATGGCGCGGGCCAGCAGCTCGGGGGCCTGCGCGCCGGACACAGCGTATTTCTGCGCGAACACATAGGTCGGCACGCCCGAGACGCCCTTGTCGGCGGCCTCCTGCGCCTGGCCCGACACCAGCGCGACGTCCTCGTCCGTCGCAAGCCGGCGGCGCACGTCATCGGCGTCTAACCCGACGTCGGCCGCGGCCTTGACCAGCACCTCGGTCTCGGTGAGATCGCCGCCATCGCGGAAGTACAATTCCATCAGCCGCTGCTTCATCTCGGCCGCTTTGCCGATCGCGTCGGCCCAATGGATCAGGCGATGGCAGTCGGTCGTGTTGGGCTGGCGCTGCACGAGATCGGGCCGATAGACGAGCCCCTCCTCTTTCGCCGCCCCGACCACGCGCGCGGCGATGCCCTTATAGGCATCGACCGAGCCGAACTTGGTCTTAAGATATTCTTCGCGGCTGATGCCCTCGCGCGGCACCCAGGGATTCAGGAAGAACGGCCTGAAATGCACCTCGACGGGAACGTCGGGCACGAGCGCCAGGGCATCCTCGATGCGGCGCTTGCCGATATAGCACCACGGGCACACCACGTCGGAGACGATGTCGATTTTCAGCGGCTTGAGGCTCATCGCGGGTCTCCTCGTCGAACGATTTGACGGAAAGTAAGTCCGACAGCCCGCCAAACAAGCCCTACTTCAGGCTGGCAGCCATCTGCCGCATGCGCTCTGCCGTCAGGTCGTCGGCCGGAAAGAACGTCTCCAGCGCCAATTCCGACAACGTAACGTCGACCGGAGTGCCGAACACCATCGTCGTGGACATGAAGGTCAGCACCTCGCCGCCGTGGCGCAGGCGGAAGGGGATCGCGACACTGTCCGGCGGCAGCGGCGCGGCACGCGCGGGAAGCGGATACGCCCTGAGCTCATGATAGAGCTTTAGCAGTTCCGGGTCGGCGGTGGTCTCGCATTGCCGGTGCAGCCGCTCCAAGAGATGCCCGCACCATTCGGCGACATTGACCGTGCGCGGGGCGAGCGCCTCGGGGTGAAAGGCGAGCCGCAGGATGTTGACGGGCGGTGCGAGCAGATGCTGCGGGAGCCCCTCGAGCAGCGGCGCCACCATGCGATTGGCGGTGACCAGATTCCAGTGCCGGTCATAGGCCAGCGCCGGGTTCGGCTCGTGCGCCTTCAACACCAGCTCGATCGCGGCGCGCGCCGATTTCAGCGCGGGATCGTCCAGCGCGCGTTGCGGAAAGGCCGGGGCAAAGCCGGCCGCGACCAGCAGTACGTTGCGTTCGCGAAGGGGCACGTTCAGTCGCTCCGCCAGTTTCAGCACCATGTCGCGCGACGGCGCGGCACGGCCGGTTTCGACAAAGCTCAAATGACGCGCGGAGATCTCGGCATCGACCGCGAGGTCGAGCTGGCTGAGATGCCGCCGCTGCCGCCATTCGCGCAGGTGATCGCCGACATGGGCGGGACGGGTTGGTTCGGCTCGCGCCGTGGAAGCCTGTGCGTTCATGGTCGAAAACCTAGCATGTGCATTTCACCCGTTCCATTACCTGCCACGTAATCGAAATGCCTCGCGGGAGCAGTCATGTTCGGCGTCAAGGAGATGACCATGATCCTGCTTCTGCTGCCTACCCTGACCTCCATCGCAAGCTGGCTCCTGGACATCGCGAGCCTGATCCTGGCGCGCGCACTCAACATGCCCCAGCCGCTTGTGCTCAGTGCCGGCATGGCCGTTTTCGCCCAGGTGCAGGCGATCGAGACCAGCGTCGGCCAATCGCTGTGCCCGCGCCGCCTCGCGCACCGGCTGCGTGCGCTCTGGCGTGCCCTCAGTTGACCGTTTCTTCACCCCAAGCCGAAAAGGAGACCTGCCATGATCCACTCGTCCACCTTGCTGCGCCGCGCACTTCTTGCCGATGCCGTCTTCAGTGGCGTCAGCGCCCTTGCCATGACACTCGACGCCGGCGTGTTGGCGCCCCTGCTTCAGCTTCCCGAAGCGCTGCTCCGCGAGACCGGCCTGTTCCTGATCGCGTATACGGCGCTGGTCGGCTGGCTCGCCACGCGGCCTGCCATCCCGAAGGCGCTGGTCGTGCTGGTGGTCGCCGGCAATGCGGCGTGGACGCTCGCAAGCTTTGTGCTGCTGCTCTCGGGCGCGGTAAGCCCGAACGTGCTAGGCGAGATCGTCGTCGTCGCCCAGGCCCTGGCCACCGGCATCTTTGCCGAGCTGCAATATATGGGCTTGCGCCGCAGCAGCGCGGCGGTCGCGGCGTAGATTAAGTGCGGCTCGTACTCACACGGTCATTCCGGGCTGGTCCGAAGGACCAGACCCGGAATCTCGAGATTCTCAGCTGCGCAATCGCGCACCATAGTTCGCCTCTTCGAGGCGCCCGGAATGACTCAAGCCAGCTTGCGCGGCGCTGCCGTCCTGGCGTCGCCCGTGTTGGGCGTGCCGGTCGGCTCGATCAGGAGGATATGGACTTCCTCCCTTGCCACGGGCCGATGCTCCACGCCTCTGGGCACGACGTAGATCTGCCCCGGCCCGAGCGCGACGGTCTTGTCGCGCAGTTCGATGTCGAGCTGTCCCTTCAAAACGAAGAAGAAGTCATCGGTCTCATCGTGCTTGTGCCAGATGAACTCGCCCTTGAGCTTGGCTACCATGACATCACAGTCATTGAACTGGGTGACGGTCCGCGGCGAAAAATGCTCGGAGAAGGTTGCAAGCTTCTCGGCCAGATCAATAGCCTCGCTCATCGCGCTCTCCCCATTGAAGGTCCGGATTGCAACGTCAGGCCGAGGCGCGGTCGTGACCATTGGCGAGCCGGCCATTGGGGCCCTTGGCCGCGCCGTTCGGCTTCCGCCTGGCTTTCGCTCCGTTCCCGGCCGTGTTGCCGGCTCCTCGCTTGCCGAGCTTCTCGGCCTTGCGGCGCGCCTTGCGCTCCGCCTTCTCCTTGAGCCTCAGCCGCTCGGCGCGCGCCTCGGCCCGTTTCTTCTTGCGCTTCCTTTCGCAGGCCTCGCATTTGCAGCCGATCGGCTTCAGATAGGCTTTGAAATAATCGGTGCCGTAGTCGTAATTGATCTCCTCGCCCGGCTCGATGTTCTTGATCGCGCGGATGAACACCTTGCGCTTGCGGGGCTTGACGTCGGATTCCGCGTTGGGCCTGCAGGCATGATTGATGTAGCGGGCGACGTTTTTGCGGACCGAGCCGTCGATGGTCCAGCGGTCGTTCAGCTCGAACAGATATTTGTTCTCGATCGCATCGTCATCCTTCTTCCGGGAATCCAGGAGTGGCCCGAAATAGCGGATGATCCTGGCGCCCTTCTTGATCGGCTTGGTGGCGAAGAGGCCGAGACCGGTCTTGGAACGTCCAACGCGATAGGGTTTGTTCGACGAAATGGCAGGCATGACCAGAGGGAAACTGACGGACGCATTCAAAGGGATGGCGAGCGCCGCCCTTCTTTAAGACGATTCCGCGCTGCTGTCAGGTATTTCAAACGTTTTCCGCTGATGTTCCCCAGTTCTCGTGTCCCCAAAAACGACCAAGTTTTCCGCCAAAGCGCCGAGAAATGAGCATGAGGTTCCCATGTCACATATCCGCATGACGCTTGCCGCTGCGCTGCTTGCCGCCGCATTCGGCTCACAAGCCAGCGCCGCAGGCGTGTTCGGCAGCTCCTACAGCTCGACCAAAGCGGTCAATTGCTGGGGAATCAACGGTGAGAAACAGGTCGACGACAACACCACGCGGGTCTGTCGCGGCAAGGTGGGACTCGTGGTGTTCGTCAACGAGGGCGAGACGCGCGAGACCATCTCAGTCGGGCGCGACAAGGCTCAAGCCGGGAACGAGCCCGCCGCGCAGGCCTGGTTCGGTCCCTCGAGCGCGGCGCTCCGCACCATCGAATGGCGGATGGGGGGCAGCGTGCCGTTTGCGATCATCCAGCGCTGGCAGCTCGCCGACAAGAGTGAGACCGACGGGGACGGCCGCCCGGCGACCAGGCCGATGCTCGTGGTGACGCGCCTGCCGCCGGGTCCGGTGTGTCATGTCGCCTATGTCGACGTCGCAGCCAACCCGAATGCCGATGAGCTCGCCCGCCAGGCCGCCGACGAGCTCGCCCGCAACTTCAAATGCGGCACCGATCAGGTCAAGGTGATCGGCACGAGCGGCCGCGCGGTCGAGCTGGCGCAGCAGCATTGATGAACGCTGCTACGCATCCTGCCCGCGCGTGATCGTCACTTTCAGCATCGCATCCAGCAGCATGTCCGCGGTCGTGCCCGCCGGCGAGCGCTCCAACATGTCGGCGAGCCGGCCGTCGAGCAGCAGCATGGTGAAGCCATGAACCAGCGACCAGGCGCGCGCGATCGCCGCCGCCTGCTCCAGGGTCAAGGCGTGGTCCGAGATCTGCTCGTGGCGGCTGGCGCCGATCGCGCCCGCGAGCCCGGCGAACGAGGCTTCGGCGGCTTCGTGCAACGACGGGCGTGAATAATCCAGCCGTTCGGTGCGGAACATCAGCCCGTACATGCCGGGATTGGCCTCGGCATAGGCGACATAGGCCCTGGCGCGCGCCATCGCTTTTGCGGCCGGCGTGGTCCCGGCGGCAGCGGCGGCCACCATCGCCGCGTTGAAACGGCGAAAGCCGACCGCGGCGAGTTCGCTCAAAAGGCCGGTGAGGTCGCCGAAATGATGTGTGGGCGCGGCATGCGAGACGCCGGCTTCCCGCGCCACCGCACGCAGGGTCAGCCCGGCAAGCCCGTCGCGCTCCAGCACCCGTTCGGCCGCTTCCAACAGCGCGTCGCGCAGCGCGCCGTGGTGATACGGCGTCTCCTGTCGCGGACGCGGCGCGCGGGCGCCGCGGCGCGGGGGCGCCGCCTGCTGGAGTTTTCTGCGCTGGGCTGCGCGGTCGGTGGAGTTCGTCTTTCTCATCGCGTCGTTATATGACGGCATTTTGACAGTGTAAAGATTTTGCTTGACCGGACGCGCCGATCGCGATAACCATATCTTTACGATGTAAAGATATGGGGAGGATCAGGTCATGCTGCACGAACGTCCGAGCCGCGCCGAGCGGGCCAATATCGCACCGATCCCCTTCGAAGCCGACGCGCCGCATCTGCAGACTTCAGGCGAATTGCCGCGCGAACTCAATGGCACGCTCTATCGCAACGGCCCCAATCCGCAATTCTCTTCCCCTGGCGCGCACTGGTTCGTCGGCGACGGCATGCTGCACGCCTTCCATCTCGAGAGCGGCCGTGCGAGCTATCGCAACCGCTGGGTCCGCACCCCGAAATGGCTGGCCGAGCACGATGCCGGCCGCGCTTTGTTCGGCGGCTTCGGCCGAAAGCTGGCCGATGCGCCCGCCGCGGTCACCGATGGCGGCGTCGCCAACACCAACATCGTCTTTCATGCGGGGCGCCTGCTGGCGCTGGAAGAGGGCCATCTGCCGACCGAGATCGAGCCGGGCACGCTGGCAACGCGCGGCTACCACGACTATGGCGGCGTCATCAAGGCGCCCTTCACCGCGCATCCGAAGATCGATCCTTCGACCGGAGAGATGGTGTTCTTCGGCTACAATGCCGCAGGTCCGCTCACGCCCACACTCTCCTTCGGATCGGTCAGCGCCGCCGGCAAGGTGACACGGTTCGATCGCTTCGAGACGCCTTATGCCAGCATGGTGCACGACTTCATCGTCACGGAAAATCACC
>Ga0213876_10001873_pt1 | contig 12661 bp, 12 predicted proteins | sample BarmaccomBMRX_R9_FD_160113 | JGI IMG/M metagenome (GOLD analysis project Ga0213876, IMG submission 160113) | Root-associated microbial communities from Barbacenia macrantha in rupestrian grasslands, the National Park of Serra do Cipo, Brazil - RX_R9 | ecosystem: Host-associated > Plants > Roots...
TCGCCGGGTCGGTCAACATCGGGCGGTCGGCCGGGTGAATGAGAGCCGGGACGTCCTTCGCGCCACAGACAGGCGTGACGGAGAACATGTGGTCGAGATGCCCGTGGGTGAGGAGGACCGCGACCGGCTGCAGCCGGTACTCGGCCAACACGTCATCCAGCGGCCCCTCGGCCTCGACACCGGGGTCGATGACGACGCACTGCTCGCCGCTTCCTGGCGCCACGATCCAGCAGTTCGTCCCGAACGGGCCAGCCGGAAAGCCGACGACGAGCATCAAAGTCCTCTCAGACACGCGGGAGGTCCTTCATGACCTCTTAAGGCGAGCCTAGCGAGCGGTTGCCTAGACTCTCCGAGGCATTTGTTCCAGGCGATTCTGGAGGACCTACCGTGGCGACCAGCCGACGCCGCGAGCGCGAGCTCGCCCGCCGCCGCTTCGAGCGACGCCGTCAAGCCGAGATCGAGCGCCGGGCGAAGGCCAAGCGGCGCAACACGATCATCGGCGCGACGGCCGGGACCGCCGCGGTCATCGCGGGCGTCATCGTCCTGGTCATCGCCTTGTCCGGCGGTTCCGACAAGAAGCAGTCGATCAGCAGCGGCAAGAAGCCGACGCCATCCGCGTCGCCATCGCCGTCCAAGGCGCCGAAGCCGCCGAAGAAGTGCGCGACGATCAAGCCCAACCCGCCGGCGAAGGGCGAGCCGCGAATCCCACCGGTCAAGGGCAAGCCCTCCGCCAAGCTCGTGAGCAAGGACATCACGGTGGGCTCCGGCAAAGCGGCCAAGGCAGGCGACCACGTCACCGTCAAGTACGTGGGTGTGTCGTGCAGCACCGGCGTGGTGTTCGACGCGTCGTACACCGACGGCGCACCGAAGCAGGAATTCGACTTCGACCTCGGCGCCGGCGCAGTCATCCAGGGCTGGGACCAGGGCGTGGTCGGCATGAAGCCCGGCGGCGTGCGGGAGCTCGTGATCCCGGCCTCCCTCGGGTACGGCGCCACGGGCTCCGGGCCGAAGATTGCACCGAACGAGACGCTGATCTTCGTGATCACGTTGGTCAAGGTGTGAGGCGCCGGCTCCGCGGAGCGATCGGAGTCCTGGCGCTCGGGGCGCTGGCCGCCTGCAGCTCGGGAAGCAGCAGCGGCAAGGCCGTGACGCCTAACTCACGGGTCGCCACGCCGAACGCCAACGGCTGCCTTCCGGCGCCGAAACTCGTGTCCAAGATGGCGCAGTTCCCCGCCGCGCCTGCACTGCAGATCGACCGGACGACCTACACCGCGCGGATCGTGACCAACTGCGGAACGATCATCGTGTCGCTCGACGGCAAGCATGCCCCGCAGACCGTCAACTCGTTCGCGTTCCTCGCCAAATCGAGCTTCTTCAACGACACGCCGTGCCACCGGCTGACCACGAGCGGCATCTACGTCCTGCAGTGCGGGGACCCGAGCGGCTCGGGGAGCGGCGGTCCGGGATACACGATCCCCGACGAGAACCTCGCCCATGCGACCTATCCGGCGGGCACCCTGGCGATGGCGAACACCGGATCGCCGCACACCGGCGGGAGCCAGTTCTTCATCGTCTACCGCGACAGCACGAGCGGCTTGAGCCCGCTGTACACACCGTTCGGCCACATCACGTCGGGCCTCGACGTGCTGAAGAAGATCGCCGCAGCCGGTAGCAAGCCGCCCGGCGACGGAGCGCCGGTGCAGCCGGTCGCGATCGAGTCGGTCGGGGTGACCAAGGGCTGACCGGCTGTACCTCAGCCGTCCGTCACGCCCTGGACGAAGCGATCAGAAGCCGGACGTGACGCGGTACGCGTCGTACACACCTTCGACGCCGCGGACCGCCCGGAGCAGATGACCGAGATGCTTGGGATCGCCCATCTCGAAGGTGAACTTGGACAGAGCGACGCGATCACGCGACGTGGACACCGACGCGGACAGGATGTTGACGTGCGCGTCTGACAGCACGTGAGTCACGTCGGCGAGCAGACGGCTGCGGTCGAGCGCCTCGACCTGGATCGCGACCAGGAACACCGACCCGGCGGTCGGCGCCCACTCGACCTCCTGCATCCGGTCCGGGTGCAGCGACAGGCTGGCAACATTCGTGCAGTCGGTGCGGTGGACGGACACGCCGTGGCCACGGGTCACGAAACCGACGATCTCGTCGCCGGGCACCGGGGTGCAGCAGCGGGCGAGCTTCGCCCAAACGTCGCTGGCACCCTTCACGACCACGCCCGGGTCACCGGCGGAGCGGGCCTTCGCCTTCGTGCGGACGGTCGCCGTCTCGGTCTCTGCGATGTCGTCGACGGCACCCTCTGGGCCACCCAAGGCGGCCACGAGACGCTGGACGACGGTCTGCGCGGACAGGTGACCCTCACCAACGGCCGCATACAGCGCCGAGACGTCGGTGAACTGCAGGTCCCGGGCCAGCGTCAGCAGCGCGTCGCCTCCCATGAGGCGCTGCAGCGGAAGGCCGGCCTTGCGCATCGCGCGGCTGATCGCGTCCTTGCCCTCGTCGATCGCGTCCTCGCGACGCTCCCGGGCGAACCACTGACGGATCTTGTTGCGGGCGCGAGCCGACTTGACGAACGACAGCCAGTCCCGGCTCGGTCCCGCTGTCTCTGACTTCGACGTGAACACCTCGACCACGTCACCGTTGTCGAGGACGGACTCGAGTGGTACCAACCGGCCGTTGACGCGCGCGCCGATGCAGCGATGCCCGACTTCGGTGTGAACCGAGTAGGCGAAGTCGACCGGTGTGGCACCGGCGGGCAGCCCGATCGCGTCACCCTTGGGGGTGAACACGAACACCTCCTGGGCATGCAGGTCGAATCGCAGCGAGTCGAGGAACTCCCCCGGGTCCTGCGTCTCGCGCTGCCAGTCGACGATCTGCTTGAGCCAGGTCATCTCCTGCTCGTCGGAGTCGGACTCCTCCTTGTACTTCCAGTGCGCCGCGATGCCGTACTCGGCCCGGCGGTGCATCTGATGAGTCCGAATCTGCACCTCGACCGGCTTGCCCTGCGGGCCGATCACCGTCGTGTGCAGCGACTGGTAGAGGTTGAACTTCGGCATCGCGATGTAGTCCTTGAACCGGCCGGGGACCGGTGACCACATCGTGTGGATGACGCCGAGTGCGGCGTAGCAGTCTCGCTCGTTCTCGACGGTGATCCGGATCCCGACGAGGTCGTAGATGTCGTCGAAGTCGCGGCCTCGGACGATCATCTTCTGGTAGATCGAGTAGTAGTGCTTCGGCCGGCCGGTCACCGCCGTCTTGATCTTGGCGGTACGCATCTCGGTGAGGACGCGCTCGGTGACGCCGGCGAGATAGGTGTCGCGGGACGGCGCGCGCTCGGCGACCAGCCGCACGATCTCGTCGTACCGCTTCGGGTACAGCGTGGCGAACGACAGGTCCTCGAGCTCCCACTTGATGGCGTTCATGCCGAGGCGATGCGCCAGCGGCGCGTAGATCTCGAGGGTCTGCTTGGCCATCCGCTGCTGCTTGTCCGGCGGCAGCCAGCTGACGGTTCGGATGTTGTGGAGCCGGTCAGCGAGCTTGACGATCAGCACCTTCGGGTCGCGAGCCATCGCCACGACCATCTTGCGAATCGTCTCAGCCTCGGCGGACTCGCCGTACCGGACCTTGTCCAGCTTCGTGACGCCGTCCACGAGACGACCGACCTCGTCACCGAACTCGCGCGTCACCTCCGCCAGCGACATCGCCGTGTCCTCGACGGTGTCATGCAGGAGCGCCGCGCAGAGGGTGGGCGGCTCCATGCCGAGCTCGGCGGCGATGGTCGCGACAGCGAGCGGATGCGAGATGTACGGGTCGCCACTGCGCCGCATCTGTCCGCGGTGGCATCGCTCGGCGACCTCGTACGCCCGCGCCACGAGCCGGGTGTCTGCCTTCGGGTGGTTGGCGCGAAGCGTCTTGAGCAGCGGCTCGAGCTCCGGCGGCGGCGGGGATGACTTCGAGCCACCGAGGCGGCCGAGCCGGGCCCGGACGCGGGCAGCAGCGGCGACCTCGTGCTGGGTCTCCGGCAGGGACGGCGCGGCCGGGCCCGCGACAGCGTCGTCCGCTACGGGGACGACGTCGTTCGCCACATGCACTCCATCCAGATTTTCTGTTGCCAATTCTAACGATCGCCAGGCGTGATTCGTTCCTGAATCGCTGATGGCGCGGCCACGGCCGTCGGCTGCCCGGCGCTCAGTACGTCAGCAGGGAGTGGACGTCGAGGTCTGGCAGGCGCTTCCGGCCGCCGAGGAACGTCAGTTCCATCAGGACGCTGCACCCGGAGACGACTGCACCCGCACGGCGGATCAGCGACGCCGCTGCCGCCACGGTCCCGCCGGTCGCCAGGACGTCGTCGACCAGGAGCACCCGCTCGCCGGGGACGAACGCGTCTTGATGGACCTCGATCGTCGCTTCGCCGTACTCCAGTGCGTAGGCCTGCGAGTACGTCGAGCTCGGCAGCTTGCCGTCCTTGCGGACCGGGACGAATCCGGCGCCGAAGTGATAGGCGACTGCCGCGCCGAGGATGAAGCCTCGGGCCTCGATCCCGGCGACCTTGTCAATCGTGCCACGGCCGTGGTGGCTCACGATCGCGTCCACGACAGCGGCGAAGGCAGTGTGGTCGGCGAGCAGCGGGGTGATGTCCTTGAAGCTGACTCCCGCCTCGGGGAAGTCCGGAATTTCGCGGATCCTCGCGCGCAGCAGCGCAACGAGATCGAGCGGGCTCACCGCCGCTTTTTGGACCGGCCGCCGCGACCGCCTGGACGGCCACCTTTCGCAGGCTTACGGCGCTGTTGGCTCGGTCGCGCTCCGGGCCGTGGTCCGACGCCCTCACGCCGCACTGCGGGCGCTGCAGGTGTGTCCTCTGCCTCGAGCTGGTCGGTGAGGGTGCCGGCCGCGAGCGGCGCCCCCACCTTCGCGGGCTGCAGCGCGCCCTCGCGAGCATCTCTCGCCTGACGGGCCGACACCCGCTTCGCGAGCTGTTGGTACGTCGGCTCGCGTTCCTTGAAGTCGCAGAGCAACGGTGTCGCGATGAAGATCGAGGAGTACGCGCCTGATGCCAGGCCGATCAGCAGCGCGACCGATAGGTCGTCGAGCGAGCCTGCGCCGAGCAGTCCGGCGCCGATCACCAGCAACCCGATGACAGGCAGCAAGGCGATGATCGAGGTGTTGATCGACCGGACCAGGGTCTGGTTGACGGCGAGGTTCGCGGCCTGTGTGAAGGTCATCTTCGACCCGCCGGCGATCGTGGCGGTGTTCTCGCGGACCTTGTCGAACACCACGACGGTGTCGTAGAGCGAGTAACCGAGGATGGTCAGCAGGGCGATGACGGTCGACGGGCTGACCTGCAGGCCCGACAGCGAATAGACCCCTGCCGTGATCACGAGGTCGTGGATCAACGCGATGGTCGCCGCCAGCGCCATCTTCCACTCGAACCGGATCGACAGGTAAGCGACGACGGCGATCAGGAAGATGATCAGACCCAGGATCGCCTTGTGGGTGATCTGGCCGCCCCAGGTGGATCCCACCGTCGACGTACTGATCTCACCAACCTGGATGCCCAGCTGATCGGCGAGCGCCTGGTCGATCTTGTCGACCGGGCTGTTCGTGCCCGAGTCGACGAGCGTCTCGGTCTCGACCTGGAACCGGCGGGCGCTGCCGCTGCCGATGATGGTGGGGTTGCCGGGGTCCACACCGGTTGATTTGACTGCCGCCTGGACGTCGGCCACCGAGTGACCGTTCAGCGGGCCTGCGAAGAGGGCGCCGCCGGTGAACTCGATCGACGGGTTCAGCCCGCGGACACCGAGGCTGACGATCCCGATGATCATGATCAACCCGGAGAACGCGTACCAGATCCGACGCCGGCCGATGAAGTCCCAGGAGACCTCACCCCGGTACAGCCGGGTGGCGAGAGAGTCGTGCTGGCCGTCGCGCGCCACCTCAGGCCTCCCTCGTCCGCGTCCGGCGGGCTCGATCGCGATCACTCGCATCACGGGCAACTCCGGCGCGCACCTGCCCGATGCCGGTCCACTTCTTCCCCGAGTCGAACGCCTTGCTCTTCGCCAGCACCATGAGAAGCGGCTTCGTGAAGAAGAACACGATGAACAAGTCGGACAGCGTCGAGATGCCGAGCGTGAAGGCGAACCCGCGAACGTCACCGATCGACACGACGTAGAGGACGAACGCGGCCAGCAGGGAGACGGTGTCCGCGGACAGGATCGTACGACGTGCCCGTGGCCAACCGCGGTCGATCGCACTGCGCAGCCGCCTGCCCTCCCGGATCTCGTCACGGATCCGTTCGAAGAACACGACGAAGGAGTCGGCGGTGATGCCGACCGCGACGATGAAGCCTGCAATACCGGGAAGCGACAGGGTGTAGCCGACCGAGGAGTGGCCGAGCAGCGTGGTGACGGCGTACAGGATCAGACCTGACACAGCAAGCGAGCCGACCGTCACCAGCCCCAGCGCGCGGTAGTAGAGCAGCGAGAACAGAATCACCAGAGCCAGGCCGATGACACCGGCGACCAGGCCGCCGTGAAGCTGGGTGGAGCCCAAGGTCGGCGACACCTGCGTAGCCGTGGGCACCGAGAACTTCAACGGCAGCGAGCCGTACTTGAGCACGTTGGCCAGCTGCGACGCGGTCTCGTGGGTGAAGTTTCCGGAGATCTCGGTGTTGCCGCCCGGGATGCCGTCCGTCTGCGTTGCCGGCGCCGACTGCACGACCCCGTCGAGGACGATGCCAATCGCGTTGCAGCCCTTCGGCGGCGAGCAGCCGGTGTTGAAGCCGCTCTCGCCGCTGTTGGTCACCTCATACGTCTTGCGCGTGAGCGCCAGCCATGCGCTGGACCCGTGACCGGTGAACTTCAGGTCGACGACCCACCCACCGGTTTGGTTGATGTTCGCGCTCGCGGTGGAGACGTCGGTGCCCTGCAGCGCGGCCGGGCCGAGCAAGTACTTCGAGCCGGTCGACGGCTCGCACGCAATGATGTAGTCGGTCGACAGATCGCTGCCGTTGGTCGGGTTCGAATCCTTCGAGCAGTCCCACTTCTGAAACGACTGCTGGAGCGCGGGGGTCAGCGTGGGCGCCTCGCTGCCCTTGTCCGGCTTGCTCGACGCGCCGGTGTCACTCGCATTGGGCGGCGACGCCGACACTGTCGGAGTCGGCGACCCGGCTGGCGTCGGGGTGACCGCCACCGTCGACGGCGTGGGGCTCGGGGACTTCTTCGGCTTCGCCAGCAGCGCCGCACGCACGGCGTCACCGTTGGACTGCTTGCCCTTCTTGTTGCCCGCCTTCGACGTCTGGGTGGCCTTCGGTGTCGCCGTCCCACCCTTGCCCTTGCCGGGCGACGGGCTGGTCGTCGCGGTCGGCGTGGTGACAGGCGCCGGCACGCCGTTCGCCGCCTGGAGCACCTGGCGGAACCGCAGCAGCGCGGTCTCGCCGACAGTGTCGAGAACCTCGCGACGATTTGTCGCGCCAGGAATCGACACGACGATGTTGCTGCCGCCCTGGGTGTGCACCTCCGCGCCACTGGCACCGAGGCCGTTGACCCGCTGGCGGATGATGTTGACGGCCTGGTTGAGGTCATCCTTGGTGATCGTGCCGCCACGGATCGGTTCCGCTTTGAGGGTTACCTGGATGCCGCCACGCAGGTCGAGGCCCAGGCTCGGCGTCGCCGACGGACCGAGGAAGACGCCGAGATAGAGCCCTACCAGTACCAGAGCGACAAAGGCGAGATAGCGGCCCGGCCGCTGCCTTACCGGTGCAGCCACGTCAGTCTGCCTTCCCAGGTGTGTCCGTCGTACCGGTCTCCGTCGGGCCCGTTTCGGGCTCCGCGATCACTTCGTGGTTGCTCACGTCCGGCGCGGGCTGGTCCTCGCCGAGGTCCTCGTCCTCATCGTCACGGTTGACGCGGAGGATCGCCGCCGGCACGTAGCGGCAGTGAACGCCGGGGGCCACCTCGAGGGTGAGGTACTCGTCGTCGATCGCCACGACAGTTGCGAGCAGGCCAGCAGTGGTGATCACCTCGTCGCCGACCTCGGCGCTGCGGCGCTCTTCGATCGCGGCACGCTGCCGGTTCCGCGCCGGCCGGATGAAGACCAGGTAGGCCACCATGAACAGGACGAGGAGGACCAGGAACGGCGCGAAGCTGCCGCCCTTCTTCGTGGACCCAGTACTTCCCGTGCTCGCCGCGAGGACGTGGTTGAGCACGGTGAGGCTCGTGTGCACCGGTGTGGGTCCTCCATCGCTCAGGCGTACGGCGCAGGCATGCCCCGTCGGCCGGAGCGAGTCTACGTGTCGGGTTCGCCCGAGTTGCTGAATGCCGCGTCCGCGGTGTCGCCCAGCCCGGAACTCGCGGCATCACCGTCGATGTCGAACAGGGACAAGCTCGTCGGGGCGGTCGGCGGCGGGCGCAGGCCGAGATGCGCCCAGGCTGCGGGCGTCGCCACCCGCCCACGAGGCGTGCGCGCGAGCATGCCGGCACGTACCAAGAACGGTTCCGCGACGGTCTCGACCGTCTCGGGCTCCTCGGCGACGGCGACCGCGAGCGTGGTCAGACCGACCGGCCCGCCGCCGAACCGCCGCAGCAACGCGTCGAGCACGGCGTGGTCGAGCCGGTCGAGTCCGAGCTCGTCGACCTCGTAGACGTCGAGCGCGGCCCGGGCGATGGGGCGCGTGATCCGGCCGTCAGCTCGCACCTCGGCGTAGTCCCGGACTCGCCGCAGCAGCCGGTTGGCGATCCGCGGCGTGCCCCGCGCGCGGCTGCCGATCTCCTCAGCACCTTCTGGCGTCAGATCGACGCCGAGCAACGTGGCGCTACGCGCAAGCACGCGCTCGAGCTCGGCGGGGGTGTAGAAGTCCAGGCGCGCCACGAACCCGAAGCGGTCCCGAAGGGGGCCCGGAAGCATGCCCGCCCGGGTCGTGGCGCCGACGAGGGTGAACGGCGCGACGTCGAGCGGGATGGCGGTGGCGCCGGGACCCTTGCCGACGACGACGTCGACCCGGAAGTCCTCCATCGCGACGTAGAGCATCTCTTCGGCGGGTCGCGCCATCCGGTGGATCTCGTCGAGGAAGAGGACCTCCCCCTCGGCGAGCGTCGACAGCAGCGCCGCGAGGTCACCGGCTCGTTCAATGGCTGGGCCGCTCGTGATCCGAAGTGGCGTGCCGAGCTCGGCGGCGATGATCATCGCGAGGGTCGTCTTGCCGAGGCCGGGTGATCCCGCGAGCAGCACATGGTCGGGAGCGCGACCGCGACGTTTCGCGGCATCGATCACCAGTGAGAGCTGCTCGCGCACCCGTTCCTGCCCGACGAAGTCCTCGAGCCGTTTCGGGCGCAGCGCGGCATCGACGATCTCATCGTCGTCATCGGCGAGGGATGACACGAGTTCGCTCATGCCCGGCTCAACATCTGCAGGCACGTCTTCAGCAGCGCCGCCACGTCGGGTACGTCACCGACGGCGATCGCGGCCTCGGCCTCGGGGCCGACGGCGGCGAGCGCTTCGTCGACCTCACGGTTTCCCCAGCCGAGGTTCAGCAACGCGGAGCGGAGCTGCTCCCGCCAGGCTCCCGGGCCATCGCGCCCTGGCAGCCGAATGACGGTCGCGGCGGTCGCCGTCGTACCCAGCTTGTCCTTGAGCTCGAGCACGAGCCGCTGGGCTCCCTTGCGACCGATGCCCGGCACCAAGGTGAGCGCCCCGACGTCGTCCGTCGTCACCGCGGCGCGGATGCTGTCCGGCGAATGTGTCGCCAGCACGGCCTGTGCCAGACGTGGACCGACGCCCGTTACACCTTGCAGCGTCTCGAAGATCGCGCGCTCGTCGTCGGACCCGAACCCGAACAACGTGAGCGAGTCCTCGCGGACGACCAGGCTCGTCGCCAGCCGGGTCTCCGATCCAGTGCGCAGGGTGGCCAGGGTGGCCGGCGTGCACTGGACGGCGATGCCGATGCCGCCGACCTCGACGATGGCAGCTTCCCCGGTGAGCCCGATGACGGTCCCGGCGACGGACGCGATCATCGGACCGCCGCCGCTTCGAGCCGGGCGAGCGCGCTACCGCGCCAGATGTGACAGATCGCGAGTGCCAACGCGTCGGCGGTGTCGGCAGGCTTCGGCACCGCGCCGAGGTTCAGCAGCCGCGTGACCATCTGACCGACCTGCGCCTTCTCCGCCCGCCCGTTGCCGGTGACCGAGGCCTTGACCTCGCTCGGGGTGTGCAGCACGACAGGTACGCCGGCGCGCGCAGCCGTAGTGATCGCGACCGCAGCTGCCTGCGCCGTACCCATCACCGTTTTGACGTTGTGCTGGCTGAACACACGCTCGACCGCGACCACATCCGGGCGGTGCAGGGTGATCCAGGTCGTCAGATGCCCTTCGAGGGCGAGCAGGCGGTGGGCGATGCCGTCCGTGCTCGGGGTGCACACGACGTCGAAGGCGACCGCGGTGAGCTTGCGGCCGGCGGTGCCGTCGACGACGCCGAGGCCACACCTCGTCAACCCCGGGTCGACGCCTAGGACGCGCACTGATCCTCCCGAACGTATGTTCGGACAGCGTAAGGCGGACGCGAGCGAAGCGAGCGGACCGCCACGCCGAACCCCTCCGCCGGGTTGTCCGAATGTGGCGCGGCTATAGCCACGCCACGTTCGGACACGTTGCGGCTGTGGACGGCGTCGGACGCTCCGCTGCGTTTCGCGACATTCTCCCGCGATGCTTCATCCACTCGCCGACCGGCTCGCCGACCAATCCGGCGTGGGTCGACGGGAGCAGCTCTACTCCGCCGGACTCACTGAGGCCGAGGTCCGCGCCGAGATCGATGGCCGCCGGTGGCATGCGGTCAACGACGTCGTCGTGGTGACTCACAACGGTCCACTGACGCAGGAGCAACAGCAGTGGGCAGTGGTGTTGAGCTGTCGCGAGCCGGTCGGGCTTGGCGGTCTGACGGCGATCGCGAATCACGGGGTCAAGGGTTTCGACACCGACACCGTGCATGTCGTCGTGACGAAGGGCGCGCGGCCGCTTGACGTCCCCGGTGTAGCAATCCATGTCCACGAGTCGCGCCGATTCACCTCCGATGACCTCATCCAGCGCTTGCCGCCCATGACGTCACTGGAGCGGTCGACGATTGACGCGGCGGTCTGGAGCAAGGACATCAGAACCGCGTTCCGGATCTGTGTCGCGCCGGTCCAGCAACGACTCACCACGGCAACGCGGCTTAGAAGGGAGCTGCTCGCCGCAGGCGCTGTGCACTTCCGTCGACCGCTGCTGCTCTTCCTCGCCGATTTGGAGGGCGGCGCCGAGGCACTGTCGGAGGTCGTGTTCCTTCGATGGTGTCGGCGTCATCGGCTTCCGAAGCCTGAGACCAGCGTCCGCTACGACCGGAATGGCCGACGCCGATACCTCGATGCGACCTTCCGCCTGCCCGACGGGTCCGCGCTGTTCGTCGAGATCGATGGCGGGATCCATCTGCTGCTGATGGTCCGGTGGGAGGACACGATCAAGGACAACGACGCGGTGTTGGCCAATCGCAAGACTCTGCGGTTTGCCAGTGCCGCCATTTACGCCGACGACCCTCGCGCCCTCCGGCAGCTTCGCGAGGCGCTCGGCATGTTGTCCGAGCCTCACGTGGCTTGAGCCACGCCAGATTCGGACAACTCGGTGGTGGGGTCGATCAGGCGTCGGCGAGGACTTCGTCGCTCACGTCGAAGTTGGCCCAGACGTTCTGCACGTCATCGCTGTCCTCGAGGGCGTCGACGAGACGCAGCACCTTGCGGCCCGTGTCGTCGTCGAGCGGCACCGAGACGGAGGGAAGCCAGGCCGAGTCCGCCGAGTCGATCCCGATGCCCGCCGCAGCGAGCGCATCTCTCACCGCAGGCAGGTCACTCGCCTCGCAGATCACCTCGAGGTCCTCGCCGAGGTCGTTGACCTCTTCTGCACCGGCGTCGAGCACCGCGCCGAGCACGTCGTCCTCGCTGACCCCCGCCGCCTTCGACACGATCACGACACCCTTGCGGTTGAACAGGTACGCGACGCTGCCAGGGTCCGCGAGCGAACCACCGTTGCGGGTCAACGCCGTCCGCACCTCCGACGCCGCGCGGTTGCGGTTGTCGGTCAAGCACTCGACCAGTACGGCGACACCTCCGGGCCCGTAGCCCTCGTAGGTGATGGCCTCCCAGTCGGCGCCGCCGGCGTCGAGCCCGGCGCCGCGTCGAACCGCGCGGTCGATGTTGTCGTTCGGGACCGAGTTGCCCTTCGCCTTGGCGATGGCGTCGGCGAGCGTGGGGTTACCGGCCGGATCTCCCCCACCGGTCCGCGCCGCGACCTCGATGTTCTTGATCAGCTTTGCGAACAGCTTGCCGCGCCGAGCGTCGACGACTGCCTTCTTGTGCTTCGTCGTCGCCCATTTTGAATGGCCACTCATCTAGCAGATCTCCCTGACCATCGAGACAAACAGTTCATGGACCCGCGGGTCTCCGGTCAGCTCGGGATGGAACGACGTCGCGAGCAACGGACCCTGTCGGACTGCCACGATCTTATCTGCGGCGCGCCCGAGCACGGTCACCTCCGGACCGACGGCCTCCACCCACGGTGCCCGGATGAACACCGCATCGAACTCTCCAACGCCGTCGAGCTCGACGGTTCCCTCGAACGAGTCCACCTGTCGG